>Ga0118677_10003767_pt1 | contig 28332 bp, 32 predicted proteins | sample AliMusrvi5mmetaG_FD_86154 | JGI IMG/M metagenome (GOLD analysis project Ga0118677, IMG submission 86154) | reverse complement strand
CTCCAAGAGGGCCGTGGCACGCTCCTTCTGGGTTCTTTCGTCCACCTTGGCCAGGAAGAGGGGAACTTGGACGTTCTCGAGGGCCGAAAGGTACGGCACCAAATTGAATGTCTGGAACACGAACCCGACCTTCTCCCTCCGCATCTTTGCCCGCTCGGTCTGGCTCAAGTCGTAGACCGAACTGGCTTCGAGAAGGACGCGTCCTGCGGACGGGGAAAGCATCCCGCCCAGGATCAATAACAGCGTGCTCTTGCCGCTGCCGCTGGGACCGACTACCGAAACGAAATCCCCTCTGGGGATATGGAGCGTGGCGCCGTCGAGGGCCTTCACCAAATGCCCGCGATGCGTATAAGCCTTGCTGACGTTTTCCATTCGCAACATGAATCAGACCTCCTGGAACGTGGCACAAGGGTCAAGCCGGGCCGCATGGCGGGCGGGAAAGAAGCTTGCCACCAGCGCCAGGATCACGGAAATGCCGATCGCCAACAGGGCCAAAAGCGGCATGGGAAGGACCGTGACGCCCGCCAGTTTCGGGCCGAGGACCACGGCCAGGATGGTGCCCAGCACATAGCCGCCGACCCCGCCTGCTACGCCTAAAATCAGGGCCTTGAGTAGGAATATCCGCAGCACGAGGCCCGCATTGGCGCCCAACGCCATGAGCGTGCCGATCTCCCGCCGCCGCTCATAGACGTTGGCGTACATGTAATTGGCGATGCTCGCCCCGCCCACGAAAATGATGATCACGAGGAACATCAGCGACAGGTTCGACATCATGTGGTTGATCTTGATCTGGGCGTCGGCGATCTGTGTGATCGTGACCACCTTCGCGTCGGGCAGGAGACGGTTGATCTTCTCCACCAGGCCCTTCGAGATCTCCTGGCAGCAACCGACCACTTCGATGGCATTGATGACCGCTCCCTTCTTCGACAGATCCTGCACAACGTGCAGATGCGCGAAGATGCGTGCGTCATCCACCGTGCCGGTCTGCGGCAGTACGGCGGTGACACTAAAGGTCTTGCCGAGCACGTCCAGCTTGCCGGCTTCCTGAAGCCCGAGCTTCCCGGCCACGTCGGCACCGACCAGGACTTCGTTGTCCTCGAGGGTCTCGATGACCCGTTTGCGGGCCAGCGTTTTCTTGTCCTCCGATCCCATCATGCCTACCGAGGCCCCGCAGCCGATGGGCCGCGAAAAGACGCCTGCCCCGCTCCAAGCGGCCTTGGCCTGAAACTCGCTCTTGGGCAATATGCCCGTAAGCGTGAAGCCCTTGCCTTGCAGTTCGATAGGCATCGACAACTTCGGAGAGAGGTTGTCGAGTCCTGCCAGGTCCGACATCGCCAGTTGCGTGACATACTCTTCAGGGATCGTCTCGCCCTGCATGTCGGCCGCGTAATAATCCTGCAAGGTGGACGACTTGGGGAGCACCAAGACGTTGGCCCCCAAGGAATCCATTTCCAGGGCTACGGCCTTTTCGGAGTAGTAGGAAATGTTCTTAATCGACACAATCACCGTGATTCCCAGCAGGATCGCCAGAAAGCTGGTGAGTAATTGGCTCTTGCGCTCGAATATCTCGCGCAAGACAAGTGTTCGCAATCGCATGGCCGCAAGCCTCCTTATTTCTTCGGACCACAACCGCCGGGACCGCACTTGCCGCCAGGGCAGCAACTCGACTGGGCCGACTTGAGCTTGGCGACGATCTGCTCTTTCGTAACCGCCCCTGCAAAACTGGCGACCGGAGCACCGGGGGGCGTTACCAGGAGCGTGACCGCCGTGGTGGTCGCAGGATCGACCTGTAGGGCCTTGAGGAACGGCTGCTCAAGGTTGTCGGCAGGATTCAACATAACAACCTCCGTCGTTTGGGCATATTGTGGATCGGCCTTGAACGCCTCGACGCCCTGCATCGCCTCCTGGTTGAACTGCGTTTTATCGTTCTGCACGCAGAGCAGGATCACATGTCAGTCCTGGATGGCCCTCATGCACTTGGCCGTGCAGGGGCTGACGAACGCTTGCTGAAGCTGGTTCTCATCGAAGCGGGTTGGGAAGCCTTTGGTAACGGCACCGTTGGGTGCAATCGCCAGCACGAGCGGCATCGGGGCGCGACTTACACCGTAGCGCGTGACGATTTGCTGCTCAGCCGGATCGCCTGCCTGTATCTCGACGGACTGGGCCGTATCGGTCAGTTTGGCCAGCGCGGTCTGGAATACGCTCCGCATTACCCGGCTCTGCTGGGTGTCCTCTTTCCAGAAGAAGATGAAGAGGTACTTGTTCTCCTTGGCGGCATTCTCGAGCGCTGCAGTTCCGGGACTAGCAGCCTGCGCTGCCGGACCTGCAAGGCACATCGCCAGCACGACGGCCAGCGACGACAGGATTGTGAATTGCGTCATTTTCATTACTCGCTTCTTCGACATTTCTCGTTCTCCTCGAACTTTGGTGGGAAACAGGAACACATTCGCACGCACGTATATATCGGATATATGTGTGCGCGTATATAGGGGATGATTATTTCACGCGATGCTTCCGTGGATCGCCCGGCATATCGGTAGGGGGGTGAATATTCGCGAAAAGAAGTCCCAGCGACGTTATGGACTCCAGGATCTGGATCATTGGACTTCATTGCTTCGGACCACAACCTCCGGGACCGCACTTGCCGCCAGGGCAACAACCGCCCGTGTTGGCCTTGACGAGCGTGTCCACCAAAGAGTCCTTGTTCGTCGCGCCCTCGTATTTGGCGAGAGGCTTTCCCGGAGGCGCGAGAAAGACGGTGACTGCTTCGCTTGTTTTGGGCGAAACCTGGAGATCCGCCAGGAACTTCGCTTCCTTGGTATCTGTTGGATCAAGCTTGAGGACCGTGGTGGAATTCCCAAACCGTTCATCGGCCTTGAAGTCGTTGACTCCCTTCATCGCATCCTCATTGGACTTGGTCTTCTCATTTTGCACGCACAGAAACACCAGCTTGCCGTCTTGCAGCGACTTCATGCACTCCTCGGTCGCCGGGCTTGCGAAGGCTTCCCAAAGCTGCTGCTCCTCGAACTTTGTGGGAAAGCCGCCCGTGATGGCGCCATTGGGGGCCATCGCCAAGACCAAGGGCATCGGAGCGCGGCTAAGATCGAACTTGTCCACAATGGCCTTCTCCGAGGCGTCCGTGACATTGACGGCGACCGCCTGAGCGCGAACGACCATTTTCTCCATCGCCTTGTCATAAACCTTTCGCATGGCGAGCGTCTGCTCGTCCTCGGCTTTTGAAAAGAAAACAAAAAGATACTTTCCGGCGTCGGCCGCCTGCCTGATCGCGGCCATGCCTTTGCCCGGTCCTGCGACGGTATCGTCCGACGGCTGCTTATCCTGGGATTGCACCTGTGCGCCCGCGGTTGAATTCTCGGGTTGTGCCGCACTCTGATTACAGCCTGCTAGAGCAGTCACCATAAGACCAATGACAACGACCAAGGCAGATGTAGCCTTAGCATACTGGCAAATCATAACAGCTTCTCCAATTTCTTTCGTCCGTGAAGTGGTGGCAAGAATCGACGAACGCCATATTCTCCTAGGGGAACATCCTACCGTAACGGTCCTGGTGACTACTTTTAGACATGGGAATCACCTCTTGTCAATCTTTTCTTTATCCAAATTGTGCAACCATTCACGCAATCGCGCGGCGATTTCGTCGCGCGCGCGGCGAAACGCCTCAAGTTGCTCTTTTTCGGTTCCCTCGACGGCCGCCGGGTCGTCGAACGGCCAGTAAAGCCGCTCGCCCAATCCGGGGAAAGTCTTGGGGCAATTCCGCTCCGCGTTCTCACACACGACAATTAGATAATGGGCAGTAATTTTGCCAAGGTACTCCTTGACGTTCTTGGATCGCTGCCCAGTAGTGTCGATCCCGATCTCCTGCATGACGGGTTCGACCAGAGGATGGATACGGTTCGGATTCAGTCCCGCACTGTAGACGTGAAAGCGGTCGCCCACGTGCCTTCGCAGGATGCCCTCGGCCATCTGACTGCGGGCGGAATTACGAGTGCAGAGGATGAAGATATTCTTTCGAGTGTCCACGGTAGGTTACCTTTCGGAAAGTGCATCCGACCGCTGGGCAGCGAAATATTGCTTTTGGAAATAAAGGGAGACGTTGACCAGTCCGATCAGTGCGGGAACTTCGACCAGCGGTCCAATCACGGCAGCAAAAGCGGCCCCGGAGTTGATTCCAAAGACGGCCACCGCCACCGCGATCGCTAACTCGAAGTTGTTGCTGGCTGCCGTGAACGAAAGGGTTGCCGTCTTGGAGTAGTCGGCTCCGATCTTGTGCCCCATGTAAAAGCTCACCAGAAACATCACCACGAAGTAAATCAAGAGCGGAATGGCAATCCGCACCACGTCCATCGGGATCTGCACGATCATGTTCCCTTTGAGGCTGAACATCACCACGATCGTGAACAACAGCGCAATGAGCGTGATGGGGCTTATCTTGGGGATGAATACGCGCTCGTACCACGCGCGCCCCTTGGCCTTCACCAGCACCAAGCGAGTCAGCACGCCTGCCAGAAAAGGAATCCCCAGGTAGATGAACACACTCTGGGCAATCTGCCCCATGCCGACTTCGACCAACACCCCATGTTGACCGAATATGGGGAGCAGCAGCGTGACGAACACATAAGCATAGAGGCTGTAAAAAAGCACTTGGAAAACGCTGTTGAAGGCCACGAGGCCGGCGCAATACTCCGTGTCGCCCTTGGCCAAATCGTTCCAGACAATGACCATCGCAATGCAGCGGGCCAGACCGATCATAATCAGCCCGACCATATAGTCGGGGTGATCGGGGAGGAAAATCACGGCCAGGGCAAACATCAACACCGGGCCAATGACCCAGTTTTGCACGAGCGAGAGCCCCAGCACCTTCCAGTCGCGAAATACATCTCCGAGTTCCTCGTACCTCACCTTGGCCAACGGCGGATACATCATCAGGATCAGGCCGATGGCGATGGGAAGGTTCGTTGTTCCAGCCTGGAATCGGTTGATGAATGCCTCCACCCCGGGGACGAAGTAGCCCAGCCCAACCCCCACCGCCATCGCCAGGAAGATCCAGACCGTGAGAAAACGGTCTAGAAAGGAAAGCCGCTTGGCATCGCATGCGCTCATGGTCCGTTATTCCCTTGTTTATTGAGTCCTTGTTTCTTTAACGAGTCCGGCAACCCCAGGACGAATTTTCGTATTTCATCCCGCACGCGACGATACGGAGCGAGGCGTTCTTCCTCGGTGGCGGCGCCCGCGGCCAATTGTGGCGGGTCGTCAAATCCGACATGCACAACCTTCGCCTTACCGAGAAACACCGGGCAGTTCTCGTGCGCATGGCCGCAAACCGTCACCACATAATCGAAGGCGATATCCCGAAGATCCGCGACGTTCTTGGACCGCTGGCCGGAAATATCGACGCCCGCCTCCGCCATCGCGCGCACCGCATTGGGGTTCAATCCGTGTGTTTCAATGCCCGCGGAAAAGGCTTCGATGACATCGCTCTTGAGCGCGCGTGCCCAGCCCTCGGCCATCTGGCTGCGGCATGAATTGCCGGTACAGAGAAAAAGAATCTTCGTCTTGGTGTTCATGGGATCGTAAATCTTTCTCACGGTCAGACGGGTTTCACGGCGAAGACACGGACACTGGCCGCAAAGTCGTTCACGTTGTGGCGTTGCAGTAGATCGGCCAATCGCCGGTGAAGATCCGCATCGTTGACGGGGCTGGGCGAACAGCAGGAACTTGCCGAAACCATCGGCAAGGCCGTGCCCATCGCTGGCGAACAACAACCCGCTTGATTTTCTACCTTGGCGTAGGCATTCAAGTCGCTGCCGGTGTCGATAATCTCGACATGGGCAAAGCCCGCCTCGATAAGGCCATTGTGGTATTCCTCGAGAGATATTGCCCCGGCAATGCAGCCAACGTAGGCCGCGAGGTCGTTGCCAAGCTCAGGGGGCAATGCCTTCTTCAGGGCGATGTCGCTGACGGCCAGCCTTCCGCCCGGCTTGAGCACGCGAGCGATCTCACGGAATACCGCCTGCTTGTCGGGCGCCAGGTTGATGACGCAGTTGCTAATCACGCAATCCACGGAGGCATCGAGTAGGGGAATTGCATCAATGGTTGACTGATGAAATTCCACGTTCGTAATCGGTTTGCCGCCATCTGCTTTGGCGGCGTTGCGGCGAGCAAGCGCCAGCATCTCGGGCGTCATGTCGATGCCGATGGCCTTTCCGGTCGATCCTACGCGTTTTGCAGCCAGGAAAACGTCCAGCCCACCGCCGCTGCCGAGATCCACGACGATTTCCCCAGGTCTGAGACTGGCGAAGGCCGTAGGATTGCCGCAAGAGAGGCCCATATTGGCCTCGGCGGGAATGGACGCCAATTGTTCGGGCGTGTAGCCGAACGCTTCAGCCACTGCTCGCACCCCCGCATGGCTGGTTGAGAGGCCGCTCTTCGCGACCGACGCATACTTCGATTGAACTGCTTCCGTGATGACGTTCGACATGCTGTTCCTCAAAAAAAATCCTCTGCCCCAGTCCCATTGCTCTTAAGATGTGCAGTGCCGAGGGATGGCGGGCTGGTCTATTCATATTCGGCTTAGGTAATATAGTCATCGTCAGGAAGTCTGTCAAGGCAGGCGTCCATTTTTCCGGAAATTTCTTCAGAACATCAAAGAAGATGGTGAGGCTTCAATTCCAGTGGACCATTTGCGAAAGCTTTGCAACCGTTTCAAGGTAAATCCTCGGCTGTTCATGGACTGACGGGATCTGGCAAATTGGGCAAGCCATGCCGACACCCCACTTGACGCGGAATTTCTATTTGGCTAAGATACCAAATAGAAACCTGCCGATAAGGCATTGCAGGCAGTCCCGGAGCATGAGATCACCATGAAGACCCAGCGAAAATACGATGCCCGGGTGCGGGTCGTGAAAGCCATGGCGCACACAACGCGCATGTTCATTGTGGACGAACTTGCCCGCGCCGGCGAGCGATGCGTCTGCGAACTCACGGAAATGATCGGAGCCGATATTTCCACGGTCTCCAAGCACCTGGCGATCCTCAAAAATGCGGGTCTCATCGACGACGACAAACGAGGCAATCAGGTCTTTTACCGGCTGAAAGTCCCTTGCATCATGGATTTCTTCCGCTGCGTTGAGTCGGTCATCAAGTGCAATACAACCGCTGGCAAGGTTTGTTCGTGCAAGTAGCAAGACGGGCGGCCGGGGCCGCCTTTTATTGACCATTGTATTTGGCTATTTTGCCAATAAGGAAACAAGATGTCCGAATACCTTGAAACAACCATCGACAAGTTCATTTTTCGCGTAGCCACGGACCGCCTGTATACGCCTGAAGGCGTGTGGGCGCTTCGGGAAGGCAACCGGGTGCGGGTTGGCCTGACCGATTACCAGCAGCAGCTTAATGGCGACATGGCCTTTGTTCACCTCGAACCCGTTGGAACGAAGTTTGCCGCGGGCGATGAACTAGCGGAACTGGAAACCATCAAGGCGACGGTGAGTTTATTTTCGCCAGTTAGCGGGACGCTTGCGAAGATCAATCCCGACCTTGATTTTAGCCCGGAGTTCGTCAATCAAGACCCTTATGGCAAGGGATGGCTGGTGATGATTGAGTCCGCGCAATGGGAGAAAGAATGTGCCAAGCTGATCGATGCCAAGGCGTACCTGGAATGGATGCGTTCCCAAGCTGAACAGGAGTTGAAGAAGTGAGCAGTCGCACCGCAACTTACCATACCACGGTCGAGTGGAAGGGCGAACACTGGGGCCATCTGGTGATGGGCAATGGTCCTGAATACGAGTTTTCCGCCCCTCCCGACGCCCACGGACATGCCGGCGTCTTCACACCCGAAGATGCCTACGTCGCCGCTGCGAACACCTGTGTGATGATGATGTTCATCTGGGCCACCGAGCGGTTCAAACTCAAGCTGCTCTCTTACGAGTGCCGCACGGAAGGGACAAAAATGATCGAACTCGATCGAACCGAGATTTTTACCCAGCTTTGCTTCATGCCGAAGATCCGCGTGGCGGCCAACGGCGAGTCGGCGGCGGTCGTCGAGGCCCGCGTGCGACGTGCCTTGCAGGCAGCCCAGAAATACAGCCTCGTGGCAAACTCCGTCAAATCGGAAATTGTTGTGAAACCTGAAATCCTAATCGAGGAGTGATACCCATGATTATTCAAGTGCTTGGAACCGGTTGTACGAAGTGCAAAACCCTCTACGAACTGGCCAACATGGCGGTCAAGGAAACGGGCGTCGATGCGCTCGTCGAAAAGATCGAGGACATCCAGCAGATTATGACCTACAACATCCTCATGATGCCCGGCCTGGTGATCGATGGCTATGTGAAGGTCGCCGGGCGAGTGCCCAGTTTGGAAGAGATGAAAAAGTTGATCCTTGCGGCCAAGGCCGCGTGACAAGCTAGGAGATTCCCATGACCGGTCAAAACAGTCAATCCCAGGTTCTTGTCGTCCCGTGCAGCGGGATCGGCAAGGTGCATGGGCTAGTCAGTCGAGAGGCGGTCTATCAGGTTACCGATAAGTTGCTACCCGGTCAGGCGGACACGGTCTGCTTGGCTTTGTTGGTAACGGGCGATCCCGAAACCAGGCAAAAGGTTCAGCAGACGCCTTGTATTACCCTGGATGGATGCCCGAAGTTCTGCGCCTACAAGAATGTCGAATTGTCGGGCGGGAAGATTGCCAAGGGGATAAGGGTCTACGACACGATGAAACGCCACCGCGGTGCGAACTTTGGCACGGCGACGGCCCTGAGTGAAGAAGGTTGGGCGGTCGTCGAGGAAGTGGCGGCAGAGGTCGTGGAGATTTCCAGGCAGGAAGCCGCGACTTGAGGAGCAATCATGAATGAAACCATCTCGAAAATTGGCATTATCTCTTGTAGTGGCGAAGAGATCCCCGAGGGCACGATCGCACGGCAGGCGGTTCGCCGGGTCTTGGAGGGGCTGCGTCCGCAGCAAACGGTAACGCTCTGCTTGCCGCTCTTTCTGGCCGGCGAGGTCGGCGAGCGACGCTTCGCCAGCGAACACCTAACGATCACCGTCGATGGCTGTGATAAGCTCTGTGCCAAACGCGGCACGGAACAATTCAGCGGCGAGGTGAATACATCGCTCGTGGTGACGGATATTCTCGGCGGCCCGGCACGTGGCTGTCATCGTTCGACTCGACACGCCGACAAAGCCGATGAGCAAGCGGTATGGCTTGTCGCCGAGCGGGTCGCGGCAGAAGTTGACGCTCTGGCCGCCGCGGAAGTTCCAAGAAAGACAACGAAGGTTCCCGCCACAAGTGGCGATCTCTGCGCCTGCGGCCGCCCTTCGCCCGATGGCAAGCTGGAAGTCAACGGCAAATCGGTTATCATTAACGGATTGCCACTGATTTTCGAGCATCTCAGGAAAAACGGACTGCAACCGGAGATCGGCTGTACGAACACCTTGTTGGATACCATGCGAATTTACCATCCCATTGAAACTGCTGAGGAAGCGGGCTATCGGGACGCGCTGGGAACAGCCTATCGAGCTTTCTGCGAGCGGAAGGTTAGAAAAACCAAGGAGAACTGACATGGACCTAAAGAATGCCGTTGCAGTCTGTCTGATTTCGCTCTTTTCGGCGACGCTCGTCGTCTTGATTGCTCGCTCGCTCGACTCACAATCTGCCTCGCGACTCGAACCGCAGTTGGCCAGCATTGTCGAAGAGTTGCAGGCGTTACGCAAGCAGGGCGGAATCGCCGCGACGTCTGCCGCTGCCTCCAACAGCGAAACAGCCACTAACGGCCTTATCGTTTATTACTTTCACAGTAATATGCGCTGCCCGACCTGTCGATCCATTGAAGCGCAGGCCAAGGAAACGGTCCAGACAGACTTCGCATCGCAGCTAACCCGTGGAGAGTTGACTTGGAAGATAGTTAACTATGAACAGTCCGCGGCCAAGCCTCTCGCCACAAAATTTGAGATTCAAATGCCCGTTGTCGTCCTGGCAAGAATGAAGGCTGGCCAGATTCAGGACTGGAAGCGTCTGGACGATGTCTGGGCGCTGGTGGGCGACAAACCGGCTTTCGCAAAATATGTCCGCGATGAGATCAATCGATTCATTGCAGGTGATAAACAGCCAGTACCCGCGGCACCGATAATCAGTCGGCCGGAGATCCCAGTTCTCGATTCCAAGGCGTCTGATCCGTTGGCTCCAGCGCAACCGCTGGCTATTCCCGTTCCCGAGTAAAGACTTCTTTTTTTACCATTTTCCAAGGAGACTGACGTGATGAGATGTGCTATCCATGCCCTGTTTGCTCTCGTGGCCGTGATGGTCATGGCTTCGTTCGTTCCACAACCGACATCCGCTGCCGATACCCCCACGGACCACGCGGTGGTCATGTACTTCCATCGCACCCAGCGCTGCCCGACGTGCCTGAAGATGGGCAGCTATAGCGAGGAAGCCGTCAAGGGTGGGTTTGCCCAACAAATCAAGGACAATAAGGTCGAGTTTCACTACATTGACTTCCAAGACGAGAAGAACTCCGCACTCACCAAGGGCTATAAGGTCGGCGGCCCCACGCTGATCGTTGCCAAAGTTTCTGGAAACAAGGTCTTGGAGTACAAGAACTTGACCGAGATTTGGACCAAAGTTCGCGACAAGGCAGCGTTCACCGACTACGTGCAAGCCAACGTCAAGGACTATCTGAAATAGGCCCACCTCGCAACTACTCGCATTTCGCACCCAGACCTGAAGAGCCGAAGAACAGGAGAGTCTGATGGTTGCCTACTTGCTCTATGCCGTTGCGGCCCTTTATCTGGGCGTGCTAACGTCCATTAGTCCCTGCCCGTTGGCGACCAACATTGCGGCGATCTCCTATGTCGGCCGGAAGGTCGGCGATTCGCGGTCGGTGATGGCGGCCGGGCTGCTCTACACCCTGGGGCGTTGCCTGCTCTACATCGCCTTGGCCGCACTATTGGCAACTTCGGTGATGTCGATCCCCGCAGTGTCGGTGTTTCTTCAGAAGTACATGCACCTGACCCTTGGGCCTGTGTTCTTGTTACTTGGGCTGTTTCTGGTCGGGCTAATCACCACGAACCTCGGTGGAGCAGGCATGACCGAAGGAATGCAGAAGAGCATCGACACGATGGGCGTCTGGGGCGCATTGCTGTTGGGCATACTCTTTGCGGTCTCCTTTTGCCCGACATCAGCAGCGTGGTTCTTCGGCCTGATCGCGCTGATACTAGGCTCCGAGGCGGGGGCAATTACGACACTGATGGCCAAGATAGGCATCAGTCTGCCCGTGGCCACTTTGCCTGGGGGTACGATTGTTTTGCCCTTCATCTACGGCATTGGCACCGCACTGCCGGTGCTGCTGGTTGCTTTCCTCTTGGCCTATAGCGTCAAGTCGATTGGCAAGACCTATAACATGCTGGCGAAGATTGAGTGGTGGGCAAGGCAGATCACCGGTTGGATATTCATTCTGGCGGGAGGCTACTTCTCGTTGAGATACGTCTTTGAGGCAATCTAAGTTCAGGTTTCGCACATATTGGCTGAAGAAGGGCAATATCCACCACATGTGGTATACCGGGCAAGTTAGGCCGGTCATGGGTAGCGGTCATTCGTGGATCGGATATACTTCGTCATTCGTCCGTCTATCTTCCAAACCGACTCGATCTTTCCTCCGCGCCGAAAGGCCCCGTCGGCCCGGCGCCAACCAGCGTTTCGATCATTCCCTCCACGTCGCTGGTGACGTTCGACATGCGATGCAGCCAGAGCGAGCGGAACAATCCGATCGAATCGAACAGATCCGAGGGAAAGCAGGAGAGAATGGCCGAGGCGATCTGGGCGTTGAGGTCTTCGTTTGGACTCACCGGTGCGAGACCGCGCTGGAAGGCTGCACGGAGCGAAGCTTGCAGCAGCGGCCAGGCATGTCGCCCACCCTCCTGGTCCGTTTGAAACTCCAGATCTCGCGAGAACTCGACTGCTCGATCGGCGTCGATGGAAAATTCGGCCACGTCACCATAACGGGCCAAGTGCCCGACCAGCAAATCGGTCCACCGTTCGGTGCGCCGGCGAAGATGATTGAGCTTCAGCGCGCCTTCCGTGTCAACTCCCGGTCCATGCACCAGCAACATCAACACGCGATGCCGGGCTTCCATGTGCCCGATCATGATACTGCGGGCCAGTGACTCGAGTTCATTGCCGCCGTGGCGACGCTCGTAGAGACAGAGCACCGCGGTCCAGACGCGGGTGAGCACTTCGCCGGTGAGGATCTCTTCTAGCACACCACGGATGAAGGGCCATTGCACCTGAACGGCCGTGGCATCCAAAGGAGAGGCATCGGCCGCAAAGCTTTTCAGGTTTCGCGCCCAGCGATCGAGGCGGCATTTTGAGGCGGTCCAATACTGCTGCACACCATGGCTGGAAAGCTGCGGCGCGCTGCGGATGAGCATAGGCCCTTGGGCGGAAAGGATGGAGGCCAGTTCGATAAGTTCACGAGCGTGCATAGGTATTGAAGGATGAGGAGCAGTTCATGGAAGTCGCGACTTTGACGTCCGCTGCCAGACCGATAGTTCTGACGGGGAGCAAACGCAGTGCCATGCTGGTCTCAAAGAAAGCGGTGGTAGCGGAACTCGTTGCTCTAAAATGACTTAAGGATTTTTTGGACTTTTCGGCGCGCGATCCTTGCCGGGGAGGTGATGTTGCACCTCGACCACATGCCGTAGAAAGTCGCGTGGAGAAAAAGGTACGTGGCGGAACTTGAATAAGGCGGTGTAACGGGCAAATGCTGTACGAGAACCATAATTTTGCAACCGCCCGCCAGAATGCTAGTAGGTCAGGCTTTCCAGCCTGACAGTGCCGGCAAAGTCAGGCTGGAAAGCCTGACGTACGGCAACTCTGCCATCCTGGCGGGTTGTTGTAATTTTGCCGTTGCCTAACATGCCCACCACGATTATTATCTCCCGAATAGAAAATTACGGCTCTCCGCCGGGTTTGCGGATAATTGTGGTGCGGGCGTCCCGCCTGCCCAAGATGTTGTGGTTGGACCCAGGCAGGCGAGACGCCCGCACCACAAAATTAGCGGAGAGCCAAAATTACTCGGGCGAAGGGAGTTGCCCATGGCGGAACAATCGTCGACAGCAGTCGTTTTTCGTGGTTTGGTGATGTTGATCTGCCTGATCCTCATACCGGTGGCGGCTTTCTGCGGTAGTTCGTTTCCCGCAGTGCTGAAAACAATCCAAAGTGGCCGCTGGCCAACTCTTGCGGATTTTCGCGGCCCGCCAGGGCCGTCATCCGTCCAGCCCACGGAGGCACCTCGGTATATGCCGCAAGCGACTGGGTTGCCTCAGGCAACCGATCCCAAGATGTTGGGCTTCTCAGGCACGGCTGGTGCTTATCGTCCCGCGTCGCAAGGCGAAACGACGCGATCGCCGGTAGTAGCCGTAAACTATACCGCCCCAGTTACCCCCTCCCCGAACGACCCAAATTTATCGACAAGTTTTCCCCAAAACAAAGATCCTGGCATCGCTCCCAATCGAAGGCTTTCTCCAGTTTCCGCGGGGGCGGATAACCTGCTTCCATTGGATCACCCGGCGACATCGACGCATCCTGACGCCTTGGCCTCTCGGGGCGAACTTGCCAGTAGTTTGTCTCCTAGCGATCAGTTCAAGTACGTTCAGGATCGGCTTCGCCATTTGGGCGCAACTTATTTTGTACTAGAAACTTGCGGTGACGAGAAACGCGATTTTCGCTTCTATTGCCGAATGTCCATGGGCGGAAATCCACGGGTCACTAAACCTTTCTGGTGCTTTGATAGCGATCCTCTGCGGGCGATGACCCAGGTTCTGAAGCAGGTTGAGGATTGGCAAACTGGGGGTGGTTAGTGTGTAGTGGAGGGTGAAAATGCGGAAATTCTCGGCCTTCTGATAATATCCTGAACCCTAAATCTTTCCACTAGCCACGGCCCACGGCCAATTTCTGAACCCTTTTCGCTTCTATTCCTTTACCTGGGGCACTTGTCGGCGCATACTTTACATGGTATGTCTAGTTTCTTGTGACACTTGGCCGATGTTTGAAGAGCGTTGCTTTGCGGTATCGACAGCCAAATTGCTGGCTGGAGCGAAGTCCGAGGGCTGCGCTTCCGGGCTTAGGCATGATCCTGGCATTGCCCAGGCCAGACGAGGGGGAAAGTAATTCTCGGCCAGCTCGTACTGCGAGACTAGAAGCAATTCTATTTTTGAGCCGCGATCCACTGGGGAGCCGAAAATTGGCGCAACTGGCTGGCTTGGCAGATGGCACAAAAGCGCGTACACTTGTCCGAGCCTTGAACCGGCGTTATGATGCCGAAGGAAGCGCGTTTCGAGTGGAGGAAGTTGCCGGCGGATTTCAACTATTAACTCGACCCATGTTCGCCCCATGGCTCCGTCGGCTGCATTCCACACCCCTAGAGGTGCGGCTTTCGGCCCCGGCCCTGGAAACTTTGGCGGTCATCGCATATCGACAGCCGGTATTGCGGGCTGAAATCGAGGCGATTCGTGGTGTACAATGTGGTGAGGTTCTTCGCCAACTCATCGAACGTGACTTGGTACGAATCGGAGGTCGGTCTGAGGAATTAGGGCGTCCGTTACTTTACGGTACGACTAGGCAGTTTTTGCAGGTTTTCGGGCTACGGCACTTGGAGGATTTACCTCACCCCGAGTTTTTGCCGATTACGAAGCTTGTCACCGAGGATTCGGGCGAATCGGTCGCCAATCCTCCCACGCAGGATTTGGAACAACTTCATCAATTTCGCGAGATTCAAGAGGAGACTGAGATGAGTATCACATTCGACAGGAAAACCACACCAGAAAGTTTCGGCACGGCTTCCGAGACGCCCAAGCGGTCCTTTATCAAGACGTCGACGGTCTATGCCGCCAAGTCGTTGGACGAGGATGAGGACGAGGACGAGGACGACGATCTGGACGATGACGACGACGACGACGAGCCTTGGGAAGAGGTCGACGAGGATGACGACGAGGACGACTGGGAAGACGAGGACGAAGATTGGGATGACGATGACGACGATGATGATTGGGACGATGACGATGACGACGAAGACGAAGATGAGGACGAGAGCGTCGAGTAGCTGGTTCCGGTCGTTGATTCAGTCCCGCAGTTGAAACAATCGCGCTAAGGCGTCCAGCAATCCGTGTGGGACGCCTTCTCTTGACTCGTCGCGCAGCGATTCTAGCGGTGGGTGCAAGAGCTTATTCACCAGTCGGTCAAACGACTGGCGGATTTCGTCTTGTGCGCGCTGTTCCAAATTCGGCAGCCGATTCATAAGCCGCCGTAATTCTTCTTCTTTGGGTTTATGCCATCCGTCGCGTAATTGCTGGATCACCGGGCCGGTCGCCCGGTGGTACATTTCGGCCATGAAGCGACGCGACTCTTGCTCGACGATTCGCTGGGCCGCGGGCAGTTCTTTATCGCGCAGCGCGCGGTTGTTCTGACAGGTCGCTTGGAGGTCGTCGACCGAATAGAGGTAGACGTCCGAGCACTCGCCAATGATCGGATCGAAATCGCGCGGCACGGCCAGATCGAGAACGAACAACGGTCGCTGCCCCCGTGCAGCCTGAATGGGGCGGAAATCTTCGATGCTGACGATGGGCTTTCCCGCGCCTGTCGTACTGATGACCAGGTCGGCCCGGGCCAGCGCATTGTGAAGTTCCTCCCAAGGTCGCGCTTGGCCTTGCCACTCGCGTGCGCGTTGGCAGGCTCGCTCAAAGCTCCGATTGATGACGGTGATCCGCCGTGCCCCTTCGTCGCGGAGATAACGGAGGGTTTCCTCGGCCATTTCACCCGCCCCGATGACAAGTGTTTCCTTGTCGTCGAATCGCTCGAATATCTGTCGCGCGAAGTCGGCCACCGCCACACTGGGAATACTCACGCGACGCTGGTGGATGGCCGTTTCGGTGGTTACGCGGCGGGCGACGCGAATGGCAGTCTGAAAGGCCATGTGCAAGAGCGGGCCGGTGGCCTCGCGCTCGGTGGCCGCCTGGTAGGCCTGCTTGACCTGGGCCAAGATCTGAGGTTCGCCAAGCACCATGCTATCTAAACTGGCGGCCACGTTGAACAAGTGCCGCACGGCAGCTTGATCCGTGTTGACGAACAGGTGCGGCGCGATCTCGCTTGGATCGAGCCGATGAAAACGGGCCAGAAAGCGACCGATTTCTTCCACGTCGGGGATCGGCGCCGATTGGCTGGCCGCGTAGATTTCCACGCGATTGCACGTGGAAAGCAGCACGCCTTCCACGTCGCGGAACGAAAGCCGCCACTGTTGCAATGCCTCTTCCGCTTGCTCCCGACCGAAAGCCAGTCGTTCGCGGATAACAATCGAAGTGCCATGATGACTACAGCCCACGACCTGGACGTTCATAAGGGGCCCCCCGTCGGCCCGAGGCTGGGGAGAGAATTGTAAATTGAAAATTGAGGGCATGAAGCTCTTGGGGAGTTTTGTGCAAGGCGTGGATGCCGCGAAACCACGCCCTTCGCAAGCTCAGGAACGTGCCAACCTTCGCGCGATTCTCCATAATTTGCAATTTTCAATTTGCAATTTTCAATTTGCAATTTCCCCACCACGCCGCCGTGTTTCGTGCTGACAAACATTCCCAAAGCCAGGGCGATGACCAGAAAGACGAAACTGACCAGTGTCAAGTAGGCCACCTTGTGGCCTTGACGAATAGGCCGGTAGAAGGCGCCGATAATGGCGTGCATGAGAAGCCAGCCGAACATCGCCAACGTGCCCAGAACGACGGGGTCGTTCCAGGGAATGCTCGGGCTACTCTGCCGAGCGTTCAGCAGATTCAGCACGATGCCCGACGCCACGGCCACCCCCACCAACAACATTGACGCCAGGATCGCACGGCTATTGGCTGTTTGCAGCCACTCGAGACTGGGAAGCCGAAATTTCCGATAGGGCGGTCGCTTGCGCTTCAGACGATCGGCCTGCCCCAGATACATCAACCCCGCGACACAGCCGAAGAGCACCGTAACCGTGGCCAGCAGGATGGAAGTACCGTGAATGACGCCCCAAATTTTGGACGGTTCGCGGGGGAAATGTTCCGCGTCGGCAAAACGTGCCGCAACAATCAGGCATAGTACCAGCGGCAATAGGAAGACGCCGAAATGCGTGGTGGGATGGTAGCAGGCTAAATAAAAGTAGACCATCACCATCACCCAGGCCGCCAGCAGCAGCCAATCGCGATTGCTCGACAGTGGCGAGCGGGCCGCCGTGATCGCCGAATGGTAAAGGAACGCCGTGTGGGCAATCCAGCCCGCTACCACGAATCCAAGCATGACCATGCCGCGGATACCGCTCCGGAACCACAACCGCGATGCTTCCAGGGCCAAGGCCACGCTGTAGGATGCCAGGAAACAGAAAATTTGAACGTGGGAAAGCATAGGATAGGCAACGACGAAACCTGAATGACGAATGACGAACGAACCGTCACTTGCCACTCTTTCGTCATTTGAATTTCTGATTAAAGATCTTGGATTTCGTCATTCGTCATTCGGATTTTCTTTTTCAATTATCGGTCCCATCTCTGCCGCCAGAAAAAACGATCCCGTAATGCACACAAGATCATCCGCCGTGGCTGAACTTCGGGCAGCGTTCCAAGCGGCCGCCGGTTCATCCCAGGCAGGCCAGCGCCGGCCGGTTAACTCCTCGGCCACCTGCTGCAACTCGGCAGGCGGCACGGCCCGGGAATTGTCCAAATAGCGAGTCAAATACACCTCGTGAAAATGGCCCAGCAGGCATCGGAGCATGCCGCGAACGTCTTTGTCGTGAGTCGTGGCAAAGATCAGCAATCGCCGGGCCGCGCAAAAACTCTCTTGAAGCGTTTCAACCAGGGCTTGCATGGATGCAACATTGTGTGCCGTGTCGATCACAACCGTAGGACGTCGTGCTACGACTTGCACCCGTGCCGGCCACGATACGCCCGCCAGGGCCTGCCGGACGGCCGGTGGAGGAATGTTCCACAGCGCCTGCCGCAAGACGTCGAGCGTGGCCAGCGCCGTGGCCGCGTTGGCCGCCTGGTGCCGACCGGGCAAGGCAAGGTCGAAACCATGGGCGGTGGGCAGAGGGCAGGAGTTGGTGGGCAGGGGGAGGTGCGTCGCCTGACGGTAAACGACCTGTCCGCAGGCAGACGCCCGTTCCAAATGCCGCGGCGGGTGATAATCAAAGACAAAATCGGTGTCGCGCTCAACCAGGCGACAATCACGCTTTCGGCAAACCTCTCGAATCACGTCGCGCGCTTCCGGTTCGACGACGCCGCTAACCACCGGCACGCCGGGCTTGATAATACCCGCCTTCTCTCCAGCGATTGCCTCCAGGGTGTTTCCCAATTGCTGCGTATGGTCGAAACTGATGCTGGTGATGACCGAGACCGCCGGTTGGCAGATGTTGGTCGCATCGAGCCGTCCACCCAAACCGACTTCCAGCACAGCCGCCTGAACATTTTGCCTCGCGAAATGTAGCAAAGCCATGGCCGTCGTAATCTCGAAGAAAGTAGGCCCTGATTGATCCTTGACCGTGCGACGATCGAGGGCTTCAACGGCCGGCCGAAGCAGATCGACCAAGATTGTAAATTCTTCGGCCGCGCACGCTTGGCCGTCGATGGTCATGCGTTCTTCAATCCGCTCGAGGTGCGGCGATGTGAACAGGCCAGTTCGGTATCCGGCTGCCGATAACGCCGCGGCAATCATCGCCGAAGTCGAACCCTTGCCTTTCGTACCCGCAACATGCACGACCGGCAGACCTCGTTCCGGCGAACCAATCTCTTCGAGCAGTTGACGCATCCGCTCAAGCCCCATCCGTGCGGGGCTATACGGCATTGTCCGCCAGCGCTCGAAGTTCTCTCGACCGAGGAGGAACTGGATTGAATCCGCTCGTCGGAGGGGCAAGTTGACATCTAGGGTCGGGGAAAGCACGGGAAAACCCACTCGGGGGACTACATGTTTATTTCTCACCATCGTACGTTCAATTAGTATAACGGAATTCAGTGGGCGTGTCCGTAGCGATTTTTGGGCAACAAGTTCTAATTTGCCTGAGTCTGATTTGCCCGAGTTCTTGACAGTGACCGGCGTTCAGATCAAGATTACGCGCTCTGCGCACGATCAAGAGTCTTGGGAATTCGTCGCAGCTTCCGTACAGGCCGTCTTCGAGAGAATGAAGAAGGAATGGAAGAAACAGCTAGGATCGCAATCATCAGGCTTTGCTCGGCAGGGAGTTTGCCGTCAATAAAAAAGCCGCCCGCGGTTCGGCAACCGCGGGCGGCTTGAATTCTTCTGTACCTGAAACCTAATCCAAGAACCCGACCAACTCCTGGCTGCGGCTGGGCTGCTGTAGCTTGCGGACGGCCTTGGCCTCGATTTGACGGATGCGTTCGCGGGTCACCTTGAAAATGTGTCCCACTTCTTCCAGGGTGTAGCTGTAGCCGTCACCCAGGCCGTAGCGGAGCTTGATGATCTCGCGCTCGCGGTAGCTGAGCGTCTTGAGAACCTTGTTGATGCGATTCCGCAGCATCCCCTGCGTGGCCCCGATAGCTGGATTCTTCGTGGTCGAATCGGGCAGCAGGTCGCCGAAATGACTGTCTTCGCTATTGCCCACGGGACGGTCGAGGCTGATCGGATAACGGCTCATGGCCAGCACGCGACGGGCTTCGTCAACGCACGTCTCGGCGGCGTTGGCGATTTCCTCGATGGTCGGCTCGCGGCCGCCGACCTGCTGCAATTTGCGCGACACGCTTCGCACCTTCGACATCGTTTCCACCATGTGGACCGGGATGCGGATGGTGCGGCTCTGATCGGCCACGGCCCGGGTGATCGCCTGGCGAATCCACCACGTGGCGTAGGTGCAGAACTTGAAGCCGCGGCGATACTCGAACTTATCGACCGCACGCATCAGGCCGGCGTTGCCTTCCTGGATGAGGTCGAGGAAACTAAGGCCGCGGTTGCGGTACTTCTTGGCGATCGAGACCACCAACCGCAGGTTCCCTTCCGATAGTCCCCGCTTGGATTCCTGGTATCGAGCGTAAACCTCTCTGAGGAAAGAGGCCCGGTTCCGCAGGCTGGTGGGTGATTCCTGCGTGGCGCGCAGAATGTTGCGGAACTCGGTGAGCCACGGCTCGCGCTGTTGCGGGCGGCCTTTGCTCTTGCGATGGTCATCGATGCGGGCCTTGAGTTCGTCGACCCGGCGGCTGAATTCCTCGAGCGTCTTGATCATTGGCTCGATCCGTTGCGTCCGCAAACCAAGCTCCTCGATCAACTGAACCGCCCGGCGGCGGCGACGCCCCAACCGCCGCCACGCGGTGCTCCGCTGCGTTGCTGTCCGCGACCTGCTCGTGGCCAAGTTGTAATCGTGTTGGTTGCGCTTCAAGAGCGTTTCCAAGGTGCGGAGATTCGAGGGCAAGCGGCCCAGAATCTGGTTCTTTTCCAGTTGGTCGGTTACCGAGACTTGAACCGTGCGATCGAAAGGCAGTTCGCCCTCGTGGACCCGCCGCAGAACCTTGACGGCCAATTGCATGACGTAGTCGCAGGCAATCACGTGACGGCGGAACTTGGCACGCGTCTCTTCGATTTGCCGCGCCAGGGTTACTTCTTCACGTCGCGACAGCAACGGGATCTCACCCATCTGCGTCAGGTACATGCGCACCGGGTCGTCCGACCAGGTCTCGTCTTCATCCACGCCTTCCAAGAGGCCGTCGACATTGACGTCCAGGTCGAGTTCGTCCAACTCGGTCACGTGGTCGGGCACGTCTCGAATCAGATCGTCGTCCACGTCTTCAAAGCCCGATATGGTGTCATCGGCCAATTCGTCGATCACTTCATCCGGGCGCAAAGTTGCGTCGTCATCCAATTCGTCTAGCAATGCGTCGTACAATTGCAATTCTCCTCCTTCAAACAGTCCAGAACCAAGCTCGCTCTATGATAACATTATGCCACAAGTCGCGGCTAAAAGCCACAAAATTCTACCACTGTTTTCTCGCGATGATTCCCCAGCGAGACATTTGGCAAGGGATTCCGTTTACGAAGAAAATAGGTCTGCCCGAAAAAATTTCCAATAGCCCCGAGCTTCTCTAATCGGCACGGCGAATAGACCTCGCGGAATACCGAGCCGCTTTCGTCCGTAAGTTTGGGGGATAACATTCTCGCCGTTTTCTTTCGCAGCCCAAGCACGTCAGGGTGTTACATTCTAATTGGTTGTTTCTGTTAGTCCAGTGTTTTGTTCGTTCAATGAGAAAGTTCTTTTGCGCAGAGGGCTTAAACTTCACATAACATGCGAAAACTCCCCCATATTCTATTTTTTTCGGTTTTTAAAAGCTGTTTCACCTGCGATTGCAGGAGAAGGTTTACCCATTTTGACATGGCTTGTCGCGTTTGCGCGAGTGTCCAACTCGCCAGAAGGTGAATTGCTAGGTACAATAAGACTCAGGAGGACAAGTTGCAACCTTGAGTGATCCTAGAATAACTTACCTGCTCCCCTGTTCGTGTGGGAAAGAAGTTTCGATCGAACTGCGGCAGGCCGGCGAAACAGTACGATGCGAGTGCGGTCAGGCCTGTGCCGTGCCTACCATGCGGGAGGTTCGATGCCTGCGCCCTGCCCCTGCCTCCGAGACGACTCCTGCGGACACGAAGCCCGCTTGGGGAAATTCGCAGCGATTTCTCGTGGCTGGGCTGGTTGTTGTCTTGCTGGCAGCGGTAGCAGCGATCATTCTTTATCGCCAATCCCCCACCTACTTTGTTGGTCTTCCATCACCGGAGGCCGAGAGGCAGTTCGTCGAGCGTCTGCCGATCTTGGCAACCCTACAGTACTTTCATCAGCGGATTCTACCGGGAATAGATATTCCCGAACCAGCTTGGGTCCAGAGCAAACGCAGCATGGTCTCTCTTGGCATGGCGACCCTGTCCGGCGTGGGGGCTATCGGATTGATTCTGCTGGGGGTCGGGGTCGCCGGAATCGTCCGACGGCGGTAGAGAGGCTATCTGAAAAGTCGAACTACATGGGATGCTACTCTCGCAGCGTGTAGACAAACTGGGCCGGCTCGACCTCGGTCCATCGGGAAGAAAGCCGGCTGCCCGTGGCCATGTAGCGAAGTTCGAGGGTTTCCTTATCCACGACCAACAGCAGCCGCTTCAGCCAGCCAAAGGCGACCAACACATAGACGCGGGACGTCTCGCTCATCCGCCACCGTCGCCAACGGTCTAGCGTGGGATGCTCGTGCAGAAGCCGTGCCATGCGTGGATCGGCCTTCTTGACCGTCTTCAACCGCCGACATGCCTGGCACTGGTTTCGCTCCACGACTTGAGGGCTGACTCGCTGGCGACAAGAGCCGCACCGGACCATCTCGGTCCGCAGCAGGCGTCGGCCACTAATCGGGCAAACTTCGGCTAGTACAGGACATACGCGGTGTCTGGTCACCGCGCAACGAATCAACTCCGTGCTCAGCAGGCGGCGGCCGGTCTCGGCGCAGGCCTCGATTCGCTCGGCCGCAGCAATCCGCCCGTCGTCGGTAGCGGCAAGTCGAAAGGTTGCAGCCCCGGTGCGGGAACAAAGAAACGGCGGCGGAGAGAGCGTTCGCGTCCAACCGGAAAATGGCAAATCCACCGAGGCCGCGGCGATCGTAAACCGCAACTTGCCCTCGACGTACTTGCACCAGATCGCTCGACAGCCGATCGGTTCCGCGTTGCCCCCGGCGGGCAATCGTTCTTCGGCAAGGCGACTGCCAGCGGCCAGAAGCCGTTCTAAATCGGCCTCTAGGCGGTCGGGCGGATTGGCCAGCGGAACGAATTTTATCTCCCGATCCTGGGCGATCGGTTGGCCATCGACCTCCTTGCCTTCTGAATTCAGGTAGACTTCAAGCCTCTGACTGCCCTGTTCGTAAACCAACTGCAAGACTAGCCGCTCTTCCAAGGCGCAGCCTGCCAGACTGACTCGGCCATCGTCTACCGTATAGGCGGGAAAGAGAATTCCCGCAATTTCAGCAACGCTCGTCGGCTGTTCGGCGGGAGCGACGTGAGTTAGAGGACACGGCTGGGACACGGAAAGCTGCTCCTACTCGTGCTCGTAATGCTTTACGTACGGCCAATAGAGATCGAATTTGAACTCCGGGCTGTTGTCCAGATCGTGGCACGACCAGCAGTTCTGCTTCCGAGAGTTCGGATCGGCCGCCTCTTCCTTCGTGATCGCGACCGTCTTGCGGGCGGCAATCTGCTCGGCCTTGGTGCCCCAGTTCTCAGCACGCACGTGTAACTGGCCCGGTCCATGGCAGTTTTCACACCCGACGTTAATCAATTTGGGAGTTTCCTTCTCGCTGAGATAGCCGCTTTGATAAGGAAAGAACTTCGTGGGATGCCAGCCCACGGTATGGCAACTAATGCACTCCGGATCGAAATTCCGCGGCGGATTGGCGTTTTGCAACGAGGCAAAGGCGCGGGAGTGGGGAGACTTCTTCCAAACACGGTACGATTCCTCGTGACACTTCGTGCAGGCATCGGTGCCGACAAAATCGCCGTTATACGGTTTGAGCGGATGCTCCAGCGGACGAATGCCTAGCCCGCTCAAACCCAGATCCTTGAGCTGGCCCTGATAGGCGGCCATCAAGGCGACCATCTCGGGCGAGGCAGGGAAGCGCGCGTCGAGCGTCACCCGTTGGTAGCGCAGCGGCTGCTGGGGATCGTCGAACATACCCAGCGCCACGGCGTACATCCCCTTCTCGCCCACTTCGATCAGTTTCGTGCCGCCCTTGTGGATTTCCTCGGCCTGGGCCGGCGGCTCGGCACGGGCATCATCGCCCCCTCCGGCACAAATCACAAGATTGAAATCCGGATACTTCTTGCCCAGCTCGATCGACTCCTTGCGGGTTGCGTGGGCCAGCAGAACCAGGTAGTTGGCACGCGATTTCAGCAGCGGTACGGCCGCGTCCAAGAGCTTCTCGGGATCGATCATTTTCAGGTCGGTGTTGCTAGCCAGTTGCGCCATGAAGGTTTTTCCCAACACGGCCGTCACGCCGATCGTCTTGTAGCCGGCCGCGAAAACTTGCGTCCGCGGCAGCAGTGACTCGTTGAAGTCGAAGAGACCGACATTGCCGCAAACGAACATCGTCTTTTTCTGGGCGTCGGCCGGCATGGTCAGGGCCATGACCTCCGGGGTGGGCAGACGCAGATCGGATAATCCCAGCGTGGCGGAACTGTAGCGCATCTCGCTCATGGCGTTGATGGCAATCTGGAACCTCAGTTCGGCCTGTTTGCCAAACCCCTTGCCAATGCCGCCGACGTCGATGCCCACCAGTGGCCAGCCCTTCTCGCGAAGCTGGCGGAATAACGAATAGCGGCGACTCATTCCGCCCTTCATGCGATCCAGTCCCGCACATCCGCACGGCTCCAGGTAACCTTCCTGCTGGCCCGTGATCAAGAGTGCCAGCTTGGGTTTGGGCCAACCGACGAAGATCGGCCCGTTCTCCTTGATCGGATCGAACGGCACGCCGCTGTTCTTGTTCGTCCGAGGGCCTCGTCTGGCCGACTCCGGCGTATGCGTCTTGGGCAGCGGTTTTTGCTCGGTCGCAGGAGCGACGAGCGTCGCCGGCACGGGCGGCGGTGCGGCAGATGTCTCGTTGGGTTTGGTCTGGATGACCAGTTCCGACTTTGGCGCGGGCTGCGTCCCCGAGGCAACCGGTGCCGAAGGCTTCTCGGGTGCCGTGTCGGCTGACTCGGGCACTGCGGTGGGTTGAGGCGGGGCCTCCGGCCGACCGCTCACCGGATCTCCGCGAGGATCGCGAAGCGGATTGCCCACTGGCGGAGAGTCGCTGCTGGTCGAGTCAGGTTTGGCCGGCTCAATTTTTGCGGACAGTATGTTGGCCGGCTCGGCTGTTTTGGCTGGATCTACTTGCGGCGGCGCCTGCATCTGCTCTGTAAGACGTGGATTATCGTCCGCTCTCTTGATAGCCTGCTTTTGGTTGGCAACAACCGGCGCGGGAGTCATTTCGGCATAGCGATCATCTTCGGTTCCTGGAGGGGCGGCGACGGCTGGCGCGGTGGCCAGGTTTTTTGCCGGCGGCATTGAATGGGGCTTCCATGTGTGCTTGAACCCTAGCTCATCGGCCGAACTTGCCCCCGTGGATTTAATTGCCGAACTAGATTCCGTGGTCTTCTGCGACAGTTGGTCGTTGGACGCCGTCTCGCCCTTGCTCGAGACCGCCGGTTGATCGCCAGCCTCCTGCTTGGAGTGAGAATCCCAACAGCCTGCCGTCAAGCTTAAGAAGGCGAGTAGGCAGATCCATTCGCCCATCGGCGCGAGCATCCGTGAACTGGTTTTCATAAGTGATTCAGGCTCTTCCCTGTAGGGTGGCGTCAAGTGAAGCCCCACCTTTTATCGCGATTTTTGTAGCCATTAATTTCCGCCCACCACTGCAAAGCGAACGCGTATCCGCAACGAGTAGACCTGGGGATGGATTGCTTCCAGGAGAATTTCGCCGAGTTTTCCGTTTTCCATGCCCATCGAGTTGGCAGGCGCTTTCCTTTTGAGGATTTCCTTCGCGGGAATTTCGATCAACAATTCGGTTTGCGAAAGCCCACCCGTCTCCGCCACGGTTGTTTCGCCCAGCGTCGCTTTCAAAAAGTCCGGTTCGACACTCGCGACTTTGAACTTCATGTTCTTGGCATTCGATCCCCGCACCAAGACAACGAGTTTCCGTTGCGCGACGCTGCGGCCGTCGACCGCGCCCATCTCCAGCACGCCGGTGTCACTCCTCCAGCCAGCTCCGATCAGGGAGACTTCACCCACCGATCCGAACAGGGGCAAATCAAGCTCCGAGGATTTCGCCAAATTGGTGCTCAGGCGGATTGTCTGTTGAAACGGCCCCAGGGGCAACCCCGGTTTTACTGTAACACGGACTACAACCCCGCTCGTCACTCCCTTGTACTTACGAAGCTCGTCGGTCCCCAGGGGCACGCCATCGACCTGAAAAAACTTTTCCAGGCCGGGATTCGACATTTGATGCCCTTGAATCTTAATCTGCTGATTGGGCAAGTTGCACAAAATGCGCGTTTCGCGAACTATGGGTTCAGTTCCAGAAATTTGGCCATAGGCCAGTTCGTCGGGTTCTGTATACACTGATCGGGTATACTCGCCTTGGGTCGTCAAGGTGACTTCCGGCCGAAGCGGATCGCTGGTAACGATCGTCAAGCTCTGTTGAAAAGGGCCAATTCGTCCTTTCGACCGCCACGTGACCAGCACCTTGGTCGATTGGCCCGGGGCCAGATCGTTGTCTTTAATTTCGCTTACGGTGCATCTACATGAAGTCGATCCCGGGTTGAGCGTGAGGGGATGATCCCCTCGATTGGTAAAGACGAACTCGTGTTTGCCCTCTTCGCTGAGGTCCATTTTGCCAAAGTTGAACTCTTCCTCGTCAACGCTCACCTTACTGCCGCTAGCCGAAGGCAGGGCATCAGATCCACCCTTGCAAGGGTACTGATGGATTTTCAGCACGGCCGTACCGGCTCCCACGCCTACACCGCACGCCACCGCCATGAGGATTGCCACTAAGAGTTTCATACCCATAGTTTATCGAAAATCGGCGGCGGATGCCATTCAGGCGAGGAGCCAAGTCGCTCGTAGTTCCGCCTTCAAACGGTCCCCATACCGTAAATTCCCCCTAAAGGCGTGGCTAGTGCGATAACAACTTGTGGTGCGGGTGTCTCGCCTGCGCATGCAGACGGGACGCCCGAACCACAAAAACGCGGAGTTAATGTTGGAAAGGTACGAGTGCCTCGAACATAGTAGATAAGAGCCGGTTATCCGGCTACGTTGATGCTCGGGCCAAGGATGCTATAATTGGGGGTGCTGTGATCGAATCCATGTTGTTTGTCCGAAAGTCATGCCGATGGCCGTCATCTCTGCGCCCCTTGATTGGGTTGAGTTTGTAAGCGACCTCAGACTACCTCCGAAGGCGGACCGTCGTTTGCAAGATTTAATGGACCACAATACCGAAGGCAAACTTACCGCTGAAGAAGTCACGGATCTGGAATTCCTGGTCGAACTTAGCCAAACCCTGTCGTTGGCGCGTGCTAAAGCACTCCACTTGCTGGGACGCAGTCCAAAGTGACCTTATCGCGAAACGAAATCCAGCGGCAGGTCGCCGAGCGCGCTGCGGAACGGTGCGAATACTGCCGCATGCACCAAGCACTCCAGGGGGCCACTTTCCACGTCGAACATATCGTGCCGCAGTCTCTGGGTGGTGATTCGCGACTCGAAAACCTTGCCTGGGCATGTCCAGGGTGCAATCTCTGCAAGTCCAACCGCATCGAAGCGCAGGATCCGCAAACCGGGCAAGTCGTTCCCCTCTTTCATCCGCGGAACGACCGCTGGCACGACCATTTTCGTTGGGAAGGCTACCGGATCGTTCCGTTCACTCCAATCGCAAGGGCGACGGCCACAGCACTGGACTTCAACTATCCCCGACGCATCTACATTCGGCAAGCGGAAGAAACATTCGATCTTTTTCCGCCCGACGAATGGTAGTGCATTCAAAAAAAGAAGCGGCCAGGGACAATGTCCTAAGTCGGCAAGAACCGGCTCGTTCTGGTCGCTAGATTAAGTATAGCGAATTCACATCCAAGTCAAACGGGCCGGAACCGATTGCGCTGTTCGTAAGCCAATTTCCGTAATGGTTTATGAAGGCACCAAAAAATGACTTACCCACAGAGCGGTCGTTTTCCTCCGCGATTCGTTGAGTGGCCACCAGTTTTTGCGGTATATGCCACCACCTCTGAGTCTGAGCCAAGTTCGTGGTTTGGAAAACGACACGGCGGTTCTCCTGGGGAGGCATTGACTGGGGCGGAATCAACATTAAAATCAGGAGTTGACTAAAATTTCTGCCCGTCAGTTTGGCGGGGCTATAGGAGCGACGTAGGGTTAGTTAGTTCCTTTTCCGAAAATGTCGTAGCCAATACACATAAGGCGAGTCTTGTCCACGGGACACCGGGTCATCATGAACCAGCTACTTCAACCCCGCCAGATCGTTTATACGGAAACGTTGGGAAGTGAAACTGAGGCAATCAGGCGCGAGCTGTATCTGAAAAGCTTGAAAAGCCGGGTGTTCATTGAAAACCTGATCCGGAAAAATCCCAAAAGTTAACCTTACAGCCCAGTTCGTTGGAGCGTCCCGATCAAAATCGGGGAGGTCGCCGGATCATACCCGGCTCTCGCTACCATAAATAAATGGAATTTTACTTTTAGTAGGATTCCATTTTTGCGTTGTCCAATTTTAACAACAAACCGATATGCCTTACTATGTTTATATCCTATTT
>Ga0118677_10003766_pt1 | contig 28332 bp, 16 predicted proteins | sample AliMusrvi5mmetaG_FD_86154 | JGI IMG/M metagenome (GOLD analysis project Ga0118677, IMG submission 86154) | reverse complement strand
GTGGAGTGAACACTGGTTCCGGGGACCGCGGCGGGGTGGGGGAGGGAACTTTTTCCTGCTTCCAGCGCGCGGCGGCATCGATATCATCCCAGCGGGTGCGGGAAGCGGTTTCGACGATACTTCCCTCCACGCCTTCGAGTAACTCGTCGGGGATGTCTTCCAGAAAACGCGACGGCCGGTTATAGGAGGTGGCGCCGAAGAGCGTGCGGCTGTCGGCCATGGTGCAGTAGAGTTGCTCTTTCGCGCGCGTGATGCCCACGTAGCACAGCCGGCGCTCTTCCTCGATATCCGCGGTACTTCCGCCGAAGGCACGGACCATCGGGAAGACTCCTTCCTCGAGCCCGCTCAGGAAGATCACCGGGTATTCCAACCCTTTCGCCGCGTGCAGCGTCATCAAGGTGACGGCGTCATCGTCGGCGTCTTTGCTTTCAATTTCCGTCACCAGCGACACCTGTTCCAGGAAGGCGCGCAAATTCCGGAGGTCAGGGTTTACATCCTCAGTCTCGTCCAGCGCCTCGACATCCGTCTCCGCCTGGAATTCCTGCGTGGCGGAAAGCATTTCGCGAATATTTTCCAATCGCGTGCGCGCCTGCACGCTGTTTTCTTCCAGCAGCGCGCGTTCATAACCGCTCTGTTCGATTACCGCGCGCGTGAGATCGGTGATATCGGCTTCGTGCGACAGCGCGGTGAGGCGATCGATCAGGTCGGAAAAATCACGCACGGCACTCAAGGCACGCGGCGGTAAATCGGTTGGCGCGACCAGGTGCAGCATGGTCAGCAGGTTCACCCCGCGTTCAGCGGCCAATCCCTCTAACTTGCTGATGGTGGTGGCGCCGATGCCGCGCGTGGGAGTGTTGATGATGCGCCGCAGACTGACTCCATCATCCGGGTTATACAGCACGCGCAGATAGGCGAGAATGTCTTTAATTTCCTTGCGGGAGAAGAATTTCAAACCGCCGATGATCCGATAGGGAATCCCCTGGCTGAGCATCATCTGCTCCACCACGCGGGATTGCGCGTTGATCCGGTAAAGGATGGCTATGTCGCGAAAGGCGTGCTTTGCGTGCGTGCGCAAATCGTTGATGGTGCGTGCGATGAATGCCGCTTCGCCATGCTCATCACAACCGCGATAACATTTGATGCGTGGCCCACCCTGGCGCTCGGTCCATAGCCGCTTTTCCTTGCGGATGGTGTTTTTGCTGATGACGTGATAGGCGGCATCCAGAATCGTCTGCGGGGAGCGGTAATTCTGTTCCAGCTTCACCACGCGGGCGTCGGGATAATCTTTTTCGAACTGCAGCAGCAGTTTCGAGTCCGCGCCGCGCCAACTGTAGATCGACTGATCGTCATCGCCGACCACGCACAGATTGCGGTAGGCCTTGCTAAGCAGGGAGACGAACTGGTATTGCGCCAGATTGACGTCCTGATATTCGTCGACGAAGATATAGTGGAAGCGTTGCTGATAGTCGGCCAGCACGGCTTCCTTCTGCTTAAACAACTCCACCGTTTTCATGATTAGATCGTCGAAGTCGAGGGCACGATTTTCCGCCAGCCGTTCCTGATAGCGCAGATAGATGCGCGCGATCATTTTTTCGTCGAGGGTTTTCGCCAGCATTTCAGCATCATACGGCGTGCGCAGCAAATTCTTCGCGTCACTGATGCGCCCCAGCACCACCCCCGGTTTCCACCGCGCGGTATCGATCCGCTCTTCTTCGAGACAATCCTTTACCAGCGTTTGCTGATCGTCGGCATCGAAGATGACGAAATTTTCCTGGATGCCGATTTCCTTGCCGTCTCGCCGCAGTATGCGTGCGCATAACGCGTGAAAGGTGCCCACCCACATATAGCGGACGCCCCGACCTACCAGCCGCTCGATACGGTCTTTCATCTCGTTAGCGGCTTTGTTGGTAAAGGTAACGGCCATTACCTCCGCCGGCGACACCTCGCGCGCCTGCAACAGGAACGCGATGCGGTGGGTCAGCACGCGCGTCTTGCCGCTGCCCGCGCCGGCGAAGATCAACAATGGCCCTTCACCATGCGTCACGGCCGCACGCTGCTGCGGATTCAAGTTGGCGACAATACGCTCATCGGTGGAATATGACATAATTTATTTTCTTCTGACGGGAACATCCATGGTAGATCCCGTGCTGGTAGAGTTCGTGGATGGCTAATTGTACCAGGAACGCGCGGGGATCACAAAGAGAAGTTGCCGGGAGATGGAGACAGCACTAAAAGCCACGGGGGGTGTAGCTAATACCCCCCGTCGCGCTGTAATGAAAGAACAGCAATGCATTATTCACTTGTAACTACGCGCAGATAATTGTTTATCCCCTGGGGTAGGGGTTGCTAAACCAGGGGGAGTGAATGCTATATATTAAAAATTGATTAAGAAATTATTTTTGTTTAAATCCGTCTGACCCGCGAGCGTCCTCGTGAATTATGGGGGGGCGCGCCTTGCTGCGGCTGCGGCGCTACTACGAACTTAGACGGCCTTTCCGGTGGTTTCGATACGACCCTTCGTAGTCTACTCAACCACCGGAGTGCTCGCGAGGACGCTCGCGCGCCAGAATATCTGGAACGGATACATTATTATCAACCGATGAGTGGAGCAGTAATATCGATTATTTCGCTGAATTCCTGCAGGAGCCGCAGGAGATCACTTTCTCACAGCGAAGGACATTTGAGGCAGGTACAGTGGTCGCACGGTAAAGGGGAGATGACGTGAAATTCGGTACACAGTTGACTGCAGTGGGGAAAACGGACCGGCGGGAGGCGCTGCAATTCGCGCGTGCGCTGGGGTGCGACGGGTTAGAGGTGGATCTTCCGGTGGCATGGCTGCACAGTGGTCGCATTACGCCCGACGCCTTACACGCGCAAGCGTTGGAGTTGCGACGCGATTTCGATGCGGAGGGGATGGAATTCATTTCGCTCACGCCGGGTTTGTTGTTGGCACACGTGCAGGCGCCGGAGATCATCCGCGCGGCGTGCCAGACGGCCGAAACGCTCGGGGTGCGGACCATCCGCATGTTTTTCGCTCCCCACGTTCGCTGGGGCGGCCCGAACTCGAAGCTGGAGGGGTTTCTCACCGACTTCGATGGGCTGAAAGACTCCCGTTACTGGCAGGAGCGCAATGCCGGGGAATTGGCGCAAATGCTGGCGATCGCGGCGGATTATGACGTGCGCTTTGTCTTTGAGTTGCACCATGGATTTATCATCAACTCTGCCAGCGCCGCCATGCGCATGCTGGCGTGCCACCCCGCCACCCGCGTGGGCATCCTGATGGATCCCGGCAATATGGTCTTCGAGGGAAACGAAGGTTGGCGCAACTCGGTGCAGATTATGGGAGAATATCTCGCCTACCTGCACTGCAAAAACGGCGCCTATCGCCGCGAGGAAGGCAAGTGGTTGCAAGAATGGGCCAGCCTACCTGACGGCATCGCGCGCTATCCTGAAATCGTCACCGCGTTGAAGGATCGTGATTTCTCGGGTTATCTGAGCATCGAGGACCTGCGCAAAGGCCTGACCCCGGAAGAACGGGTAGGGGATGGCATCGCCTATCTGAAATCGCTGGTCGCTTCCGATGAGCGATTTATGCCGTCGTAGGGAAATCACAGATTACGCGGATGAAATTTCATATGCGTTCAGGCTGGTAGTCAACGAGCAAACTTTTTTTTAACCGCAGATTACGCAGATTTCGCAGACGATTTATCCGGGTGTTTACGCTATCAGCCAGTATGGTCGGGTAATACTCTCTATCGTCCGAGCATTCGAATTCGCACCAAGGGAGACCCGAACTGCTCGCGGGGACGCTCGCGCGCCAGAGCGAACGGTTACGATACATCTATATTCTACGCAGAGACGTAGAGGACAATGCCGAGGAAAATTAGAGAAGGAAAACCAGCTATGAAACCAATTACGGTCGGATTAGTCGGCTGCGGGGGAGCCGGAAAAGGCATCCACCTGCCGTTGTTTCGGAAGCACGGCAATGGCTATCGCATGGTGGCTTGCGCGGATGCAGTGCCCGCCAGCGCGGAAGCGCTGGCGGGGGAGTGCGGGCTGCGCGCGCTGAGCGTGGAAGCGCTGGTGCATGATCCGGAGGTGGAACTGGTCGTGGTGGCCACAAAACCGCCGGTGACGCACCGAGACCTTGCCGTGCTGGCGCTGGCCGCCGGCAAACACGTGGTGGTGGAGAAGCCGATGGCCGGCATTTCCGACGAATGCACGGAGATGATCGCCGCGGCGCAAGCGGCAGACCGCCTCCTCGCCGTGCATCATAACCGCCGGTGGGATGTCGATTTCCTCACCGCGCGCACCTTGATCGAGTCCGGCGCGCTGGGCGAGATGCGACTGGTGCGCAATGAATACACCGCCGGATTCAGCGGTTCTGCTCTCGATTGGGGAATTCATCTGATCGACCAGACGATGGCGCTGAGCTTCGGCAAACGCTTCGTGGAATTGACCGCCACCTTCTGCACGCCCAACCCGGCCCATCCGACGGAGAGTGAGGGCTTTTTTACCTGCCGATTGCGCACCGAGGACGGCGTGTTGCACGATCTGAGCATGCTGCCGCCCTTTAACGGCAATGCCTATGTGCCAGGACGCATGGCATATCGTTTCATGCTGGTGGGCACCGGCGGCGCCGTGTATCAGGAATGGTGCCAGCGCCCGGAAGATGCTTTCGGCAAATCTTTTGTGATGCAACCCGCCGCGGGCCGTCCCGCCGGCGACCTGCCTTTCGTCACCGCAGAGCTGGCGATCCCCGACTTCTACCAGACCCTCTACACCGCCATCCGCGACGGTGGTCCCGTACCCGTTTCCGGCGAAGCCGGACGTCGCGCCATCCGCGCCTGGGAATTGATTTGTCAGAGCGCGTGTGAGGGGAAGACGTTACACGTGGAATTATAAGCCGTTGAGCGCAACAAGCTGCGAGACCAACAGCAAACGGGGAGTGATCGCCCTCACTCCCCGTTTGTTTTCCTCACGAAACACATGCGCACTTGACTATTCAATTGTGTATTTACTTGTAACCTGCAGGTAATGGGTATATTACCACCATCGAGCAAGGACAAACCTGGTAAATGTGATGATCAGGTTAAAATTTGATTAAGGAATCTACCGCGCCACGGTGCAGACAAAAGACGGATTGACGGCTTGTATCGCGTATTTGCACACTCCGCGCATATATGCTATATTATCACGCCAATCAAGTGAGCAGGAGAAGATTATGAAGGCAGCGACCCATCCGAATTATGTGAATGCGACCGTGGTGTGCGGTTGTGGCAGTACCTTTCAGACGCGTTCGACGCAGAAGGATATCCACGTGGAAATCTGTTCCGCGTGTCATCCGTTTTATACCGGTCAGCAAAAGTTGCTCGACACGGCCGGACGCGTAGAGCGGTTCAACCAGAAGTATGCCAAGTATCGCGCCGCGCAAAAAGCGAAATAATTGCTCTCCACTTGCCGAGAGTAGTTTTACGCGGGTTCGGATTCAGTAGCACTGGCCGGCAGAGGACTGCCGGCTCCCAGCTCCCAGCATCTCCACAGTCGGTGGAGATGGACCGAACCTATTTTCGAGTTATCTGTGCAACCCTCCGTGACACCTGCAGGTGTGCGGAGGGTTTTTCGTGTGTATAATAGCTCTAGGCGTAAGCGCCGTAATTATGGAACGCGCGGGAACGAAAGCGGGGAAAGCAATGGCAGATCGAACGGCCTATGGCGGTCAGGCGGTAATCGAAGGAGTAATGATTCGTGGGCGAGATCAAGTCGCCACCGCGTGTCGTCTTCCGGACGGCTCGATTACCGTTCGGCGGGATTTGGTCAACAGCGCCATGCAGCGCAATGCGGTGCTGCGCCTGCCGTTTTTTCGCGGAACTCCGGCGCTGTTCGAATCGTTGCAACTGGGCTACCGCACGCTGATGTGGTCCGCCGACATCGCGATGGAAGGCGAGGGGCAGGAAAAGCCAAACGAGTTGCACTATGCGCTGGCCATCCTCTCCGCCATGGTGGTCGGCATCGGTGGATTCGTCCTGCTGCCGAATTTTCTGGCGCACCTGCCATTTCCCGCCATTCCGCATGCCGCCGGCGGCAACGTCTGGCTGCAATTCCTCCCGTCGCGCGCCGCGGTGCTGCCCAACATTCTCGAAGGGGTGATTCGGATCGTGATGCTGGTCGGCTATATTCTGCTGATCGGTCGCGGTGCGGAGATTCGGCGGGTTTTTGCCTATCACGGCGCCGAGCATAAAGTGGTAAACGCGTGGGAAGGCGGCGCGGAACTGACCGTGGAAGGCGCGAAACCTTACAGCCGCATCCATCCGCGTTGCGGCACCAGTTTCCTCTTCCTCTTTTTCGTGGTGGGCATTCTCATTCACGGATTGATCGGCTGGCAGGATAATAGACTGTTGAGCATGGCGACGCGGCTGGTGTTGCTGTTCCCGGTGGCGGGAGTTTCCTATGAATTGCTGCGGCTGGCCGGCCGCCAGCGCAATTCACAATTGCTGAAGATACTCGTCTGGCCGGGGATGATGCTGCAGCAACTGACCACCGCGGAACCCGAAGACGATCAAATCGAAGTCGCCATCCGTTCCATGCGTCATGTACTGGAAGGCGAGGGGGAGTTGGAACCGGAAGCCATCGAGACCGCACCACTCGGTCCCGAACTTGAAGCCGCCGTGGAAGCACCCCAGACGCAGGTTGCCGATGGTGAGAGCGTGTGAGCAGGTGTCCCTGGCGCGCGAGCGTCCTCGCGTGCACCGTCGGGTAGCTGCTGGTGCTCGCGAGGACGCTCGCGCGCCAGGGAAGCCTGCTCGATTACACGATGGTTCACCACCGGGGCGGTCAGGATGACCGCGGTCCCAGGGGTATTACTCCGTCGCGCTGGGCTGGTTCGTCAATCGTTCCGCCACGAACGCGTAATCGGTCGGTTCATCCACATCGATACTGATTTCCGGGTAATCCATCATCACCGGGATGAGTCCGAGGCCGAAGCGTTTGGAGGCCAGTCGCGACATCTGATCCAGCGCCAGCAGGTGCCAGAGATGGACGCCGAGGACATAGCTTAATCCCACGCCCAGCCCAATAGTGAGCGCGGTGGTGATCGGATGCTGGCGGGATCGATAGAGGGCATTCATGCGCCGGGTGACTTGCGGGTTCAGGAGCAAGCGCGGATCAGCGAGCATGAGATTGCCATAGCGAATGGTGACATCGCGGAAACGGCTGAAACCGGTGACGATCGGGGCATATGCACCGGTGAAGCAGCGCTGGGGCACCACGGGAAGATACAGGTTTTCCGTATAGTCGGACTCGATGCGCTGGCAGTTGATGAGAAATGCCTGGATTGCCGCGGGGGTGATCAGCGGCGCATCGGCGGAGATCAGCATCACCAGCGGAGCATCGGAAAAGTGTTCCAATCCGCGGTAGATGCTTTCAATCAATGTTTCGCCGGCCGGTACGAAGCTCAAGCGCAATGCCTGTGCCCCAATGGCCGGCCGCAACGCCTCCTCCGGACCGACAACGCAAATTCGTCCCACCTGCGGCAGATGCTGCAAGGCGTCGAGCGTGTAGCATAATGAAGCTCTTTCTTGAAACGGTATCAGTGCAGTGTAATCGGGGGTTTGCCCATTGCTGAGCGGAATTTTATTCAATCCCCCGGCCAGCACGACGGCATCCACGCGATCGAGAACCAACGGCATCTCGTATCCTCCAAAGGTATAGAATTTCGACTTGTCGCACCGGCACTCCTGCAAATGCCAATAATGGAAATAAATTAATACATCGGACAATTATTTTTCGACGGTGCTACTCGGGTCCCGACCCCCGGCATAAATGCTTGGTTCGATGGGTGAGTAGGTTATCTGCCGCGGTTGGGACGAGCGTCCTCCCGGTAGTGTCACGATCCGGCAACTTCTCTCGTGGTTCCGTGTCCAAACAAATATGGAATTTGCCTGTCGAGTGAGGGCATGCGCGCGTCTGTTGCTGATGACTCTGCTGGTCTATGGCCTGGGCATGGCGGTCTTCTGTGCGACGGCAGGCACGGCGCCATTGTCGCAGGTCGATATTTCTCCCCAGCCGGAAGGCGGGTATCTGATCGCGACGCCCGTCTATAAAGCGCGCGTGAATGCCGACGGCAATCTTCATGCGTTGCAAGTGAACGGTATCGAATTTCTCGACGATCGCGTGACCGGATCGGCGGGCGCCTCCTTCTTTGTCGATCACCCGCTTGCGTTGCCGACGACGGCGATCAAAGACCGTGCGTTAACCGCCACCGATGGCACGTATACCGTGCAATATCACTTTGAAGAAGGATATTTCACGCTGACGTTGCGCCATGCCAACCCGCGTGGCGCGGCGTTTATCGCGGTGTGCGCGCCGCGCATCGATTACGTCGAGAGTGTCCCGCAGGGTGGGATGGCGGCGGCGCCGGCCGATTACGAATGGCCGGATGTGGTCATGACCGTGCCCAGCGGTGAATATGTGGAGTTTCGCGGTGGGACGCGCATTTGGGGACGCGGCAATGGCCGCGAAGTCTGGGAACTCAGCAACATTAAGCCCAATAAAGATTACACCGTCATGTGCATCCCCGGTCAGAAGACCCCGCGCACGCCGGATTTGAGCCAATTGACCGACCTTTCCGCGTCGCTGAACGATAGCGATAGCTGCCTGCTTCCCGCGGAGAAAACCGCCGAACTGCAACTACGCTTCGAGAATAACTCGCACTATCCGATCAATACCGAGGCGAATCTGCGCATCGAATCCGCGCAGGGAAAAGTCCTGTTCGATAACCGCCGGCCCCTCAGTTGCCCATCGCATAAAGCAGTGACACTGACGTGGTCATTTACCCCGAAAGAGGCAGAGTTTTTTACCGCCACCTGGTCGGTGAACCTGGGGGGAACTCCGAAGAAGCTGGTTCGCACGTTCGGGTATAATGTCGCCGCCATCACGCAGCCGGTGCAACGACCGGCAGATTTTACCGACTATTGGCAGCGGTTAATGGCGGAAGCCCGCGCTGCCGAAGTGCAGCTAACCCGGCTGGAAGACCCCACGCGCTCAACTAGCACCGTCACGGTCTATCGGCTGGGATTGACAGCCGACCACTTCACCTGCTTTGGCTGGCTGGCAACGCCGAAATTCCCCGGTCGCTACCCCGGTCTGCTGCTGTTGCCCGGCGATCGCGTGCGCTATATCAGTCCCAACGCGTCACTGGCCGATTGCGGCTTTGTGGTGATGACCATCGAACCGACCGGACAGCCGATTGACGGCACGCTCAAGCCGTTGATTACCCAGGCGTCGATGCAGTTGGCCGATCCGGCTACCTTCGGCTTGCGGGCGATCATGATTCGCGATTTTCGCGCCGTCACCGCCTTCGGCACGCTGCCGGAAGTCGATCCCAACCGGCTGGCGGTCACCGGCGTGGGATTGGGCGGCGGCATGGCGTTGATCATGGCGGCGCTAGATGATCGTATTCAAGCCGTCGCTCCCGACGTGCCGTTCTACTGCGGCATCGAGCAGGGGAAAAGCTCTCCCGAATGGCCCTATTGGGAAGTGGCGTCCTATCTGAAAGAACATCCGCGCGAGCAGGAGCAGGTGCTGCGGACACTGCGCTATTACGAAGTGGAGAATTTCGCCGAGATGGTCAATTGCCCCGCGTTGTTCAGCGCGGGTATCGAAGACACCTACTCGCGTCCCGGCAATATCTACGCCGTCTACAACCGCCTGACCGGCCCACGCGCCATCCGCTTGTATAACGCCGGGCACGACGGCGGCGGCCTGCAACACTGGGAAGAAAAGATGCGCTGGTTGGGACAGGTGCTGGGCGCTCCGAGCCCGTTGCCGGCCGACGTGGCTCCCGCCGCCGAAGTAGTCAAACCATGACCGCTCCCGAACAACTCGATTTAACCCACACCGGCACGCTGATTCCGTTGCTGCAGCGCTATGGCTTCTCGACCCGCAAATCACTCGGGCAGCATTTTCTCATCAGCCGGCATGTGCTGGAGCAGATTCTGACCGCGTGCGCGCTGGAAGACGGGGCACCGGTGCTGGAGATCGGCCCGGGTATCGGCACGTTGACGCGCGCATTGGCCGAGTCAGGCGCTGAGGTGACGGCGGTGGAACTGGACCGGCACGCGGTGGAAGTGTTGCAAGAAACCGTAGGGATGTTTCCCTCCATCCAGGTCATTCAGGGAGATATTTTGCATATCGATCTGCCGGCGCTGCTGGGCGACGCGCAGTGGACGGTGGTCGGCAATCTACCCTATTACATCACCACTCCGGTCATCAGCCGTCTGCTGGAAGTCGCCTCCCGCCTGCGTCGCATGGTGCTGATGGTGCAGCGCGAGGTGGCCGATCGCCTGATTGCACCGCCGGGCGGTAAAATCTACGGCTCGTTGTCGGTCTATGCGCAGGTGTATGCCAACGTCGAACGCATTGCGCGGGTACCGAAAGGCGCCTTCCTGCCTCCGCCCACGGTGGAATCCGCCGTGGTGCGGTTGACCCCGCACCCGGAACCGCGCGTGCCCGCACCGTTGCAACCGTGCTTCTTCTCCGTCGTCCGCGCGGCATTCGGGCAGCGCCGTAAAATGCTGGAAAATGCGCTGATCGGCGCTGACGTGCTGGGAGGCGACCGTCACGCCATCGCCGAAGCCCTCCGTGCCGCCGGCATCGATTCTACCCGCCGCGGCGAGACCCTGAGCATCGAGGAATTTCTTCGCGTGACGGAACAGGTGATCCGTGCGTAAGTTGTTATCTTCACAGGATGGAAGGATACGTCGGCTTCGCTGAATTGCCGAAGCCATGTTATCCTTTCCATCCGATACATCCGGTGAAAAAATCGATATCCGTTTGTTTTGCCGTTGACAGCCTGGCATTCGCCGGGTATAATCTTCCCGTCATTGCGTTCGGGCGCTTAGTTCAGTAGTAGAACACTTCGTTGACACCGAAGAGGTCATAGGTGCGATCCCTATAGCGCCCACCACTCTTTCTGCATTTCTTCAACCTCACCAAACGAGCAGTTCCCCATTTATCGTGAACCTCGCAACACCGCGAAGTGGTGGAAGGTTTACGGGGCTTCCACCACTCCGCTTCGCTACGTGGTTCACTACGAACGGATACGTGGTTCATTGGTAGGTATATTACCGCTGATCTGACGCCCAGATCGCTTTCTCTCGGTCGGTATACAGGCTGCCGACGTTATCTTTGATTATAACGCCGTCTTCGTGTTCACCCAGGTCGGCGATCACCCGGGTCATCGCGCCGATGTGGAGGGCGTTGTCTTTGACGATGCTGTTTTTCAGTTTGCGCAGCACCAGGCCGTATTCGGGGGAGTTGACGCCGCCGCCGTCGTCCTGGCCGACGCACATGCTGTTGCCGCTGAAGACGATGCCGTGACAACCTTCCAGGCGCACGTGCGCGCTCTCATAGGGATCGTTGCTGGTCCAATCGGGTTTGCCGCTGCGATAGATGACGTTGCCGGTGATGGTAAAGCAGAGACTGGGGGTGCCGTCATTGGGCCGCAGGGAGATGCCGGGTCCGCCGGAACGGTCGATATAGTTGCCGGTGATGTTGTAGTGACTGCCGCCGAGGATGCGGATGCCGCCGTTTTTATTCCACTCGATGCGATTGCCGGTCATGGTGATGGAGGCATTCGGACCGTCGCAGCAGTAGCCCGCGCCGCCGTTTCCGGAAAACCAGTTGTCGAGGATAAAACCGTCCCATCCCTTCACGTAGAGACCGTTTCCGCCGTTATAGATGACTTCGCAGCCGCGGATGCTGAAACACCAGACGGGATCGAAGCGCACGCCGTCGCCGGTGAAGCCCGAAATGTGGCAGCGCTCGATACGCGGCGTGTCTTCCTCGACTTTGCCTTCGAATGGCCCCATGTAGATGCCATGAATATTTTGTCCGAGTTGCTCACCTTCCAGCGACAAGCCGTTGATGGTCGCGCCGGCGGCGCCGGTGATATTGAGCAGCGACGCGGCGGTGGGATCGTTGAGTTTGAGGATCGAGCCGCCGATGGTGCGATACGCCCAACTGGGATTGCCGACCAGTCCGGTGTGAGGCGGCAATTGCAGTTCGCCGCACAGATACACGCCGTCCGGTACGAAGACCGTCCCCTGTATCTTCGCCGCCGCTGCCAGCGCCGCGCGAAACGCCGCGGTGTCGTCCGTCTGCCCGTCACCCTTCGCGCCGAATTGCACGACATCGAGACGGCGATTGTCAGTGTTACCGTTCATGTGAAGCTCCTTAAGTTCGTATTTATCACCCAGGTTAGTTTGTAGTAGCGCCGCAGTCGCAGCAGCTAGGCGCTCGTGAGTAAACTATATACGTAATCGTTCAGGCTCTCTGGCGCGCGAGCGTCCTCGCGAGCACTCCGGTGGTTGAGTAGACTACGGAGGGTCGTATCGAAACCACCGGAGTGCTCGCGAGGACGCTCGCGCGCCAGGATGGCCTGAACGATTATCTATTTGGTTTCCCTTACCCGCGCGGCGATATCGTGCCGGTAAGTTTGTTTGTCCCAGTGAATGACCTCGACGGCGGCGTAGGCGCGGTCGATGGCCTGGGCGAAGGTGTCGCCGAGGGCGGTGACGTTGAGCACGCGGCCGCCGTTGGTCACGATTTTCCCATCGACCGCTTTGGTGCCGGCATGAAAGACGGTGACATCAGGCATCGTTGCCGCCTGCTCTAATCCGGAGATCGCACACCATTTGCCATAATCGCCCGGATAGCCGCCCGCCGCCATCACCACGCTGACCGCCTTGCGCGGGGTCCACTGCGCGGTTACGCCATACAATCGCCGCTCGACGGCCGCTTCCAACAGATCGAGTAGATCCGTTTCCAGCCGCGGCAGCACGACTTGCGTCTCCGGATCGCCGAAGCGCACGTTGAATTCCAGCACCCGTGGTCCCTGCGCGGTGAGCATCAGCCCAGCGTAGAGCACGCCGGTGAAATCGACCGCGCGCAGGATGGGGGCAATGACTTTCTTCACCGCGAAGTCCAACAGGTCGGGGGAGAAGTGGGTGACCGGAGAGTAGCAGCCCATGCCGCCGGTGTTCGGCCCGGTATCACCGTCGCCGATGCGTTTGTAGTCCTGCGCGGGAGCGAGGGGCAAGATATCCTGACCGGAGCAGATCGCCAGCAGTGAGACTTCATCGCCTTCCAGCCGTTCCTCGATCAGCACGCGGTCGCCGGCGTCGCCGAATTCCCGTGCGACCAGGATGCGCTGCACCGCGGCTTCCGCTTCCGCGCGGTTGTCACAAATCAGCACGCCTTTGCCGGCGGCCAGACCGTCGGCCTTCACCACCCAGGGTTTCTCCGCCGGTTGCTGCGCCAGCCAGGCCAGCGCGGCGTCGGCATCGGCAAAATCCCGGTAGGCGGCGGTGGGCACGCCCATGCGCGTCATGGTCTCTTTAGCAAAGATTTTGCTGCCTTCCAGACGTGCCGCCGCCGCATTCGGTCCGAACACGCGCAATCCGCGCGCGATAAACCGATCGGCAATGCCGGCCACTAACGGCACTTCCGGCCCGACTACCGTCAATCCGATCTCTTCGCGTACGGCGAATTCAACCAGCTTGTCGATCTCCGTCGCGGCTAGCGGAACATTCTCCGCTTGCTGCATAGTGCCGCCATTCCCCGGCGCGCAGAAGATTTTCTCCACGCGCGGACTCTGCGCCAGCTTCCACACCAGCGCGTGCTCGCGCCCACCACTGCCGATGACGAGGATTTTCATGCGGTGCCTCCGTGTTGAAAAGAAAGAATCGTATACCCCGGTAGCTGACGCGCCAGGATCCGATTACCCCCGGCACGGTGCCAATTATACGGAGGGGTAGGGGGGCTGTCAAAGCGGAAGACTGGGTGATGGCATCATCCTGCCTACCGTTGCTTTCCCATGCGAATCACGGCATAATGGCACTCGTGAAGAGGAAGTAGACGACCATCCATCTGTGAGGAGAAAAGATGACTGCTCCGCAATCCTGGTTCGTATTTCGTTTCAACCATTTCGACCCGACCTGGCGGCGTTGCTGGGATCGCGACTTTTACGATGCCGGACGCCGTTTTCGTTCGTACCGCGCCATCGAGGAAAGCTGGATTACCGATGCGTTGGCTTCCTGTGCCGACGGGGTGAGTTGCTTTATGGTGGAATGCTCCTGGGTGTTGCGTCATTACCTGGAACGGCATCCGGCGGAAGTGGAGACCTTGCGCCGGCTAGCCCATGAGAAACGCTTCGAGTTACTCGGTTCCGGCGAGACCATCGCCGATGCCAACCTGATTCATGGCGAAACGCTGGCGCGCAATCTGCTCCTCGGCACGCTCTGGGCGGAGGACACCCTTGGTGTGCGTCCGACCACCGGCTTTCACAGCGACGGTTTCGGTTCCAGTGCGCAGTTACCGCAGTTATTTCGCCAGTGCGGATTCGAGTGGATAGCCGAGATGAGTTATGTGCGACCCGACCGTCCCTTCTGGTGTGGACTGGATGGCTCGGTTATTTACGTAGACACCGAAAATCGCGTCGTTCATCGCCATGGATTCTCAGGTAGCTGCTGTCGCAAATTGGCCCCATGCCCGGTGTGCCAGGGAGAGGGTTGCGCCGCGTGCAGCGAGCGGGGATTCGTCGTCGGGGAGCGAGCGGAACTGAATGATCCACCGACCGAACGCACCGCCGGTCCGGTGGGCGCCGTGCGGCTCTGGGGTGAGGAACTGCAGCCGGGTTTTCATGTCGCGGAAGCGATCGCCCGTTATAACGCTGCCTCCACGGAGATCAGTCTGCAGCAGGGAACCTTCTGCCATTTGCGCCCCTACATCGCCGACCGGCTGGCGCAACTCGATGCTCCGCCTGCGGAACTGATCAGCTCCCGCGTGGAAAACAACCCCGCGCACACCGGTTGTTATCTTTCCCGCATCGCGATGAAACAACAGCATCGCCGTTCCGAGCACGCGCTGCTGGCTGCCGAGTGTTGGGATATCCTGTTGGCGGATGGCAAGCAGGCGGATGCTTTGCGCGACGCCTGGCGGCAGATGGCACTGGCGGCCTTTCACGACAGCATCACGTCCTCGCACTGCGATCCCGCCTACCAGGAACTGCTCGATTTACATGCCGAGGTGCAGCAAACGGCGGAAGCCACCGTCGCAGCGGCTTGCGCGTCGGTGCTCATCCCACAACCCGGCGCGGTGACGCTCTTCAACCATCAGGCATTTTCGGCTACCGTGCCGGTGACCGTGCATGTGCCTGGTCATTGGGAAAACGCGACGGCGGAAGAACTGCCGGTCTTTGCCGTCACACCCGGCGCCGACACCACCGAAGTGACCTTCCTCGCCTGTGACATCCCGCCGCTCGGTGCACGCACGGTAACGCTGCGGAATGCGCCGGCGAAATCGGTATCACCGGTAACGGATCAATTCAGCATCGGTGATTACACCCTCGAAATTGGGGAGCATGGCATCACGCGTATTGATCACGCGGCGTGGGGGAGGGTGACCGATACCACCAACACGCTGTTCGGTGAATTACTCCTGGAGCACGATGACGGCGACCCATGGGCTACGCGCTCGCTCGACCGCACACGGGAACGCCTGTCACCCTACACGCGGCTGAAAGAGGTCGCGCGGAGCGCGCATGAACTGGCGATCACCTACACTGGACGCCATCCCGCCAGCGATGACCCGCACCAGTGTGACGATCCGCATGTGACCACGCTCTGCTGGGAGCAAACATTTCGCCTGCGCGCGGGAGTGCCCTGGCTGGCGGTAGACACACGGGTTGACTGGTATACGCACAGCCGCCGCCTGCGGCTGGCGTTTCCCTCGGTGACCCGGGAAGACCGGGGCGTTTACGAGATTCCCTATGGGGTGTTGGAGCGCGATCGCTACGAAGCGACCAGCACGTTCGGCGGTAATGCCGGCGGCGATTGGCCGGCTATTCATTGGGCGGGCATTCAGACTCCCGAGTATACCTTTGCCGTTTTCAATCAGGGCACCCCGAGCTATCGCATTGAGGACGGAACGGTGCTGGTGAGCGTTTTGCGCAGCCCACAGCTTCCATATGGGCTTTTCGAGCCGGAGTATTATGTCGCCTACAATTATGACGGCATGCGCGATCATGGTACGCATGTGTTCTCCCACGCGCTGTATCTGGGAGCAGGGGATTGGCAGGAAAACGCGACCATTCGTCAGGCCGCACTGTTCAATAGCGGTCTCACGATCCAACCGGGCACGTTGAACGCATCGCTGCCGGAGTGGAAGATCGAAGCCGGTCACACTCAACTCACCGCGGTGAAGATGGCGGAAGATCGTCGCGGCATGGTATTGCGCTTCGCCGAATCCGCCGGCCGTCCGGATTGCGTGCGCATCACGCCGCCAGCCGCTTTCCTGCGCGCGCAACTCGCTAACCTGCTGGAAGACGCCGGGGAAACGCTTCCAGTCGAAAACGGCGCCTTCAGCTTCTCGATTGCACCGTGGAAGGTCATGACGATACGGTTGGATTGAAAAAGCAGCGGAATCGTTATGATAGCCCATCGATTCCAACGCTAAATCCGTCATCCCGCAATCGCTCGATCAGCAGATTTACCACCTCCGGGACCCACGCACGGTTGGCGCAGTTGAAGTGGGACGGGATGCAGTGGGGCATCCAGATGGGCGGGGCCATGCCGTCGTGGAGTACCAGCAGGCCGCCATCATCGCGACGGATGCGCGCGAGCAGATACTCCAGCAAACGTGGCGCGACGGCCGGACTGACCAGATGGTCGTAGGCAAAGAAGGAGATGGGAAGCACGCGCATGTCGCGCTCGCGCACGGCCGCTAGCAAGTGATCCGTCACCATCCCGCCGGGCGGGCGGAAGAAACGGGAACGGTAGTGGTCGATCGCCAGTGCCTGTCCGATCGCGGCATCTCCGCGGTCGATTTCCGCACCGATGGCCTCCCTGCCCATCATCACCAACCGTAAATCGTGCGCAAAACTATGGTTGACCAGCAGATGCCCATCACCAACGAGACGTTGCACGATGGACGGATAGTGCGCGACTTCGCTCCCGCGCACGCAAAAGCCAGCCTGCACCTGCCGCGCGGCGAGGACCGCCAGTAAACGTTCGGTTACCGCGCCATCGCCCGCCGGTCCGTCGTCAAACGTCAGCGTCACCGTCCGCGCCGGCAAGCCCAGCGCGGCAAAGGGGACAATAATTGTTCCGGGCGTATCGATCATCACTCATCGCAACTATTTTCCATCTACCCACGGCATTCCTGCAGGAAATCGCCGGCGTGCGTGATAATGTAGTTGGTTGTTGATTGCTGTGCAGACGGCAGCAGATAAGGATTGGATATTATGACGACTTTGACCGGCAAACAGCGCATGTTGAACGCCTACCGCGGCATCGCCAACGATTACGTGGCGATTGCCCCGGAGTTCTGGTATTACTATCCCGCCAAGGTGCTGGGCGTCGATATGCTCGAATTCGGCCGCGAGGTGCCATTTCATCAGGCGTTGAAGATCACCTTCGAGCAGTTCGGCTGCGAAGGGTGGGGGGCGGCGTTTTGCGGTGCCCCGAACGCTGCCGTCAGTGGCGAAGCGAAGGATATTTGGATCGACGACAATACGCTGGAAACCCGTTATGTCACCCACACGCCGTTGGGCGATTTAACCAGCGCCAATCGCGGCACTCGCGATGAGCCCGGCTGGTGCATCGAACGGCAGGTGAAAGATCTGGCGCGCGACCTGCCGGCGTGGGAACTGGCCGCCCTCGGCGGCGAACCGGAGGCGATAGATTGCTCGCACCTCATCCGCGCCTGGGAGGAAGTGGGAGAGAGCTACCTGCTCGAAGCGTGGGTCGGGGTACCCTTTTTTGACTTTTTTGCCGGCGCGCGTGAAGGCGGATTCGAGGCCGGCATCTATGACTTCCTCGATCCGGATCTCACGCCGGTGTTGGAGCGACTGCAGGAGAAGTTTATCGACTACCTGCAACGCATGACCCGGGTGATCTGCGAGCGCACGCCTTTCGAGAGCCTGGCCATCGGGTGTTCCTGGAGTTGCAATTCCCTCATCGGCCCCGAGCTCTGGCGACGCTGGGATAAGCCGGTGATCGAAGCAGTGGCGAAGGAAATTCATCGGCATGGCCGCCTGTTGCACGTGCATTTCCACGGCAAATGCCGCGAGACGGTCGCGGATTTCGCCGAGATCGGCATCGATTGCGTCTGCCCCTTCGAGCGTCCCCCCGGCGGCGATATCGCCACTCTCGCTGATCTGCGTCAGGTCGAGCGACTGCTTCGCGGGAAGACCACCATGAACGGCAATCTGCACACCGTCGATACCCTTATTCGCGGCACGACCGACGACGTGCGCCGCGAAGTGACGGAAGTCATGGAAGCCTTCGCCGGCAACCACCGCGTCATTATTGGCACCGGCGATCAGGTCGGGCGCGAAACCCCGGAAGAAAATCTGTGGGCGATGATAGAGACCGGGCGGGCATTGGGACGCGGCAGGTAGGAATATATAAGGTATTTGGAAGGGCGTGAGCGCAGCGGTTTGGAAGGCTGTGAGCGCAGCGAGCCCCGCCGGGGTAGCCTCTCACCGGCGGGGCTCGCTGCGCTCACACCCTTCCAAACCGCTGCGCTCACGCCCTCATCAGAAACCAATTTTCCACCCCAGCCTTACCGCCAGGAGGCGGTAAGGCTGATGCAAGTTTTCTTACCACTTAACCCCGGCTCCGCTTGGTCTCGGACTTCCCAACACCGTATTTACCAACCCGTTTACCCATCGCTCTGCCCTCCCTTGACAAACAGACGCGCGATTTTGTATAGTAAAACCACGATGAGCGGAATAATTTTTACTGGCATTAAAAATGACGTGAAACCATCCGGCGGGTGACCGTGTGGATTGTCATTCACGCATCCCCCGCCGCAGGAAGTTACTTTCTGCGGCGTTTTTTTTGCCTCCTTGCTTAGAGGCTGTCTGAAAAGTATCGGGGCCGGGATGCTGAGGCGATTTTTGTCTCCCGCAAGGCACCTTTCCGTAGTCATATGCGGACATATTACGAAGGAAAGGTAACGCCGCGGGAGGCAAAAAGCGTCCAGCAGGCCGGCGCCGAGACTTTTCAGACGGCCTCTTAGGGACGGAGAACCGACATCGCCTGGCAGACAACACGAATCATAATCCGCGCGGCATAGTGCTGTGCACAGACAATAACATGAGGGAGACACCAATGAGCGAACATCGAGCGTTAAATGCCTGGGTTGCCGAGATGGCGCAGATGTGCCAGCCCGACCGCATAGTGTGGATTGACGGGTCGAAAGAGGAAAAAGCGCAACTGACTCGCGAAGCCGTCGAAAGCGGCGAGTTAGCTGAACTCGACCAGGAAAAATGGCCGGGCAGCGTATATCATCGCACCGCGATCAATGACGTGGCGCGTACCGAAGACCTGACCTTTATCTGCACCACCCTGCGCGAAGACGCCGGACCGACCAATAACCGGATGTCACCGGAAGAAGGCTATCGCCGCGCCGGCGAAATTCTGCAGGGGGCGATGCGGGGACGCACGATGTATGTGATCCCCTTTTCGATGGGGCCCGTCGGCTCGCCGTTCAGCAAGATCGGCGTCGAATTGACTGACAGCATCTACGTGGTGCTCAACATGGGCATCATGGCGCATATCGGCGCGTCGGTGTTGAAGCAGTTGGGCACCGGCGGCGAGTTCACGCGCTGCCTGCACAGCAAAGCCGACCTGGACATTAAGCGCCGCCTGATCCTGCATTTCCCGGAAGACAACACCATCTGGAGCGTCGGCTCCGGTTACGGCGGCAATGTGCTGCTGGGCAAAAAGTGCCTTGCGCTGCGCATTGCCAGCTACCTGGGCAAGCGAGAAGGCTGGCTGGCCGAGCATATGCTGATCATGGGCGTGGAAGATCCGACCGGGCGCATCGAATATATCGCCGCCGCCTTCCCCAGCGCCTGTGGCAAGACCAACCTGGCCATGCTGGTGCCGCCGGAAGGAATGAAAATCAAGGGGTATCGCATCTGGACGGTGGGCGACGATATCGCCTGGATGCGCATCGACACCGATGGTCGCCTGTGGGCGATCAATCCGGAGAGCGGTTTCTTCGGCGTGGCCCCTGGTACCAGCATGAAGAGCAACCCCAACATGATGAAGACCATCGCGAAAAACACCATCTTTACCAACGTGGTGTTGACGCCCGATGGCGATGTCTGGTGGGAAGGGATGGGCACCCCGCCGCCCGCGGAAGGATTCGATTGGCAGGGACGTCCGTGGACCCCAAACACCAAGGACGACAACGGCAAGCCCGTCGTCGGCGCGCACCCGAACAGCCGCTTTACCGTGCCGCTGAAGCAGTGCCCGTCCTCGTCGTTCCGCACCGAGCATCATCACGGCGTGCCGATCTCCGCCATCATCTTCGGTGGTCGCCGTGCGCGGCTGGCCCCGCTGGTGTATGAGAGCTTCGATTGGGAGCACGGCGTTTTCGTCGGCGCCACCATGGCTTCCGAGCGGACGGCCGCACAGGTTGGCGCCATCGGTGAAGTGCGCCGCGATCCCATGGCCATGCTGCCCTTCTGTGGCTATCACATGGGCGATTATTTCGAGCACTGGCTGGAAGTCGGCCATCGCATGAACAGCGCGCCGAAGATCTTCCACGTCAACTGGTTTCGCCAGGATGAGGAAGGCAAGTTCATGTGGCCGGGTTTCGGTGAGAACCTGCGCGTGTTGGAATGGATCCTCGCTCGTTGTCGCGGCGAAGCCGACGCCCGCGAAACCCCGATCGGTTACGTCCCGACGACGAAGAGTCTCGACCTGACCGGACTGGAGAACGCGGTGACCACGGAGACGATGGAATCCTTGCTGGCGGTCAATCGTGAGGACTGGAAGGAAGAATTGCATTTGATTGAAGCCTTCTTCCAGCAGTTCGATGGGCGTTTCCCGAAGGAGCTGTGGGAGCAGTATGAGGCCTTGCGCCTGCGGTTGGAAGCGCCGATGTCCCTGCGCCGACCCGGGAGTGAACTGCGCGTGCTGGCGGAGGAGCTGAATGAGGTAATCGAGCGCGAAAATCCGCACGTCACGGAGATGCTGTCGAGCCTGGGGCGCCGGCTCTATTTCCCCAAAGGCATCCTCGCGCAGAGCGCGGAGGCGAAGGAGAAAGCGAAGAAGTTCGACGCCACTATCGGCATTGCTTATGAAGACGGCAAGCCGATGGCGTTGGAGTCGGTGATGCAATACTTCAACGGCTTGACGCCCGCCGAAGCGCTCACCTATGCGCCGGCGACCGGTCGCGCCGATCTCCGCAAAGCCTGGCGCGCGAGTTTGCTGGTGAAGAATCCCAGTCTGGCCGGCAAAAGCTTCAGCACGCCCATCGTCACCAGCGGCGTCACCCACGCCCTGAACATCGTCGGCGACCTGTTTATCGATCCCGGCGACATGGTGCTGCTGCCGGACAAATTCTGGGAGAACTACGAACTGCTCTTCGCCGTGCGGTTGGGCGCGCAGGCGGCCACCTTCCCGTTCTTCAATGCGAACGGCGGCTTCAACACGGAAGCGCTCGCGCAGTCGCTGGCGACCCGCACCAACAGCGGCAAAACGGTGCTGATCTTGAACTTCCCCAACAACCCGACCGGCTATTCCATCACCAAAGCAGAAGCCGCACGGGTGGTGAAAGTGCTGTATGAAGCGGCGGAGGCGGGCTGCAATCTGATTGTCGTCTGCGACGACGCCTATTTCGGCCTGTTCTATGGCGAAGACACCCTGCAGGAATCGCTCTTCGCTCACCTTGCCGGGCTGCATGAACGCATCCTGGCGGTGAAGGTCGATGGCCCGACCAAGGAAGACTACGCCTGGGGCTTCCGCACCGGCATGTTGACCTTCAGCGCCCACGCGGCGTTGAGCGCGGATGCCCTGTATGCTGCGCTGGAGAAGAAGGCGGCGGGCGCCATCCGCAGCGCCATCTCCAACTGCTCGCACCCCGCGCAGAGCATCCTCGCCAAAGCGATGGCGCAGGACAGCTTCACCGTCGAGTGCGCCGCCAAGCACGACATCCTCGCCGCCCGCGCGCAAAAGACCCGTGAAGTGCTCGCCAACGAGAAATTCGCCGACCTGTGGGATGTCTATCCCTTCAACGCCGGCTATTTCATGCTGCTGAAGCTGAAGGGGGTCGACGCGGAGAAATACCGCAAGCACCTGCTCGAAAAATACGGCGTGGGCGTGATCGCCGACGGCCTGTATGATATCCGCGTCGCCTTCTCCGCCGTGGAGGTCGACCAACTCCCCGCGCTGTTCGATCTGCTGGCCGCGGCCGTGGTCGATCTGCAAGGGGAACGGAGTGGGATGACCGCGTAAACGGATTGTCACGGTGTGGGAGTATGGGGGTGTGTGAGTGTGGGAGTATTATCTCGCACTCACACACCCCTTTTTCGTAACCTAGCCACTCGTTTCTCTTGCCAACCTGAACAGTAACGCTTATGATGACAATGTCGATGCCAAATGGAGGGGATCGCATATGCGTTGGCGTTTACTGCTTATACTGCTGGCAACGGTGATTGCCTTTTCAACCGTCTTCAACGTTTTGCAGAAATTACGGTTGACGAGAAGCGTCATTGAAGATATAGGAAGTGGTCATTCCGATGCATTCACGGAAGAGATAGACAAATATATTGCTTATTATGATAATAGCGCAGAAGGTTATTATCCGTATCATTGGCAGGCGAAACAACGCGAGCAATTGCGCAAACTGCTCGATCACGCGGAAACACCTCCAACTGGCTCGGATGAACTCACGTTAGCGCAGTATGCGGAGTATGCGATCGAGCATGCGAATCACGTCGATGTGTTGCGCGAAGGGATGCACCGCGACCCGCAAAACGCCCTCTATCATTACCTGTTGGCCGATCAACTCCTCAAACAAGCCATTAGTGGCGAATGGCCGAAGAAAACAACCGGCGAATTTCGGTATCCGTATATCGTAAAAGATCGCCATATGCTCGATGAAGGAATGCGTGAAGTCGCGCGGGGATTGTCCTTGCCGTATCGCAGACGGGAAGATACGTTATGGCGCACTCGGTTAGGCGCGCTGCCAGAGGCGCATGATTTATTTGACTATGTGAATGAAACAGCCCTTGCCAGCCAACACTTCAATCCGGAATATCCCATACTTCGCAACATCGAACGGGTGAATGGATACTATCTCTCATTGCTGCTGGCGGAAGGAAAGCGCAACGAGGCGGAGCCATTTTTGCGGACGGGAGAACGGTTAGTCATTCAACTTTCACACGATAATCCACCGACATTGATCAAAGCATTTGTCGTGCAGGCAATTGGCAAAACTGCGAAAAAATACGATGTCCAGGCCTGCCGGAAGTATGGATTAACAAGGGAAGCCAATCTCCTGGAAGCGCATTATGCGGCTTTGCTGAAATATGAAACGCATTATTGCGATAGCATCAAAAGTGATAAGCAGATTCGGGAGCAATTTCGCGATCAATATTCCGGCCTGCTGGTGGGACTCTTACTTCCCGTCATTGGGGGAACTCCGGGGCAATACCCGCTGACAGTGGAGGCACTGAAGCCGTCGCGGATGATTGAGTATCAGGAGATTGAGAAGGCGCTCGCTTCCGTGGTTATGCTGCTTTTTTTTCTGTTTATGCTCGCCAACGGCATCAAGTATCTGCGCTGGAGGTCGATAATCCGCGCCGCGGAGACACCGGCGGAGGCGATATTCGAGCTGACTTCAACGGACTGGATGCGCCTCATTATCGTGGGTCTCGTTCTCCCGTTGGCAATCTACCTGTGTTTTTTTACGTCGAACATCCAGGGCTATGGCATGAGAACAGCCATTAATTCCTTCATGATTAGCCAGTTGCTGATCTTGTGCTGGGTGCTCATCGTGCCGCCCATCATCGCCGCGTCGCGGCTCTGGAAGCACGCCGTCGATGACGAGTGGATGACCAGCGACCAGTATTGGGGGTCGCTGTTATATCGCCTGGGAGGATCGCTGTGTACCGTCATCTGGGTAGCGATGAGTAGCGTCACATTCATATTGCCCCTCACGCTGGTGGCGATGGCGGCTGTCTCCCGGACACCGTTTAATACGGTCATCCAACTGCCGTTGCCGCTGGCGGTGTTGGTGGCGTTGGTGACGCTGGCCATCCCTTTTATCCCATGGTTCTGGGAACGCCGCTACCCAAAACATGCCGCCGTTCACCTCACCATCGCGCGCAATATGACCACGGTCTTCGCCGTCATGGCACTGCTGGTCGCGCTGCTCATCCCGACCTGCAGCTTATTGGTACGCCGGAACCTGCGAGCGGATACCATCATGGGGATCGCCAGGCAAGGCGAAGCGGTCGGCGTGATGAAAATCGAAGGCTATGTTGCCTTAAAGCTGCGGAACGATATATTAGCGAAGGCGAAAAGTTTGCATATTCCCCGTGAATAAGTTGGGAAAAGGATTGTATATGCGCTGGCGTTTACTGCTAATACTGCTGGCAATGCTCATCGCTTTTTTCGCCGCGATCAATGTGGTGCTGCAAAATAGGCTCAATCAGCAAAATGCCGAGGAGGTAGTGGTATTCTGCCCCGGCTGCACCGGATCCGTAAAATTCATAGCGAAATTCAGTGCCCTTTATGACGATTTTGCTGAAAGCGCTTATCCCTTTCGCTGGCAAGTGAAAGCGCGTGAGCAGTTACGGACGCTGCTATATCCGGCCGATTCCCCGCCCACCGGGACGGATGAGGCGGCCATCGCGCGCTACGCGGAATACGCTCTCGAGCACCGGCAAACGCGAGCGGTCATTCTCACCGGCATGCGTCGCGACCCGCGCAACGCCCTCTATCATTACCTGCTGGCCTACCATGATTTTCATTTCGCCATCACCGGAAATTACCCGAAGAAGACACCCGGCGCATTTCACTATACCTATACGGTGAAAGATCGTCGCTTACTTGATGAAGGATTGCATGAATTGGCGGTGGGGATGAAACTGCCGTTTCGGAGCCGGCGGGATACCTTGCTTCGCGCGCGATTTTCCGCCTTGAAAACCAGCGACGATTATATTGGTTATAATAATGATCTACAACTTACGATGTTCGACAGCATACCCGAATACAGCTTTCTTCGCGATATTGCACGGCGCAACGGGTATTTTCTCACGCTGCTGCTGTCGGAAGGGAAACGGACGGAAGCGGAACCGTTCGTGCATACGGGGGAGCGGTTAGGCATTCAACTGCTGAACGATGCTCCCTACGGCTTGACGAAAATGCTGGTCGCGCAAGCGCTGATCAAGATATCATCCCTGCACGATGTGGATATCTGCCGACAATATGGGCTTAACCGGGAAGCCGATGACCTGGCGCGACAATGCTCAGTGTTGATGCAGCCGATCAATCTATATAGAGCGCATCACACGGATAAGGAAAAACAGACCGAAGAGTTCTGTCGAAAGCATTCAGCAACGCTGATCGGTATTTTGATGCCTATCTTCGGTTTGACACCGGGTCAATCCCCGTTGACGGTTGAGACATTGCGCCCCGGACGGCTGATGCAGTATGTGTTCTCGGAAAAATATCTCGCCGGATGCTTATTGTCTATACTCGGCTTGTTGCTGCTGGCGCAGTGCGTGAAGTATCTGCGTTGGAAGCGGATTGCCCGCGCTACGGAAACACTGCCCGCCACCATCGCGCTCACCGCGGCGGACTGGGCGCGGATTGTCTGCTGGGGTTTTCTGTTGCCGTTGGCGATCTATCTACTCTATTTTATCGGCCTGCTGGAGCCATACAATCCGACTACCTTTGAGACGCCCTATTTGATCGGCATCGGGTTCGTTGCGCTCTGGATCGTCCTCGTGCCGGAAAGCATCGCCGCGCGCCGGCTCTGGAAACAGACGATTTCCCAGGACCTGATGACGGCCGATGCGTATCACCAAAGCTGGTTGCCCTACCGCATGGCCCCGCTGCCGACGCTCATTTGGGCCGTCGCCGGACTGGTAACGCTCGCGCTGCCCGTTGTCTATGCGGTGCTGTCTCTAGTTTCCCGTTCCCCGTTTCTCCATGCCGGCCACGTCGTCTTTGCCATCATCATGCCGCCGGTGACGCTGGCCATCCTGCTGATCCCGTCTCTTTGGGAACGCCATCACCCCGATCACGCCGCCGTGCAGATGGCCCTGTCGCGGAATTTGGCCACCGTCTTTGCCGCATTGGTGTTGCTGATTGCCTCCCTCATCCCAATCTGCGGCGCTTGCGAGCGCCATTATCTGCAGTCCGATACCGTGATGGGCATCATCAAGCAAGGCCCGGAAATCGGTGTTACCAAAATCGAAGGGTACGTCGTCTCAACGCTGCGGAACGATATATTGGCGAAGGCGAAGGAATTGCATGTTGCTGTTGAATAAGCTGAGAACAGGATTGGATATGCGCTGGCGTCTGCTGCCTATTATACTTATCGCTGTACTGGCAGAACCAATAATAACCGGTTTGCTGCTGCGCACGCGGTTGGCGGAAAGGCTTACCACGCTGGTAGCATATGTTGTCCCACTGGCCTGGAAATCTGAAGAAGATATCACGCGCATCCCTTTCCTCGAAACCGATGTCGCCGAAGGCGCTTATCCCTACTTTTGGCAGAGAAGGGAACGCGAGCATCTTCGTGCGCTATGCACGCAGGCTGAGCGACCGCCGTCCGGTACGGATGAACTCGCGTTAGCACAAGAAGCGGACTACGCGCTCAATCATCCCGAAGATCGCGAGGTCATTCGCGCAGGGATGCGTCGCGACCCGCGCAATGCCCTCTATCATTACCTGTTGGCCAACGCAGACTGCCATCTGGCTGTTACTGAACATCAGCACTTTTCCGGGGTAATGCAAACGACCTACCACGTGAAAGATCGCCGGTTGCTCGATGAAGGCATGCATGAAGTGGCGCTGGGAATGCAAATGCCGTTTCGGAGTCGGCGCGGCACGCTGCTGCGAGCACGGATGCTTGCCTTACCACCGGCAAATGACGTTATCGGGTATATTCGTGAATTACAGGTTACCTCGCTCGACCGCACACCTGAAAAGGGGATCTTTCGCGAGATTGCGTGCCGGAATAATTTTTATCTCGCCTTATTGTTCGCGGAAGGGAAACGCGCGGACGCGCTGCCATTGGTACCTACGGGTGAGCGGTTGGGCATACAGTTGGCGAAGGACGATCCTGCGAGCTTCGATAAAGTAGTGGTGGCGCGTGCGCTGATAAGGATTTCCCAGGGAAGCACGGTCCGGATTTGCCGGAAATATGGCTTATATACCGAAGCTGATACCCTGGAAACGCAGTGTTCGGCACTGCTGAACCCCGGACAGCCATATTTCAGCGGACGGAAGGCGAATGAAGAACTTGCCAAACCATTTTGTAACCGGTATGCCGGTTCGATCAGCGGGGGGGCGCTGATACCCGAGTTGGGGCTAAAGCCGGGGGAATATCCGCTGACAGTCAAGGCGCTGCAGCCCTCGCGCCTGATCGAATATCTGCTTGTCGAGAAAAACTTTGCCATCATGTTATTAGTGGTGTATGTTGCCTCCATGTTGAGTGGAGGCGCATATTATTTACATTTGCGAAAGTGCTACCAGGGGACATATCCCGCGAATGCCATCCTAGAGCTGCGCGCGGGAGAATTGGTCGGGATTATCGCGGTGGGACTGGTCATCCCTTTGGTGATTTACCAATGTTATTTTCTGCTGGCGATTGCACCGAATAATCTTCACACCCGTTTTATCCCCTTTATGATCAGCGTGATGAGTGTCAGCGGGTGGATCATTTTCGTACCGACGATGCTCGTCCGACATCGATTACGGAAACACGCCATTGCCGGCAGGATGACGATGGCTCATTACCAGATAGCCCAGTTGTTTCAGGAACCGAAACGCCCGGACCTTGCCGTCCTGCAGTTGTCTCTCTCTCGGGCGACAGCTACCGTCTGCGCCCTACTGGCGCTGCTGACCGCGTTACTTATCCCCGTCTGCGGCGCATTCGAGCGCCATTATCTGCAGACGGATACCCTCATGGGGATTAACCAGCAGGGAGAGGCAATCGGCGTCCCTAAAATTGAAGGCGATGTAGCCGTGAAGCTGCGGAACGATATATTGGCGAAGGCGAAGGAATTGCATATTACCGTTGAGTAACAGCTAAACCCCAGCAAGATAACCTCACCCCCCCAAAAATTCTATCCTGCAGATCTTCTTAATCATTTAAATCTGTGATAAAAATAACCACCAGACGACCGACAGCCCGCCCCGGTCCCTTTTCTTTCAAAAACGACCGGTGCGAGCGTTTCCTGGTTCTTCTCTCTTTTCGCTGCCCCATCAGTGATGAGCGCGCAGGCCTCGCCGCTGT
>Ga0118677_10003765_pt1 | contig 28334 bp, 28 predicted proteins | sample AliMusrvi5mmetaG_FD_86154 | JGI IMG/M metagenome (GOLD analysis project Ga0118677, IMG submission 86154) | reverse complement strand
ATCGCCTCATGATGATACACTTTGCCCAGTGTCTCTATGACATACAGGCAATCATCGGGGAAATTCTCGGCAACGTCAACAAAATTTCTCCGGCCATGGGTGAGACAGTTTGCCAGTATGGGGTAATCCCAACAACGGCACTACCAGGGATCATTTGCAAGTGAGTGTCCAAAAAACGACCGTTTTCTAGATGGCCCTATATTTATGCGATAGCCCTCAAACCCTTTTTTCGCACGAGTGACAGCAGCTTAAGAGATGCTCCGCGTGGCTGCCTTTCTCCCCGTTCCCATTGGCTCACTAAACCGACGGTAACATTCAGATATTTTGCGAATACCGCTTGACTTACCCCTTCTCTACTCCTGACTTCCGCTATCTCTTTGGGCGAAAGGTTTTCCACAGTCGTTAGGCATGATGCATCGAAATCACGCATTGTCTTTGTTTCAATCAATCCAATGTGATGCAGCCCTAACACTGTTTCATGCAATGCTTCCAAAGCCTTACTCTGATATTTTTTCGCCATTGTAATCCACCTCTTCCAACTCCCCTTCGCCTAGAGCTTTAGTTAGGCCCGCAACACTGAAGCTCAGGTATATTTGAGCCAACTTTTGGTAAGCATCCAATTCCACAGCATTAAGATTGGCTTTGGCATTCTTCGGAAAACCGAAGACAAGCACCGACCGATCACCTGCGCGGAAAACAAGTATAATTCTGTAGCCGCCTCTTTTGCCTTTCCCTGTTCGGGACACGCGCTTCTTGATCAGACCTCCGCCTAGGTCGCCATCGTTCAGGCCATTTTCTGCCTCTCGCACGGCGTCAATTAGCTTTTTGTCGCTAATGTCCTCTTTTCGTGCAAAGCGTACGAACCACTTTGTTTTGAATACCCGCACATCTCCCCCTGCTGATCTCTAATAGAATTTATTATAACACTTAGTGTTATAAACGCAATAGGTTAATATCTTGTTGTCCCAACACTATTTACTACCAGCCGCCAATTGTAACACTGAAAAAAGGCAGTTCAAGCAGCCTGTTCAATGGGAATCCGAGCATTCATGTCCAATTCGAAGTGCCCGTAAGGGTTGATGTGCAGAGTCAGCAAAGGACTTATTGCCGCAAGATCGCGTGTTGTCATTCGCTCCATCCATCCAGGATCATTGAGAATCTCCTGAATCATGAGCGTATTGATATACACCAGACTCGCCTGAAGCAGGTGAAGGCAGACTAGGCTGATCTCCTGGTTTTCCCGGCGGTTTGTGGTGAGCTCGCCAGCCTTGCCGTAAAAGATGAACCCATTCGTGCTGTTCCAACTCTCCACTACATTGAGGCCTGAGTGGACTTCTCGTCGCAACTCTTCGGAAGACAGGTAGCGGCAGAGAAAAATAGTTTTGATGACTTTTCCCAGCTCGAAAAGCGCTTTATACACCGGGTGCTGGATGTTGTTCCGTGTAAAGCGGCGAAGGATGCTCTCCGCGTCGGCCATGCCCAGTTTCAGTGCCACCGCGTGCTTTACCATGGCGTCGAGATATTCTTCGATCAACTCCCAGGCGATAGCCCGGGGTGCCATCACTTGCTTCAGGTTCCCAAACACTTGACCAGCCTCTGCTTTGTGGAGTTTTTGGCGGCTGATGTCCTTCAGTCGCGGCATAAGCTCGAATCCCAGCAGATGGCAGAAGGCGAAGGCCACCGTGGTTTGGCCATGGCTGTCCACGTATTGCCTTTTCACTTCCATTTCCGTGCAATGACGCAATACTCCTTCAATCATGGATGAGGCCTCCGAGGAGGAGACTCGTTTGAGTTGGGAGTAAATACAGGTGGCGTTTTTTTCAACGTGCCAGTAAACCATGACGCCACGACCGCCATAGCGATGATGGTATTCAGTAAGCAGATTCTGATCCCATGCCCCGAATTGCTTAGAGTCCGATGCGCAGGCAGTCGTTGTCTCGCCCCAGATCCAAGGCAACCGTGCTGAGAGCGTGGCGTTCACCACTCGGGCCGTAGCTTGGCGCAGGCCATCGATGGAGATGAATCTGTGCCGGATATAGAACAGGTCCTTGTAATCGTCGTCTGGCCTGGATTCCATACTTTTTATACCGGTATTGGTACCAAGGCCAAAGAGGCAGAGCAGAAGCCTTCGCTGAAGGGTGGTTTCGTCCATACGGGAACGTTCGGTCCCGCTCCTGAAGCTTTTCGTGAAACCCACGCGCAAGTCCGTCTCCTTGAGGACATCGAGTAGACTTGTCCCCCACCAGCGTTGGTTCATCTCGCGTTTAAGAATTGCCAGGTTCTCTGTGGCTGGTTGGGGTCCCATGGGAGATATCGAAATCCGGTACTCACCTTTCTTGCGGAGGATTTTCACCTTGGGGTTCTTGGGTATCCCCCTGTTCAACGCCTTTAAATAGCGAGTCAATTCCTCTCGGAGAGCTGTTGTGAAGGCCTTTGCGTCAAGTGGAATTCCAAGGTCCTCGTAGTAGGCAGCCTTACGCTCCTCGAAATCCCCCGGCAAATCCTCCTCCGGATCCCGGTACCGCCTGCTTCCGACAATCCAAATCTCCCTGCAGCGGAGCTGCTCCCTTAGTGCCTTAAAGACGCAAATCTCGTAGGCAGTTCGGTTAATTTCCGGTCGTTTCCCCTTATTGTCTACCACCAGCCGCATCCAGTCTGATGGGACAATGCCTTCCAAAGGCGGTTGGACGTCTTTGGGGTAAGTGGAACCCTTACGGTGCAGATGCTCCTTCAGGATCTTCAAAGCCTCCATGATCGGGAAATATCTAGTGTTTGTGCACCGGAATTCGAGATTGTTCAAGAGCTCCGGAAGCATCGGGCGGTAGTGAGTCCGATAAGAACTGTGCAAAGCCCTTCGAACCTTTCCTTTGTAATCGGAGCTCTTTTCGACCTCTTCGATGAGGGCAAGGAGCCATTGTTCGGGCGCCACGGGGAAGATTACATCTTCCACTACTCCCTTGGGGTCTATGATGGAAGCCTTTGCCATACGGTACAGCTTCGATATCTTGCCGGGAGCCTTTTTCTGGAGTATTTTCTCCAGGTTGCCATCGATTTTGTTTTCAGCCCCCTTGTCCATCTTGTGGACGGTTTCCACCAGAAGATCCGCCAGCTGGTCGATAAGGTCTTCGGTTCGGCGACGAAGAAACGCCGTCATGAGGGTCACCTTAAGCGGTCTGGCGTGACGGCGCAGCTCGAAGGGTTCCTCCACTGCGGCCCTCTTGGCGTAACGTTCAATGAGTTTCGGCGGCACACCCCGGAACAGATCTTCGGAAAGCCCGACCGTGCTCAGCAATCGCAGTCTGGAAGCTGCCTCTTTCACGCTGTTTAATCCGGCCTTTCCTGGTTCCTCTCTTAGAGTCTGCCACAGTGTCCACCCCTCTTCATCTTGCCTGGATGGGTCCGTTGCAAGCAGGATATCGAGCTGGCCCATTATTGCCGAATCCAACTTCTGGATGAGGGATTCACAAAAGCGCATTTCATGACGTTGGAGGGCGGAGCCGATCAGTCGGCGGATCTGTTCGGCCGCAGGAGGTTCGATGCAAAGCTTCCGGTACCTCTCGATCACAGCGTCCTTGAGACGGTCCGTGAGATGTTCTTGATCCAGAATTTCGTCTAAGAGCCAAGCTTCGGCCGCTTCGGCATCGGCTACGGTCGCCTCCCGAAAGCCGAGCCATTGCCGGATCTCGGCTCTAAGTCGTTTGATGGTCGGACCTTCCCACGCCAGATCGTACCATGCACCAGGAGAAATCCCAATTTGAACAGCCATATAGTCGACGGCCTCTTTTGGAATGTCCTCACGCTTGTCGGGGAAATGCCCCTTTTCCTGAAAGAACTTCAAAAGGAGAGCCACCCCTATGCGACCGTGAGGCATACGGTTGGTCAAAAGCGGCCGTTCGTCGGGAAGAAGAAGCCAGTTTTCGGTAAGTTGGTCGGAAGTAATCATGTAAATTTCATAGATGATTGCCGTTGTTAACGTAAGAATCACCGGGTTATCCAGTGCATCTTATGGTTGTCATTCGCAGTATCATGTTGCTCGGACTAATGCGTAATGTCAGAAGAGTATTTCATTTGCACCACTCGGTGCCTTTGCGTATCACGAGCTGAGTACATCCCAATGGTATTTTCGGTGGAGTGGGCAATGCATCGCCCAGTTTCCAGAGATTTAGTCGCCGAAGGATCTCCGGCATTTCAGAGTCGATGACCTTGAGACGATTTCCATCGCCATAGCCAGTTCGGCCTCGATAGCGTAATGCTTGCGCATACATGCCAACCGTATTTTTTTTGTACACCTCCACATAATAGGTAAATGGCGCGTTTTCAGTGGGATAAACAGCAATAACATTCCCTTGAAGAGGGCCGCATTCGACAAATCTTGTCTCTTGATTATTATTCCTGCCTGTTACGTTGAAAAATACGAGACGAAAGTGATCCATTTCTCGATCATAGTCGAATAAGAATGTGGATATTCCGCAATTCCCATTCGCCCCTGCCATCGTGCAAGTCTTTAGCATTACCAGTGGCTGTGTTTTTACAGCCCCCGAAAATACGATCTCGCTAGTGAATAGTTCGTAAAATGGTCTATCGCCTGGGGCGATTGAAATGTTCTGATCTTGGTATTTCTCCAGGATCGTTTTCTGGGAGCAGTCCGGTATGTCATTTTTTACAAAGCAAACCGATAAAGCGCCGATGGTTTCACCAAATGCATTTGTCGTAGAAGCTGACTTATCGGGTTCCTTGCCAACAACGAGGGTCCAGCGGGATTTCGTTTCAAAAGGTTTTGTTAGGTCGATATGCTGGATTATTTCTGGCGTACTTCCGTAGAGCGATGATAATTTTGATATTACTTCCTGGTTGACTTTTGATGCCATATCAATCGACACTTCCTGCGCGTTGGTAACCCCGTCAGACAAAAATATAATTAAAATAATTCCTGCAACAATCCGCCAAATTCTCAATTTGTTAATCCGGCGGTCAATATAATTGAACCACCCCGCGCGCAATAGTGTATGTATAAATCTCGATATTAGAAGTTTTGTCACTATAGTATCCCCCCTGCGCATTGTAAATGCTCTCGCTTGTACAGGCCAACAACATACTATGATTACGTCGTCCCTCCGAATTACATGTCATGGATGCAAGAATTTGTTGAGATAAGTATAAAATGTCCCGCGCGAGATTCCGAGTATTTTGCAGATCTCGCTGACGGTGTGTTTTTTTTCATTATAAAGCGAAACGAGAGCCTCCAGCTTTTTTCCGTCGAGAGCCTTTGGCCTCCCGCCCTGTCTGCCTCTTGCTCTAGCAGCTGCGAGCCCAGCCCTGGTGCGTTCTCGTATGACATTCCTCTCAAATTCGGCCAACGCTCCGAAAATGTGAAAGACAAGCTTTCCCCCAGTAGTTGTGGTATCGATCGCCTCCGTAAGACTTTTAAATCCGATCCCCTTCGTCTCGATATCGGTTACGATCTCGATCAAATGTTTCAGTCCTCGGCCGAGACGGTCCAATCTCCAGACTACCAAGGTATCTCCCGGTCTCAAAATGTCGAACATTTTGTCGAGCCCTGGTCGGGTGGTCACAGATCCGCTTAATCGGTCCTCTACTATCTTTTCGCACCCCGCTCGAGCAAGAGCGTCTTTTTGAAGGTCAAGGTTCTGATCTTGAGTTGACACACGTGCGTAACCGACTAGCATCTTTTCTCCCTGTTCAAAAAGTCAGCAATGCTGTATTTTGCTGTACATTGATTTTTAAACAGAGTTTTTATCACAGTGTGGAGGGGAGAGCAAGGAGAGATGATGAGTGTCTAGAAAACGGTCGTTTTTTGGACACTCACTTGCAAATGATCCCTGGTAGTGCCGTTGTTGGGATTACCCCATACCGGGTGCAGCCGGACCTTTGATAAATCCGAATAACTCGGAAAACATAATTTTTTATGCAAGACAAAATCTTCCAAAATTAAAGGAAATTGAGACAACGGCCCTTGAACAAAACGCCAAAATGCGCGAGTACGGTTTAGATGATCCTGAAGGCTTCGGTTATAACGAAGCAAACCGAAAAGACCAAGAGACGAACATAAGAAGCATGAAGGCTGTTATCAGAAGGAATTGGGCGAGGATACACGCCTATGAAAAAGAAAACGGCATAGAGGTTATTGAGAAGGCACAAGCCAAAGAGCTTGAAGACGTACCAAGCCTTTAGCAAAAGGTGGAAGGACTCGAAGATGGAAGATGAAGAATTAAGACGTTTTAAAACTGAAATCGACCTGCGGGACTTCGCCGCCTCTTATGGCTTTGTGAGGGACGAAAAAGAAAGCTCTAAGGGGGTCGATATGATGCGAAGCGGCGGCGAAAAGATCGCTGTTAAGTGGGCACCTGATAGCCTCAAAGGTTTTGAGATTTGGAAGTATTGCAACAACAGCAACGCCGACGACAACGGCACCATAATCGACTTTCTGAAAAACAGGGGCGGCGGTTCCCTCGGTAATATCCGCAAGACCCTGCGCAACTGGTGCGGCGGTGATCGGCCAGAAATCAAGCGCGGCCTCTTCGCTCCGCTCGTTTCTGTGCCGACTGACACAAAACTGGTTTTGCTCGAATGGGAAAAAGCGAAGTTTCGGGCGGCTGTGCCTTACCTCGTTTCCCGTGGCCTTGCTGTCACTTTGACAGGCTCGCCGCGCTTTGCCGGCAAGTATCGCGTTGACTGGCGGGGCAACGTTCTTTTTCCTCACCGCAACCTTGAAGGGCTTTGCGGGTTTGAGATAAAAAACCATAACTTCACGGGTTTTTCGAAGCATGGCGTGAAAGGCCTATGGTCGTCGGTCTGTTTCAAGGAAGATCAAAACCTTGTTATTACCGAAAGCGCAATTGATGGGCTTTCACACGCCGCGCTCTTCCCTGACCCTTCGGCGCGGTATGTCAGTATAGGCGGCTCAATGTCTCCCGAACAGTTGGAGCTTTTGCGGTTGGCAATGGCGAAGATGGAAGGAAAAGTTTTTCTCGCCTTCGATAACGATCAAGGCGGGGATCGCCTCGCGGACCAGGTGAAGGCGGTTGCACCTGTAGGGGCGCAAATTGTCCGGCTTCGGCCTGTCCGGAAAGATTGGAATGAAGACCTGAAAGCCAAGCTAGGACTTGAATAAGAAACATTCAAACCATGCGCCCATATGATATATAAATCTCATTCTTTATAATTTTTTCGGTCAAAATAATAGAAAAGGGAGAAGCTTATATGCACTTATTGATTTTCGTTAGTGGAATTATGCTTTATTTTTTGTTTCTACGGGTTTATTGGATGCAGCAAACATATAAACTTTCCCATCGGACAGATGGTGGGGTCATTAAACATGATTCAAACGGAGCGTTGATTAAATACAATTTATTAGTGATGTCTGACGCTCCATTGTTCATTGGTTCACTAGTATTGCTGCTTTGGGGGGCTGGGTCTTTATGGGGTTATAATACTGGCGTTGGAACCTTAGGAGTGTTTCTTGTGATAGGGGTAATTTATATTTGTGTTTTTGATAGCGGCAACGGGAAAAAATAGCAAAAGCGGATAACAGGAAAAAGAAAGCCGTGAAGGCGGATTTTTTGACCGTGTAGGGGTCTGATAGTTTTTACAAAGGCGAAGATGGAAGGAAAAGTTTTCCTCGCCTTTGACAACGACACGGGCGCAACTCGTCCGACCTCGACCTGTCCGGAAAGATTGGAATGTAGACTTTTGACTAGCTGAACAATATTTACGCTATGGCCTCAAGCCCCTTGCGTTCTATGAGAGACAGCAATTTAAGCGACGGGCCAGCGGGCTTTTTTTCGCCGCGCTCCCACTTGCTGATATAGTCTTTTGTCACATTCAGGTAATGGGCAAAAACCGTTTGGCTTACCTCTTCACGTTCTCGCAAAGCCCTGATTTCTTCACCTGTAAAATCATGGATCGGCGTTAGGCAAGATTCGTCAAAGCTCCGCATCGTCTTCTTGTCAATGACTCCGGCGTCGAACATACCCGCCGCCGTTTCATGGATTGCCGCGAAGATGTCGCTTTTATATGTCTTGGCTTTTTTTGTCATGGCTCTTTACCTCCTGATACGTTCCGTTTTCCAGCAGCTTCAAAAGTTGTTCATTACTCAAGGCAAATGTTATTTTTGCCTGTCTCTTGAGTTCCCGTTCCTCGTCGTCCTCGATGTTGTCACGGGCATTCTTTGAAAATCCATAAACGAAAAATGCCTTATCGTCCTGACGATAATAGATGATCGCCCGATAGCCGCCAGATTTGCCTTGGTTGGTGCGGGCGATGCGCTGCTTTATGACGCCGCCGCCATAGTCTGCATCAATGTTTCCCTTTTCAGCCGCCGTCACTGCTTCCCATAGCTTTGCATCGCTTATCTGTTCTTTGCGGGCAAACTTGGCAAAGGCTTTGTTTTTAAAAATCCACATATTGTTCCGATCTGCCTTTTTTCATATCTATATTATATAGCCCTTAGAGCTACATTTCAAGCGTTTTTATGCTGGGCTGTTTCCAATAGGGCCAGACAACAGGAAAGAGAAAGCCGTTAAGGCGGTTTTTTTGATCGTGGAAGGGCTTAAAAAGTTTTTCCGGTACGGAACTAGCCAAAACCTCTTTAAAACGCTCTAGCGGCCTTCTACGGCTAATTTTCTTCTTTCCTATTGCCGTTTTTTCCTACCTTGGGCCTTTGGCCCCTTGATCGTTTTTTAAAATGAACTCTTCAAAAACCTTCAATCAAACAACCGCTTCGTTATTTGATTGCCAATATTCTGCCTTATGTTGGCTTTGAGGCCATAAAGGATAAATATAGGATACTATAGGGAGTGACTACCTTTGCGGCGGGGTCGTGACTACCTTTGCGGCGGGGTCGTGACTACCTTTGCGGCGGGTATGACTACCTTTGCGGCGGGGTCGTGACTACCTTTGCGGCGGGTATACTCGGCAAGCTGGCCGCCTCGATTTTCAAGCCACCTTCGGGAAAGGAAACCTTTAGGGCTTTGTAGTGTTTTTGTATCTCTTTTATTGCCGCTCTCGCCTTTGTGGCAAAGTTATTAAGGCGGCTTGTTTCGCTCCCCATTTGTTCCTGCAAGGATGCCCAAGGAATAAAGCGGCCTTTCCCTACAGCTTGTGCTTTGGCGCTCTCATAGGTCAAAAGTGCATAAAAATCTAAGGCGGTCGGGTTCTTTCTGATTTTTAAAACGATATCCCAATCAATGGGGATGGGGTTTTTTTTGAGGGATAGAAAAAGCTCCTCTGAAATCTCAACATAACTGTTCCAAAGTCCTTGTTGGGCGGTGTCTCCCCTTTTCTTGCTGAACCATATTTCACTGTCAGAAATCAACGGAAGAACCTTTAGTCGCTCAATATTAAAATCATCGGTCTCGGTGCTGCGTTGTATTTTAAAAGAGGCATTAATCAGGCGTTCAAGCTGATTAAGTACCGCCCTCGCTCCGGTCTTCACCCCTCGCCTTTCAGGGCTTGCGCCTATGGTTTTCAAAAAAGCGTCGAAGCTGTTGCCTAAATAGATTTTGCGGCTTTCAGAAAAGGCGGCGGCGCTCATGATGTAGAACAACACAAGCCGCGCTGTTGCTCCATAGGGAACGCCAATATTGACGGGTTTTCCTGCTTTTTTGTCAATCTTGTAGCCGCCCTGTACGATCAAGGAAAGATCGCCGTTGCGCCTCGTCCAAACATCGGCGGCGGGTTTTGCATAGGGAAGATTTAAAAGAACCAGCTCCCGCGCAACGTAACCAGTTTTCGGGACCTTCGCCTTTGCTGGCGGCTCTGCTCCCTTCTTTGGGGTTATGCTTTCCGCTTTCCGCTGCTGCATCTCTTGCCAAATGGAAATTGCCGTTTTCCTGTTTTGCAAGCTGCCTTGCTCAATGATTGCCCATTCCTTTTCACTCATGCCTTCCGGCTTGGTGTAAATGTCCACCCCCTGCGCTTTTTTCATGCTGTGCGCTGCTTTCCGTGTTTTTCCAAAAAGTCATTAACCGCTTCACAAAGCAAATTTTGCTTTGTCCTGCCAAGCTCGACCGCTAAAAAGTCGATTTGTTTTTTCCCATCCTCCGACATTCGAAAAATGACTCTCGTTTTTCCTATCTCTGCGTTTGGCTTTTCGCGCTGTACTGGTTTTGGGGCCGTGAAAACACCCTGCAAACCGCCCTTTTTTACTGCCGCCATACTACAACCTCCTTTAATATGACAATATGACAATTCACATTGTCATATTGTCATATTGTCATATAATGCTTGTTATTTCCTGATATAGTTCTGTTATTTCCTGCGCTGCCTTCCCTTCCGGCTCGTATTCGTGAACGCTCCGGCCATCGTCTAAAGCATAATCAAGAGCAACGCGCCTTGATATGCTTATATCCATCACGTTGAACCCCTGCCCTTTCAAAACCTCTTGCGCTTCAAGCGTTCGGTTCCCAAGAGGAACAGCATTCAGAATTATTGAGTAACGGGCTTTTGCTCTTTGTAAGATGGCAATTGTTGATGCGACCGCTTTCATGTCTGGCCGCGACGGTCGGCATGGCACAAGAACAAAATCAGCTAACTTGGCCGTAAGGGCTGCGGAATTATCGGAGTGGGGGGCGGTGTCCAAAATAACCAGATCAACGCCGCCCTTCTTGGCTTGCTTCAACAGCTCCGGCAATTGCTCGGCCTTTGCCTGTATTGCAGCAAGTTCGTTTTGGGTGTCCCGCGCTTGAAACCAATCTAGGCAACTCGCTTGCGGGTCTAGGTCGATTAAGGCAACCGCCTTCCCTTCTTGTATGGCGCACACCGCCAAATGCACCGCAAGCGTTGTTTTACCGCTGCCGCCTTTTTGGGAAATTAGGGCTAATGTTTTCATACTCCCCCTTTATGGCAATATGTTTTGTCATATTGACATACACGAGATAAGGGGTAGAGGTCAAGGGCTTAATTCTGCGTTTTTCTTGTCGAAAGGAAAAAAGCCGTCGCGGTCGTCGATCGCGACGGGGTGAAAGATCCTCGATCGAGGATCTTAAACGAAAGCACAAGGCGCACTTGTCGCCGTAGTGCGTAGAAAGGCCAGCCCTTCGCATGGCTGGCCTTGATGTCTTGCCGCGCCTTCGTGGTAAAGTTGAAAGATAGTGCACGGGTAGAAAATTTTTCTTATATAAGGGGTGATAAATTTAAAAAAGAGAGATCAAAGCATGGAAAAACAAATCGCTAAAGGATTAACGTTGAGCCTTGATTATGATATCATCGCCATTTCAGGGGTAGTTCGTGGGTCAGAGACCCGAAGCGAAACCGAGGTTACAGGAAGTATTAGCGGAGGTGCTGACAATTATCCTGTTTCAGGGTCTGTCGACTCGCATACTAGCCGATTTCAAAACTTATTCCTTTCAGACAAAGGCGGTGTTGAACATATATTAGAGTTAGAAGACCTTCTTGTGCCATGCAGAGAAGGTCATAGAATAACAGCATTTAGAGTTGAGGTAACCAACCGTAAGGATAAACCATACTTTATGGCGTACAACCATAACACTCGAACGACTAACACCAGTCGGAAACCGCTCATCAGAAGCGAATCATTGTCACCGACATTTCTTCCTAGATCTATTTGTATTTTTGTTGTTTTTATAGTTTCTTGGCTGTTTTCTTCAAGCTTGTATTGGGCAGGATTTTTGGCTCTTCTTTCGAGTTTTCTGGTGTGGTTTTATGTCGGCGTTTTCTTCAGGAAATCTAGGTCTAATGATGTGATAAATAACCGCATCCTTAAAAAGTATGTGGCAAGCCTTGAATATGAAAAAGTGCAGGTAAAAAATGAGACAAAAAAATGTCCATCTTGCGCCGAAATAATTAAATTTGAGGCAATAAAATGCCGCTTCTGTGGTCACATGTTTGACCATATTGAAATAGATGAACCTGATACTATTGATATTAAAGAGCCTGATAGTGTTGATATTAAAGCCGATCCTGCTTTCTGCCCTAAATGCCAGAAAACTGATTCATACATAACCGCTAACAGTGAACTCTATTGTCCGAATTGCAAAGGGTATGTTGATGTTACATGGTGGACACCTGCTGCGCCACTCTGACAGCATATCCGCCGCATTAAAACAATTGCGGCGGCGAAACCTGTTGGTGATCCGCTTTCCGCGTCATCGCGAAAAGTCAATTTCTACCTCCATAGCTTTTCAAACCGTGCCGGATTGGTGGCGGTATATACAACCGTGTGCTGAATGTTCCGGTGTCCTAGGTAATCCTGAATAAGTCGCGTGTCTGCTCCTTGATCTGCCAAAGCAAACCCGCAAGCGTGGCGTAACATGTGGGGGTGGGCGGGTACGGCAAGTTTTGCCTTCTCTCCATAGTCTCGGATCGCAACCCATGCCGTTTTGCGGCTCAACGGTGATCGTCTTTCACTCACAAAAAAAGAATCCCCCTCGGGCTTCAATTTCTTCCGCTCAACAAGCCACGCCTTGACGGCCCGTAGCACTTCCAGCCTCAACGGGTGCGTGGTGGATAGGCCTTTTTTGAGCCGTTTCACATGCAGCACGCGGCTTTCTGTGTCCACCTGCGACAATTGCAGCCCGCAAGCCTCGGACACGCGCAAGCCGTGCCGGAACATGAGCAGGAGCAAGCAACGGTCACGGGCTGCATTCCTGCTGCCTTTGGTGGCCGCAATCAGCTTTTCGACTTCGGCGGAAACTAGGTGTTTTCTCTCGCTCATCGTTTTGTCTAATGTTGGGGTTTTTGGGTGTGTGGTAACTAGCTGAAATTACACTACCAGACTTCCGCCTATTTTCGCAACATCAGACAAAATAATCTATTTTGTCTAATGTGGCGGAAAAGGCTGTAGCTTTTGGAGGGTAATCTGAGAAAAACAAAAGGAAAATATTTGGTGCTTTTTTTCGTTAAATACGCTCCTGTTTGTTGTCTGATTTTATTATCTGATTTTCAGATGTTCTCATGGGGCCAAAGAGGCAAGAAGCGGGTTGGTTGGAGGTTAATCGTTGAGGAACGGTGGATTATTATGAAATATATCCCAATACTTATTTTCACACTTTGCTTGACATTGGCATCCTGCAACGGCGGAGGAAGCAATAAGAGCAGTGGAGGCACGACAAGCGGAGGTGGAACAACTACGACAAGCGGAGGTGGAACAACTACGACAAGCGGAGGTGGAACAACTACGACAAGCGGAGGTGGAACAACTACGACAAGCGGAGGTGGAACAACTACTTGTTCGTCGAATTGTTCATCGCAAGGAGCCTGTAGTAGCCATGGAGGCGTGAACTGTTCTGCTGGGGCAGATAGCGACGGATCGGTAATATGCGTTGATGGCTGGAGAGATTCGAGTGTCACCTATCAATGTCATTAAAAAAATAATCTAATGCGGTTAGATTACCAATGTTGCACTCACAAATTCAAAGATCTCTTTGTATGGTGTTTGTAGCGGTATCTTTTATCTTGTCCGGCAATACGAATGCTCAAGTAACCCAGCCAAAAATACACGCTTTTTTAGGAACGCATTATGATAAAACAGAAAAGCGCACCTCTTTTCAGCCAAATGAAACTGTAAATGTTTTTGTTGAATTCGAAATACCTGTTAATGAAAAATCGGAGCTTATTATTCACTGGATAAACCCGAGCGGGAACCTAGAACGTTATCACACCCAAGATGTTTTACCAACAAACAGAGTGGACATTGTCTATTTTTCATGGTTAAAACTTCATAAAAAAGGAATAATGACAAGATCCTTTACAGGTCAGGATTATGACATTCAATATGGTGGAAAATGGAAAGCCGTAATCTATTTAAACAGTGATGTTGTCGGACAATTGCAATTTGAAATGGCTGGAATGTAGGAACTAGTGAAGAACAACTAACAATAAAAGAAGACTTATTGGGGTTGAGGTAAAACGCTCCTCCATCTCGCCAGCTGCTTTAAAGTTGGGCAGGCTACACAAACAACGCTCTGCACAAGGAGGGAGCACATGAGAGCTAATCTATTTTTTGCATTTTTTGTATCACTGATCGTCGCGGGTTGCGCTAAAGCACCGCAAGTGCCACCAGAGCCGCTAATTTCTGCTCAGTTACGTGGAACCTCAATTGAAGTTCAGCAGTTCATCGAAGATCGCTTCCGCAAAATCGCCAGCAACAACTTTCGCGTCGAGTCAGCAACTGATCGCGCCATCACCTTTAAGGCTAACTGCATGGACGTTCCAAACATGAATCCTTTCAAGTGCGCCGCAATCATGATGGCAGTTGGCAACAGTCGTTGGGACGGACCATACTCCGTCATTACATTCAGAACCGCCGAGATACGTGGCATCGTGAATCTGACAGTTGTCTCTGAGTGGTGTGCCACAAACGCCTTCGGAAAAACAAATTGCACACCGGACGGAAGCAATGCAGAGGCAAACAATCTGCTTCGCAAGATTGATCAGGCCTATCAGCGGGAAATTCGGCCTCTCTAAGTTGGCTGAGCAGTGGCAAGGCTGCATTCTTAGCGGAAGACCGTAAGAATCATTTTTAAATTGTTATCGCATCCCTTCATAATCCGGAATTAGACAAAACAATTCAATTTGTCTAATCGGGGGTTAAGGGCTTCGGCTGCAGCCCATGCAAATAATCGACCGCTCTTTGAGCGTGTCCAGCGGCTGAAAAAACGGCCCGCTTGTCACCCTTCAAGACTTGCAGCCATGTGCTAATATAAGCGGCGTGATCCTCGCGGGGCTCGGGCATAAGACCAAGATCAACACATAAAAAGGCTGCTCCGATTTCGGCAACAAGCTCTTCCATAGCATACCCTTGGTCACCGAAACGCTTGCGGCCCAAGTCCCGATCAAGGCGGGAGTTGTGCCGAGTCCAATGGGTGATTTCATGGGCGGCAACGGCATAATAACTTTCAGCGTCGCGGAAAGTTTGCAGCTCCGGCATTTGGACAAAATCATCACTTATTCGATAAAAGGCAGTGTTGCCACCGTGCCGAATATTGGCACCGGTTCCGCTGAAAAATCTTTCAAGGTGTTCCTTACGCTCAAGGGGCGTCTCGTGAACAGGTTCGGTTTTTGCGTAAAAATGCGCGGGTAACCCGTCGATCTGCTCGGCGTTAAAGACAGTGTATCCCTTCATAAAGGGGATCGCCTCTTCGATTTCCTCGCCCTTCTCCGTCGTTGTCGTCTTGCTGAAGGTGTTGGCATACACAACAAGAGAACCCTTTTCCCCTTTGCGAACTTGGCCGCCGATCTCCTGTGCCTGCTTATAGGTAAGCCATATAGGGCAATAATAGTTGCCTTCCATCGCTGCAGCCCAAAGCATCAGGATATTTATGCCACGATAGGGGATTCCAACGGATCGCAAGGGTCTTGATACGGAACCGGCAACGTGTCCGGCTTGCCATGGCTGCAGCCATGTCAGGTTCCCTTTCTCAAGATCAAAAATAATTTTGTTCGTAACACGGCTATAAACGTCCTGTTTCTCTGCCATGCCCTTCCCCTTGCCTAATAGAATCTTTGCAAAGCTCAGATTCTGGCAAGAGAAAGAAATAGTCAAGCCATTGAAATAATATGGTTAACGTGGAGTATATAACCATACAGCTGTGTGTTTATGGATTCAAAACGCTTTTCCACCTCGCCCGCCATTCGCTCAACATGCCCGCCGCTTTAAAGTGGCGGTATTCCTCCATGGCTGCGGCGTGTCCAGTCAAAGCACCACAGGGGCGAAGCGGCGGCGGTCTTAGGTCCTCCATTTCGCGCAGGTGTGGGGCGTACATTCTGAGGTGGTGGGGCTTTTTCTCTTTTGGCCGTTTCCCTTGCCCAAGGAAAACGGCTTTCATCGTTCCCGCACTCGTTCCTTGTCTACCTGACTATGAATCCCCTTGTCGTGCATTTCTTGCATACGACGGTTAATGCTGGCCTCGTGGATTTCCCGCGAAATCTCTGCCGCGCTCTTCTGCTTCTTCGCGCCCGTCTGCTCGGTTCGGGCCGCAACTTGTTTTGAGGCTTCTTTTCCTATTGCCCCGCTTTTTTCCCGTTTTTGCAATGGCTGCGGGGTAAAATCTTCCCTCGTCGCCCCCGCTTGTGCCGATTGCTGCTTTTTCTTCAGTTCGGGAAGAGTGGTTTTTTGTTGCTGCTTGGCCTTATGTTCGTCGGGATGAAGAGGGCGAATATTAGCGGCGCTGTTTCGTCGCTTCGCTTCATAAATTGCGCTTCGTTCTTGGCTTGCCATGCCGCCATGGCTGTACATGGTGGCAGAAAGCCTATGTAAATGTTTTTCGTATTCTTCCCTTTTTTCCGCGCTTTTTCGCTGTTGTTCTTCCTTGCTTACTTTCTGCTCTTCCCTGACTTGATCGCTTGAGGGAAGAATAAGGCCGTTTTTTTCAAGCTCGGCGATGTCTGCAAAAATGGCCTCTTTTGTAGTTTTTAGCGAAAGCTCGAACCCTTTAGAGTTGACGGCGGTCAGGTGGCCGTACTTGTTTTTCGCCACCTGAAAGCCTTTGTCTTGCATGGCAATGACAAAGTTTATGCCGTCCTCTGCGGTGTTTCCTATCTCTTTGATCTTTTCTTGCTGCCGTGTTTTTTCGTCGGCGTAGAGACGTTTTAAAATATCTGTCTGGCCGAATGTGGCGGCCTGCGGTTCCTTCTGGTTCTGTTGCGCCTTCAGCTCATCATTAAGCTGGGATTGCATTGTATTAATAGCCGATGAAAGCTCTTTTTCGAGGCTTAGTAATTTTTTAAGTTGGCTGTTGCGACCCTCAACTTCTCGGCACATATCGCCTCGCTCCGTTTTAATCCCCTCCCTTTCAAAATCGGTCGCGGTCGGCCCGACATGAATTGTCGGCTCACGGTCAAGGCCCTGCTCCTCAAGGCTCCGATGGTCAATCCTTGCATCATGCCCGTGTCGTTCAAGGTGTCTGTTTGCAAGGTGTTCCCATTGCCCGCGCCATTCTTGAAGCTGCGCCTTGCTGTTCCACTCTCGGGCCTTCTCGCCAAAGCCATCAGAGCCAATCCGGCGCATGGTCAATAAAACGTGCGCATGATAATTTCGGTCGTCACCTTCACGGCTCGGGGCATGAATGGAAACGTCGGCAATCATGCCTTTTCGGACAAAGTTCTCCCTTACAAAATCCTTAACCAGATATTCCCGCTGTTGGTCCGTTAGTTCATGCGGAAGTGCAAATTCAACCTCACGCGCAAGCTGGGCATCTTTGCGCTTTTCTGCCCCTTCAACAGCTGACCACAAGGCTTGCCGATCTTGGGTGAGTTCTTTCACCCATGCCGGCGCGTCCTTGGGTGCAAAAATGCCGGAAAATATCACCTCACCCTTATAACGATAATCGTGACGATCTCCGGTGTTCTCATTTGTTAGAAGGTCGTGGGCGTTATAGGCGGCTTTAGCGACGGCACTTTGCCCTTTGCTGCTTTTTACAACTCTTGCGTTAAGATGGAAGATTGCCAATAACGCCACCCCGAAACTTTTATGTTTTCTTTTTCCTATTGCCCGAATAAGTCTTTTTCAGTTCTCTTATTTGCCGGATGGCAAAGCGGGTTTTGTCTTTTTGTCTGCCGGATGGCAGACCGCGCACGTTGCAAAGCAACGTATAAGTGCGCCCTATTCGGGAAAATCCTTTCTGCGAATCAACATATTGTATAAAATCGAGCAAAAATTTACCACATATATAAAAAGGACGAGACAGAAGTTTTAAAAATACGGTACTATATATCTAAAAAATGGGGGATTATATGAACACAAAAAGCAAGATTGAGATACTCAAGGAACGCAAAGCTAAGATTGAAAAGCAGATTACTGCCATAATGACCAGAGAAACGGCTCAGGAAAGAAAAGATTTGACCCGCCTTAAAATACTCATCGGGGCGGCGTTGTTGGCGGACTCAAAAATCAATCCGGAGACGGCGGCTTTTATTGAAGTGGTTTTGCAAAGAGCCATAACCGAGAACCGCGATGTTGTTTTTTTACAAAACAAAGGATGGTTGCAGGGCGTTCCTCCGAAAAGCGGGCAATAGGAAAAGAAAAAGGGGGTGCTGATGTTAGTTAATAAAAACCCCCTTTTTTTAAAAAACCCTACTCCTCGTCGATAAACTGTCCTTCGATGAACCCTAAAAGTGAAATAGCTATATGCTTGTTGATTTCAAAAACCCCGTAGCTTTTCCCTGTATCAACGATTTCGGCGGTTTTATCGTCCAAAACGATAAGTCTAAGAAGTTCTATTATTTCTTTAAGGTTCTCTTTGGCTTCGTCTCTTGTGGTTGGGTTAACTGTTTTCATGGTGTTTTTCTCCGTTGTTAGAGTTGATTTAATGAAAAAAGAGCAAAAACCCCGTTGTGTCAGGGTGGAAGCCCTCGAAGAGGGGGACAAAAAAGTTTTTGCCTTCAAAAAGTTTTTTGCTTCCGCCTTGACACAAATAAAGGGGTTTTTGATAGTTTTTCATTAAATGATTAAAAACTTAGTAAACGATTTCGACGTGTTAAAAGTCAATTTGTGGGGTACTTTATGGCTGCGGGCGTTTTTGGGTCTGCTCGATTTTTCAACCCGAAAGGAAGGCCTTTTAATGAGGCGAGCAAGGGGGACAGGCTTTTTTTAGGGGGGATGGTTGATAATTCGGAAGAATATTTAAGTCTGCCGATTAATAAGCATTTTTTGACTATAGGGGGAACAAGGGAAGGGAAAGGGGTTTCTTTAATAATTCCCAACCTCTTAAGCTATCAAGGGTCGGTTTTAGTTATTGATCCAAAAGGCGAGAACGCCTTCCTTACCGCGCAACGGCGGCGCGATATGGGCCAGAAAGTCTATATTCTTGATCCTTGGGGCGAAGTAACACGCCGTTACGGTGAACAAGTCGGGGTTGTCGAGGAGGTGGCCACCTTTAACCCGCTTTCAATCCTCGATCCTTCAGGCGACGATTACACCGACGACATAGCCTATATTGCCGATGCTCTCATTTTATCGCAGAGCAATGACTCTTTTTTCGATGATAGCGCGCGCGCCCTGGTCGCGGGTTTAATTGCTTACGCGGTTGAATATTATGAAGAAGGGGCCGCGCTGCCCCATGTCCGGCAATGGCTAACAAATAGTGCCGAAGAAATCGCGGCAATTGCAAAAGAGGCGCAAAAACTCGGAGAAGATAGCCTCGCCGCTCAAAAGCTGGCGCGGTTTGCTAAGGCAACCGCGACCGTTGCCTCAATCATTCAAACCGCACAAACACAAACCGACAACCTAGACAGCGCAGCAATTAGAAAAAGCCTCTCTTCAAGCTCTTTTTCTTTTTCTGATCTCACGGCGCAACCGACAACAATTTACCTCGTCTTGCCTGTCGATAAGTTGCAAACTCACGGCAGGTGGTTGCGGCTGATGATTTCAATCGGCATTAGAACTATTGCCAGAAATACCAAAAAAATGCCGCTTCCTGTGCTGTTCATCCTCGATGAGTTCGGCACAATCGGCAAACTTTCTGCCGTGGCTCAAGCCTTCGGTCTTATGGCTGGTTTGCAAATGTGCGTTTGGGCTTTTGTGCAAGACCTCGTGCAACTCAAGCGAGACTATCCCGACGATTGGGAAACCTTCATTAGCAACTCGGCGGCCATTACATGCTTTCGGGTGATGGACAACACCACAACAACCTATATTTCAGCGATGCTCGGACAAACAACCGTTGAGCAAGCAAGCGATGCATCGGAGTATGTTAGGAGAGTAACCAGCAATAAAAACTTTGCAACCGACCAAGATAGACCGAACGCTCGACCATTAATGACACCCGACGAAGTGCGGCGGCTCAATAAAACGTGGGGCTTGTTTATAACAAACGAAGGGCCTTCTTTTTTTGAAAAAATTCGCTATTTCGCTGAGCCACGTTTTGCTGCATTGGCGCGTAAAAACCCATTAGAAGCAACAACACAAAGCGAAGAGAATGGAGAAAGTCTCCCTTTAGAACTGTCAACGCCCGTGGTTTCTCCTAAACTTCGCGGCCCTGCGAAAACAAACATTGAATTGCAGCTTGCGGCTTTTCACGAGCAGGTGTTGAAACCTATCGAAATGAAGGCAAAGGAGCCTTTGGGGTGGATATCCAGCCCGCCGCAAAGGTATCTTATTTACTTCTTAGTATCTCTTATACCGGGTGCAGCCGGACCTTTGATAAATCCGAATAACTCGGAAAACATAATTTTTTATGCAAGACAAAATCTTCCAAAATTAAAGGAAATTGAGACAACGGCCCTTGAACAAAACGCCAAAATGCGCGAGTACGGTTTAGATGATCCTGAAGGCTTCGGTTATAACGAAGCAAACCGAAAAGACCAAGAGACGAACATAAGAAGCATGAAGGCTGTTATCAGAAGGAATTGGGCGAGGATACACGCCTATGAAAAAGAAAACGGCATAGAGGTTATTGAGAAGGCACAAGCCAAAGAGCTTGAAGACGTACCAAGCCTTTAGCAAAAGGTGGAAGGACTCGAAGATGGAAGATGAAGAATTAAGACGTTTTAAAACTGAAATCGACCTGCGGGACTTCGCCGCCTCTTATGGCTTTGTGAGGGACGAAAAAGAAAGCTCTAAGGGGGTCGATATGATGCGAAGCGGCGGCGAAAAGATCGCTGTTAAGTGGGCACCTGATAGCCTCAAAGGTTTTGAGATTTGGAAGTATTGCAACAACAGCAACGCCGACGACAACGGCACCATAATCGACTTTCTGAAAAACAGGGGCGGCGGTTCCCTCGGTAATATCCGCAAGACCCTGCGCAACTGGTGCGGCGGTGATCGGCCAGAAATCAAGCGCGGCCTCTTCGCTCCGCTCGTTTCTGTGCCGACTGACACAAAACTGGTTTTGCTCGAATGGGAAAAAGCGAAGTTTCGGGCGGCTGTGCCTTACCTCGTTTCCCGTGGCCTTGCTGTCACTTTGACAGGCTCGCCGCGCTTTGCCGGCAAGTATCGCGTTGACTGGCGGGGCAACGTTCTTTTTCCTCACCGCAACCTTGAAGGGCTTTGCGGGTTTGAGATAAAAAACCATAACTTCACGGGTTTTTCGAAGCATGGCGTGAAAGGCCTATGGTCGTCGGTCTGTTTCAAGGAAGATCAAAACCTTGTTATTACCGAAAGCGCAATTGATGGGCTTTCACACGCCGCGCTCTTCCCTGACCCTTCGGCGCGGTATGTCAGTATAGGCGGCTCAATGTCTCCCGAACAGTTGGAGCTTTTGCGGTTGGCAATGGCGAAGATGGAAGGAAAAGTTTTTCTCGCCTTCGATAACGATCAAGGCGGGGATCGCCTCGCGGACCAGGTGAAGGCGGTTGCACCTGTAGGGGCGCAAATTGTCCGGCTTCGGCCTGTCCGGAAAGATTGGAATGAAGACCTGAAAGCCAAGCTAGGACTTGAATAAGAAACATTCAAACCATGCGCCCATATGATATATAAATCTCATTCTTTATAATTTTTTCGGTCAAAATAATAGAAAAGGGAGAAGCTTATATGCACTTATTGATTTTCGTTAGTGGAATTATGCTTTATTTTTTGTTTCTACGGGTTTATTGGATGCAGCAAACATATAAACTTTCCCATCGGACAGATGGTGGGGTCATTAAACATGATTCAAACGGAGCGTTGATTAAATACAATTTATTAGTGATGTCTGACGCTCCATTGTTCATTGGTTCACTAGTATTGCTGCTTTGGGGGGCTGGGTCTTTATGGGGTTATAATACTGGCGTTGGAACCTTAGGAGTGTTTCTTGTGATAGGGGTAATTTATATTTGTGTTTTTGATAGCGGCAACGGGAAAAAATAGCAAAAGCGGATAACAGGAAAAAGAAAGCCGTGAAGGCGGATTTTTTGACCGTGTAGGGGTCTGATAGTTTTTACAAAGGCGAAGATGGAAGGAAAAGTTTTCCTCGCCTTTGACAACGACACGGGCGCAACTCGTCCGACCTCGACCTGTCCGGAAAGATTGGAATGTAGACTTTTGACTAGCTGAACAATATTTACGCTATGGCCTCAAGCCCCTTGCGTTCTATGAGAGACAGCAATTTAAGCGACGGGCCAGCGGGCTTTTTTTCGCCGCGCTCCCACTTGCTGATATAGTCTTTTGTCACATTCAGGTAATGGGCAAAAACCGTTTGGCTTACCTCTTCACGTTCTCGCAAAGCCCTGATTTCTTCACCTGTAAAATCATGGATCGGCGTTAGGCAAGATTCGTCAAAGCTCCGCATCGTCTTCTTGTCAATGACTCCGGCGTCGAACATACCCGCCGCCGTTTCATGGATTGCCGCGAAGATGTCGCTTTTATATGTCTTGGCTTTTTTTGTCATGGCTCTTTACCTCCTGATACGTTCCGTTTTCCAGCAGCTTCAAAAGTTGTTCATTACTCAAGGCAAATGTTATTTTTGCCTGTCTCTTGAGTTCCCGTTCCTCGTCGTCCTCGATGTTGTCACGGGCATTCTTTGAAAATCCATAAACGAAAAATGCCTTATCGTCCTGACGATAATAGATGATCGCCCGATAGCCGCCAGATTTGCCTTGGTTGGTGCGGGCGATGCGCTGCTTTATGACGCCGCCGCCATAGTCTGCATCAATGTTTCCCTTTTCAGCCGCCGTCACTGCTTCCCATAGCTTTGCATCGCTTATCTGTTCTTTGCGGGCAAACTTGGCAAAGGCTTTGTTTTTAAAAATCCACATATTGTTCCGATCTGCCTTTTTTCATATCTATATTATATAGCCCTTAGAGCTACATTTCAAGCGTTTTTATGCTGGGCTGTTTCCAATAGGGGTCGTCTCAGAAAACGGAAAATAAAGCACGCTAAGACTGATTTAGTGAGGAGGTGAGCCGCTGGTTTTACAACCCAAGTTCGCTGTGCGACCCGATTCGCACCAATCGCAAGACTTCGCCATCTGGCTTCTGGTAGATCAGCACCAGGTCAGGCTTGATGTGGCAATCCCGGTAATCTTTTAATTCGCCGGTCAGCGCGTGATCGCGGTAACGCGGTTCAAGCAGTTGATCGTTCGCCAGCGTATCCACCACGGGGAACAGGTCAGCATCGAGCGTTGCCCGGTGTTGACCCTTGCCCTCACGCTTGTAGTCGCGCTTGAACTGCGTTGTCCACTCAATTGCCCGCATTGAGTGCGGCTTTCAGGTCGGCTATGCTGTTGACGCTGGGCAGGTTGCCTGCGCGAGCCTCCTTCATGGCCGCAATGGTGGTGGCATTTGGAATCAGCGGATCGAAGGGTAGGGCGTGCTCACGCGCTACTTTCGTCAGCAACAGCCGTACCGCGTCGGACACGGTAAGACCCATAGCGGCCAGCACGGCGGCCGCCTCTTCTTTGATGGCCCCGTCGATGCGGGTCTGTACAAGCTGGTTGGCAGCCATGATCATTTCTCCTTAGCATATTACATAGACTGAATTACATTGTAATACACGAAAGGAGATAAAGCAATGTCCGATTGGGCTATACCCTATCCTGATGTCAGATGCTGTACGCAAACATCGTCAGAATAGAGTCTGATTTTATATTTATTGACACAATCAGCCAAAGGTAATAGATTTCATCCTGACATTTTTACCTTTGGAGGCATTTTGCAAGGTCAACGCATTGGCTATGTCCGTGTCAGCAGCTTCGACCAGAACCCTGATCGGCAACTGGAGCAAATCGACGTCGGCAAGGTATTCACCGACAAGGCTTCCGGCAAGGATACGCAACGTCCCGAGCTTGAAAGGCTGCTGGCCTTCGTCCGCGAGGGCGATACCGTGGTGGTGCATAGCATGGACAGGCTGGCACGCAACCTCGATGATCTGCGCCGCATCGTTCAGGGGCTGACACAACGGGGCGTGCGCATGGAGTTCGTCAAAGAAGGGCTGACGTTCACAGGTGAGGACTCACCGATGGCTAATCTGATGCTGTCGGTCATGGGGGCCTTTGCTGAGTTCGAGCGCGCCCTGATCCGCGAACGTCAGCGCGAGGGAATCGTGCTTGCCAAGCAGCGCGGCGCCTACCGGGGACGAAAGAAATCGCTGAACAGCGAACAAATTTCCGAGTTGAAACGGCGCGTCGCGGCAGGCGATCAAAAAACCTTGGTGGCCCGTGACTTCGGCATCAGCCGTGAAACCTTGTACCAGTACCTGCGGGAAGGCTGACCATGCCGCGCCGCTCAATCCTGTCCGCCACCGAGCGCGAAAGCCTGCTGGCACTGCCTGATGCCAAAGACGAACTGATCCGGCACTACACGTTCAACGAAACCGACCTGTCGGTCATCCATCAACGTCGCGGCCCTGCGAACCGGTTGGGCTTCGCTGTGCAGCTTTGCTACTTGCGATTCCCTGGCATCTTTTTGGGTGCCGATGACCCTCCGTTCCCGCTCTTGTTGCGGATGGTGGCTGCGCAACTCAAGGTGCCAGTGGAAAGCTGGAACGAGTACGGCCAACGTGAACAGACACGGCGGGAGCACCTGGTCGAGCTGCAAGCGGTGTTTGGGTTCAAGCCTTTCACCATGAGCCACTACCGACAAGCGGTGCATACGCTGACGGAGCTGGCCTTGCAGACTGATAAAGGCATCGTGTTGGCCAGCACCCTTGTCGAAAACCTGCGACGGCAGAGCATCATCCTGCCCGCCATGAATGCCATCGAGCGCGCGAGCGCCGAGGCCATCACCCGTGCCAACCGACGTATTTACGCGGCGTTGACCGATTCTTTGTTATCACCCCACCGTCAGCGCCTGGACGAACTTCTCAAGCGCAAGGGCGGCAGCAAAGTGACGTGGCTGGCATGGCTTCGCCAGTCGCCTGTCAAACCGAACTCTCGTCATATGCTCGAACACATCGAGCGCCTCAAGGCTTGGCAGACGCTTGACCTGCCCGCAGGCATCGAGCGACAAGTTCACCAGAACCGCCTGCTCAAGATCGCCCGTGAGGGTGGGCAGATGACGCCCGCCGACCTGGCCAAGTTCGAGGTACAACGACGCTACGCCACTTTGGTTTCGCTGGCCATTGAAGGCATGGCTACCGTCACCGACGAAATCATCGACCTGCACGACCGCATCATCGGCAAGTTGTTCAATGCGGCCAAGAACAAGCATCAACAGCAGTTTCAGGCCTCCGGCAAGGCGATCAATGACAAAGTGCGGATGTATGGCCGCATCGGCCAAGCCCTGCTGGAAGCCAAACAGAGCGGCGGCGATCCGTTCGCCGCCATTGAGGCCGTCATGCCTTGGGACACCTTTGCCGCCAGCGTCACGGAGGCGCAAAAGCTCGCGCAGCCGGAGAGCTTCGACTTCCTGCACCGCATCGGTGAAAGCTACGCCACGTTGCGCCGCTACGCGCCGCAGTTTCTGGACGTACTCAAGCTACGGGCGGCACCAGCCGCCAAGGGCGTACTCGATGCCATCGAGGTGCTTCGCGATATGAACAGCGACAACGCCCGCAAGGTGCCCGCCGACGCGCCGACTGCATTTATCAAGCCGCGCTGGGCCAAATTGGTGCTCACGGACGAAGGCATTGATCGGCGTTACTACGAACTGTGCGCTCTTTCGGAACTGAAGAACGCGCTGCGCTCGGGCGATGTCTGGGTGCAGGGTTCGCGCCAGTTCAAGGATTTCGATGAGTACCTGGTACCGGTCGAGAAGTTCGCTACTCTGAAGCTGTCTAAAGAATTGCCGTTGGCAGTAGCCACCGATTGCGATCAGTATTTGCACGACCGACTGGCATTGCTGGAGCAGCAGCTTGCCACCGTCACCCGCATGGCGGCGGCCAACGATCTGCCGGATGCCATCATTACCGAGTCCGGCCTAAAGATCACGCCGCTGGATGCGGCGGTGCCGGAGACCGCGCAAGCCCTGATCGACCAGTCGGCGATGCTGCTACCGCACGTCAAGATCACCGAACTTTTGATGGAAGTTGATGAGTGGACGGGTTTCACCCGGCACTTCACACATCTGAAAACCGGCGACACAGCCAAGGACAAGACCTTGCTGTTGACGACGATCCTGGCCGATGGCATCAATCTTGGACTCACCAAAATGGCCGAGTCCTGCCCTGGCACAACCTACGCCAAACTGTCCTGGCTGCAAGCGTGGCATATCCGGGATGAAACGTACTCAACGGCGCTGGCCGAGCTGGTGAACGCGCAGTTTCGGCAACCCTTCGCCTCAAACTGGGGTGATGGCACCACGTCCTCATCCGATGGCCAGAACTTCAGAACTGGCAGCAAGGCGGAGAGTACCGGGCATATCAATCCAAAGTATGGAAGCAGCCCTGGGCGGACGTTTTATACCCACATCTCTGACCAGTACGCGCCTTTCAGCGCCAAGGTTGTCAACGTTGGTGTGCGCGATTCAACCTATGTGCTCGATGGCCTGCTGTACCACGAGTCGGACTTGCGGATCGAGGAGCACTACACCGACACAGCGGGCTTTACCGATCATGTCTTCGGCCTGATGCACTTACTGGACTTCCGATTCGCGCCACGTATCCGGGACCTGGGCGACACCAAGCTATTCATCCCAAAGGGCGATACCGTCTATGACGCTCTCAAGCCGATGATTAGCAGCGACCGGTTGAACATCAAGCAAATTCGCGCCCATTGGGACGAAATTTTACGGCTGGCCACCTCGATCAAGCAGGGTACGGTGACGGCCTCGCTGATGCTCAGGAAACTCGGCAGCTATCCGCGCCAGAACGGCTTGGCTATCGCCCTGCGCGAATTGGGGCGCATCGAGCGCACGCTATTCATTTTGGATTGGCTGCAAAGCGTGGAGCTGCGCCGCCGCGTCAATGCCGGGCTAAACAAAGGCGAGGCGCGAAATGCGCTGGCCAGGGCAGTGTTCTTCTACCGGTTGGGTGAAATCCGCGACCGCAGCTTCGAGCAGCAACGCTATCGTGCCAGCGGCCTCAACCTGGTAACTGCCGCCATCGTGTTGTGGAACACCGTTTATCTGGAGCGTGCCACCAGTGCATTGCATGGCCACGGCAAGGGGCTTGACGACACCCTGTTGCAATACCTGTCGCCGCTTGGCTGGGAGCACATCAACCTGACCGGCGATTACCTCTGGCGCAGCAGCACCAAGGTCGGCGCAGGCAAATTCAGGCCATTGCGACCGTTGCCACCGGCTTAGCGTGCTTTATTTTCCGTTTTCTGAGACGACCCCAACCCAGGAAAGCGGAACGATCTTTTGGGTTTAACTGCCGGCTCATCTCTGATGATAAACAGGAACATTTTTGGACTTTAGGTATTTTTGTTCTGTCAGGAAATTCTTTCTTGCTTAAAAAGCAAAAATCCTTCTTGCGTTGCTAGGTTTTTGGTACAACCTCTTGTTGCCATTCACAGTAGCAAGCTCAAGATGGAGTAAAAATAGATTTTGATAAGGCTTGGTCTGGCAATCTTAATTTACTGTAAACCAGAACCTATCTCATATTCACCTCATCAAGTATCTTTCTGATCAAAGTGGCAATATCCTTCCTTGCCAGAGGTTTCATTGCGAAGCCTTTAATTCCATAAGATAGGGCCATTTCTTCTGTAATCTGACTGCTATACCCTGTGCAGAGAATAATCGGAATTTCAGGTCGTATTTGCAGCATGCGCCGGGCCAGGTCGCTTCCCGTCATGTCCGGCATAGTAGTTATTCCCTGATTTGACGGCCGATGTGGTCTGGCCGCCGGGCCCGGTTACCTGCCCCCACTTGACGGTATTCTGCGAGCCGGTGTTGGCGTTGCCGTAGGTGACCGAGCCACCTTTGGCTGCAACCCCGGTATTCGGGTTATAGGTGGCGCCGCGCTTGCCTGATGCGTAGTTGCCGGAGTAGACATTGGAAACCGAGGCCTTCTGTCCGGCGGAAATCCGACCGGTAGTCGAGTTGTACGATGCTCCGACCTTGTTGCTCCAGGCGTTGCCGGTCCAGGCGTTATACCCTCCCGAGGTGCGCGTGACCGCGCCGGTTGTTCCCGAGCGTTGATACACATTTCCGGTGGTGGCAGCCCACCCGCCGGGGCCCCAGGCTACTGCTCCCCCGTGCGGACCGTACGCGACGCCATAACGGGCATACGGCATCGGTCCCCAATAGGGAGCAGGGGCACAGGCGTAATTAACCCCCATCGCCCAACCAAAACCGAAGCCGACTGCCCAGCCGGTCCAGGGTGTGTAGGTGACCGTCGCGGCATAACCGTAGGTAACCGGGGCCGGATACCAGACCGTGGTCACGACGTACGGGGCGTATACATAGCCGGTGCCGTAGACCACTACACCGTCGTTGGTGATAATCGTCCCCATGTAACCGGGAGTGTAACCGACCACCACGTACGTTGGGGTCACCTCATAGATCTTCACATAGGTAACATAGTGCAGCGGCGATGCGGGCGGGATGGAGTAGATCACCG
>Ga0118677_10003761_pt1 | contig 28366 bp, 24 predicted proteins | sample AliMusrvi5mmetaG_FD_86154 | JGI IMG/M metagenome (GOLD analysis project Ga0118677, IMG submission 86154) | reverse complement strand
GGGTGGGGTTGTCGCTTGGAGTTGCGAAGTCGTAGTAGCCCAGTGCGAGACCGGCGTTGAGAATGGCGGAGGATTGCTCTGCCTCACAGGGGTTGGTGTAGCCAGTGCCCTGAGTGGCCTTAGCGATGCCGAAGGAGAAACCGTCGCGGGCAAGAGCTCCAGCGTCAAGGTTGCAGCCGTTATTGGAACTGACGTCGAAGCCGCGAACCCAGCTCGAAGAAGAGGAACCGTCAGCAGGGCCCGTAGCCCCAGCTACCCCGCCCGACAGGACGGACACCCCTGCGAGAGCGATAGCGACGGCGTCGCGCGTGACGCGCGGCTCCGCTTCGTCCCAGTGAACCGCGGCGTCGACGGCGCTTCGGGCAAGATCTTCGGCGGGTCCGCGACCTGCCAGTAGGGCCGGGGCAGGCGGAACGCACGTGCCCATCGGATGACACCCAACGTTGTCGAGGTGAATCGATGCCGGGGCTGATGGATCCGATCGAAGTCGCCGGGCTGCACCTGAGGAACCGCATCGTGATGCCCCCGATGGCCTCGGGGCGCGCCGGGCCGAACGGGCAGGCGAACGACGACCACGTCGAATACCACCGGCTGCGGGCGGCCGCGGGAACGGGCCTGGTCATCGTCGAGCATTCCTACGTGCTGCCGGTGGGGCGATTCAGCGAAGGCCAGTTGGGGGTCGACCGGGACGACGACATCCCCGGCCTGGCCCGTGTCGCGACCGCAATCCGTGCGGAAGGCGCGGTGGCGTGCCTGCAACTGGCCCATGCCGGCGCAACGGGTTCCCCTGCGGTCGCCGGGCGGCGTCCGGTGGCGCCGTCGGCCGTGCCGCACCCGTATGGCAAGGGTGACGTGCCCGACGAGCTGTCGCGCGACGACCTTGCCGAAACCGTGCGGGCTTTCGGGGACGCGGCGGTCCGGGCCGCGACGGCGGGCTTCCAGGCGGTGGAGGTCCACGCGGCCCACGGCTTCCTGCTGTGCCAGTTCCTGTCGCCGCTGACGAACCGCCGGGGCGACCGCTACGGCGGGTCGGAGGAGAACCGGGGGCGCCTGCACTGCGAAGTGCTGGCCGAGGTGCGCCGGCGGGTCGGCAAGGACATCGCCATTTTCATCCGTCTGGGCGCCGACGACGAAACGACGGGCGGGCTGACCATCGACACCACCTGTCGGCTGGCGCCCCGCCTGGTCGAGGCCGGGGCGGACCTGCTGGACGTGTCGGGGGCGCTGCAGGGCGCCCGGCCTGCCTGGCACACGGGTCCGGGCTACTTCGTGAAGTACGCCACGGCGCTGAGGAAGGCGGTACGGCTGCCGGTCATCGCGGTGGGCGGCATCACCGAACCGGCGTTCGCCGACGCCGTGATCCGCGAGGGGCGGGCCGACCTGGTCGGCATCGGCCGCGCAATGCTGCGGGACCCGGACTGGAGCGCCCGGGCCATCCGGGAACTGTCGGTGAAGAAGAGGGGCTAGATGCGACGAATCCCGGTGTCCATGGCAACGCTCCTGTCGGTGGGCATGGCGATTGCCTGCGGCGGCGAATCCCGGGCGGTGGACCCGGGGCCCGGGGACGTGCCGGAGGACGTCGCGGATCCGGGCCCGGCCGCCGACGTGGAAGAAGACGTCCCCGCGAGGCCGGACGTCCTGCCGGTGGATCCGGGGACCGACTCGGCGGAGGACGACACGATCGATGTGCCGCCCGAGATCGCCCCCGACGTTGCGAGCGACACCGGGACGGGCGTGACGATCGTCCCTCTGTTCGACCAGGTGCGAATCACCAGCGTCGGGGACCAGCCGAACTTCCAGAACGCGCGTGCGGCGCTGCACGTGGACGGCCCGGCGGCCGCGGTGCGGCTGGTGCTGGATCTGGACACGACCTGCTACCCGTTCACGAAGCGGTTGACCGACCCGCCGCCGCCCGGGCAGAGCTACCCGGCGGACTGCGACGCCTTCGATCGCAATTTCGAAACCACGATCGACGACCCGGCGAAGGACGGCGACCCGCCCGCGATCGAGCTGGTGCGCGCGATCACGCCGTTCGGTGGCCCGATGCACGTGGAAGCGGACGTGACCGATGTGCTGAACGGGCTGGCGGCCGGGGACCACACGGTGCGGATCCAGATTCCCACCTGGTCGGACGGGGCCGGGCAGATCACCGGCTCGGCAGGCGGGTGGACCGTGTCGGCGCACCTGGAAATGACGCCCGGGCCCGCGCCCCGGAAGGTGCTGGCGGTTACGCCGCTGTGGAACGGCAGCCTGGGCGCGGGCGACCCGCCGGCGCCGGTGACGTTCACGGTGCCGGAGGGAACGGCGTCCGCGAGGATCGAGGTCCGGGCGACCGGTCACGGAGGCGCCACCACCACCGACCCCGCCTGCCACTCGAACCCCGCCGAGGAGTTCTGCCATCGTACGCACACATGGACGGTGGACGGCACGGTCATCGGCCGGAAGGAATTGTGGGTCGATACGTGCCAGCCCTGGTGCGTGCCTGCGGACTGGTTCAACGCCGACGGGACGCACTTCGCTTACTGCTCGCTGAATCCCTGCGGCAACCCGATGAGCGTCGCCGCGCCACGAGCCAACTGGTGCCCCGGTTCGGTGACCGACCCGTACCTGCTGGACGTGCCGTTGCTGCAAGCCGCGGGCTCGCACACCTTCGCCTTCGAGGTCCCGGGGATCGCGGAGGGCGGGATCTGGCGCGTCAGCGCGGTGTACGTGGCGATCGGGCAGTAGGCGCTGGAAGGGCGGCCCGCGCGGCTCCGGGCGGCCGACGATCGGCCATCACCCGTGCAGTTCCGACCACACATGGCCCTGGCCGACCTCGACCGCCAGCGGCACCGACAGCGGCCAGGCGTTTTCCATCACGTCCCGCAGCACCGCAGCGACGGCCTCGCCGGTGCCCTCGCGGGTTTCCAGCACCAGTTCGTCGTGCACCGACAGCACCAGCCGGGCGGGCAGGCCGTCCGCCAGCAGCCGGTCGCGCAGCCGCACCATCGCGGTCTTGATGATGTCCGCGGCGGTGCCCTGGATGGGCATGTTCTGGGCCATGCGCTCGGCGGCGGCGCGCTCGTTGCGGCTGGTCGCGTGGATGCCCTCGATGGCGCGGCGCCGGCCCGACACGGTGGTGACAAACCCGTCGGTGCGGGCCAGCGTCAGCGTCGAATCCAGGTATCGCCGCACGTTGGGGAAGGCGCCGAAATAGTCGTCGATGACGTGCTGGGCTTCGGCCATCGGGATCTTCAGGTCGCGCCCCAGACGGAACGCGCCCATGCCATACAGCAGGCCGAAGTTGATCACCTTCGCGGTGCGCCGCTGGTCGGGCGTCACGGCGGATTCCTCGCAGTGGAAGACCCGCGCGGCGGTGCGGGCGTGGATGTCCACGCCCCGCCGGAAGGCGTCCACCAGCGACTCGTCGCCCGACAGATCGGCCAGCACGCGCAATTCGATCTGGGAGTAGTCGGCCGACACGAACTCCAGCCCCGGGCCGCTGACGAAGGCCGCGCGGATCTTGCGGCCGGCTTCGGTGCGGATCGGGATGTTCTGGAGGTTCGGGTCCGACGAGGACAGGCGGCCGGTGGCGGCCACGGCCTGGTTGTAGGACGTGTGGATGCGCCCGGTGGTCGCGTGGATCAGGTTGCCCAGCGCGTCCGCGTAAGTGCCCTTCAGTTTCGCAAGCGACCGGTACTCCAGGATCAGCGCAGGCACGGGGTGCCTGTCGGACAGCTCCTCCAGCACCGTCACGTCGGTGGACGGGCCGGTCTTGGTCTTCTTGACCACGGGCAGTTGCAGCTTGCCGAACAGCACGTCCGCCAATTGCTTGGGCGAGTTGGGGTTGAACACCATCCCCGCCGCGTCCAGGATGCGCTTTTCCAGCCGCTGCAGATCCGTGGCGAGGTCCACGGACAGGCGCGCCAGGGCGGCGCGATCCACCGCGACGCCGGTCCGCTCCATTTCCGCCAGCACGCGGGCCAGCGGCAGTTCCACGTCGGCCAGCAGGCAGGCCAGGCCCGCGGCGGCCAGGTCGGCTTCGAGGGGCGCGCGGGCGAGGCGAGCGGCGCCGGCACGCACGGCCAGCGCCTGCGGCGAGGCATCGGCCGTCGGCGGCAGCGAGGTGCCCAGCAGCTCGATGGCCAGCGTGTCGAGGGAATGGGAGTCGCGCTCGGCGTTGCGCAGGTAGGACGCCAGGACGGGGTCGAAGGCGGGCAGGCCCGGGTCGCCACCGGCGGACGCGAACACCTGGTGCAGTTCCTTGGACCCCGCGAAACCGGCGGACCGATCGCGCAGTGCCGATGCGAGGCGCGCGACGAAGCCCTCGGGCGCCTCGGCGGGATGAAAGACGACGGCCTCGCGATCGGACACGGCGACGGCCATCCCGTTCACGTTCGGCGCCACGGGGTCGCGGGCGCCGAACAACGCAACCACGGCCGGCCGGTCCGCAACCGCCACCCGCAGCAACGCGTCGTCCCAGGACAGGTCCATGCCGGCGACAATCGGCTTCGTTTCCAGCACCGGGGCGGCCGCAGAGGTCGCGGGGGAAAGCGGCGAAGCGGGCGATGACGCGAACAGATCGTCCTGGGACCAGGCCGGGATCGGCGCCTTCGCGGCGTCCGGAGCCGACGCCGTGGACGGCTGCGCGGCCGTCGCCTTCCCGCCAATGTCGGACGGCGTCGCAGCGGATGGCGCGACCGACCGGGCAACCCCCGCTGCGCCTCCCGACGTCCCGACGGCCCCCCCCGGCCGTTCGGCCATGAACTCGGCCAGCATCTGGCGGAACTCCAGTTCCGTCAGCAGCGTGACCACGCCGTCGCGGTCCGGCACCTGCATCGTCTGCAACGACGGATCGCCGCTGGCTTCGGGCAGCGGCACGTCGATCCGCAGCGTCGCCAGGTCGCGGGACAGGAAGGCCGAGTCCCGGCCCGCCACCAGGGCCTCCCGCTTGCGCGGCGTCAGGGTGTCCAGGTGCGCGTACACGCCTTCCAGGGTCCCCCAGGCGTTGACCAGTTCCGCGGCGCCCTTGTCGCCGATGCCGGCCACGCCCGGCACGTTGTCGGACGCGTCGCCCACCAGCGCGAGGTAGTCCCGGACCCCTTCGGGCGGCACGCCCAGGCGCCCGATCACGCCGTCGCGGTCATAGACCTTGTCCCGCATGGGGTCCCGCGCCGTGACACCCGGACCCACCAGTTGCAGCAGGTCCTTGTCCCCCGATTCGACCACGACTTCCATGTCGGCGGCCCGTGCCCGGGCGGCCAGCGTCGCGATCACGTCGTCGGCCTCGTACCCCGCGACCTCCAGCACCGGGAAGCCCATCGCCTCGGCCAGGCGCCGGGCGTAGGGGAACTGCGGCACGAGGTCCGGGTCCGCCGGCGGGCGGTTGGCCTTGTAGTCGCCGTACATCGCGTTGCGGAACGTTTCGCGGCCGGCGTCGAACACCACGACCACGCGGTCGGGCCGCTGCTCGCGGACGAACTTGCGCAGCATGCTGGCCAGGCCGAACAGGGCGTTGGTCGGGAGGCCCTTCGACGTCCGCAGGGGCCGGATGGCGTGGAATGCCCGGTGGATCAGGCCGCTGGCGTCGATCAGGTGGATCGTCATTGTTCCCCCAGGGCGGCGAAAAGCCCCGCCTCGGACGCACCCAATCGACCCGCCACCCGGCCCCCCGGCGGGGGGCGCTCGCAATGCCGGTCGCAAAGCCGTCGGACCCGCATTATAATTCGCGCCGGTCGATTTCCAAGGACTGTCCCGATGAAAGACCCGAGCGGCGAGGGACGGAAGGTCGTCGCCGAAAACCGCCGCGCCCGGCACGACTACGAAATCATCGCCCGCTACGAGGCGGGGATGGTGCTGCTGGGCAGCGAGGTGAAGTCCATGCGCAACGGGGGCGCGCAACTGGTGGATTCCTACGCCGAGGTCCTGCACGGCGAGGTCTTCCTGGTGGGCGCCAACATCATGCAGTACTCCGCGGCTTCCTACATGAACCACGAGCCGCGACGCCGCCGCAAGCTGCTGATGCACGCCGCGGAAATCCACCGCCTGGACATGAAGGTACGCGAAAAGGGGCTGACCCTGATCCCGCTGTGCGTGTACTTCCGGGAGGGGCGCGCCAAGATCGAAATCGCGCTGGCGAAGGGCCGGAAGGCCTACGACAAGCGCGACCGGATCCTCCAGCGGGACCTGGATCGCGCCGCCCGGGAGTGACGCCGGCGGGAGAACCGCGTGATCCGGATCGCCTTCAAGACCACCGGCTGCAAGGTGAGCCAGGCGGATGCCGAGGCCGCGCGACGCGCGCTGTCCGACCTGCCGGTGGCGTTCGTCGGCCCGGGCGAAGCCGCCGACCTCGTGGTGGTCAACGCCTGCGCCGTGACCCGGGGCGCCGAGCGCGACGGCCGGGTCTTCGTGCACCGGGGCGCACGTTCCGGGGCGTCGGTGATCCTGGCGGGATGCCTGGCCACGCGGGTCGCGCGCCATGGCGACGACGGGCGGCTGCCCGAAGGCGTCCGCGTGGTGCCGGGGGCGGGCGACGACGGAACCCTCGTCGCGACCCTGCGGGCCGAAGTGCTGCGGCGCGCCGAGGCGCGCGCCCCGGAGGACGAAGACGGCCGCGACGCCGGCCACGAGGCCGGCTGCGAAGCCGAGCCCCGGGCCGTGCGCGCCCGCGCCCGTCCCCTGGTCAAGGTTCAGGACGGCTGCGACTGCCGATGCTCCTTCTGCATCGTGCCGGACCTGCGGGGCCCGTCGCGGTCGGTGCCCGTCGACCGGATCCTCGCGGACGTCCGGGCAGCAGCCACCGAGGGAAGCGCGGAAGTCGTGCTGGCCGGCGTGGATCTGGCCGCGTGGGGCCGGGACCTCCGGGACGGGTCCGACCTTGCCAGCCTGCTGGCCCGCCTGGGCGGCCAGGGCACGGGCATGCGCTTCCGCCTGTCGTCCGTCGAACCCCCCGGCCTCACGGATCGCCTGCTGGACGCGATGGCGGCGGGACCCGACGTGGCCCCGCACCTGCACGTTCCCCTGCAGTCCGGTTCCGACCGCATCCTGCGCACGATGCGACGCCCCTACACCGCCCGGGAATTCGCCGGCCGCGTGAACGCCTTCGCCCGCACCCTGCCGGGCCTGGCGATCGGGCTGGATGTCATCGTCGGGTTCCCTGGGGAGACCGACGCGGACTTCGAGGAAACGCGGGCACTCGTCGAATCGCTGCCCGTCACCTACCTGCACGTGTTCCCCTTCTCGGCACGGCCCGGGACCGACGCGGCGAACCTCCCCGGCGCGCCTCCCCACGCGGTCAAGACGGCCCGTTCGCGCGTGCTCCGCGACCTGTCGGAAACACGGCTCGCAGCCCACGCCGCCAGGCTCGCGGGCACCACGGTCGAGGTGGTCGACATCCGCGGGCGACCCGGCGCAGTGGTCGAATCGCTGGCGGGCGACCACACCCGCGTGTTCCGGCGCGACCCGGAAGGGCCCCGTTCCGGTCGTTCCCGCCTGCGCGTCGCCTCGGCCCGCGGCGCGGACGCTTGGGCCGGCCTTCCGGTCGGCCAGAAATCCGGCCCCCAATCCCAAGCAGCGGAGTTCCCGTGAGCGAAAAGACTGCCGATCCCAGCCTGGTCGAATCGACCTCCGGCTACACGTTCTCGTCCCGGGCCCTGCTGGAGGAGGCATTGACGCACGCCTCCTTCTGCAACGAGTCGAAGGACCCCTGCCCGGACAACGAGCGACTGGAATTCCTGGGGGACGCCGTGGTCAGCACGGTGGTGTCGGCGCTCGCGTTCGAGCTGTTCCCCGACGCCCACGAAGGCGAGTTGACGCGCCTGAAGGCCGTCGTGGTCAGCGAACCCGCGCTGGCCGAACGAGGCCGCGAGCTGCGACTGGGCGAGTGCCTGCGGCTGGGCCGCGGCGCCGCGACGGGCGACCGGGTCGCCGCCATGCCGTCGGTACTCGCCAACGCCTTCGAGGCCCTGGCGGGCGCCATCTACCTGGACGGCGGCTTCGAGGCCGCGCGGAAGTTCGTGCTGTCGCAGTTGCAGCCCCTGCTGGTGCGCGCCCGGGCCGAAGGCCGCGGCTCGGACCCGAAATCGACGCTGCAGGTGCTGTGCCTGAAGACCTCCCACGCCGTGCCCCGGTACACGGTGCTGTCGTCGACCGGCCCGTCCCACCAACCCCATTTCGTCGTACAGGTGACCCTGTTCAACGAACGATCGTATACGGGCGCCGGACGGTCCAAGAAGGAAGCCGAGCAGGCCGCCGCCCACGCCGCGCTGACGTCGGTCCACGAGGTCCCCGCCTCCCCCGGGGAACCGCCGGTTTCTTGACCACCCGCGCCACCCGACTAGACTGTTGGCGGCTCCGATTCGCGGAGTTCGCATGCCGCAAGGAGGCGTTCCATGGTCGATCGACCGACGGTCGTGGTCATCGATGACGAGGAAGGGCAGCTCGTCGTCATGGACGCCATCCTTTCGGACGACTACCACGTTGTCTGCTTCCAGTCCGGCCAGGAAGCCATCCGCGCCCTGGAGCAGTGGCCGAACGCGATCGTGCTGTGCGACCAGCGGATGCCCGGCCTGACCGGCGACGAGGTTCTGTCCCGCATCCGGATCCTGTATCCGAACACGGTGCGCGTGCTGGTGACCGGGTACGTGGACACGCCGGCCATCGTCCGTGCGCTGAACGAAGGCAACATCTTCGCGTATTTCCAGAAGCCCTTCGAGCCGGGCGACCTGCGCCTGACCGTCGAGCGGGCCCGCCGGTCCCAGGAGGTGCGGCTGGAAAACACTCGCCTCCAGGACGAGTTGCACGAGCTGCGGACCCGCATGGAGGCCTTGATCCACGAGCGGACGACGGCGCTTGAGGACGAGAACCGGACCCTGCGGGACCTGGCCGAAACGGACGACCTGACCGGGCTGTTCAACAACCGCGCGCTGCAAATGCGGCTGCGGGACGAACAGGAGCGGCTGCAGCGGTACGGCCAGCCGGTGGCGCTGGTGATGGCCGACGTCGATGACTTCAAGAAGGTCAACGACACCTTCGGGCACCTGGCGGGGGACGCCGTGCTGAAGGCCGTCGCGGACGCGATCCGGCGCACCGCCCGCCAGGGCGACTTCGTGGCACGCTACGGCGGCGAGGAGTTCGTGGTCATCGCGACGGCGTCGACCGAGGAAGGCGCGACCCTGCTGGCCGAGCGCATCCGCCAGGCGGTCGCCAACACGGTGGTCGAGGTGGCCCCCGACCATGCGTTGTCCGTCACGATCAGCCTGGGCGTCGCCGCCTGCAACCGCGCGGAAGGCCCGACGCTCCACGAGGCGCTGCGCCGGTCCGACGAGGCGATGTACCGGGTCAAGCGCTCCGGCAAGAACGGCGTCGTGACGTGGAGCCAGTTGCGCCACCTGCTGTCGACCCGGGGGCAGTCCGTGTACAAGCCGCGCACCGTCCCGAAGGACGCCACGACGAACTGATCAGGGCTCGCCCTCCCCCACCTCGATCCCGTACTTCTTCATCCGGTACAGCAGGATGTGCCGCGGCACGCGCAGGAACTTCGCGGTCCGGGACTGGTTGAACCCGTTCAACTGCAGGGCCTTCAGGATCACCTGCCGCTCCAGGTCGCGCAGGGACACCCCCCCGGCCGGCAGCACGATCCCGGCGCCGGCCACCGGAACCCCCGACGTCAGGCGCAGGGCCTCCGCCACCAGGTCCCCCCCGATCTCGTCGCTGTCGGCCAGCAGGCAGAACCGCCGCACCGCGTTTTCCAACTCTCGCACGTTGCCGGTCCACGGGGCCGTCCGCAGCATCGTCATCGCATCGGCCGCCACGTGGATGCGCCGGCCCCCGCCCCACTTCGCCAGGAAGTGCTCGACCAGCACCGGAACGTCCTCGGGGCGTTCCCGCAGCGGGGGGATCCGGACCTCGATCACGGCCAGCCGGAAGTACAGGTCGCTGCGGAACCGGCCCGCTGCCCCGTCGGCCGCCAGGTCACGATTGGAAGCCGCCACGATCCGCACGTCCACGGGCAGCGGCCGCTCGCGCCCCAGCACGTCGACGGTCCCGCTTTCCAGCACCCGCAGCAGTTTCGGCTGCAGATCCAGCGGCATCTCGCCAATCTCGTCCAGGAACAGGGTCCCGCGGTTCGCCACCTCGAACCGCCCCTTGTGCTCCTTCATCGCCCCGGTGAACGCCCCGCGCGCGTGGCCGAACAGCTCGCTTTCCAGCAGCTCGCGCGGGATCGCGCCGCAATTGACCGCGACGAACGGACCTGCCCGGCGGGGCGACCGGGCGTGGATGCGGCGGGCCAGCAGCTCCTTGCCCGTGCCGCTTTCGCCCGTCAGCAGCACCGTCGCGTCGCTACCCGCGACCCGATCGATCGTCGTGACGGCCTGGCCCATGCGGGCCGACGAGTACACCAGCGAGCGCTCGCCCCAGTCCAGCGTGGCCTCCAGCTCCGTGACCCGCGTCCGCAGCGCGGTGACCGACAGGGCCTTTCGGATCACGCTGCGCAGGTGTTCCCGATCGAACGGCTTCGCGATGAAGTCGAACGCGCCGGCCTTCATGGCCTCGACGGCGACCGCCACGTCCCCGAAGGCCGTCGTGACCACCACCAGGGTCTCGGGCGCCCGTTCCAGCACCTTCCGCAGCACGGTCATGCCGTCGACCTTCGGCATCTTGAGGTCCGTGATCACCACCGCGTGCCGTGCCGGGTCGAACGCGTCCAGTCCCGCCTGCCCGTCCACCGCGACCTCGACGTCGGGGGCGACCTCGCCCACCTGGAACGCCAGCACCTCGCGCATCGTCGCGTCGTCCTCGATGATCAGGACTCCCATCAGGCTCCTCCGTGCGCGCTGGACGCGGAAGGCAGGTCGCGCAGCTCCGTGCGGCGCTTCCACATCTTGTAGATCGCAGGGTACACCAGCAGCTCCATCAGGAACGACGTGACCAGCCCGCCGATCATCGGGGCCGCCACGCGCTTCATCACGTCGGCGCCCGCGGAGGTCGACCACAGGATCGGCAGCAGCCCCATGAACGCCGCCATCACGGTCATCATCTTGGGCCGGGCGCGCTTCACGGCGCCGTGGACGATCGCCTCGTCCAGGTCGGCCACGGATCGCAGCGCGCCCCGCGCCTTAGCGTCGTCGTACGACAGGTCCAGGAACAGCAGCATGAACACGCCCGTTTCGGCGTCCAGCCCCAGCAGCGCGATCATGCCCACCCAGGCCGCGATCGACACGTTGTAGCCCAGGAAGTGGAACAACCAGATCGCGCCCACCGCGGAAAACGGCACCGCCAGCATCACGATGCCCGCCTTGAACGCCGACTTCGTGTTCGCGTACAGCAGCACGAAGATCAGCAGCAGCGTGATCGGCACGACCAGCTTCAGGCGCTCCCGGACGCGCTGCATGTTTTCGTACTGCCCGCTCCAGTGCAGGGTGTAGCCCGTGGGCAGCGACACCTGCCCGGCGACCGCCTTCTTCGCGTCGTCCACGTAGCCGCCGATGTCGCGACCGGCGACGTCCACGAACACGTATCCCGCCAGGAAGCCGTTCTCGTCGCGCAGCATCGACGGTCCCTGCACCAGCGCGATGTCCGCCAGCTGCGACAACGGGATCTGGGCCGCTGGCGCGCCGCCGGCCATCACGGGCACCAGCACGCGCCCCAGGCGGTCCACGTCGTCGCGCAGTTCGCGCGGGTAGCGCACGTTGACCGGGTATCGCTGCCGGCCTTCCACGGTGGTGGTCACGTTCTCGCCGCCGATGGCGGTCAGGATCACGCTCTGCACCTGCGCGATCGTCAGGCCGTACCGGGCCAGCTGGTCGCGGCGCGGCGTGAAGTCCACGAAGGTGCCGGCGGCGGCCCGTTCTGCGTACACGCTGCGGGTGCCCGGCACGTCGCGGATCGCGGATTCGACGGCAGCCCCGATCCGCTCGATCTCCTTCGTGTCCGCGCCGAAGATCTTGATGCCGATGGGCGTGCGGACGCCGGTGGACAGCATGTCGGTGCGGGCCTTGATGGGCATGGTCCACGCGTTGGTGACGCCGGGGATCCGCAGCGCCGCGTCCATCTCGTCGACCAGTTCCTCCCAGCCGATGCGGTCGGGCCACAGCGGCCTCAGCAGCGGCGCGATCCACTCGGGCGCCCACGACGAGTACCAGCGATCCCGCGCCCGCCACTGGTCCGGCGGCTTCAGAACCACGGTCGTTTCCATCATCGACAGCGGCGCCGGGTCCGTGGAGGTGTCCGCGCGGCCCGCCTTGCCGTAGACCGTTTCGACCTCGGGGAACGACTTCAGCACCCGGTCCTGGGTCTGCAGTAGCGCCTCCGCCTCGCCCACGGAAATCCCGGGCAGCGTGGTCGGCATGTACAGGATCGTGCCCTCGTTGAGGGGCGGCATGAATTCCGCCCCCAGCCGGAAGTACACGGGCAGGCTGGCGGCGACGATCGCCACGGCCGCCAGCACGGTGACCACGGGATGGCGCAGCACCAGGCGGCAGGCCGGCTCGTACACGCGGGATATCGCCCGGCTGATGGGGTGCCCGTCCTCGGATCGGTAGGTCCCCACCGCGGCGCGCGTGGCCAGCCACGCCAGCCAGCGGGGCCGGAACGTGTAGGGGTCGATGCGCGCGAACAGCATCCGCAGCGCCGGGTCCAGCGTGATCGCCAGGAAGGCCGCCAGCGCCATCGCCAGGTTCTTCGAGTACGCCAGCGGCTTGAACAGCCGGCCCTCCTGGTCCTCCAGCGTGAAGATGGGCAGGAACGCGACCGCGATCACCAGCAGGCTGAAGAAGACCGACGGGCCGACCTCCTTCAGGGCGTCCAGGCGCACCCGGTGGAAGTCCCCCTTGCGCCCGCCCGCCTCCCACAAGTGGATCTTGTTGTAGGCGTTCTCGACCTCGACGATCGCGCCGTCCACCAGCACGCCGATGCTGATGGCGATGCCGGCCAGCGACATGATGTTGACCGTCACGCCCATGAAGTACAGCGGGATGAAGGCCAGCAGCACCGAGATGGGGATCGTCAGGATCGGCACGATGCCGGACGGGATGTGCCACAGGAAGATCAGGATGACCAGCGACACGATGATCATCTCGATCGTCAGCTCGTGGGTCAGCGTGCGGATGGCGCGTTCGATCAGGCCCGAGCGATCGTAGGTGGTCGCGATCTCGACGCCCGCGGGCAGCGACGGCTTCAACTCCTCCAGCTTCTGCTTGACCGCCGCGATCACGTTCAGCGCGTTTTCGCCGTGGCGCATCACCACGATGCCGCCCACCGCGTCGCCCGTGCCGTTCAAATCGGCGACGCCGCGACGCATCTCGGGTCCCACATCCACGCGGCCGACATCCCGGACCAGCACCGGCACGCCGCCGGCGCCGACCTTCAGCACCACCTGCTCCAGGTCCGCGGGACCCTTCGCGTAGCCCCGGCCCCGCACCATGTACTCGGTGCCGCTCCATTCCAGCAGGCGGCCGCCGACCTCGCTGTTGGACTCGCGGATCGCCGCGACGACCCGGTCGATCGGGATGCCGTAGGCGGACAGGCGGTTCGGATCCACGGTGACCTGGTACTGGCGGACGAAGCCGCCGATGGACGCGACCTCGGCCACGCCCGGCACCGACTGGACGGCGTAGCGGAGCGTCCAGTCCTGGAACCCGCGCAGTTCGTCCAGCGAGTGCGTCCCGGAGCGATCGACCAGCGCGTACTGGAACACCCAGCCCACGCCCGTCGCGTCGGGGCCCAGTTCCGTCTGCACGCCTTCGGGCAGGCGCGCCTGGATCTTCGACAGGTATTCCAGCACCCGCGACCGCGCCCAGTACAGGTCGGTGCCGTCCTCGAACACGACGTACACGTAGGAGAAACCGAAGTCGGAAAAGCCGCGGATGGCCTTGACCTTCGGGGCCCCCAGCAGGGCCGTGACGATCGGGTACGTGACCTGGTCCTCGATGACGTCGGGGCTGCGATCCCACTTCGAAAACAGGATGACCTGCGTGTCCGACAGGTCGGGCAGCGCGTCCAGCCGGATCGTCTTCAGCGTGACGACCGCGAACACGCAGGCGATGGCGACCCCCAGCAGCACCAGCAGCCGGTTCGTCGCCGAGAACTCGATGATCCGCCGGATCATGGCATCGCCTGGCCGGCAGCCGCCGGGGCCAGGGCCGCCCTCAGCCGGGACTCCGAGTCCAGCAGGAAGTTGGCCCGGACCGCCACCCGCTCGCCGGCGCGCAGCCCGTCCAGGACCATCACGCGACCGTCCGCGCGCAGCCCGGTGTGCACGCGCCGGGGCTCGAACCGCCCGCCGCCCGCGTCCACGAACGCGACCTGCCGGGCGCCGGTGTCCATCACCGCCGAATCGGGCACCACCACCCCGTCCGCCGACGCCAGGTCCAGCTCGACGTTCGCGTACATGCCGGGCTTCAGGGCCAGGTCGGGGTTGTCGAATTCGAAGCGCACCTTCATCGTGCGCGTGTCGGGATTCACGGTGGGTGCGACGAACGCGACGCGACCGGTCCGGCGCTGGCCGGGGTCGGCAGCCAGCGAAAGCGCCGCGGCATCGCCCACGCGGACCCGTCCCGCTTCGTTCTCGTAGACGTCCGCCTCGATCCACACGCGCGACAGGTCGGTCACCGTGAACAGCTCAGTGCCCGGCTCGACCTGCTGTCCCTCGAAGATCGGCTTGGCGGTCACCACGCCCGACGCCGGCGCCATCAGCGTCACCGCGCGCTGCGGCTTCCCGGTGCGCTCGATGGCCGCCAGCAGCCCGGGGGGCGCGTCCAGCAGTTCCAGCCGGCGGCGCGCGGCGGCGACCAGGTCCTCGCCGCCCCGGCGCACCTCGGGGATGCTGGAACCGGCGAACCGGGCGGCGGCCTCCCTCGCCCGCAGGTATTCCTCCTGGCTGGCCAGCAGCTCCTGCGAGTAGATCGCCAGCAGGGGGCGGCCCTTCTTGACGACCTGGCCGGTGAAATCCACGAACAGGTGGTCCACCCAGCCGGCCGTCTTGGTGTGGACCCGCCGGATGCGGGTCTCGTCCGCGACCACGCTGCCGACGGTCCGGATGGACCCGGCCAGGTGCTCCTGCCGCGCCTCGACGGTCTGGACGCCCGCCAGGCGTCGACCTTCGGGGGTGGTATCGACGGCGGCGAGGCCGGGCACGCTCCCCGGGGCAGGCTCGGCCTGGCTGGAGCCGGGCGCGGCCGGGGCGCCGCCGGGCTCCGGCAGGCGATCCACCGACTTCGCGTCCTTCGGCACCAGCTTCATCCCGCACGTCGGGCAGCGGCCCGGCTTGTCGGACACCACGTCCGGGTCCATCGGGCAGACCCAGACGGTGGCCGCAGGGGCGGGATGCGCGGGGTCGCCGGCGGCACCGGTCGCCGCGGTCGGGGCCTGCGCCGCCGGGGCCGCGGGCGGGCTTCCTGCCGGTGCCGCTTCCTTCCCCATCGCATCCTTGGGGATCGGCACCAGCCGCATCCCGCAGATCGGGCAGTCCCCGGGCTTGTCCGACACGTAGGTCGGGTGCATCGGGCAATGGAAGGGGCCGGCCTGCGGGGCGCCCTTCGCGCACCCGACGATCACGGCCAGCAGCATCCCCAGGAGCAGCGCGGCCCGCAGACGCCTGCATTCGCGCACGATGTTCTTCATGTTCATGGGTTCCCTCCCTGCCGACCCTCGGCCGGGTCCTGGACCAGCGCGTCGATTTCCGACCAGGTCACGTACCGGTCCGCCTCGCGCCGGGCCAGCCCGACGGAAGCCTCCAGCCAGCCGTTGAAATCCTCCAGCACCATCGAAAAATCGCCCCGGCCCGCCAGGTACGACGCACGGGCCGCGTCCAGCGCCACGGCGGTCTGGGGCACGATCGCCTCCCGGTACCGGACCACCTGCTCGCCGTCGCGGTGGAAGCGGGCCCGCAGCGCGGCCAGCTCCGCACCGACCGACGCCCGGGCGGCCCGCAGGTCGGCGTTCGCCGACGCGACGTCCTGCCGCGCCGCCTCGATGGCCGGCGCCTGTCGCTGCGAGCGGAAGGCCGGCAGCTCGACGCCGAAACGCAGCGTCACCGCCGCCTCGGGCATGAACGTGGAACCCAGCGCCGCGCCCACCAGGAAGTTCGGCCGGGTTTCCAGGCGCTCCGACCGAAGGCGGGCCTCGGCCGCCCGGACCGATGCGTTCTGCACGGCGATAACCGGGGCGTTGGCCTGGGCGCGGGCCTCGGCGCCGTCCTGCGGGGCTGCCACGACGGGCAACCCGGCCACGATTCCCAGCGCGCTATCCCCCGGCTGGTCCAACAGGCGGTTCATCACGGCGACGAGCATCGCGCGGTCGGCGTCCAGGTCCGCCTGGCGCTCCGCCAGCCGCGACGCGGCGATCTGCGCCTTGATCATCGCCTCCTGCTCGGCGACCCCCGCTGCGTACCGCGACGAGGTCGTCGCCTGGAAGAGGTCGGCCAGCTCCCGTGCGGCACGGAGGATCTCGTCTTCCCGATCGATCGCATACAGGCGGGCGCAGGTCGTCCGCACGTCCAGCGCCAGGCGCCTCTTCAGCTCGCCCAGTTCGACGCCGCGCAGGTCCGCTTCGGCCGACGCCGCGGCCCGTCGGGCGCCCCGCTTCCCCGGGTAGAACAGGGGCTGCGTGTAGGACACCTGGCTCATCGACATCCCGCGGTTCGGATCCCACGGAGCGCCGATGCTTGAGACCATCACCTCGAGCATCGGGTCCTGGGGGGCGCCCGCCGGGGCAACCCTCTGGCGGGCCGCAGCCAGGCGGGCCTGCAGCGAGGTGACGGTGGGCGACCGATCCAGGGCACGTGCCACCAGGTCCTCGACGGGAGGCGCCGCCGGGAGATCACCGGCAACCTGGGCCTTGGACGGGGAGGATGCCACGAGCCCCACGACCAGGCAGGCGGCGATGGCCACGACGAATCGAACGGAATCCATCCCGGCTCCTTCCAGCAGTCCCGGCGGGGCGGTCCCGGGGTACGCGAGCGACGCACGATCCGGTAGAGCAACCATCGTGCCACCTCGCGATGCGGCAGTAGGCTGCTGCGCGCCGGCCGCAAGGCGAGTCAACGGCTTTGAATCCCTGAGGTTTCCATCCGCCGACCGAGGGTTCCCGCCACGGAGCGAACCCGGCCGTCCAGCATACCTGTCGATTAGTATCCACCAGTGTAGAAAATCATCCAATCGATCGGCGCGGTCGGCCCGAGGAAACGAGGGCTAGTCTTGCAGCAGCACCCGGAAACAGGCGCCGCCGCCAGCGGCATCGCCGACCTCGATCAGGCCGGAATGCTCCTCGACGATCCGGGCGCTGATCGACAGCCCCAGGCCCGCGCCATCCGCGCGGGTGCTGAAGAACGGGTTGAAGATCTGGTCCCGGAGGCCTTCCGGCACGCCGGGTCCGTTGTCCGTGACCGCGATGCCGCAGTACGACCGGCGGGAGCGGACCGTCCGCTCCAGCGCCACCGTGACGCGACCGTCCGTCCGGCCCCGGCCCTCCAGGGCCTGGATGGCGTTCAGCACCAGGTTCAGCACCACCTGCACCAGCTTCTCCTTGTCCCCGCGAACGACCGCGGACGCGCCGTCGACGGGCGCCCGTCCCAGGTCGACCCCCGCCCGGCGGGCATGGGCGGACGCCAGCAGCAACACGTCGTCGACGACCTCGCCGAGGTCCACGTCGCCCAGCTCCAGGCCCTGCGGCCGGGCGAACGCGAGGAAGCGCGACAGGATCGCCTCCAGTCGATCGATTTCCCGCAGGTGCAGATCCAGCATGCGCCGACGGGGCGAGGTTTCCGGGATCTCGTCCCCGAGGATCTGGGCGGTGCCCTTCAGGCTGGCCAGCGGGTTCCGGATCTCGTGGGCCAGCCCCGCGGTCAGCTCGCCCAGCGCGGACAGGCGGCCCGCTCGGACGACCTCCTGCTCCATGGCCCGGCGGTCCTCGATGGCGGCGGACAGGTCCACCGCGATGCGCTCGGCCCGCTCCCGCTGGCGTCGCTCGCGTTCCACCAGCGCCCCGGTGACGACGCCGACGACCACGTACAGGATCATTTCCAGGATCTTTTCGCTGCCGTGGGCGGGATCCATCGTCGCCATGCTGGTGAACGCGTGGGGCAGGTACGCGACCACCACCACCACGGCGGCGGACAGCGCGCCCGGCAGCCCGAACTGGAACGCCGCCAGGATGATGGGCAGGTAGTACAGGCGCCGGAAGATGTCGTGCAGGAAGTGCAGGTGCTCCCCGGTCAGGTAGTGCGCGGCCGTGACCGCCGCGATCGGGCCCCAGACCAGCGCGAACGCCTTGGCGGAAGCCAACTTTCTCATGGGCGCCTCCGCGACCGCATGCCGGCCGGGGCACGAGAGGACGACGGCGGTGCCCGCCTCATGGCAACGTCCTGCCCAGCAGGAACGGGATCGCCGCTTCCAGGAAGCCCTCGGGCAGGCCGTGGCCCTCCTCGGCGGTGATCAGCGTCTGCGTGCCGAATCCCGCGGCGCGCATTCGGGCGTCCAGCCGGCACGTGTGGACCACGGAAACCACGTCGTCCTGGTTGCGGTGGCCCAGAAACCCGGGGACCTTCCGCCCGTCCGCGGGCGGATCCAGCGGGTGCCCAGCGCCGTCGCAATCCGGGCAGGTCGACGCCGCAGCCGCCAGGATGGCCGTGCAGTCCTTCGACGACGACTTCAGTTCGCAGCCGCCCGTGGACACGCAGGCGACGAGGCCGGAGTCCGCCTCGGCGAACGCCGCGACGCGCTCCCGCAACACGAACGCCGCCAGGGAGGTGAAGAACCCGCCGTTCGAAAAGCCCACCAGGTAGACGCGTTTCGGGTCGACGCCGTAGGCCGCCACCGCGGCGTCGATGATCCCCTTCACCAGCACGATATCCGCGTTGGCATCCGGGTCGCGCCCCCGGGCCGGATTCGCGTCGAAGCCGGTTTCCCAGTACCGGTCGTTGCCGCCATGGTTGTCCCAGTCGGACATACCGTCGCCCCAGTCGCGGGCGCGAGGCGCGGCCACCACGATCCCGTTCGCTGTTGCCAGCGCCTCCAGGCCCATCGGGTCGCTGCCCGGGTCCAGATCCACCCAGTCCGTGGGCGACCCCGAGGTGCCGTGAAACGCTATCAGCAAGGGGGGATGGGCCGCCCGCGACGCCGGGGCCAGCAGGATCACCTCGCGCGACGTCCCGCCCACGGTCAGGGCCTGCGTCGAAACGCCGTCCCGGGCCTGGAACGAGCCTGCGATCGTGACGGGCGTGGAAGCCAGGTCGGCCGCCGGAACGTCGTCGGCCGGAACGTCGTCGGCGGGCGTCGCCCCCGAATCGCCGCCGGAGGCGGACGAACCGCAGCCGACCAGTGCCCAGGCGACCAGCACGGCGCCAAGCCAGGGGTGAACCAACGCATCACGAGCGGGCATCCGGGCCATCGGACCGCCTTCGGGCGACGAGGTGCCCGATCATACGGCGGCCGGCCGGGCGATACGAAGCCCGACGGTCCCGGACCGCATGCCGGCGGGCGAAATCGCGCGGGACGGACCCGGGAACCGTGCGGCAGGATGCGCCGACGTGCCTCGACCCTGTTCGTCCTGCCCCGCCTCCGCTAGACTCCGTCCCCGACACGGGGTTCGTCCCGGGGAGGTTGCCCATGTCCTTCCGCTTTTCGATCGAGGAGTCGGCGGTCATCGCCCAGGCGCTGGACGCCCGCTTCGCCGAGCACCTGCAGGCCGAGCATTTCGAGGTGACCGGGCGGGTCGAGGCGACGTTCATCGAACTGAACGTGGTGCTGGCGAACCGCCAGGGAACGGTGCGCTATGCGATGGATTTCCGGGCCGCGCTGCTGGAGAACCTGCTGGACGAGGCCGGCGCGCGAGCGCTGGCGCTGGACTTCGCCGAGTACTACCTGGACCAGTACTTCGGGGGCGGGCGGGACCTGCTGCTGCCCCTGGATTTCCAGCCCTACGAGGTCGAGGACAAGGTCGTGTTCGCCCGGGGCGACATCACCAACCCGGCCCTGGACGCGGTCGCCGAAGCGATCCTGGACGCCGGCGTTCCCCTGGCCCCCGACGATCCGCGGCACCAGATGAAGAAGTAGCGACCACGAACGCGCCCCCGGACGCTACCGCCGTGCCTTCCGGGCCGCCCGCCGCGTGGCCCACAGCGACGCCCCGATCGACAGCGCCAGGAGCCCGGCGATCACACCCAGGGACAGCAGGACGGGAATCTCGCGCCCGAACCGGGTTTCCAGCACGGGGCTCACCAGCATCTTGATGCCCACGAAGCCCAGGACCCCGGCCAGGCCGTAGTGCAGCAAGGTGAAGCGCTTCAGGACCCCCGACAGGACGAAGAACAGCGACCGCAGGCCCAGGATCGCGAAGATGTTCGAGGTGTACACGATGAAGGTGTCCGTGGTCACCGCGAAGACCGCGGGCACGGAATCCACGGCGAACATCACGTCCGTGAACTCCACCACCACCAGCACGAAGAACAGCGGTGTCGCCCGGAGGATGCCGTCGTCGCCCCTCCAGAAGAAGTGGCCTCCGTGGTAGGCCTTCGTCGAGCGGAACAGCTTGCGGCAGATCTTCAGCACGGGGTTGTGTTCGGGGTGCACTTCCTCGCCGTGGGACCGTGCCAGCTTCACGGCCGTCAGGACCAGGAAGGCACCGAAGACGTAGATCAGCCAGTCAAAGGCATGCAGCAGCGCGCCGCCCACAAAAATGAACATGGCCCTGAGGATCACGGCGCCCAGCACGCCCCAGAACAGGACCGAGTGGCGCAGTTCCCGGGGGACCGCGAAGTAGCTGAAGACCGCCAGGAACACGAAGAGGTTGTCGACGCTGAGGGCCTCCTCCACCAGGTAGCCGGTGTAGAACTGCAGCCCCTTGTCGGCGCCTTCGAAGCCCCAGACCCCGGCGCCGAAGACCACCGCCAGCAGCAGCCAGGCGATGGACCAGCCCACGGCCTCCTTCATGCCAGGTTCGTGGGCCTTCCGGTTCAGGATGCCCAGGTCCAGGGCCATCATCGCCAGGATGAAAACCGCGAAGCCCCCCCACAGCAGGGGGGTACCGGTCATCGTGTCAGCCAAGGGGACCTCCAGGCAAGGCACCTGCGCACGCCGGGGCCGCGGCCCCGACCGGCAGAACGATGGTCAGTGGAAGGATACCATCAAGGCTGGTCGTACCGTGCGCAGTCGGCCGTGAGGGCCGCTTCCAGGGCGGAACGGATGTCGGCGTCGTGCAGTGCCAGGATGCGGGCCGCGAGGATCGCAGCGTTCCGCCCCCCGTCGATGGCCACCGTGGCCACCGGAATCCCCGGCGGCATCTGGACCGTGGCCAGCAGGGCGTCCAGCCCTCCCAGCGTGCCCCCGGCCACCGGCACGCCGATGACGGGCAGCAGGGTGTGGGCCGCCACCACGCCGGCCAGGTGCGCCGCCAGCCCCGCGCACGCGATCAGCACGCGGATGCCGCGCCCTTCGGCCGCCGTCACGTAGGTCACCACGCGATCGGGCGTCCGGTGCGCCGACAGCACCTTCACTTCGCACCCGATACCCAGCCCGGTCAGCGCTTCCACGATCTTGTCCGCCAGGGCCCGGTCGCTGGGGCTGCCGATCAGGATTCCCACCTGGATCGGCCCGTTCGTCCCGCTCATCGCTCGGTCTCCTTCCAATCGGGTTCGCTACTTCGCCGCCTTCGGGTACGCCTTGGCGTAGACCTTGCGCCACGCGTCCGATGCCTTCTTCATCGCCTTGTATTGCGCCGGCGAACCCTTCTCCTCGGCCTCGAAGTAGTCGCCGGACCAGAACTGCCACGCCCCTGCGAACGATGCCGCCAGCTCGCCCGCGGCCTTCACCACCGCCGGCTCCACCGACAGCAGCGGCGTGCCCAGCGACGACGCGGCCCGCGTGCCGAGCATGCTGGAGGTCATCAGGCAGTACCGCCAGATCGGCAGGTTCTCCTTGCGCGTGGACTCGATCCACGTCGCGAAGTCCTGGGGCAGGCGCGCCACCGCGTCCAGGGCCCACGACCTGCGCGCTTCGGCGGCCAGGGAACCGGCCCCCTGGAGGTCGGCATCCGTCAGCTTCAGCACCTTTTCGAGGCCCGGGGCCAGGCCGGCCACGTCCGCCCGCAACGCATCGCGCAGCTCGGTCAGCATCTTCTTGTAGGGGAGCTTGTCGCGCACGCCGACCTTCTTGCACCGGAAGGCCAGGAACATGTACCGGTCGGTCGCCAGCGCCGCGGTCCGCAGGAAGTCGTCCAGCACCGGGTGCCGGAACCCGGCGGCCTGGTACAGGGCCTCGTACTGCCGCAGCAGCGGGTCGCACTTCTCTTCCATCGACGGGACTTCGATGGGCAGCTCCCACTTGTCGATCTTGTTCGGGTCCACCTTGGCGAACCAGCCCTTGTCGCAGGCGGTCGCCAGCGTGGTGAACTCGGTCAGCGCCTTGCGCAGGCTGTCGAACTCCGACGGCGGCGCGGGCGGCGGCTTCGCCGCTTCCGCGGGCTTCGCAGCTTCGGCCTTCGCGGCATCCTTCTTCGCCGTCGAGGAATCCTTCTTGCCGTCGCACGCGGCGGCAAGGGCGAACACGGTCAGCAGGGCCAGGATCGTGACGCGGCGCATGGTCGTACCTCCCACGGAAGTCACTTCCCGCACACCTGGACTTCCAGGCGCGGCTGCTGGTCCTTGACGAAGGAGCACTTCGGGTCCCCGCACTCCAGGAACAGCGGCTCGAGAACCGACGTGAAGGACTGGATCGAGGCGGCATCCGCGGCCAGGATCAGGCCCGTGCCGGTCTTGAGGTGGGCCACGGCTTCCTTCGCCGTGACGGTCTTCAGGCCCGTGACATGACCGCCCGCGAACATGCCGGCCTTCAGACCGTCGACGCCGACCCAAACCGTCGGACCCACCTTGCCGGGAAGGTCCTGGTCGTCCGGCACCTGGCCCAGCGGGCGGCACTTCAGGGCGCCCATGCCCTCGACGTCCACCTTGCGGGGCGCGACGGGCACTTCGCGGAAGGTCAGTTTGCCGAACGTCGTGCGACGGTCGAGGTTGTCCAGGCGACGGCGGCCGCCGAAGGCGACGTACCGCGGCGGCTGCTTCTTGAAGATATCCACGAGGTACGCCGGGATCGACATCGCGGCGTCCCGGTCGGCCGACACCAGCAGCGTTTCGAGGTTTTCGGGACCGCGCTCCTTTTCCATGTCGGGCATGCGGTCGGCGACGGCCTTCGCGAAAACCGTCCACTCCTTCGGGGGCAGCACCCAGCCCTTCTCGAAGGACAGGTAGTCGCGCTCCTCCCACTGGAGTCCCTTCTTCGTCACGGTCACGATGGCGTCGCCGACGTAGGGGGTCTTCGAGACCGAGTCGACCATCACCGGGTCCTCGACGAACGTCGGGATCTTGGTCAGGCGCGTGTCCACGTCGGCCAGCAGCGTGGCGAACACCTTGTTGAACTTCGCGTCCGGGTGGGCCGTGAGGTACTCGCCCACCATGCGCTTGACCTCGGTCAGGTAGGGGCGCTCCAGCGCGAAGTGGACGGACTCGAAGGGGACCGTCTTGCAGAAGTCGCCCATCTTGTTGGTGCACAGGCGGGCCAGGTACTCCGACACGGCCTCGCCCTTTTCGCGCGGGAAGCTGAACGCCACCTGCCAGTGCCGGAAGAAGTACACGGCGCGATCGTCGCCATCCATGTCCTGGGCGCCGTAGAAGGCTTCCAGGTGCACGAACGCGTGGTCGAAGTCGGCCAGCAGGTTCGCCACCGGGTCGTCACAGGTCTTCTTCAGCTTGTCGTAGGCGGCCATGTAGTCCTTGAAGTCGACTTCCTTCTTCCAGAACTTCTCCATCGTGTCGAAGAACTCGGGGATCGCCGCGAAGTCCTTCTCCACCACGGTGCCCTTGGCCGGGACCACCGCCGCCTCCAGGGGCCGGCGCCAGTCGAACTTGAAGGAATCCAGCCGCCAGCGGACCAGCGGGCTCTTGGATTTTTCGAACTTGCGCACGTCCTCCGGGATCGTGCGGGCCATGTCGTCGACCCAGCCGTTCAGGGCCTTGTCCACGTCGGCCGTGATCGCGATCTTCTTCGCCGCGAACGCCGCCTTCTGCTTTTCCGCCATGTTGCCCTTGCAGCCGAACGCGAACGATGTCGCGAGGCTGGCGGCGAGGACGGTCACGAGGACTCCGGTGGTCGAGCGCATGTCTCCCCCTTCGTTGAGGCGCCCCATGTGAAGTTCGCCCGGGGCGACTTCGTAGCCGCCGGGAGCCTCCCGCGGAAACCCGCCGGCTCCCCTGCGTGCTCGGGCGGGTCAGGGCGCCCGGTGGCCGATGATAGTGCGGGTCGGGGATCGGGGGAAGGGGAATCAATCCCTGCACATCCTGTCGCCCTTCGTGCACCGGAACCGGACGTGCAGGTGGGTGAGGTGCTCGGTGTCGCCCTGGATCACGCCGTTGCCGAAGAACTTCAGGTACCGTCGCAGAGCCGGCCTCTTCGCCACGAAGGCCTTCAGCGTGTTCGCGACGGTCCAGGACATGAAGATGAACTTGGTGTCGTGATTGGCCAGCAGGCACTGGACAACGGTCCACTCCCGCGGCGCGTCGAGGTTGGTGGACGTGGCCTCCCGATCGAAAACGCCCCGGGACTGGGGAGGCTTCGTGACGAACCCCAGGTCCACGTCCCGACCCGACTGGTGGGATGCGTGGCTGCCCAGGTGGCCGCCGTCACGAGCGCTGAGGTCCCCGATGTTGACGGGAGGCGCCTTGGGATGGGCCTTCTGGTATTGCGCCATGCACTTGCGAATGTGCTGGACGGTCGCCGGTGTACCGAAGGTCGTCTTGCGCCCCGGCGATACCACGAAACCCTTGCCCCGCCCGTCCTTGGGGGCGATGTTCACGCCGCCACGCAGGCCGCCGCCATTGCAGGACCCCACCGAACCGGGCGCGAAGACCGGCGCGCAGTAGCGCAGGTTCTGCCCCTTCCGGACCGATTCGGATGCCAGGCGGTTCCACCGGCGCAGGTCCGCCACCTTCACCTTGGTCCGCTCGGCGACCGTGGCCAGGGTTTCCCCCTTCTGCACGTTCGTCTGGCGGGTCTTGGTGCCCTTGGGGCAGGTCCGCGGCGCGGCACCGGCCGTCGACGCCAGCACGGCCGAAAGGACCAGGGCCAGCGCCACCGAAATTCCCTGGACCGTCATCCGCCGTTCGCCTCGCCCGGCCCGTGGCCGTTTGGAAATGCCTGTCGCGGCGCGATGCCGCCGGTGCCGTGAACCCGCATCCCCCGTGCGTTGTTCCCGGTCATCGCACCGGCGCCGTCGCCGCCCCACCGTCCGGCTCGTCCAGCAGCACGTGGACCCGCAGGGTCATGCCCGGAGCGACCTTGATCTTGAACTGCCGGCTGCGGCCCGACTCGCCGGTCACGACGACGACGTGCTCGCCTTCCACCACCTCCAGCGCGTCGACGGGCAGGCGCACCCTGTCCCAGCCGTCGATCGTCGCCGTGGCGGCCTCGGACGCCGTCGCCGTCACCCAGCCCAGTTTTTCCGACGGGTAGTACAGGTCCCGCATCGGCAGGGTTTCCACCCGGGACCGCACCTCGGACGTCACGGCCGTGATCACGGCCAGCACGCAAGGCGCGTCCCGGAGCGCCGACTGCGCCAGGTGGAAGCGGGCCATCCGGCGACCCCAGGCGGACCACACCTCGTAGCGCGGCTGGTCGGCGGGGGCCGCATGATCGCGGGCACGGCCCACGGTGGCACCGGGCGGGACGGGGCACGCCCAAGCCCCCGCTTCCTTCAACACTGCCAGGATGCCGCGGGCGCCCTCCCCTTCGACCAGGCGGACCCGCTCGCGCTGGCCCGTGGCGCAAAGGCTTTCCTTGACCAGGCTGACGACGGCGGTGGACCCGCGGACCGTGACGTCCCAGGCGACCGACGTGAACGGCGAAACCCCGCCGTCCAAGGTGATGCGGATGAAGGTCCCTTCCGGGATCGAGGCGGGGTCGACCGGCGCATGGGACGGGTCCGTCGCGTCCGCCGCGTCGGCAGAGGCCGATGCGACCGCACCGGGCCTCGACGCCGGGCCGCCCGAGGGCACCCCAGCGGCCGCCGCCGACGGAACCCGTCCGACGAGTCCCAGCCCGAAGAGGGACGCGAGGACCGTCACCGTCGCCCGACAGGTCCCCGTCCCGCGTGCTAGAATCCGCACGATGCGCCTCGCCGCCTGCATCGCGACCGCCCTGGTGGCCGCAACGCCCGCTACTCTAGCACGCGCGGCCCCACCCCGCGAATGCGAGGCGCTGGCTCGCCCTTCGACCGACGACCTGATTCCGTGGGTGAAGGCGGGCCCCTACGCGGCGGGGCTGAAGGCCTTTTCGGCCAACCGCGATGCCCGGGCCGCGGCGGACCTCCGGGCCGCGTGGGACCGGATCCGGGCGGACCTGGCCGGCGCGTTCGCGACGGGCCAGTGCCGCGAGGGCGCGATCAAGGCCGCGCTGGCCCGACGGGTCTTCGCGGGGCCGCCCCAGGCCGTACCGGCGGAAGATCGTTTCCTTCCGCCGCGACCTGTCGCGATGGCAGTCGCAGCCAGCCTGTGCGCCATTGGCGACCTCGATGGCGCGGCCGCGTGGCTGGTGGACGCTACCGCGGCCGACGATGCGTCGGCGCGGGCTGCAGCCGCGATGCTCTGGACGGCGGCGGGCAGGATCGACGCGGCCCGGGCGCTGATCCCGCCGGGCGCGAACGGGCCGGCATGGGCCGGTGCACGGAAGGCGATCGAGGCGCCGGGCCGGCCGCACGACGCGCCTGGACAGGAGGGTTCCCGGTGAAGGCGTACGTGAAGCCCTACATCCCCGGTCCCGGCGAGCACGAGCGCTTCGCCGACCAGGCCGGGTCCTTCCGTTTCATCTGGCGCTGCCCGGACTGCATCCACGTGGCGGCCTCGACCACGACATGCAGCCTGGAGTTCCGCACCCAGGATCTGATGGGGGCGACCAGCTTCGTCGAGTCCCGCGGGAACTTCACCTTCTGCAAGTACTTCGAGGCGGCATAGGGCCGAAGGAGGCCGGGTGTGACCCAGTCCGTCGAAAAACGCGTGCTGATCCCCGGCGCGGGCGGGCCCGGCGCGGTGAACCTGACCCGGAGCCTGCTGGCCGCGCCCGAGCCGATCTTCACGGTCGGGTGCGACGCCAGCCCGTACTACATTCACCTGGCCCTGACGCACGAAAAGGCCCGCGTCCCCCGGAGCAGCGACGAAGGCGAGTACGTGGACGCCGTGTGCCGCTTGATCCGGCAGCACCGCCTGAACGCCGTGTTCCCGAACAGCAGCCTGGAGATGATGGTGCTGACACGGCACCGGGAGCGCCTCGACGCCCTCGACGCCCGCCTGTTCGTGCCGTCGCTGGCGACCCAGCAGGTCGCGGCCAGCAAGTGGGAAACATGGAAGCGCTGGCAGGCGGCGGGCATCCCGATCCCGCAGACCGTGTCGATCGATACTGAACTGGATGTCGAGCAGGCGTTCGACCGGATCCCGACCCGGCCGATCTGGTTCCGGGGCGCGGGGATCCCTGGCCGCGGCATCGGCGGCGCCGCGCTGCCCTGCCGGACGCCCCTGGAAGCGAAGGGCTGGATCGCGTTCCACGACGGCTACGGGAACTTCATCGCCTCCGAGTTCCTGCCCGGCGAAAACCTGACGTGGCTGGGCCTGTTCCGCCATGGGCAACTGGTCGCCAGCCAGGGCCGCCAGAGGGACGCGTACGTGATCCCGCACGTCAGCCCCTCGGGCATCACGGGCGCGCCGGCCATCTGCCACACGGTCCGCCGCGCGGACCTCAACGACCTGGGCCTGCGGTGCGTGCTCGCTGTGGATCCCGGGTTCGACGGCGTCGCGTTCGTCGATTTCAAGGCGGCCGCCGACGGCACGCTCCGACCCACCGAGGTGAACGCCGGCCGGCTGGGTACCACGCACCACTTCTACACGGCCGCAGGCGCCAATTTCCCGTGGTGGATGCTGCGGATTGCGTTCGGCGAGGACCTGCCGGACCTGCCCGCCTTCGACGTGCTGCCGGCCGACCTGTACTGGATCCGCACGCTGGATGCGGGCCCGGCGCTGCTGCGCAAGGCCGACCTCGGGCTCTAGGAGCGCAGGCGAAATCCCCACTCCCAGGTACCGCGCCTATTCCTGCCCCTCCCCTTCACCGGCGGGGGGCGGGGCGGGCGGCGTTCCGGCGGGCGGCGATCCCTCGCCGGCGGGCCCGGGAACCTCGTCCGGTTCGGGCGACAGTCCGCGGATGCGAGCCCTTCCGATCACGGTGGGCGTCATCACCGAACCTCGCAACACGCTGGACGGGGCCGCGGCCGGGGTCGCCGGGATCATCCCGCCTCCCGTCCCTCCGACGGCAGGGGCCCCCTCCTGGGACGGAGGCGGCGGCGGGGGCGGCGCCGGCGG
>Ga0118677_10003760_pt1 | contig 28367 bp, 25 predicted proteins | sample AliMusrvi5mmetaG_FD_86154 | JGI IMG/M metagenome (GOLD analysis project Ga0118677, IMG submission 86154) | reverse complement strand
GCCTTGAACAAACCGGCAGCGGCATCGGCCACTCTGGGAGACCACGCGCCCGCGCTGGCCGTGGACGGGGACATGGGATCGAGTTGGCAGGCCGACCCGTATCCACAATGGTGGCAGGTTGACCTCGGCAAGGTTACCTCCATCAACCGTATCCACGTGTTCACGTATTGGTGGAACAACCGCTATTACAAGTACACGGTGGAAGGTTCCACCAACGGCAAAACATGGAATCGGATCGCCGACATGAGCCAGAACACTACACCCGCCACGGCAGCCGGAAACGACTTTCGTTTCCAACCCGTTGACGTTCGATACGTGCGGGTGAATATGCTATATCACAGCCTCAACAAAGGCGTTCACCTGGTTGAAGTCCGCGTTTTTGCCACGGAAGGACAAACTATGACAAAATCCATCGAACGGTTGAACATCAAAGCGCACGCCCTGCCGGTGTTCGCGGCACAGGACGTGGAAACAGTCCGTCGGGCGTTCGCCCACGCCACGCCGTGTGTTTTCCAACAGGCATGGCTGCCACAACCGGAGGCCGGGTTCGCGCCGGGCGTGGTGCGCGCCGGGTGGCGGGACGACACGTTGCTGGTCTTTGCCGAGATGGAAGACCGCGATATCCATAACGCGGCGACCCGCCTGAACCAGAAGACGTGGCAATCAGGCGATGTGTTTGAAATTTTCCTGCGCGCCGAGGGCCACGAAAACTACATCGAGTTCCACGTCACCCCCGAAAACCAGCACCTCCAGGTCCGCATTCCCATGGTGAGACCGCCCGACAACAAGTTTGAAGACAATCTTGTTCCCCTCGAGGCATTCCGCAGCGTCACCTGGGTGGATCGCAGCGCCGGGCGATGGTGCGTCTACGCGGAGATCCCGGCGGCCAGCGTGTGCGGCGCGGCGCGCCCGTTGAATGGGCAGCGATGGATGTTCTCGTTCAGCCGGTACGATTACACCCGTCCCAGCCCCCACCCCATCATCTCCTCCACGTCCCCACACCAGCTCCCCGGTTTCCATCGCCAGGAGGAATGGGGAACCCTGCAATTTCAAGCACCGGAAAGGAAATGAACATGACACGACGCGAACGATTGCTGGCGACATTGCGAGGCGAGGCTGTCGACCGCCCGGCCTTCAACTTCTACGAGATCAACGGGCTGGAGGACACCAGTCCCCGCGATCCGTTCAATATCTATTCTGACCCGTCGTGGAGGCCGTTGATCGATCTGGCCGCCGAGAAGACCGACCGGATCGTAATGCGTGGGGTGCGTTTCAAGAAGCCGGGAGCCGGAGCGCCTGGCTGGCACCCGATGCCCGAACTCGAGGGCAAGAGCGAGTGGACGATTGACGCCAGCGGCAACCAACTCACAGTGTTCACGCTGCCGGCCGGAAAGCGCGTGTTGACCCAGCGCACGACGCGTAACCCCGATATCAACACCGTATGGACGACCGAGCATCTGCTCAAGGACGTGGACGATCTCAAGGCGTGGCTGGACCGCCCGGAAGATCCGACGCCGCCCGGAGAAGTCGACGTGCAGGCGATCATCGATGTCGAGACCCGGCTGGGCGACAGCGGCATCGTGATGCTGGACACCAGCGATCCGCTGTGCGGAGTGGCGCCACTCTTCGACATGGCCGAATACACAGTCATCGCCATGACCGAGCAGGAACTCTTTCACCGGGCGCTGCAGCGCGAGGCCCGGCGGCTCTATCCCCGGATCGAGGCGGCGTCGCGGGCGCTGCCCGGACGGCTGTGGCGCATCTATGGCCCCGAGTACGCGTCGCCGCCCTACCTGCCGCCGGTCCTATTCGCCGAGTATGCGACGGCCTATGTGAAGCCCATGGTCGACCTTATTCATCGGCATGGCGGGTATGCGCGCATCCATTCGCACGGTCGGCTGAAGGACATCCTGGACTTCATCTGTGCCACGGGTTGCGACGGGCTGGATCCCATCGAACCGCCAGGGCAGGGTGATGTTGACCTCGCATACGTGCGCGAACGTTATGGGCAGCAGTTGGTGCTGTTTGGCAATCTCGAGGCGAGCGATCTCGAAAATGTGCCTACGCCGGAGTTCGAAGAGAAGGTGCGCCAGGCTCTGAAGGAAGGGCCGGGCGGCCGCGGCTTCGTGCTGATGCCATCCGCCTGTCCCTATGGCCGCAAGCTGTCGCCGCTCGCGTTGGCGAATTATGAAGCCATGGTGCGCTGCGTGGAGCAGGGGTAAGCCCTATGAATGAATTATTGTCCGATAGTGTTGCCAGACCGCGCGCGTTGGTGGTTTCGGAAATTGCCCCGCGGTCCGTCGTCCGGCGGCCGGACGGCCGGTGGTTCGTCGACTTCGGCAAGGCCTACTTTGGCACGGTCCGCATCACCCTTCGCGCGGATCGCCCCGGCACGGTCGAAGTATGTCTCGGCGAGAAGCTGAACGAAGCCGGGGCCATTGATCGGACGCCGCCAGGGAGCATCCGCTGCCGCGTGATGTCCCTGGCGGTCCGCGCCGGCACTCAGACCTGCCGCGTCGAAATACCGCCGGATGAGCGCAATACCAGGCCCGGGGCCATCCGCATGCCCCGTGATCTCTTCGAGGTGCTGCCGTTCCGCTATGCCGAGATTGGCGCCGTCGGCGGCGACGCGCTCGCGTTGGACGACATCGTCATGCTGGCTGTTCACTACCCGTTCAACGAGTCGGCTGCCGCGTTCGAGTGTTCCGATCGCCGGCTTACCCTTGTCTGGGATCTGTGCAAGCACAGCATCAAAGCCACGAGTTTCTGTGGCGTCTACGTGGACGGCGATCGCGAACGTATCCCTTACGAAGCCGACGCCTACATCAACCAGTTGTGCCATTACGGCGTGGACCGGGAATACGAGATCGGGCGCCAGACGTTGGAGTATCTGTTGTTTCATCCCACATGGCCGACCGAGTGGGCGCTGCACTTCGTGCCCATGGCCTGGGCCGACTACCAGTACACCGGGCGGACTGACTTGCTGGAACGTTATTACGACGAACTGCGCGGCAAGTTGCTGCTGTCGCTCGCCCGGGAAGACGGATTGATCAGCACCATGACCGGGCTGGTCACGCCGGAGCTCCTCGGCGCGCTGCATCTTGGTCAACCGATGGCCGACATCGTCGACTGGCCGCCGGGGTCTTTCACGCAAGGAGGAACCGGCGAGCGGGACAATCACGAGATGCTGCCGATCAACACGGTTGTCAATGCGTTCCACTACTGGAACCTGGTCCTGTTCGCCAGGATCGCCGATCGGCTGGGCCGTCGCGAGGATGCGGCGTTTTGCGAGCAGCGCGCCGGGCAGGTCGCCGATGCCATGCACCGCACTTTGTTCGATCGGCAGCGCGGCATCTTCATGGACGGCGAGGGATCGCAGCATGCGTCCTTGCACGCGAATTGTTTCCCCGCGGCGTTCGACCTGGTCCCGGCGGATGTCCAGCCCGGCGTGTTACGCTTTATCCGGTCCCGCGGCATGGCGTGCAGTGTGTACGGGGCGCAGTACCTGCTCGAAGGGGCTTACCAGCTCGGTGACGCGGCTTACGCGCTCGACCTGATGACCGCGGAACACGACCGGGGGTGGCTTAACATGTTGCGGGCAGGTTCCACGGTGACGCTGGAAGCGTGGGACTGGCGCTACAAGAACAACCTCGACTGGAATCATGCCTGGGGCGCCGCGCCGGCAAACATCATCCCTCGATTCCTGGCGGGCGTTTGCCCCGCTGAACCAGGATTTCGCAGCGTGCGGATCGCGCCACAGCCGGCGGGGCTCGAATGGGTTCGCGCCACGGTTCCGACCTGCCGCGGGCCGGTCGAGTTGACGATCGAGCAGCCGCGCGGCAAGGGCAAGCGGCTCGTCATCGAGTCGCCCGCGCCCGTGCAACTGGACATCAGCGGCCTGGCGGCGCCCGGGGCGTGCCTGCGCGTGGAGGGTGCGGTTGTTGCCTCGCCTCCGGCCGGCCGGCCTTATGCCCTTGGCGCGGGGCGCCATGAGTGTGCGATCGCCTGAGCGCTGCCGTCGACGCCCGACCCTTCTGCCCTCTTACTCCGTGATTCCGGGCCACGTGTCGGTCCGGAACGGCGAGGCCGGCAAGTCCGCCGCGTTGTAGAACGTGCAGGGCGGATTGTCGGCCCAGGCATAGCGGACGGCCACGGGCTTCGGCACCTGCGGACTCGAGACGACGACCGTATCGCCGTCAATCACGGCATCGGCCCAAACGAATCTCTTGTCGGCGCCGGCGATGGCGAACCCGCTTAGGGCCGGCCCGTGAACCACCAACCCGCCGCCAACGTGCTCGAAGTCCAGGCGGATCCGGTCCTTTTCACGGCGCATGGCTTTGTAGATTGGACCGGAGTAAACCAGTCCCTTGAATCCATGCACGGCCGCCAGGGCCGGCAGCGCCAGCCGCAGGCCGACGTCCTGTTTGTTCCTGGGGTGGATGTCCATCGCCTCGCCGACATCGGTGATGACGGCCATGCCGGTCTTCGGCAGCTCAAGCGTCATGGTCTGGGCTTCGCGCAGTTCCGCCCAGGCACTTTCGGCCGGCTCGTGTTTGGCGAGCGAGTAGTTCGCCAGTTGGACGAACAGGAAGGGGAAATCGCCCTGTTTCCAGGCATCGCGCCAGCTTTGGATCATCAACGGGAACAGCGTCTGATAGCGGCGTGCCTGGCCGGCGTTGGATTCGCCCTGATACCAGATGGCGCCGCGGATGGCGAACGGCAGGAGCGGGCGGATCATGTTGTCGAACAGCACATAGGGCGAGTTGGGATTGCCTGCGCCGCGCGGCGGCGGCGGAGCGGGCGGCACGAGGCCGTAGTTCGCCTCGATGGCATAGCGCCAGACGCCCGCCAGCGGGATCGAGGTCGCGTCCCCGGCGCCGGCCGGCACGAGCCGCATCTGGCTGGGCACGCCGATGAACCCGCCCTGGTAAATGTTGCTGGTGACGCGCACGGCGATGACGCTGCGGCCGGCCTTAACCAGGGCGCCGGGCACGGTGTAGACGCGCGGCGTGCACCAGGCGTCAGGGCGATCTTCCATGGTCAGGCTGCCCACGCGCGTGCCGTTGAAGTAGGTAACGTCTGACTTGTCCGTGGGGCCCAGGCTGAGGGTCAGATCCCGGCCGGCCCAGTCGGCCGGAACCTCGATCTCGCGGCGGAACCAGAAGATGCCGCTGTATTCGTGACCGGCGCTTTGCCAATTGCGCGGAAGATCCATTTCCTTCCAGTCCGTAACGGACGCATCCGCCTGGTGCCAGCCGCGGGCTTCACCGGTATTGTCGGTGTCCTTGTGATCGTGCAGGCGCGCCCACTCCGCCTGTTTTTCCATCAGGCTTTTGCGCGCTTCAGTGGGGGCGACGAGTTCGGTTTCGTATTCCTTGACCACGCGGCGGAAGAAAGGATTGGCCATGAGGGCGTCGCGGCTGGCCCAGGCCTCGGCGATCGTGCCGCCCCACGATGCGTTGATCAGGCCGATCGGCACGCCCGTCTTGCGGTGGAGTTCGCGGCCGAAGAAATACCCGACGGCCGAGAACAGGCCGATGGAATCGGGGGTGCAAGGGCACCAGGACGCGCCAAGATCGAGTCCGGGTTTCAGTTCGGCCTTGCGTGGCACGGTAAAGAGCCGAATGTTAGGGTAGCTCGCGGCGGCGGTTTCACCCACGGCGTTGTTTGAGGAGCCCACGGGCCACTCCATGTTCGATTGGCCGGAGCAGACCCAGACGTCGCCAACGAGTACGTCGGTGATTGAAGACTGAAGCTTGTCGATTGAAGATGAAATGCGGATTTCGCGCGGTTCGTGCGAGGCGGGCAGGGGGGCGAGGGTGACGCTCCAGCGGCCGTCCGGTCCGGCTTTGGCGGACTTGGTTCGGCCGGCGAACTGAACCGTCACCTTGTCCCCGGGGCTCGCCGTACCCCAGACCGGGACGCGGATGCCCCGTTGCAGGACCATGTAATTACAGAAGACCGATGCCAGCGTGAGTGCCATGTGCGTGCCATTCCCTTCCCGAGCCGAGACGAAAAAGGTCCCTCGACCCGGTTGTGTCTCGGCGCTATCTTTGAAGAAACGCGTGCCTTTGTCTTACAAAGGTATCGCCCTGTAAAGGTCAAAGACGGCGGGCGCCCCGGGGACCCGAGCCGAATAGGAATATGTGTCATGACAGTTACCGTACACGTTATCTTCAACGCGCATCTGGATCCGGTCTGGCTTTGGCCGTGGCAGGCCGGGCTTGACGAGGCGCTCGCCACATGCCGGAGCGCGTGCGACCGCCTCGATGCCAACCCGGATATCCACTACACCCGCGGCGAGGCGTGGGTCTACCGGCAAGTCGAGGATCTCGATCCGGCGCTCTTTTCCCGCATGCGCAAGCACATCGAAGCCGGGCGCTGGGAGATCGTGGGCGGGTGGTGGATCCAGCCCGACTGTAACCTGCCCGACGCGTTTGCCTTCAAGCAGCAGATCGGCCTGGGACTGCAATACTTCCGCGAACGGTTTGGCGTGGCGCCGCGCGCCGCCTACAACGTGGACAGTTTCGGGCATTCGGCCGCGCTGCCCGGCCTGATGCGGGCGGCCGGCCAGGACCGCTACGTGATGATGCGACCGCAGCAGCACGAGATGGCCCTGCCGGCGCGCCTCTTCCGGTGGCGCGGGCGCCCGGACGAACCCGAGGTTACGGCCTTTCGCATCTCCCGTTGCTACTGCCACCGCGATCTCAATGCCGACGCCGTGACCGCCGCCTGTTCGCGGTTGCCGGACGGCATCGCGCACACCATGCTCTTCGCAGGTGTCGGCGACCATGGCGGCGGACCTTCGGAGAAACTCATCGCCTGGTGCCGGGCCAACCGCGACGCAATCCCGGGCTGTCGCCTGGAGTTCTCGACCGTGGAGCGCTTCTTCGACGCCGTGACGGCCGACGCGGCGAAACTGCCGCTGGTCACCGGCGAATTGCAGCACCACGCCATCGGCTGCTACACGGTGCAGCGGGCGATCAAGACCGGCGTGAAGCGCGCGGCGCATGTTCTGGCCCAGGCCGAAACAGCGCTGGCGGGGCGCGAGGATGCGGCCGCGCATCAGGCTCTGCATTCGGCGTGGGAGGCCGTGTGTTTGAACCAGTTCCACGACACGCTGGGCGGTTCCTGTGTCCCGTCCGCCTACCGTCAATGCGAGGATCAGGTCGCTGCCGCGGCTGCCGCGGGCGATACGATTTTGCAGCGCGAATTGCGGCGGCGCTACCCCGCGCTGGGCGCCGACCCCGCGCAGCGGATCGTGGCCTTGAACGCGTCAGACATGGCCTGCGACGGGTACGCGGAATTCGAGCCCTGGCTGGACTGGCGGCCCGACACGTTTGCCTTATTGGACGAGTCGGGCACCCACGTGCCCTGGCAGCGACTCCAGCATGAGGCCGGCTTTGTGGCCTGTCCCCGCGTCCTCTTCAGGCTCAACGCGGCGCCCGGGGCCGTGCGGCAGTTCCGACTCGCGGATGGGAATCCGGTGGCCGTCGTGCCCGGCGCCTTCAGGGTCCGTGACTCCATTGCCACGGCCAGCAACATTTCCTGCGACGGCCGCCGGCTCACGTTCGGGTCCACCTTGGCGGCAGTCGAGCCGTTGCTGGATCTCTACGAGGACGGCACCGACACGTGGTCCCACGGCATCGACCGCTACCCCGAAGGACCGGTTGTGGCTTCGGCCATCTGGGCCAACCCGACCGTCATCGAGGCCGGCCCATTGATGGCATCGTGCCTGGCCGAAGGCCGGATCGGCGCCAGTGAGTTGAAAGCCGAGTGGCGTGTTTATGCCGACGAGCCGTTTGGCGAACTCACGCTGCGCGTGCATTGGATGGAACGGCGGAAGTTGCTCAAGCTGCGGCTGGCGCCGCCGTTCCCGTTCCTGCAATCCCGGGTTGACGGGACGATGGATACGAACGTGGGGCGTCCGAACGACGGCCGTGAATTACCGCTGCGCGACTGGACCCTGCTGGAGATGGTGGGCGGACTCAAGCTCGGGATCGTGTCGCCAGACGTCTTCGCGCTCGATGCCGACCAGGGGCGGGTGCGGCTCACGCTCCTGCGCTCCTGTATCATGGCTCACCATGAGCCGCACCGCGGCCACTTTCCGCGCGAGGTCTTTTCCGACCAGGGCGTTCACGTGTTTCGTTTCCGGTTCTTCCTGTCGGAGACAGTCGCCCCGGTGGCGCTCGATCGGCAGGCCCGCATGATGCAACGGCCGCTGGTCTTTGGCGATCTGACCGCCGGCATGCCGACGCACCGGGAGTGAGCGCAGGGGCGGTTGACGGCCGTTGCTTGAGAAGGATCGACCCCATCGACTGGATGAAACAGGAGCAGAAGATCGCATGAAGACGGCATCGCAGGAGTATGACGTGATCGTGGTGGGCGGGACGCCGGGTGGCATCATGGCGGCCGTGGCGGCGGCGCGCGGCGGAGCAACCGTGCTGCTGTTGGAGCGTACGGCGCACCTCGGCGGCCTTCCGGCCAACGGCCTGGGTTGCACCGATATCGCCACGCACGGCGCCACCGGGGGGCTCTATGCCGAGTTCATCGCGCGTATCCACGATTACTATGTGCAAACCTACGGTGCCGATTCGGAGCAGGTGCGCCTGTGTTGCAACGGCCTGCACTTCGAGGCGTCACTGGCCGAGCGCGTGCTGGAGTTTTTGCTGGGCGAGCACGCGGGGGCGGTGACCGTATTGCGCGAGCGCCAGTTTGAGGCGCAGGGCGGGCACGTCGCCATGGAGGCGGGGCGTGTGCGGCGCGTCGAGGTCCGCAACCGGAAGACCGGACAACTGGAATCTTACGCAGGCCGCGTCTTTGTCGACGCGACCTACGAAGGCGATCTGGCCGCGGCGGCCGGGGCCCCTTTTCGTACGCGGCGCGAAGGCAGGACTGAGTACAACGAGGCGGCGGCCGGCCGGATCTACAAGGCATGGGCGGGCGGCGCGGGCGAGGGCTCGACGGGTGAAGGCGACGACACCATTCAGGCCTACAACTACCGGCTTTGTCTGACCGACCGGCCCGACAACCGTGTGCCGATCCCGCGGCCCGCGACTTACAACCGTGCCGAATACCGGTCGCTCGTGGACGATATCAAGCTCGGGCGCATGACTGGCCCGGCGCGACACGAGTTGGAACTGGACGGCATCGGCCGGATCGTCAACATGGTCGCGTTGCCCAACGGCAAGACGGACAGCAACAATCAGCACCTGGCATTCCTTTCCACCGATTTGCCGGAGGAGAATTACGCGTGGCCGACGGCGGACTGGGCGTGGCGCGACCGGTTTGCCGCGCGGCTGCGGGACTACACGCTCGGCCTGCTTTGGTTTGCGCAGAACGACCCGGATCTCCCGGCCGAGTTTCGGACGGCGTGTGGACGGTGGGGTTTTGCGCGGGACGAATACCAGGACAATGCCAACTTCCCGCGGCAGGTCTACGTCCGCGAGGGCCGGCGCATTGAGGGCGCGCACCTGTTTGTTGCCGGCGACGCGTTGCCGGTGGCACCGGGGGGACGGCCGCCCCTGTATGCTAGCAGCATCACGGCCAGTCACTACGCGCTCGACTCCCACGCTGTGCGAAAACGCGAGCCCGGCCGCGTGAACCTTGACGGCTTTCTCAGTTACCCGACCAAGCCTTACACCGTGCCGTTCGGGGTGATGGTGCCGCGCGGGTTGGATAACGTATTGACGCCCGTGCCGGTCTCGGGCACGCACATCGGCTTCAGCACCCTGCGCATGGAGCCCTGCTGGATGGCGCTGGGCCAGGCCGCGGGCGTGGCGGCGGCCATGGCGGCCCGGTCCGGAGTTGCCGTGGGCAGTTTGGACGTCGCGGACCTGCAGCGGGCGCTGCTCGACCAGGGCGCCGTGCTGATCTACTACCGGGATGCCGCGCCGACACACCCCGCGTTCAAGGGCCTGCAGTTTTTCGGTGTGCGCGGCGCGATCCCGGAATGGGACGCGCGCCTCGACGAGCCCGCGTCCGCGCCGGACGTCGCGCGGTGGGCGGCGTTGGCCGGCGTAGGCCCGGCCGCGGTCGTACCGGGTGCGATCACCCGCGGCGACGTGCTGCGGCGCCTGTATGAGCGACCGGCGGGCAATTTGGGGACGTGAGTGGGTTGGCAAAGGAAGGGAGGCTAACATGTCGCGACTGTTTGGAGTGATGATTGCAGCCGTTCTTCTTGCAGTCCCCAGTCTGCGGGCCTTCGAGGCCACGGGCACGTTGCAGGAGATTGACTCCGTCAGAGGCGTGGTTCGGTTGTATGCCAACGGGCAGGACCGGACCGTATCCCTTGCCGATGATGTTCAGATTGTCGGCACCAACGGGACGCCGCTGGCCGAGGGGATCCGGTCGCCGCTGCTGAAGGCCGGAACTGAGATCACGGTCACCGTCGAGCGCGGCGCCACGGGGCCGGCCATTCACGCCATCCGGCTCGGTCGTCAGGGTGGCGGGGCCGGGAACGGCGGCATCGTCCTGGCCGGCGCAAAATCATCGCTCGGGCTCAAGCCGCTGACCGAGATGTCGGCGACGGATCGCTACAAGGGCGAAGACGGCGGGCTGTATGGCGGCGGTCTCAATGCCCCGCCGCCCGCGCTGCAAGCCGTGGCCGCGCGGGAAACGGCACGGATCGTGCCATTGGATGCGGAAGGTCAACCCACCGCCAACGGGATCATCGGGCTCGTCTCCATCAGCATGTCCAATGCGACCATGGAGTACTCGCGCTTCAAGGAACTGGCTGATGCCGATGCGCGCAAATCGCCGCGCGTGACGATCGTAGATTGCGCCCAGGGCGGGCAGGCCATGGCGCAATGGGTCGACCCACAGGCCAAGGCCTGGCTCGAAGCCGACCGGCGCCTCGCACACGCCGGAGTCAGCCCCCGGCAGGTCCAGGTGATCTGGGTGAAGCTCGCCAACGTTCGCCCCACCGGCGAACTGACCGAGCACAGCCGGAAACTGGAGCGCGATACACAAGCCGTGGTGCAAAACGCCAGGGCGCGGTTTCCGAATCTACGCATCGCTTATCTGGGCAGCCGCATTTACGCGGGCTACGCCAGCACCCCGTTGAATCCCGAACCCTACGCCTATGAGGGCGCTTTCGCCGCGCGCTGGCTGATCCAGGACCAGATGCGCGGAGCCCCCGAGCTGGCTTACGACGACTCGAAAGGCAAACCGGCCGCGCCGCTCTTGCTGTGGGGACCGTATTTCTGGGCTGACGGAACGAGTCCACGCCAAGCCGATCATTTAGTATGGGAGCGGCAGGATCTGGGCGGCGACGGTACCCATCCGAGCCCGGGCGGGCGGGAGAAGGTGGCCGGCATGCTGCTTTCTTTCTTCACAACCGATCCGTTGGCGCGCACCTGGTTCGTGAAGCCCTGACCATTGAACGGACAGTTTCGCTACGCGTTCGCCTGCAGGACCGGTTCCCGCGCCGTCGCCGCTTCGGCCAGCGCGTTGGACTTGGCGTCCTGATCCGCACTGGCGATCCAGTTCAGGACTTTTTCCATGTGAAAGGGCTTGGCAAAGAAGGGTAGTCCCATGCGTTTGGACCGGGCAAGGTCGGCGTCGGTCCACGCGCCGGACATCAAGGCCACGCGCCGGCAGCGGCAGCCTTTGCGCCGTTGTTCCTCCACGAAGTCGAACCCATCCGCGCCCGGCATGCGCACATCGGTCAGGACTACGTCGGGGCATCGATCGTGCATGGCGCAGGGACAGTTCGAGGACGTGAAGAGCGGGCAGTTTCCCGGTCGGGCGTACGACACCACGTCGTGCCCGTGCCGGGCAAGCGCTCCTTGCAGGAGCGAGCGAACGAACGGATCATCGTCAAGCACGAGGATCTTCATCGTCTTTCTCCCGTAACCGCATGTCACGCAATTCCACCCTTTCGTGGTGTCACAAGAGATTGGTAGCACCTCCCCCAAACACCCGCAATCCATGTGAGACCTGATATTGCGTCAGGGATTTCCCTATGGGATTGCCGCGGCACAAGCGCTTCGGTGGACATGGCGGCGACAACGCGCCGCCCTTCTAGGACCTGTTTCGACAACGCCTTCTGGAGGGCGGCGCGCTGTCGCCGCCATGTCCGGGCGGGCTACGTGAGGGTTGCATGTTGAAACTCGGTTAACCGCCCGACGCATGGTACGGTAGATCGCAAAGCGGCAAGGCGCCAACTCATGAACCATTCAGACCGGAATCCACTTGTCTTCGTCGGAGTCTATAACGGGGCGGGACGTGACGGCATCTTTGCATTCCGTCTGAACTTGGCCAGCGGCGCACTGACGCCGGTGGGCAATGGTCTGGAGACCCGCAATGCGTCGTACCTGGCGTGGCACCCTGACGGCGTTCACCTCTATGCTGTGAACGAGGTGGCGAGCCAGGACGGCATCAAAGGCGGGACGGTCAGTGCGTTTATTCTCGATTCAGCCACAGGCGCGTTGCGGTTCATCAACCGGCAACCTTCGCAGGGCACGAGCCCGTGTCATTTGTGCGTGGCCGCCGGCGGCCGCTCCATTCTCGTGGCCAACTACGGCAGCGGGACAGTGGGCGTGCTGCCCGTGGAGGCCGATGGCCGCCTGGGGCCGGCGCGTCAGACCATTCAACACGAAGGCCGGGGTCTGGACCCTGTCCGCCAGAAGCACGCCCATGCGCATGCCGTGGCGGTTGATCCGACCGGCTGCTTTGCGCTCGTTTGCGATTTGGGAATCGACCGGGTGATGGTGTACCGGTTCGACCCGGAGCGAGGCCTGCTGCAGCCCAACGACCCGCCGTGGGTGCAACTGCGGCCCGGCGCGGGACCGCGGCATCTCGTGTTTGCACCGGGTGGACGGCGCGTCTATGTGGTCAACGAACTCGATTCCACGGTAGCCGGTTTCGCCTTCGATCCGGCCTCCGGCGCGTTGATAGCCGGGCAAACGATATCAACGCTGCCGGCGGATTTCGGCGGCGTCAGTGCGTGTGCCGCGATCCGGCTGCATCCCAGCGGGCGTTTCTTGTATGTGTCCAACCGGGGCCACGACAGTATCGCGGTGTTCGGCGTAGACCCGGCGACTGGCGGGTTGGAGCCGGCAGGGCATGTCGCGTCCGGCGGGCGCACACCGCGCGATTTTACGCTCGACCCTTCCGGGACATTCCTGCTCGCGGCCAACCAGGACTCGAACACGATCGCCGTCTTCCGTGTCGATCCCGCGACCGGCCGTCCTGAACCGACCGGTCGGAGCGCAACGCTGCCCAAGCCGGTGTGTGTGGTGTTTGGGTAGGGCCTTCGACGCAGTCGCCCGCGACAGCGGGCGCGTCGAATGGCGGAGGGGGACGCTATGGTAATGATTGTCGCGCCTAATCCCGGCTTTTGCTCAACTCGTGCAGCCGAGCCTTATCGCCAGCAATCAAGGCTTCTTTCTTGGCCCGACTCCAGCGTTTGAGTTGACGCTCGCGGCGGATGGCCTCGAGTTCGGTATCGAAACGTTCTTGGTAGAGGATGGCTTCGGGTGGGTAGGTAGCGGTGTGGCAGGCGCCTTCGCTATTCCTATGTCTCAGAAATCGGGCTTCGGGATTTGAGGTGTGGCCGACATAGTAGGATTGGTTGGCGCAGCGGAGAATGTAGACGAACCACGACATGAGGAAAATTCAGGGGTTATGGGCCTGCATCTTACTTGAAGCGGCCCTTCGACGCAGTCGCGTTGCTCCTTTGCTCCCCTCGACAAGCTCGGGGCAGGCAGGGTATTCGCCGCGTTCGCTTTTTTCTTTTCTTTGGCCTGCCATGAGCAAGCCCGCGACAGCGGGCGCGTCGAATGGCGGAGGGGGAGGGATTTGAACCCCCGTTATAATTGCGGCCTACAAAACCACGAAATCATTAGGAATATTAACATAAAGAAACCTCGTTGACATGGGCGCACGTTATGAGTACGGTTATGACTCAGAACAGGAGAGTGACCCATGCCAAGCGTACACAAGATTGCCAAGAGTCCGTATTGGTTCGCCGCGTTCACGAATGCCGATGGACGCCGCTCGTTCAAGTCCACCAAGATGACCGATAAGACCGAGGCAGCACGCCTGTGCTTCGAGTGGGCGGACGCGGCCAAGGATGGGCGGGCCGGTCGCCTGAGCGAGACCCAAGTCCGCAAAGTCATGTCGGACATCTTTGCCCGCGCCAATCGGGAGACACTGCCGGCCGGAACCGTCCGCCAGTTCTTCACCTCCTGGTTGTCTACGAAGGCGCTTGAGGTCGAGGATTCCTCGCTCACCCAGTACAAGATTGCCGGCGATGCCTTCTTGAATCACCTGGGCAATCGCGCCGACAGGCCCATTGACTCCGTGACTCTCAAGGACATTGCCGGGTTTCGGGATGCCATAGCCAAGCGCCTGAGTGCCGCCACGACCAACAAGACGTTGAAGATCGTAGGCGTCGCATGGCGACAGGCGCGGCGGGATGGCCTACTATCCGAGAATCTCTTTGAGCGCGTCAAGATGGTGAAGGGGGCAGGAGGCAACCGGCGCCCATTCACCATCGACGAGTTGAAGGCGGTTCTTGCCGTGTGCGACACGGAATGGCGCGGCATGGTCCTGTTCGGCTACTACACCGGCGCGCGGCTGATCGACATAGCCGCATTGACCTGGGCGAACATCAACCTTGAAGAGGGCGAGGTCCATTTCACGGCACAGAAGACGCAAGTGCCGATGCACCTGCCGCTCGCCCGGCCGCTGACTGACTATCTCATGTCGATCCCGTCCAGCGACAAACCGGACGCCCCGCTATTCCCGAAGGCGAGCGAGGCGGGCGCCACCGGAACCCTGTCGAACCGCTTTCACGACATCCTTGCCGCCGCCGGGCTGGTGACGAAACGAACCCACGCCGCGGCAAAGAAAGGCCGCGCCGCAAAGCGGGTATCCAGCGAGTTGTCATTCCACAGTCTGCGGCACAGTGCCGCCAGCGACCTGAGAAATCACGGTGTAACTGATTCCGTCGCGATGGCGCTACTCGGCCATGAGTCCGCGGCAATCGCCCGGCATTACACGAAGATCGATCGCACCGCCTTGCGCAAGGCCGTGGCGACCCTGCCCGACGTGACGAAATAACCGTACTTCCCCGATGTGAAACGATGAAGCGACAGACCAAACCCGCAAGGCGGTCCGCAGCAAAGACCACGGCGCCAACCAACCGCCCCCCTTCCGCGCCTCTCACCCCGCCTGACCAACGCAGTGTTCGAGATGCGGTATGGGTAGCGTTGACTGGCGCCAATTATCCCACGCGCTGGCAACAACTGATCCTCTATGTGGATGCCGAACTGACTCGGTTGAACCCCCGTCGCGGCTGTGTGATTGAAAGCGATCCATCGTTTGCACCCATGACGGAAGAAGAGCGAGAGCAGGTCAAATGGATCAATCTTGTTCTACTCGCGGGCAACAAGGACGATCTTGAGGAGGAACTGAACCCAAAGACGGATAAGAAGTCCCGTCATCCTCCATGGACGCTGGAAGCCTTCTTCCAGTTACCCCAAGACCGGGTGAAAGACGCAAGGGCTTTGGCGGATCTTCAATTGACGGAGGACCAACGAGAATGGCTTGGCGTAAAGTCAAAGCCACCGAAGGAGTATCTTGGTTCGCGGATCGAGGCGCTATATGCCAAGGCGTACAACATGATGCGAGTCGAGCAGGCAACCACTGAACGCGGCAAACGACAGTTACGCGACAACCGGAAGAACTCACCGAGCGGCGGCGATGCCACGACAAAGAGAACGGGAAATACTGACGAGAAAATCAAAGCCGTCTTGCAAGCGTACAGACTACGCCGCCCGGAGGATTCCATGATGACAGCGTTTCGGAATGTCATAACCCCACCCATAGGCAACAAAGAAGATCGGCAGTATTTGAACTACGCCAGCAGTGAAAAACTACTTCGCAGAGTCAAACGCCTTGCCGCCCCACAACGGCCCTGCGAGTTCTACAAGGCTCTTCCTCGCCACTTCACCACCTAATATTTCTACCCCCCACGCCCATGGGTGGGAATTACGCGCCCACGTTTTTCGGCGTAGAACGTGGGGCATGAAGACAAACAAAGGCTCTCGCGTCCCCTACGGCGGCCAACGCGCCGCCCCGGCCATGGCGCCGCAATGGATCGGCGTACCCTCACGCGGACATTGCCCCATCACGGGGCTTTCGCGCCCGCACTTCTATCAACTCATCGCTGAGAACCGCATCCGCTCCGCGTGCATCCGACAACCCGGCGCCATTCGTGGCCGGCGCCTCGTATACCTGCCCAGCGTCCTTGAATTCCTGGACCGCGCGGCCGATGCCGAAGCCGTGAGGAGCGGCCAACACGCGGCCGAGGGCTGAGGCCATGAACGCACCCGCCCCCCGCACATCTTCCGCCGCCGTTGTCCCGACTCCCCGGCCGGGGGGCAGAGGATCGGGCACGGCGCGCGGTTCTTCTGATGACCTGGCCCCCACCCCGCCGCCCGTGCGTAAGGACCCGGTGCCCCAGGTCGCCCCCGTCCTACCGCCGCCGGCAGAGGATCACGCTGCGGCACTGGCCGGAATCGCCCTTTCGCCGAATAACGACCGAGCGCTCGACGAGATTGACGGCGCTGGCCTGACGCCTGACGACCTACCGAGCCCGACCGGCCGTGTTATTCTGGCCGCCCTGGACCTGTACCGGGCCGGACTGCCCGTCTCACTGTACACGCTTCCGGACCGACTCACCCCTGAGACCGTCGCGGCATTGGGCGGCAGTCTAGCGCTTGACCGGCTCGTGGACCACGCGCCGCCGCCAGCCCACGCGGGTTATCACTCCCGCAAACTGATCGAGGTCGGCGCCAAGCGGCGACTGGGTATCCAAGCGGCTGGCTGGGTTGAGGCGGCACAGAATGGCACGTCGGTCAATGACCTGATGTCAGCCATGCGTAGCGCCCTGGACGCCGAAACGGCCCGTCTGCCGGCGAATCGGTCCGGCGCCTTCCCCGCCATCATAAGCGCCGCCACTTTCATGGCTGAAGACATCGAGGCCCCGCCCGAGGTCGTCCGCGGCGTCATGCACGCCGGGAGCAAGGCTGTTTACGGCGGCCCCAGCAAGGCGGTCAAGACCTGGACCCTGATGGACTTATGCCTGTCCGTGGCCAGCGGCGCGCCGTGGCTGGACTTCCAAACGACTGCCGGTCGCGTGCTGTACGTGAACTTCGAGTTGCAGTCGTTCGCGGTACAACGTCGGTTACGGGCCATTGGCAATGCCCGGCGCCTGGACGTTCCCGCCAACCTGCACCTGTGGAACCTCCGCGGGCATGCCTGCCCACTGCCAAGACTGCTTCCTGAACTGCGGCGGCAGATCGAGGGCGAGGGCTATGTCCTGATCGTGCTGGACCCCGTTTACAAGACCCTTGCCGGCCGTGACGAAAACAGCGCTGGCGACATCGGCGCAGTGTGCAACGAACTCGAAGCGGTGTCCGTGCAGACCGGGGCGACCGTGGCGTTCGGGGCGCACTTCACGAAGGGCAACGCCAGCGGCAAGGAGGCTATCGACCGCATTTCGGGGAGCGGCGTTTGGGCGCGCGACCCGGATAGCATCATCGTCGCCACGCCGCACGAGACAGAAGGCGCCTTCACTGTCGAGATGACCTTGCGCAATTTTCCGCCACCTGCCCCGTTCGTGGTGCGCTGGGACTTCCCGCTGATGCGGCGTGACAGCGAACTGGACCCCCGCCGTCTACGCCAGCCCCAACGGCGGGCCGGATCGGCGCCAGGCCGTCCCGACGTGGCGGAGTTGGTCGACGGTGCCCTGGCCCTGGTGAAGGGCAACGCGGTCAACGTGGCGCACTTCCGAGGCAAGCTCCACAAACTGGCCGGGACGCAAGCCCGCGTGCGGGAACTCTACAATGTCCTGGTTGGCGACGGGCATCTGGAAGAACTCCACGCCCGAGGCCGGGGCCGCCACGATGCGTGGATCGGGACGCCCGACCAGATCAATGAACTGCGTCAACGGACCTTCCATGAATAGACCCATTAGACCGGTTAGACTCATGAAGACAACATGTCTAACGCTTCAAGAGTTTAGAGCGGTGGCGCGCCTTATAGGGCGCACCGCCTCTAACTCTAAACGTGAGGTCACTGCCACCCCGGCCGGAATGGGCGCACAAGATGCATAAGAACGGAGGACCTGAATGAACACCGAGACACGCCAACATCAGACCACAGTCACATTGCGCATCGTAACCCGCCTCCAGACGCTGGCGGCGCCTCTGGACAATGTTGGGCGGCTCGTCCGCTGGCAAGCGGCCCTCGCCAAGGCCGCACAAACGGACCCCGGCAACCCCTCAATGGCCGACATCATGGACTTGGTCCTTCTCTCCATTGCGGACGCGAACGACCCAGCCGCGAGAGTAACCAGTGCGGAAGTCCATATTGAGGGGAAGACCGTCGCCCGGTTCAGTTTCCCGATCATCCAACTGGCTCTCATTTGCAAAGTCGGGCAGGCAGGGGAACCGGACGGGCCGACAGACCAGGACGATGCAACCGGCGAGGAAATGAAGGCCCGGTTGGTCGCGGTCTTCCGCCGCTACCATCAGGACAACGTGTTCACGATGACCGTCGCCGACTACGAAACCAAGTTGACTGCGGCCGGCATGTTCCCCGAGAAGGCCAAGGAACTGTCTCGCCTGATCGCGACCATACTCGCGGGCGCCCGGGCGGCGGGGACCGTGGAAGGCACGAAGCCGTTGAACCAACTCGCCGGGGGAATACCCCGTCCTGTTGAGTAGTCAGGTGAGGGAGACGTACCACCCATGAATACGATCAAGCGAACGTGCCAGGCGGAGACCAAGGCGGGGACGACCTGCAGGGCCGCCGCGTTGCCGGAATCTGACTTCTGTTTCTTCCATGACCCGGAACACGAGGCAGACCGCAGAGAAGCGCATTCCGCCGGTGGGCGTCAGGCACGAGTCCGCACACTCCCCGCGGATGCTCCCACCGTCAAGGTGGAGAACGGCAAGGACGTGGTTGCCCTCGTGTCCGAAACCATCAACCAGGTCCGGCGCGGACAGGTTGACCCGCGCGTCGCCAACGCGGTCGGCTACCTCGCCAACGTCCTGCTGAAGGCCGTCGAGCAGGGTGACGTTGAACGTCGGCTCGCCGAACTGGAAGCCGCGGTCAGAGGGCAACGGTCGTAAACGGACCTTGCCACAACGGGGGCATCATGAGCACCACAGCGATCGCGAGACGCCTTGAGAATATCGAGAAGAAGTTGACCCCAAAGGAGTGGGCCATCCGACTTGCCGATGAAGTCACCAAACACCCCACGTTGCACGACTACTGCACTGCGGAGATGCAGGCGGGAACCAGGTTGCAGCACCAAGCCGAGGCCGTCCTGTTGGAGCAGGCGGTAGCGCGGTATCCCGGCTCAAAGTTCGACCAGGAACGTCCGGCCGAAATCGAGCGCGTGCAGACCGAGTTTGGCACGCTGAAGCACCTCGTCTTCAGGGTGAACGAAACCATGAGGACCCGCATGGACAAGGCCGCGGTGGAAGTGGCCCTGAAACTCCAAGCCCTTCAGACGATCATCCTTCGGGACGCCTTCCGTGAAACCACCCGGACCGTTTCTGAGTGGATCGAGGACCAAAAGTCTGCCGGCAAGACTACGGACGGACGCCGGGCCATTCTCGAAGCACTGGCAGCCTACCAGACCGAGCCGGACGCCCAGGATTACCCCTCCGCGGCCGAGATGTGGGCCGAGACCACCAGGGCGCTGGCCGTGGACCTCGCCCGCTACAAGGCTGCGGTCGCCTCCCTTCAGAACACCTATTTCGACGGACACGGGATTCTCGCCAGGGACATCGAAGCGGATCTCAGTGAACTCGTTCAGACGGTCGCCGCGGCCATCACGCAGCACAACGAATATCTGACCGGCAAAGGCCAGGACTGGTTACGGACCGTCGAAGACGACCTGACTACGCCCACAGCGTGGGCAAGGGCGCTCGCGGACGAGTGGATTCAGATCGCCCGCGACATGACCGTTCTCGACGTTCTGAACTGGATGGGTGACACCACGGGACGCGACGCCTACCGCCGTGAGATAGCCAAGCGGGTGATCGGCACTTCTGGCGAATGAATGCACGGCGCTACCCGTTGACACCCTGCCGCCCCGGGAGTACCGTTCGCGTGTTGTCCGACTGGCCGTGAAGGCGACCCGGACGCCAAGGAGAACCGAACGCTGACGAATACGTGACCTGAATACATTTTAGTGCGTTAACGCGCAGAATCGCTTCTTCCGAAAACCGCGAATTTTCTACCTACGGAGCGAGACTCACGGGAACGCGCCCCACATGGGGCGCGGCTCCTTGTCTCGTGTTTCGTAGGTGGGGCTTCGCGGTCCCCCGGAAGAGGCATGAACTTGGAGTCCGCGCCCCGCTCTTTTCCCGGGGCAGACTCCTCGCCGATGGAGGGTAACATGAGACTCTTCCGCAGATGCCTTCTCGGGTTGCTGGTGGCGATGCTGAACCCTACGTACTCTACGCAGGCAGCAACGAACATGTTCGGTGACCCTATTATTGACGCCTTCGGTTTGCCACCCCTTCCCAAGGGCGCTGTACGCGACGATGAGAACTACTCTCTTGGCACTGACGGCGCTTGCTGGCTACGAGTGGGCGGCCGACTGAAGTGCGCACTGGAATGCGTGGCCCTTCCCGGCGTTTTGAAACGAACGTGGACCCTCACGGGTGGCAGCATCCGCAGTCTGGATGGAACCTATGTGGGCGCGACTAAAGACGGAGAGTGGATTGTCGTCAAGGACGTGGGGACGGAGACCGGCAAGACCGGCACAGAAACGTTCAAGAAATTGGCGCGCGAATCACTGTCACAGTTTGACAAGAAGTATGTCGAATTGGCTACGCGTCACGATGCGGATGGCACGCCAGTTATGCCATTTGACGGCACAACCACTGCGCCCCTGCCGACAGGCAAGGGACGCGTTCCACTTCCCGCGGGTTTCACGCCAATCGAGGACTCCGCACCCGACGTTCCTGCCGGCCAACCGTCACCGAGCAAACCGATAAGGTTCCCGAGCACCCCGGCAGGCGAGTCACCGGCACCGAAGTGGGAAGACTCTGTGCCGCCTTACATTCCTTCCGGGCTGTCGGAAACGGAGCGGGAGAACTGGACGCAAGCCGTGCAGGGGAATGCTCAAGCGCAGGCCCATGTGGGATGGATGTATGACACTGGCACCGGCGTGTCACAGAACTTCACTGAGGCCGCGAAGTGGTACCGGAAGGCTGCTGACCAGGGCAACGCGGAGGCGCAGAACCACCTTGGTTGCCTGTATTGGAACGGTAGCGGCACGCCCAAGAACGCAACCGAAGCCGGGCAGTGGTGGCAGAAGGCCGCCGCACAGGGGAATGCCGAGGCAAAGCAGAACCTCGCGTTGATGAGTGCCCAACAGGGGTCCGTCGCTGCCTCAGACAGTTCGGGCGTCGCGGACCGGGAAAAACCCCAATCGCCGGATGACTCCGCCGCGCTGGTCGTTGGGTATGTCATCCTCGGCAGCGTTGTCGCGATCCTGATTGCGCTATTCCTCGCGCTATTCCGGTTCGCCAAGGGACACCCAAAGCCGCAACCTGCGCAATCACCGACACAGCAATCGTCGGAGGCCGTCCGGGACCCGGCCCCGCCTTCGCTTCCCGCAAATGGGCAAACCCAGAAGAGTGCTACGGGCGCACGACTTTTGAAGACAGTTGGGAAAACCCTCTTGCTCTACGCGGGGGGATGGGCTGTTCTGATGTGTTTGGGCGGATGGCCCCTCGTGCTCAAGGCGCTGGTCTTCATTCCCGGATTCGTAGTCTACGGACTTATCCGGCACCGCATGGAGAAAGATCGCTTGAAGGCCGCGGGCCTGTCCGAGAAACAACTCGACGAGGCATTGCAGCAGGCAAAGCGACAAACCCCTCCAAGTCAGCAGGGGTCAGTCCCGCCGGCACTACCGGTTGTTGCGCCTGTCGGGCATGCCGCAGCGTCCGGTCTCAATGCACGAAAGGATCCAAGCATGAACAAAAAGCAACGGGTGGTTCTGGTGTTGGGTGTCTCAGCGTTCATTCTTGTCGGGCTGTCCAACCTGGATCATGGGTTTTCGCACGACAACTACCGGACTCACGAGAGAACACTTGACGTGGGAGCCGTCGTGTTTCTGCTGGGCGCTTGGGCAATGGTCGCAGGCGCAACGGCCGGTCTGTTCTTCGTCGTCAAGGACTGAATCCCCACCCTCATGAATGCAACCGAACGCGCGCACGCCCCTTACCGCGAAAAAGGCCGAGGCGGAACGTGAAGAAACGAAGGTGTCGAATGACTATGCTCGTAATTATCGCCGTGGTGATTGTCATCGTGGCCGTCTTCTTGCACTTTTCAGATGACGCCGATAGCGCCAAGGCCATCGTGTACCCCATAGCGGTGATACTGTTTGTCGTCTTGTGCGTCTGGTACTGGTTGCATCATCCAGACCAAGAGATGCCCATGTAGAACACCTACCCGGCCCGCCGGGTCGTCACAGTGCCGGCCTGCTGGTGACATCCACCCTGCTACGCCACCATGAACGCAACCGAACGCGTGCGCCGACACCGTGAAATAGTCCGGCGCAATCGCCTGATCGTCGAGGAACTCCGCAAAGGCAAGGCGACCGTTCGCGAACTCGCCACGCGGTATCAGGGGGGGCCGGAACGAGTCAGGCAGATACGCAAGGCCGGCACCGCAGTCACGCCGGGATGGCACTGATTCTGCGCCCCGCGACCGCCCCGCCTTGCCGCCGTCCAGCCGCGATCCCGCCCCTGTCCGTGTGTCGATCCCTCGCCCGTCGGTCGGGTCGTGTGGGGCGTTTTGACATCGGCAAACATAGGCGACAAGGGGCGGCGCGTTATGACTTACAGTTATGACTTTAGCCGGGCGAGTTGCGCTGTATGATGAAAAGACCTGTATTTGTTGGGTTTATTGAAGGTGGCGGAGGGGGAGGGATTTGAACCCCCGTTACCCTTGCGGGTAAACATGATTTCGAGTCATGCGCATTCAACCAGGCTCTGCCACCCCTCCAAGGGCGCATTCATTGGCTTTTCTGCTTGTCGACCGCTTTTCTCGCTTGACGTTTATGCCAAGTTTATGCCAGAGTCTCTTTATCACAAACGGAAACTCTGGAGGCAGCTCCCATGCAGGAAACAGGCCCGAAAATATACACTCAAACCATCCGCGTCAAGGGCAAGGAGTACAAACGCGCTTTGGTCGACTTCGGCACCGTCGATGGGAAACGCCAACGTAAGACCTTCAAGACCGAGGCCGAGGCCCTGGCTGCGATCGAGAAGAACACGATTCTCGCCAAACGCATCGGCCGCCAGGCGAGCAAACTTTCCGACGCCGACCTGCTCGACGCGGCGGCTGCACTGGGGGTGCTCCAGCGGCGCGTGTCCTTGGAAACGGCCGCGACCTTCTATATGCACCACAACCATCCGGACGGCGGCAAGACGACTGTCGCGGAAGCTGTCGACCAGTTCCTGCAGTCGCGCGCGGATAAGGGGTGTCGCCCAATCACGGTCAAAGGGTACGGTGACAAACTCAAGATGTTCAGGCGGGATATGGACGGACGGCAGATGGCCCACACAACCGTGGCCATTCTTGAGAAGTGGCTCCAGGGACATCGGTTCGGCATGGAGACCCGCAAGAGTTACCTTCGTACCCTCCGCGCGTTCTTCCAGTGGGCACAGAAACGCCGCTACGTCGCCGAAAACCCGGCCCGCTCGATTGATCTGCCCAAGGTCGACAAGAAGCGCGTGGACTTCCTGAGCGTCTCCGATGCCGAACGCCTCCTGGCGTCTGCTCAATGCGAGAAGCCGGAACTCGTGCCCTATGTGGCCTTGGGACTCTTCGCCGGCTTGCGCCCCTCCGAGATCCACGGCGACCGGACGGGTCATGCACCACTTGACTGGCGCATGATCGACTTCGACCGGAAACTGATCGACGTGGAACCGGAACAGACGAAGACCCGCGACGGCCGCAACGTCACCATGAGTGCCAATCTCGTGGAATGGCTGCTCCCGTACCGCCAGAAGCACGGACCGATCGTCTACAACCGGAGTGCATTTCTCACCGTTCTAAAGAAAAGCGGAATCCTGTACACCAAGGACGTGATGCGGCACACGTTCGGAACCATGCACCGGGCCATGTATCGAAACGAGGGTGAGACGGCGATTCAGATGGGAGACACCATCAAGACGGTGAAAACCCACTACGTCAACCCGAGGGTCGAGCAGAGCACCGCAGAAGCCTTCTGGGCGATCAGACCGGTGACCACGGCGCTCCCCGGGGCCGAACACATCGCCCTTGCAGTCACCCCCGCCACTTGAACCAGGTGAACCACGAGATCGTCACGCCCAGGAACCGCACGCCAGCCCGAAACCGCCCCATCCCATAGGCACACTGGATCCGGTAGAACCGCATATTCGACTCCCACCCGCCGTTGCCCGTGCCCCAGTCGAAGTCATGCCGCAGGCAGGGCGGGAAGTAGATCGTCGGCCAGTAGACGTCCGACACGCCAGTGCACCCGTCGCAGTCCGTGAACCAATCCCACTTGTCCGAGTCCAACGCCTCCCGGATCAACGTCTGGATGTCCGCCGGCACGCTCAATACGTCGAAGGACTCGATAATCCGTCGGTACTCGGTCGCCCGGTCCAACCCTTCGCTCTTTCCCTTGCCGCACCCCATCACCCCGCAACGCCCGCTCATATCACGGCTCCTTTCGCAATGGCCCACTTGAACAACAGGATCAGTCCCATCACGGCCGCGGTGAGGACCGTGCCAACGATGATCGAGAGCGCCCACAGAAGACCGTGCAAAATCTGCTCGTGCCGCTCGATCCGTGTTTGAATGGACAACGTCCCGTTGTCGCGGAACAACCGTTTCTCGATGGACTCCAACTTTTGAAACACGCGCTGGTTGATCTCGCCGCATTGCGCGTGCGTCACGAATTCCCCTGTCTCCTTCATTCCAACGCCCTGCCGTTTCTGAACGCCTCCAGGACCGTGCCGTATTCCTCATAGACCGGCACTTGCGTGCCCGGCATCAGTGCCGCCGCGTTCGTGAACCAGGACCGATACGTTCCGGCATCGTCCCAGGCGTCAACCAGTGCCGTCGTGAACACGCCGCCTTGCGGCCCGCCGACGCTGCTTTGCCCGTCCGCACACCCGCCGTAGTGAATCAGCGCCGCATGGAACGGGGCAGGGAGGGCCTTCTTGTAGGACCGGCGCCGGTAGTTCGTGCCTGAGTTGCAGGTATCGGTCACGAAGAACACGCGTACGCCGGCCGGGACCTCCGCCAGCACCGTGGAAAGGTAGGTGTCCGTCATCTGCCCGTCCCAAAGGCACAGTGTCTCGGAAAGCCCGTCCGCCTCCGTGGTGTCCCCATCGTTCACCTGACCGCCGTGCCCCGACACGTAAAGCACCAACAGGTCACCCGGCTGCATGCCCGCGCACGCCGCCCGGGCCGCCGCCTCAAGTGAGGCCTTGGTCGCCGCCGCGTTGTGATGCAGGGAGACCTGCAGGCCCCGTTCCCGGCACAGCATCGCGAACGTGTCGGCATCCACGTCGCAACCAGGGCACGCCCCCGCCCACCCGCCGTAGGCCGCCGGGTCGACGGCCGTCAGGCCAGCGACCACGGCCCGGCGCACCACGCCGGTCACCGACGTGAAGTCATTCGTGTAGTTGGTAACCGGTTGTGGCGCCGGCTGGCTCGCGCAACCGGCAATCAGGACTCCCGCCAGAACGATCAAGATAGCTCGCATGTCTTTTCCCTTCATTGTGTTCTTTCCTCGTGTATGGGGCGGCACTTGCCGCCACTCACATCTGCCTACCGCGCCACCCAAAGCCCGCCGCCCAAGACCACGGCGATGTGACAAGACCCGCCCGGACTGCTCGTCACATATTCCCACCATTGTGTCGGCCCGGCCTGATTCCAGGTCGTGCCAAAATCCGTCGACTTGTAGATCCCGTTGTCGGCCACAATCGCGAATTGAACCGTGCCGTCAGAACTGGACGACACGCACCGCCAGTCCCTGGCGACATCGGTGGCCGTCCAGGTGGCCCCATAGTCAGTCGATACGTACATCTGACTAGCGCTCCCGCACACCGTTTGCCTTGCGCCATTGCCGCACACAGCAACACCGCTCCAGTCCACGTCTGTCACTTTCAGGATCCAGGTCGCGCCGTAGTCGCTCGAAACGTAGATCCCGCCGCCATACCGCTCACCGGTGTCCCCGTCCTCTTTCATCTCGCACACGGCCGTTTGATACTGTCCGTTCGTGCTCATCCCGACCCGCCGCCAATTCCGCGACGCATCGTCCATCTTCGTTGTCCAGGTGTTGCCGTAGTCGGTGGACACGTACAAATAACCGTTATCCTCCAAGGCCGTCTGGCGCGCCCCGTCGGTGCTCATCGCCACGGAAACCCAGCAGAGTGATTCGCCGCCGGCCGTCCACGTGTTCCCGTAATCGGTCGAGAAGTACATCCCGCCATCATAGATGCATGCCGTCTGCCGGGCCCCGTCGGCGCTCATGGCTACGCACTGCCATGACTGAGCCGACCCCTTCGGCGACCACGCCACCCCGTAATTCGTCGAGACGTAGATCAACCCGTTTTGCACCACCGCCGTTTGCCGCCGGCCGTCCGCACTCAGCGCCGCGCCCGTCCAGTCTCGACTCGAGTCGCGTACCGTCCATGTCAGGTCTGCGGGCGCGCCGCCGCCGCCCGTCGGCGGCCGAATGGCCGACCGCATCATGCCAACCATCACTGACCGCGGAATCTGAGCAAAGACGGCACCGGCCGCCAGGATCCCAATCGCCAACCCAACCCATCTGATCAGGCGCCGGTTCATTGCCCCACCACCTCCCAGGCGTTCGTTGTGCCCTTGCCGGAGAAGTAGAGGGTCGTCCACCCGTTGGAGGAGATCGTCACAGCCGAGAACCCCATCACATTGCTCGTGGCGACCGCGAACGCGTTCGTCCCTGCCAGGAGATCAACCCGGACCCACTCGACCCTATTCGTGGACCGCCCCGGCAACCTCAGCGTCGCCGGCCCACTCAGCACCAACGTCCGCAGGTTCGCCTGCGTGAGATCCAGGACGATGTTCGTCGCGTACCCGCGTGACTCGTACCCAATCACTCATCACGTGGACTCCTCCGGGGTAGGGCGACGGCGTCCCCGCCGCGCCGTTTCTCCGTTCTGTCCGTTCCGTCCGTGTTCATGCTCACACCCCCACCGTCTCCCGCTCCCGTCTCTTCTCGAAGATAAGGTCCAGAATCTTCCCGGCCTCCTCCCGAGTCTCGCGCCCGGTGTACCCGTGCTTCCGTAGAATTCGCGCCTGCTTATATGAACACAGTCCCTCATCCCATCGCCGGAACACCTCGTTCAACAACTGCCGGCCGCCGGCATAATCCACCGCATCCGGATCGATCCCGGCTTTCGCCAGGATCGACCGCTGCTTCCCGCTCAACGCCTTGCCGGCGTTCCACCCTCGCGACTTCACCGGGGATATCTCGAACACGTCGAATGCGTCCACCTCGCGGGCTGCCCAGGCAGCCTTCGCCTTCAGATTCGCCCGCCGCGCCGCGTCGCGCGCGCGCTCCATCTGTAGGGCCTTCTCTTCCTCCACCAGGGATTTCGCCATGTCCACGGGCGCGCCGGCCGCTTTCGCCTTCTTCAGCGCCCGCTCGACCGCCTCATCCGCGACATTGCCGCCCAGGATGTCGGCCGAGGTGCACAACTTGTGCCGGCCGGAGTTACCGACGAAGTCAATCACCAGGCATGCCGGTTTCGCGCTGCCGCCGATCGCCAGGCGGCGCTCTTCCGCCGAATCCACCCCGTCGACCAGACCAGGCAACGGCCGCGTGGCCCGGCCTACGCACTGCGCATAGAGCGACCGGCTCTTCGTCGGCCGCCCCATCACCACGACCTCGACGCCCGGGTCGTCGAATCCTTCGGTCAGCACCCCGACGTTCACGACGTACTGCAGTTTGCCACTCGAGAACGCCGCCAGCGTCTTGCGCCGCTCGTCTTTGTCCGTCTTGCCGCACACCCACCCGGCGCAACCCTCGCGGTGCCGATTCAGAATGCCGCACAGCCGCTCCGCGTGTGCCACGCTCGCGGCGAACACGAGTGCCCGCCGTTGGCCCACGATCTCGATGGTCGGCCCGGCGATCTCGTGCAGGTTGCGTTCTTCCTCCATCACCGCCGCCAACTCGGCGCCGTTCAGGTCGCCGGCCGTCGTGTGGATCCCCGAGAAGTCCAAACCGGACACCTCCACGAGTTGCTGCTGCACGGGGACAAGCCACCCATCGTCGATGGCGTTCAGGATTTCGTAGTCATACGCCA
>Ga0118677_10003759_pt1 | contig 28377 bp, 16 predicted proteins | sample AliMusrvi5mmetaG_FD_86154 | JGI IMG/M metagenome (GOLD analysis project Ga0118677, IMG submission 86154) | reverse complement strand
GTTCTTATGCTTGAGCAGGTTCACCATCGTCTCGATCAGCAGATCCTGGCAGTCGTCGGCATAGTTCATCAGCCCATAGGTATCGCCGTCACTGACACGCTTGATTTCATCATACGCCAGCAGGCGATCCTTGTTCCCGGGCTTGACGATATAGTGGTAGCTGTGCGACCAGCCATAATAGATGCCGCGTTTCGTTAATTCATTGGCGAAGTAGTCCAGCCGGTCCATGCCGTCCGCAGTCATTTTCGTCGCGTCATCAGGTTCGCCTATCCCGCTCCACCCGGCACCGGTGAACTTGTGCATGCGCACGCCGTTAATCCCGTATTTAGCAAAGCGCGCGGCGGTATACTCCCCCTGCTTCTTTTCCGGTGCCGACTGGGTGAAGGCCAGATTAGTGCCCCAGAATTTGACCGGCGTGTGGTCTTCGAATTCAAAATGGTTGCCGGCCATGCGCACGCCGCCATGCTTGCCCGCCGGTTTGTCCAGCCAGTCTTCACAGCCGATGACACTTGGGGTGACATCGTTGCTGGCGGACACCGGGAACCAGTCCGCGCCGGGGACCACTTTGGTGAGTTTGGCCAGGTCCGCTTCCTTCACCAGCAAGTTCACCGTGGCAGGCATGTGGAAGGTGATGGTGACGGATTTCGTTCCAGCTTTGAACATATCGGAAGCCAGTTGAATGCGCAAATTCTGCTGAAAAAAGAGCAACGGCAGCGGCGGGGTGATGCTCACGGACATGCCGTTCAATGCTGGCGAACGAAAGATAAGTGCGCGCGTTTCTGGCTGTTGGACGGTATTGCCGCCCGTCAACGGAATTACACCTTCACTTCCATCAGCATGTTTGCAGAGGATGTCGCCTTGCTGGAATTTCGTCTCCACGCCGATGTTGGCTGCGAATGTGGTGAGTGCGACGTCCTTGTCAGCCGACAGGTCGTACTTGAAAGAGATCTCAGCGTCGGCGCTCTTCCATGCGCGCTGCTGAACTGTGATCACTTGCCCGGCGGCTTTATTGACTTCAAACGGGGTCGTCAGTGCCAGCTCATCACCGTTGGTTTTGGCAGTCGACTTGAAATCCACCCAACTCCAATTCGGCCCCCAACCTGCGAGGGAATAAGAACAGACTTCGTCGCTCCCTTTGAAATAGAAAAATGCCAGAGCATTATCCGGCGACACCATGGTTCGCCAGTCATCGTATTGCTCCGCGGCGAGCACGACACTGGCATCAAGGCATCCGAGCAAGATGGCCACGCTCAGCAACGAGAGCTGCCTCCACAGCGCCACTCCTCGCGAAAGACCGACATGGTGGATTCCATTCGTGTTATGTCTGTGCATGGTTCCTTCTCCTCTAGCCTGATTATTCACGATTCGCTTGAAAGTGCAACACTGTTATGTTCTGTTTGCCTCGGTGCAAGTGCTCAGTCCACCGCTATGGATTGATGGTGTTCCGGCGATAATGGAATCGGGCATGCCGGAACGTGCTATAGCGCTTGGCGATAGGATATGTAGGTTTCGCGCACAAAAATCTCATGAATAATTCGGGCTAGGCATCTCGTGATTACCGAATTCTGGCTAGGGGCACACAGAAATAGTATTCTCCAATTTATCGTAGTCGCGACCATAGGACGCCTCCCGACGCTGCGGCAACGGAGCGAGAAACTCTCCTTCCATGTCTGCCTTTGGGTCGTGTGTCTTCATTATCGTCCTCATGAACTCGAGCGAGCCGGAGCCTGGGAGGTCAGCTTATCTTGAGCTTTGGCACGGTAATTAAAACACAGAACTGGTCATCGAACCCGCACCACCTTTATGCCCATTATTTTACCGAGTTTCTCGATCATCGATGCATTATGCCCGATGCTCAATGACATGTGGTGGCAGGCACCTGCCCGGCACCAATCTTCAATGAACACGCCAATATCATCAGGTATTTTCGCAAACATACCCAGGATGCTCCCAACGAGTTTCGAAAAAAATGGTGAAGCGATCATGCCAGAAGTGTCATTTAAACAGCTAAATTTACCTTTTCTCGTTTTTATTATTCATGCAACTTAGTGTGATCATTCAAAATTGAAAAAAATGAAAAAGATACTTTTAATTGGAGCAAGCGGTTTTGTAGGTTCAGCCATCTTAAACGAGGCGATCAGCCGCGACTATAAAGTGACGGCAGTCGTCCGTAATCCTGAAAAAATTGTGATAAAAAACAACAATCTAACGGTTGTAAAGGCAGATGTTTCTTCAGCCGAAACTGTTGCTGAGTTGTGCAATGGTTTCGATACCATTGTTAGTGCTTACAATCCGGGATGGACAAATCCAGATATATATAACGAAACCCTTACTGTATACGGTGCAATTCTTAAAGGTGCAAAAGCTGCGGGCGTAAAAAGACTTCTTTGCGTTGGCGGGGCAGGCACTTTATTTTGTGCTCCAGGTTTACGTGTTATGGATTCAGGATTTATTCCGGAAGCTTTTTTACCTGCAGTAAAATCATTGGGCGAGATTTACCTGAATATACTAAGCAACGAAAAAGAGATTGACTGGGTATTCTTTTCCCCTGCCGGAAATATTGCACCAGGTAAACGCACAGGTGAGTTCCGTTTGGGGAAAGACGATCTGATCGTTGACAAAGATGGTAAAAGTAATATCTCGGTCGAAGATTATGCAGTGGCCATGATGGATGAAGTAGAAAATATGGCGCATCACCAGGAGCATTTTACAATAGGATATTGAAATTTTTGAAATCAAGGATAATGGTTTGCCGTATATTTGGGAGGGGTTCATTTATTTCGATTTATTTACGCGTTAAGATCATCATTTTATAATAAATTGCCTGACAATCATTTTAGTGACTTTTAAGTAATGCAAATCAAAGAATGTCGCATTATTTGCTAAATAGAATGATATACCACATTACATGGATTTTCTCCCTACCTTCACTATACCTTCCCCATACCATGTCCGTATCACGCTTTATTGTGTATGTCGCATAATATAATGGGTATTGGGTTTAGAAGCTCCTAGTTCGGCTTTTTAAAATACGACAATATTTAATTTTGAGCACTTAGTTTGAATGTTTCTAAAATGATTGTTTTAATTATATCTATTTTTGAAGTATAAAGCTAATATTTTAGATTGCTGTTGATGAACGTTCGCGAAATAGAAGATAGGTTTAGCTATTGAAAAAGAACTAACAGGCAGGTTATGAATAAAAAATATGCGATTGGTGCTGATGCCGGTGGTAGTCATATCAGTGTAATCACAATGGATCTTGAAAAGGGGACGGTTCTTCGCAATTGCAAAGCATGTTGCAAGGTGGATAACAAAGCCTCTGCGGACGATATTTTGGATTCATGGAAATCAGCCATCGAAAAATCAATCTCAGGTATCGACAGAGATCAGCTATCTGGTATTGGCATCGCGATGCCTGGCCCTTTCGATTATACAAACGGTATTGCGCTGTTCACGCATGAAGTAAATAAATTTGAAGAGTTGTATGGCATCAACATTGCCGATCGGTTAAGACATCTATTGGATTTGCCGGAAGATATGCCTATCCGTTTTATGAATGATGCGACCTCATTTGCCGTCGGTGATGCATGGAAGGGTAAAAGCTGCAAATCCAAAAGAATGATTGCCATCACATTGGGAACCGGTTTGGGTGCCGCGTTTATCGAATCGGGCATTCCGGTTTTGGAACGAAATGACGTTCCCCGTGGCGGGTGTTTGTGGAATATACCCTACAGCGAAAGTATCGCGAATGATTACTTTTGTACCGGTTGGTTTGTCAGAAAATATTTTGAAAAAACGGGCAAAACATTACCTGGCGTAAAAGAGATCGCGAGGCAGGCTGCCACTAATCCGGATGTTAGCGGGATTTTTGAAGAATTTGGCGCTTTATTGGGTGAGTTTCTGGCTCCCTATCTTCAAAAATTTGATGCCGATTGCCTGGTGCTTGGCGGAAATATAACGAGAGCATACAACCTGTTTGGACCTGCTTTTTCCGCCATGCTCGAAAGCAAGAATTTAAATATAAATGTAGAATTATCGGTGCAGATGGAAACATCAGCGATGATCGGAAGCGCACGACTGATGAATGAGGATTTCTGGAAACAGATTCAACCTTTATTACCCTTGATGTAATCTTTTGATATGAACTAAAAAGTTCAAAAAATGAATACGGACATTCAACATTTGAAGCCAACAGATCGAATCCTGTCGCTCAGAAAAAAGACGATGGGTGCTGCCAGGTATCTGTCGACAGAACAGGCGAAACTGATCACCGCAGTTTACCAGGAAAATGAAAACCTTCCGGTGATCCTGAAACGTGCAAAGGCCCTCGCGAGATCACTTTCGGAAATGAGCATTTCAATTGATCCGGAGGAGTTGATTGTCGGGAACCGCACATCCGGTATCCGTGCAGGGGTCGTCTTTCCAGAGGCTGGTTTATCATGGCTCGTGAACGAAATAGAAACGCTGCCTAAACGACCGCAGGATCCTTTCCAGGTGCATCAGGAAGATATCGTCTGTTTCAAAGAATACCTCGAACCATTCTGGAAGGGCAAGACCCTTGAAAATGATATTTATAGAACTTACGGGGAAGAATTAAAAGCGATTGAAAAGGTTGTAAAAATCAACCAGAAAGATCACGCGCAGGGACATATCTGCCCGAAGGTGGAAGATTGGCTTACCCTGGGACCTAATGGGTTATTAAAAAAGGCAAGACAAAAACTGGCAAATGCCAACGACCAGAACCGGGACTTTTACGAGAGTGTTTGCATCACGATGGAGGCTTCCTGCGGATTTATTCACCGGTACGGGGTACTCGCATCGGAGATGGCAAATCATCAGGCGGATCATCTGTTAAAAGCAAATCTTGAAGAGGTGGCGGCAGCTTGTTTTCAATTGTCTGAAAATCCGCCATCCACCTTTCGGCAGGCGATTCAGTCTGTCTGGTTTCTTTTTGTGATCCTGCAGATGGAATCAAATGCATCCTCCTTTTCCCCGGGACGAATCGATCAATATTTGTATCTGTACTTCGACAAAGATTTGAAAAATGGCACGATTGATTTGAACTTCGCCATCGAATTGCTTGATGCACTGTTTTTAAAGTTCAATCAGATTGTTTACATGCGCAATGCGCACAGCGCTAAGTTCTTTGCCGGCTTTCCCATCGGATTCAATTGTACCATCGGAGGTCAGACGATCAAAGGGGAAGATGCCACCAATGAACTTTCTTACCTGATACTCAAAGCACAGGATCACATGCGGTTGCCGCAGCCAAATATTACTGCCCGTGTTCACAAAAATTCTCCCGGCGAATATTTGAATGAATGCAGCCGGGTAATTGGTCTGGGAACGGGGATGCCACAGATTGCGAATGACGAAAGCATTGTACCTTCCCTGATAAATGCCGGTATAAGCAGCAGCGACAGTAAAGATTACGTGCTTGTCGGCTGTGTCGAACTGAGTACACAGGGAAATTACCTTGGCTGGAGCGACGCCGCGATGTTCAACCTCGTGAAAGTGCTGGAGCTCACCTTAAACGACGGGAAATGTTTGATTTCTGGGGAACAGATCGGTCTGAATACGGGTTATTTACACAACTATGCTGATTTTGACGATTTGGAAAGTGCGTTTCAAAAGCAGATCGACTTTTTTATCGGTAAAATGATTCTTGCCTGCGAAGTGGTCGAAAAAAGCCATCAGGTGCACCTTCCATCTCCTTTCCTGTCAGGTGTCATGGATAATTGTCTTGAAAGAGGGATCGATGTGACAGCCGGAGGTGCAACCTATAATTTTTCGGGAATACAGGCCATACAGGTCGCAAATATTGCCGATTGTTTAGCGGTGCTTAAAAAGCTCGTTTTTGAAGATCAGCTGGTCGAAAAAGAAGCGTTGCTCGATGCGCTGCAACTTAACTTTAAAGGCAACGAACCGCTCCGGCAACGTTGCATTAACCAGGTTCCGAAGTATGGGAATGATGTTGCATGGGTAGATGAATTGGGTGCCAGGTGGGCAGAATACTTTGCCAAGAAAATCGGAACCTACAAAAATTTCAGGGATAGCAAATACCACATGGGTCTGTATACCGTGTCGGCACATGTGCCCATGGGATTTAATGTGGGAGCATCAGCAGATGGCCGGCTTGCCCGGACACCCCTGGCCGATGGAGGAATGTCGCCGATGTATGGCCGCGACAAGATTGGCCCGACAGCGGTCCTGAATTCTGTTCTTCGGATGCCCTCATTACTTGCAAGTAATGGCTCACTGCTGAACATGAAATTCCTGCCGTCCTTATTTACACAGGAAGAAGACAGGGGGAAATTTACGTCACTGTTGAAAACGTTCATCTCTTTGCCGATTCACCATGTGCAGTTTAATGTGGTAACCACCGCGGAACTGATCAAGGCAAAAGCTGATCCTGAATCGCATCGGGGTCTGACCATCAGGGTGGCAGGTTATACAGCCTACTTTACGGAATTGGCACCCGATTTGCAGGATGAAATAATTAACCGGACAACTCATGGTGAAGCGTAATCCAAGTGAGGGGGGTGATGTATTCAAAATAAAACGCTTCTCGGTGCATGATGGTCCTGGAATCCGTACTTCCGTGTTTCTGAAAGGATGTCCGCTGAAATGTGTGTGGTGTCATAGCCCGGAAGGTATAAGTTCAGCTAATTCTCTGTGGTATAACAAGAACTTTTGCATTGCCTGTGGTGAATGTGTGGAGGCCTGTCCGACAAAAGCATTGCGATTAACCGATGATGCAACTCTTGAGATTGAAATTGACAGAAATATCTGCCGTTTATCCGGGGAATGTGTAAAAACATGCCCCACATTTGCGTTGCAATTCACAGGTTATAAAGCCACGGTAGAGGAGATAATAACTGAAATTGAAAAAGATCTTGCCTATTATCAAACCTCATGCGGAGGAGTAACACTTACGGGTGGCGAAGCGCTGTATCAGCCGGAATTTTCGGCTGAAATCCTGAAAGGTTGTAAGGAACGGAATATTCACACCGCCATCGAAACCTGTCTTTATTGTGACAGGGAGGTGATCGATCTCATTTTTCCGTATGTCGATCTGTTTTTTATCGATTTAAAACTATTTGATGCAGTTTTGCATAAGAAATACACGGGGAGAAGCAATGAAAGAATAAAGGATAATTTCAAATATATAGCAACTTCAGGAAAAAAGATCATCGTCCGTATTCCTCTTATTGAGAACATTACCGACACGATCGAAAACAGAAAAGCCATCATGGATTTTGTTGATGAAACAAATGAAAAAATCCCCGTTGAACTGATCAGCTATAACCCGCTTACGGAGAACAACTATAACCGGTTAGGAATCCCGTTTCTTTTAAAGAGTCGTAAAACAATAAGTTAATAGTATTGGTCATTGGAAGGCTTCCACAAAAAAATCGCTGATTTTGATCCCGTGTCGTGTCCAAAATCAGCGATTTTAGTTTGATTGAATTCTTCTAATACTTACTTCACAATCGGTGTTAATACCAAATTGCGGTATTCTACTTTGCCGTGATCGCCCTGTAGGTAAATAGGTCCCGGTGTATTCACATCAGATTTCATAGCGCCACCTGTTGGTCCGTAAACTGGTTGGTTGTCAATGATCTTTGTGCCATTCAGGATAACTGTTACGTGACGGTCGCACAACGTAATATCCATGGTCTGCCATGTTCCTGCAGGTTTTTCAGCAGCTACGGAAGGTGTAATACGGCTGTAAAGCGCACCCATGTTGTGCATATCAAGTGGTTTTTTGTACGAATCAAGCACCTGGATTTCATACATTCCGCGCAGGTAAACGCCGCTGTTGCTGCCTTCAGGTACATTTACTTCGAGTTTCAGATTAAAATCTTCAAATTCCTGCTCAGTACGAAGATTGCCATAGCTGATATGTTCCTGACCTTCAACCTGAGCAGGATCAGTTCCGAGTATGCCATCTTTCGCATAGAAACCATTCTTTTGTTTCGGGTCAATCAATCTCCAACCTGTGAGGTCTTTGCCATTAAACAGGTTGATCGCGGTACCAAATTTAAGTTTGGTCATATCGGGAGCAGCAGGAGGGGGAGCTAATTTTGTTCCGGTAAATGATGTTGAATCGACGCCATTTCCATCATGTTTGGGACTGTAGAGGAAACCAACGATCTTATCTCCCTGTTTGGAGGTCTTCAACCAGTTGGTTACCTGGTGTGAACGAATCGGTGTCCCTTTTTCATCCTTTGTGCGGACAAGATTATCGATCCGTGTAACGATCAGGTTGTGATCATTATCAAGGTAAACATTGGCAACAGGTGAAACACTCCCGCCAATCCATAAAAGGTCAGCGTCGAGGTAATCTTTTTCCTGGCGTACTTCGAGCCAACTGACGCCACCACCCTGAACATCAATGGTCCATTGACCAAGATATTCACTGAGTTCAGTTTTTTGAACAGGTACAGCTACAGGTCCTGTTTTTGGTTTTTCTTTACACGATGTGACCGTCAAAGAAATTAACGCTGCTGCAAATAAAAATTGAATAGCTCTCATTTGTTTGATTATTTATTGGTTAAAAAAGATTTGTGCCTAAAATTATACAATCTCAAAAATAAAATCATGTTTTGCCCGAAATATTTTCAGTTTAAAATGCTTTCATTTCTTCAATAACCAGATATCACAAATCTTTGATTGTGAACGCCAGTTTAGCTTTGATTCTTCCGGCTGATCGAATGTGACTTCAATCTTTCCATTGCTCCCGTATTTCTGGGACAGAGGGAATTCTTTGAACTCCTCAAGTCCTTTGTTATAGACGGAAGGCGCAATCCTTTCCCCATTCACCCTTAGCAATGCTTCACCGAATCCTGCAATACGAATCGTATAATGCCCGTTTGGATCAAGGTCCGTGTATTCCAGTTTCGGAAAGTTCTGAAACAGCTGCGTGGACAAGCGTTTACGGCTCATTCCATTATCCCACCAGGCAACATCGGTGGCATCTTCTGTCTGGGTTTTCACGCGTGGTCCTTTTGACAGATCTGAAACATTGTCGTAATAACTTCCCGGTCCCGGATTTTCCCAGGTGCGGATGATTTCAAGCCGGTCGAGTTTTTCTTTTTCGGTGGACATCTTGCGGATTTTATCGAATTCGTCGGCCAGCCACCAACGGTTATTCAGGGGATAATCGATAAAATCGAGAATCGCTCCGCGCTCGGCGCCACTGGCATTGTGTTTTTTAACGCTGGTCTGAGCACCAATTGATTGCCACAATGCTTCGCAATAATCAAAAACCCGCTGTCGGAGTTCCGGTGATACCAACTCTTTGTCTGCTTTATTGACCATTGCAAGTGCGTCTTCCATTGCCTTTTCCGGACCAACCTTACCGGCTTGTGCCAGAATCAGGTTCGCCTCTTTTTCAAGATTTAGCTCATAGGCTTTCCTTCTTTTTATGTAGGTGTCGTAATACGAACGCATCACAAGTTGTTGCCAGCGCCAGTTTCCCTTCAATTCGGGATATTTAGTTTCAAGGTTCTGCCAGAAAGCAAAAGTTGTTTCAATTCCGCCATTTTCTTCCACCGGACCAACCCAGCTCCGCTCAAGCGCCAAAATTCCGTCTGCACCGGCTTCCGCCGCTGATGTTCCGAAGAAAAACCGGGAATATTCAACAAGCACCTGACGCACGTCTTTCTCCGGATTCCAGGCCATCTGGCTCCAAACCACCTTATTTACGTCATCGTGTGTTCCATCGGAATATGAGAGGAACCCATCGGTGAATGGTGCAAAACGGTTATGGATTTTTGCATAATAGAATGGCTGCGGATTACAGATTTCGCGTCCTTCGGTGAGCGCAAAAGCCTGATCCCAGTTTTCGGTGGGATACTGACAGCGAACCGTATGGGTAAGATCGGGGTAATGTCGGTGTTTGTACTTCTTTGGCAACCGGAAACGGGTTGCAGCCAGGTCAGGGCTGCTTGGTCCGGTAACCACACCGGTCAGCCAGTCGGGATTATTCTTCTCGAGGTATTCATAAAAGTAGTCGACTTGTTCGTCGTTAAAACCCTGCAATGAAATCCAAAGTCCCGCATTCGGGTGATATTTCTTCAGTTCATTTGCAATTGCTTTAAGGTAAGGCATCACATACTTCGGGTGATTATCACCAGGGTCACCACCGGGGAAAAATACGCCGTCGAGTCGCGGACAGCTTTTATAAAACTCAGCATGCTTTTTCACCCCCTCATTGAATATCGCTTCATTCGATAAATCACCATCTGCCGGAGTCCATACCCAATAATCGAGTCCGTAATTGTTGCAGATTTCACTCAGTTTGGTATTCATCTCTTCTCTAGGAAATTTCATGTGCGGACCTAACGGACCATCCTGAAAAGGAATGTTTTCGAAACAATTGGTTCCAAATAGTGCCAGCTCGCGAAAGTATTTTTCGAACTGTTTCGGTGTCCACGAATCCCATGAGTTGGCAGTATTTCGGTAGCCAATCTGATGACCACGGATTGGATAAGCCGGGGAGGTGGCAATTTCATTCCGTTGGTTGAAAACTATTTTATTTTTAGAGAGTTCTACTGTTCTTAGAAATTGTCCGATGGCGAAGATAACCCCACGTTCGTCAGCTCCAATTAACCAGAGAATGTCTTTCCCTGCCACTTTTTCAAGACAAATCCTAAATCCTTCTGCTTTGGTTTCCGGGAGGTTTTCCCCGGATCGTTTTGGAACCGGCAGGCCAACTACCTCATTATCTTTTTGGGTAGCAAAGACAATTATCGGGACATTTCTTAATACGGATATGAGTTTTAGGTTTATGGAAGTTCGTTCTGCAACCTCTTCCTGCAGAACCCTGATCGCTGTTTCCCTGACTGGAGATTTGATTTTGGAAGAAGCGATAATTGAAGCCTTGCTAAAATCGATGGTTTGAGCTGACACCAATACCGTAACAAAGGACAGAACTGCGAATAAGAAGGATCGGATATAATAACATTGAATTTTCATATTGATTGAAATTTAGAATATTACGATTTAAATTGTTACCAGTTCAGCATCTAAACCTACAATTTCAACGGTATGTTTCTTACCATCCGTTATTATAGTAAATGATTCGTGGGATTCAGATAAATTCCACAACAGAACTGTTTTGATTGCAGGATACCAGGCACATACTACTGGTTTATCTTCCTCAATATACGGTATGCCTTTGAGATGAGGAAGAATTTCATGTTTGAAAGCATAAATTTCGGTTAGATTTTCAGGTATATACCTCAGACCATTGAGTTTTTTATCTGCATTTGTACCATATACGAACTTTGTCCCTTTTGATTTCAGCTTACCCGAATCAACATCCTTAACATCAAAATCTGAAAGAAAAGTCCAGCCGTCAGATGCTGGAGTTTCAGTCACTTCAAAAGGTATTCCGGCGGCCAAAAAAAGGCTGTAGGGTTTATCATTGCCAACCATTCTGCTGCTTTCTCCCCAGTAATGTTTGAAAGGTCCGTGGAGTTTATGACCTGCAATCTTCTGATGCATTGCCGCCGCCTTTTTCATAACCGGTGCAAGCGTACTCCAATGTGTAAGTGGGAATGGTTCCAGACCACTCATCATCATTGTATTCCGGATATCGCAAATAGTTGAGATGTGCAATTTGGCAGCCATATTTTTTGCAGAAAGCTTGTTTGCAGGATAGGCGGTGGTTTCGCTGTAAGCATTCTCCGGGCTGACGAATCTGCGATGAAAAAGGGCACTGAAAAGCTCATCCGTTTTCCCTTTTAACGGATTAAAAGCGCGATCCTCGAACATCAATTCCCCAACCCTCATCAGCGAACCTTTGTAGTCGCTTAACCGGATCCCTGCCTTTTCAGATCCGAGATACATGACCATTATGCCAAGTGCCACATCGGGTGCCGCGGATTGTTGTGCTATGAATGAGTATGTAAGCTGGTCGCAATTGAAGTTTATCCAATCGTTTAACGTCGAACTCAGGTTGCGGTCTCTAATATCTTGTTTTAGTTGTACCCAATCTTTTTCACCATAACCATATTTGCTTATAAATTCATTTTGATGTTCACTGCAGAAGCATCCGCCGATCATACCTGGAGTGCGTGCCAACCGAAAATCATCATCAAGGAATAGCTTTTTAAAACCTGACTGGCTGATTTTTTGAATGACAGAAATGTTTTCTTCAGTTATGACCGGATGTACAGATGTTCCAGAATATTTGTTGCCATCAATGTCCACACCTCTTGGCCAGTGCTTTGGCGTAGATTCGAAATCATGTGCACCGCCCAACGAGTTGCCCGGATGGCCTAACGGAACACTTAGCGTATGTACCGCAATTCCCTTTTTCTCAATTTTTTGCTTCCATTGCGAAATATCTTCAATGGGATAAGGCCAGTAGCCATTTAAAAAAATGGGCATCCAGACATCGGTAACACCACTACCCGCGATGAGATTTAAAAAATCGGGATGACTATTTAGTGTAGCAGTATTCGTACAAAGGCTAAAACTACGGTAGTTGCCTTTCTTCGCGGTACTCAAAGGGCTAAAGCCAGCCAAAACGCCAGTACCCGCTATCGCAGCTATTTTTAAAAAATCACGTCTTATCAGATTCATACTTCCTTTGTATTAGTTTCCGGAAATGAAAATCAACTTACTCTTACCAAAATCCTTTGATGTCGCCACTGCGATTCCCCGTTGGTCTTTTTTATTCACTGCACAATAAAAGTGATATACAACGCCCTTCCATTTTACAACGAATGATTTATGAGCATATTGACTATCATAGATTTCGGATGGCTGGATGAGGTTGTCACCCGTCCAGTCTGTCCAGTTTACAAGATCGTATGAGCAGGCAAAACGGTTGAAGGCACCATCTTTGCTACCCTCTTTCCAGAATGCACCGAAATAGAACATGACCCATATATTGTTTAATCTTTGGATGTTGGCATCACCTGTAATTCCTTGGTGATGATTCAAAACCGGCTCTTTCAAAAATCGCTTCCAGTGAAACATATCTTTGGAGACCGCCATTCCGATGCGTTCAGCACCTGAATCCGGATTGACACTATCTCCCTTTGCATTGTAATACATCACGAAAGGGTAACCCGTAGTTTTTGATCGATCCCGGATGATCGTGCTTTTATAAATGGTCTTGTTTTCCCACCATCTGACATCTTGGTCATTTGACATGAGAACAGGTTTGTTTAATCGGTTCCATTCGTGCACCTTTGCCGGATTTTTATCTGTATAGGCAATACCAACAGAAAGTAAACCTGCTTCGTAACCCTTGGTATTCCCGCCAAGGTATGACATCCAGTATTTATTTTGAAATTTGGTTAACTCGTATTTTCCTCCCCATTGATAGTCCTGTAAGCTCACATAGCCGGCTTTTTGATTGACATCCCAATCGGTATTGTTAGAATACGACAGAATCCGACCCTTGTTTTCCCAGTGGAGTAGATCATCGCTTTTTGCCAGCCAGGTTTCGTAACCTTTGCCATCAAATACAATATAAGTCATATACCAGAAATTGTTTTTTCTGAATATGCCTGGGGAATCCATTTTTTTTGAATCATCCGGAGGAACCATGACCAATCCATATTTGAATGGCGTTTTTACTTCATTGTAAATTGTTTGCATTTGCGATTCGGCCACCTTTTTAGGATTGGATTGTGCATGAGTATGATAACTAGTTATTCCCAGTAAAATAACAAATAGTAGTCTCTTTATTTCGATCATATTCAGTAATGTAAACAGTTATTTTCCATTTTTTCTTATCCAAATACGAGATCGGGGTGTCATTACTAATTTGATCTCTTTTCCTTCTATCAGAATTGGTTTCCCCGAGAAACCATCCACAAATGCTTCTGCAAGAGAAAGCTGAATGACTACCACTGTGTTTTCCTGATTGTAATTATGAATCACCAAGCTATGATCTGAAAGCTGCTGCAGGGTAACCCTTGACGGGGCATCCAAAACAGGTTCATTTTCGGTATGAAAGGCAGAACGAATCGTGTTCATCCAGGTTTTTGGAAGTTCAAGCAATCCAATTTGTCGCGGACAAAGTAACACTTCGCCTACAGCATCAAAATCCTTTTGAGAAAATGTATGCGTATTAAGTACATAGATATTTTTATTTTTATTTTGAATCAGGAATGGATGTTGGGATGATGCCTGAAGCAGCGTAGATGCTCCATCCGGAATAATTTGGAAATCCATGTTTAAAGGGAATTTTAGTTTCACGGGATTCCCTTCGGAAATGATTGTTCCTGTTGAAGTTTGGACAGGATGTAACGGCCATTTAATGCCGGCAAGCTGAGCCAGTTTTTCACCATCCTTTGCGTTTGCCAGAAATCCTGTTGTCATGATTGCTTTTGCTCCCTGATCCAGCGATTTCAGTATTTTAGAAAGAATTTCCGGATCTGCAGCAGCCTGAGTCGGAAGGAAAATGACTTTGGAATTTTCCGGATATTTTGAATCTGGAACCAGCGAAACGCCGAACGTTCCAATATAATCCATCAGGTAAAGATCACCACCAGCATCACTGTTCGGTGGTTTATAACCGACGACACCCTGAACAGGATTGGTGGCCACCGCTTTTGCAAGGTTGACTAATTTTTCAAAATCCTGGCGCAACAGATGATGGCCGGGATGACCCGTTACAAAACTGTCAAAATTAAAAAATACGAGTTCTTTTGCCCCGGCAAGTACCGATTGATAGGCTTGTTCAATAAAATCAAGGTCCGTGCAATCGCCATGATCGAACCATGCACCTCCTATTTTATCCCCAGCCAGTGTTGAAATCCAGCGATAATTGATAAACCCTTCGTAAGGTTGAACAAATCCATAGCGCTGGGTATATTGTCCGCGGGTTTCAGTACCTACCCAAACCCCGTCGAAAAGCTTTGGTTCTGTAGCAACGTCGTATCCGAAGAGATGAAAACGGTCGTACCATTGGGGGTATTTGATGATGATTTTAATCGATGGATTTTTCGTTTTGGCGGGTTTTATAAAAACTGACTGCGCAAGGTCCGTTAACATGGACCGCCTGTATCCTGACCAGCTCCTGTCGCCTTTGGCGGCCTTCGATTCAATGCTTGTGTCGGCAGTACAAAGGAAATCATCGATAATGAATGAATCGAAAAAAGGTGCTGAGTCTTCCATTACTTTTCGCAGGTCATTTTGCGTTTTTGGATTTTGCCAGTTAAACCAGGTCAGAGGCCCATCCTGTGGTATTCCAAAATCTTTTCCGGGCACAGTCGCAATTCCACCAACAACTTCAAAACCATTATCTTTTAAAAATGTAACACTGCTTTTTAACAGTTCCGGTGAAATAACTAAACCACTTCGGTAAACTTCAAGATAAACCTTTGTGATGCCATTGCAATGCAAGACAGATAATGCCTCTCTTCGCCCGGTTTCTGTCGTAAACATCTGTTCAACCGTTTGTGCTATAATATAAACACTTAGTCGCAAATCTGATTTTTTTGCTTCTGCGAAACTTTGTATATCGTCTGAAGGTTTCGTCGGTTGATGACAGCCTAAAACCAAGAAAAAGGCAAAAAGGGTGAAAGCAATTCCTTGTATTTTCATAACCTGAAGGTATTATTTGGCGATTTCAACTTTCCAATCAGTAAATTCAACCCAATATTGTCTTTTATCCGGTCCTCCGGCTGCAAGGCCAAGGTCAACAGCATCAGCAATACCAGGAATGTCAGCAGTATGCCTTTCAACGATCCAGTTTTTGCCATCCAGGCTGATGTAACCGCTGAAGCTATTGCCATGGCGAACAATTTTCAGGTAGATAGGAGTTTTTGAATTCTCGGGAAGGTTCTGGCTGCTTGCCTTGTGCATACAGCCGTTCGCAAATTCATCGTATTCAATACCTGCCCTGCCAGGGGTTCCGAACACCAAAACAGATCCTTTACTTCCGGGCTGGACATCAAAGCTTTGGGAGATATCGTTCCGCACAAAAAGTCCTGAACGGAACCATTCGTGCGTCCGGTCACCGAATTGATTGATTTTGACGGTTGCAACAAAGTCACCTTTAATCGCTTTTAAATAGGCCGCGGCATACGAATCTTCTGCATGGTAAAAATCTGATCCGCTTGCCGTGATCTTAAACCGGTTCGTTTGGGCATCCGCCTCAATTTCAAATGGTTTTGCCTTTACCGAACAATACTGGTGAATCTCCATTTTCGAAATGTCAAGGGGGACAGCATCAAAAACAGTCAGATTTTTGCTGGCACTGTTTTCTATATGTAGGTCATGGTTCCCAATCGGAGGTTCAATTTCAAAGCTAATTACCCCGGTTTCTTTTTCTTTCAATTCAACAGATTGATTTCCTGCCTTAGTTTGATCGAGATAAAGGGTGGCATTCATTTTTTGAGGGATTGAAGTCAGATTCCGGGCGGTTGCCGTTGCTTTAAGCTTTTCTCCTTTTAGAAGCCTGCTTTCAGAGATTTTAAAGTCTTCAAAAACAATCGATGGTTTATTCCCTTCAATCTTTACCGACTCATATGGTGTAGATCCAATTGCAAGCTGATGTTCCCCGGCGTCATAAATCCTGACTTCAAACCCTATTTTCCGGCTATTGTCTTTTATAACGGGGAATAGCTTTTTCTCATAAACCTTACCATCGAGATAAAGCTCCAGGGAGGATATTCCGCTTGCACCGCGATTGAAAACATCAGCGGATAAGTGAATGATGCTTCCGGCTACAACAGCACCTGAGGCTGATTTTGATGCAGTTTCGATTTTCAGGTTGCTAACTTCAAATGCAGGTTCACCTTCAATAATTGTTTCCGGTGCAGTAACGGGCGCTTCGATTTTGAAATTATTCTGGTAGACATTGTCTTCTATCATAGCTGCACAGAGTTTCATTTCACCCTGTTCGAGGTTGTAGAAAATATTCTCTTCCGAAGTCCAGCCGGCCGACATGTTGTCGAACCAGAATCCGACATTGTCATTAAAGAATCCGGCATTAACATTATGAATCAGGTTTCTCCGAACGATAGAGTTGAAAGTCATTCCTGCCGTTTTGATGGCGCCCGAGTCGTCTGCATCGCGCTGAACATCATCGAGGTGATTGTATTCAACGGTATATCCGCCATCGATCGCTTCTTCCTGGTTTGCCCATCCGCCCACATCTATTCCGTAACGGCCCCTTGTTTTGGTAATATAGTTGTGAGAAATCGTTGTCATTAAAGTGTAATTCGCGTAGATATTAATGCCTCCGCAATCGTAAAATTGATTACGCGAAATGGTCGTCTCCCTGATGATTTCCTTTCCATCGGCAGGATTTGCTGATCCGGTTACATATATACCGCCGTTATCGATTGTTTCAAAACGGCTGCTGAGAATGCGGGTTTGGTAACATCCTTTCATTATGGCAATTCCGGTTCCGTTGCAAGAACGGACTTCGCCATCAGCAAACTCGCAGGCATGGGCGTACTCATAGCTGATCGCATTGTTTCCGGCATATTCAGCCTCAACAACACCGGTTACCCCATCAACCCCATCGTAATTATACCTGATTGACCTGTTACCTGTAATTGCACCTTCGAAGGTTAATCCGTAAATACGCAGATTCCTGACAGGCTGCCCCAGCTTTCCTTTTATGACAACTAATTGACTGATCATTGGTACTCCGGCCTTCAGCTGGTTTGGATCGCTGATTCCATTTGCCGGTATATAGCTGATCTCCTTCAATTTTTTATCGAAAAACCATTCTCCGGGAGCATCCAGAAGTGCTTTTACATTTTCGATATAATACCTTGGCGGAACAATTACGACACCCTCTTGTGGATCTTTGAAGGTCGCAACCCCGTTTTTCTCATCCACTTTTGTAATTGTATTAATGCCTGTATGCCAGCGCAAAAGCATAATAACCCGGTTGCCTTCTATCTCTTTCCATGCTTTCACATCTCCTTTCTTAAAATAAAGTTCCCCGGTTGTTTTTGAAATGGCAGGAGGGACGAAATAGCCTTCATTTGGGGTGCGGGCCAGCACCTGTCTTTTGCCGTTTACGACCAGCATTGCAGCAGAGTCGGCATCGAAATGAGCTGTCCATAATTTCCCAGTCTTCTTCCAGTTTGAAACAGGTATTTCTCCCGATATAACAGGCTTCTCTCCCGGAAATGCGGCATAAGTAACATAATGATCTTTCAGTTTGTGGTATTCAAAAGCGCCGGTCGGAAGATTGGTTTCAACCCTTTCCCCTCCATCTTCAGGGTTAAAAATGAGCGGTTTTTTGATGGAATAATGGCCTTCGCGGATATAAACCAGTATATCTTTTCCTTTACCCAATGGATGAGGCGAACCAATCCAACGTTTTTCAACCGGTTTATCCTTTGGAAAAAATACCTTCGATTTCAATTCACGCACAGCTGCCTGCGCGCGTTCAAGGGTTAAAAACGGACCATCAGTTTTTCCATCATTCGGTTCCAGCAAGGTACCTGACCAATGGTCGCTCCCCTTGACTGAAACATAGAAATCTGCTTTTTCGGGATAACTAAATGGAAGCCATTTGTCACCTTGCAATAGTTTCCCGTCGCGTTGTGAGGTGGAAGTTTGTGAAAATGAGCTTAAACTTATCAATCCTGCAAAAAGAAATAGCCCGTAAAAACGTAGCCTGTTCCATTTAGAATTTGTTTTTATAATTTTGGTCATAACACTCCTTGTTTTATTTCAAGTGAAGTTTGAATCAGCAAAAGTATCGGATCGTTTTAGATTTGTTGTTTTCCATGTCAAACATATTTAAATTGAAGGAATTGATTCAATGAGTTTTTGTCTAATCATTATGGTTTTTTAACCAGTTCTATCGGTTTTAAGTGATAGCCGCTCAATTATGGGCTAATTATCTATTGAAATACGGTAAAATAGCTGATGTTTCTGGTTCCAAACCTTCGCCGGCATCAGACGATAGCGGCATGGCAGAAAAGGTAGTAGTGGTTATATATCAAACTGAGAAGGCTGGATTTTGGCAGCTTGCAACAAATTAATTATTTATCCGGAAATGTTTGACTTATCGCAAATGAGGCTAAGGAGAATGCAACAAGTCAGTCGCAAATTGCCAGTCGCTAGTTTACATATTTTGAAATGAAAATCAGGGTCTTGGTTATTGCATCGATGTTATTGGCTTGCGAAAATCCATGCCCCTCCTTGGGATATAATACAAGTTGATTGGATACACCTGCCGAATTCAGTATGGCAATCAGGATGTTGGTTTGAGCCGGAATAACAATATAATCCATTCCGCCTTGAAAAGCAATAGTAGGGGGGCTTTGGGAATTAATAAAATTCACCGGACTCGATTGGGTATAAATGGCATGATCCTGATCATAGGTTTTGCCGGTTGCTGCCGTTAATGCAAGTTGAGGTAGGAGGCCTTCATTCCATTCTGCGACTAGATCTGTTGGTCCAAACAAGTCAACCACCGCTTTTACGTGTTTGTCGGGATCGTTTTTATAGCTGTGAAGCATCGCTAAATGAGCTCCGGCACTGGCTCCAAGTAAAATGATGTCCTTTGAAATTTCATAAACGGACGATTTGCCGAGATAATATTCGATGGCCGCTTTTACATCATTTTCCTGCACCGGGAAAACATTGACGGAATTGTTGACTGCGAGGCGGTAATTCAGGTTAATAAACGCATAATTAGGCAATCGTTTTTTCAACGAATCTACGACTTCAGTCATTTCGGATTTATCGCCGCTTGTCCAAAAGCCACCATGAATGACTACAATGGTTTTTGTAGCATTAATGGTTCTACCGGCAGGTAAGAAAATATCCATTTTTTGCTGGGAGTCGCTACCAAATTCAACATCGTTATAAGCGACTGATTCATTTGAATTTGGGACAAGGTCTTTCGTACTGCACGATGCAAGTAAAAGAACTATGGAACAAACAATTGCTATGTTGCGCATAAATTATCATCTTAATTGCTTCAAAGAAAAGCATTTTTAACTAAGGAACAGGTGATATTAAAAGAAACTGTATTAACGTGAAAAGTGGTTTCGGTGTTACAATTGCAGAATATTGTTGTTAAATCAGGAATCAAAGTACCAAATGGCCTTCTAAATTTGGTAAGTATCATTCGTCTAAATTAATTACTTTTGAAAAAGGATGTAAACTAAATTCTTATGAGAATAATAACGGCCTTTCTGTTTTTTTGGTTATTTGCGGTGGCATCAGCGCAGGATACTCCTGTTTTGAAAGTGAAAATTTCAGTATCTCCGGAGATGAAAACGTCTTTCATTAAGGGTGGACGGATTATACTTTACCTGACCAGGCAACTTCACAAGGAACCGCGCAATGGTTTTGATATTGTTATAGGTGTAACTCCTGGCAATTGGGATTCGTCCACCGACTTTCTGCTGGATCTTAAGAATAAGGAGGTGATTAGCGCAGGTCCGATTAGTGAATTTCTGCATTCTCCCGATCAATTTTATTACCAGGTACTTTACAAGCAGAATCCCGATGACGGACAGGAAAATGTGCCCGGCAATATCATCAGCGATGTAGATTCGGTCAGGTATTCGCCCAATGCAAATCTCAGCCTTCGTTTAAAAAATGCGATCCCTCCATTTGAGATCGTCCGTCACAAATATGTGAAACCAGTTGTCATTCAAAGTAAGTGTCTGTCTGAATTTTCTGGAAGACCTCGTTATTTAAAAGCATCCGTTCTCCTTCCTTCGGGCTATTTCGATCATCCTGAAAAATCATACCCAATCTGTTACCGGGCTCCCGGACTAAACGGCCGTTACGATGGCGTTAACGGGATGGTCGCGAATAAGGAGTTTATGGATTGGTGGTTCTCCGGAAATGCCCCCCAGATTGTCTATGTTTTTCTGGATTCGCAGGGACCTTACGGCGATACGTATCAGGTGGACTCCGAGAACAACGGTCCATGCGGTAAGGCATTGACTGAAGAACTGATCCCTGAAATTGAAAAACTTGTTCATTATAAAAAGGATTCTGGAATGCGATTCCTTGCCGGAGCATCAACCGGAGGTTGGGTAGCGCTGGGTTTGCAGATTTTTTACCCTGATTTTTTCAACAGAACATGGTCGTACAGTCCTGATCCGGTTGAATTTGAGCACTATGGTCTGATCGATATCTATCATGACGAATCTGCCTTTTACAGCCGCTATGGGTACCTGCAACCCGAATCGCGGACCATCTACGGAGATATGAAATGGACCATGAAAGAGTGCATCGAGGAGGAAAATGTGTTGGGAGAGACCGGTAATTATCTGATTTCAGGAGGCCAGTTCGGTGCTTACAATGCGGTATTCGGCCCTAAAGGAAAGGATGGTTTGCCTTCGCTGATGTTCGATCCTGTTACCGGAAAGATTGATCACACTATTGCTGCACAATGGGAGAAATATGATCTGAAGAAAGTCCTGGAAAAAAACTGGACAACCCTTGGACCAAAACTACAGGGAAAGATCTGGATTTGGACCGGCGATATGGATGGTCTGTTTTCGAATGTTGCAACAAGGTTTTTGAAAATGTACCTTGATAAAACCGAAAATCCGAAGTCGGATGCAAAGATCTCTTTTACACCAATGGCCGGTCATTGTCAGGAGTGGAGTGATAAAGCGGTGCTGATGATGATTGCTGCGAAAGTGGCCGAGAACTAAAATAGTGCAGGAATGTTATTTTTGTTATCATCCCGAATCTAACGGGACACAAACCAAAAGTCAGTATTTAAAAAATTAATTTGTTATCCCTTATAAAATGAAAAATAAGCTGTTTCTATTTCTAATGGTCTTCGCTCTTTTTGCTGCCGAATCTGCTTTCTCGCAGTCGAATAAGATCAAACAAGAGCAGAAAAAATATCTTACTTCCTATGAGAGTAATACCCTTGCCGGAAATCAATTGCCTGTTTTAATGCCTTTTAATCGCTGGATTGATCCTGCAGGTGAACAGATCTATTTTGGGGATAAAGAAGATGAGAACCATGCGCTTGATTGTGCACTTTCTCCTGATGGAAAATGGATTGCTGTTGAAGGGCGCTATTCTATTGTCATTATCGATCCGCTTACAAAAAAATTGGTCACCCGTTTTACGCTGAAAAGTCAATTTACCAAAGATGGTTTAATGAATACCTATTCCGGTATCTCGTGGCGTAAAACAGCGGATGGGTACGAACTTTACTGGAGTGCATTTGGGAAAACCAAATCGCTTGTCGTTCAGGCTTCCTGGAACGAAAAGAAAATCAGTGTTTTAAAAACCTTTTCGTATGAAACTGTTAAACCTGCTCAAACGGCCTTGCCAAATGAAGTGCTCGTGACCGCAGAATCGGGTTTACCGGTACTGTATGTTGTACTGAACGGCAACAATACCGTCGAAAAGCTGGATATTAATTCTGGAAAAACAATTTGGTCCTCACCGGCTGGTGTTGCACCTTTTGGTATTGCGGCAGCGAACGGGAAGCTGTATATCACTAACTGGGCAGGATCGGTACCTGATAAAGGTGATGTCAATGTGGCAGGCGTTCCATGGGGATTGGCCAAAGTTGATTCTTTGACCGGGGCAACACGTGAAGGTACTGTTCTCGTTTTGGATCCAGTAACGGGCAAATCTTTAAAAGAGATTAAGGTCGGACTACATCCCAACGACTTAATTGCTGGTAAGGACCAGAAATTCATTTATGTAGCCAATGCAAATAGCGATATGGTTTCTGTGATCAATACCGGCACAGATGAGGTGAGTGAGCAGATATCTGTAAGGTTATCACCCGATAAAAATGATTATTTCGGAGATTCTCCCAACGGATTGGCTATTAGCGGAAATGGTAATATGCTCTATGTCGCAAACGGCATGGATAATGCACTGGCTGTTGTCAGGCTTGGTAAACTATCCTCGGCTTCCTCTGCTGAAAATACGAGTAAAGTCACTGGATTTATACCAACGGGTGCATATCCTGGAGGAGTCGCTATATATCGGGATTCCCTTTTGTTTGTAGCGAATATTGAAGCTGAAGGATCCAGGATTGCTACTATTTCAGAAAAAACAGGAAAGGCGAATTATAACTCTCATAAGCTGATGGCATCGGTTTCGGTAATCCCTGTGCCACAAAAATCAATCCTACAGCAATATACTTCAAAGGTTGAAAAGAGCAATCAGCTTTTCCGGTTGGCACTCACCGAGAAGCTACCAAGGAAAAATGTAGTGCCTTCTCCTGTTCCTCTCCGGATTGGAGAACCATCAGTATTTAAACACGTAGTTTATATCATCAAAGAAAACAGGACCTATGATCAGGTACTTGGTGATGTAACCGCCGGAGACGGAGATTCGACCTTGTGTACTTTTGGAAAGAAAGTCACACCTAACACCCATAAAATTGTCAATGAATTTCAATTACTCGATAATTATTATGCCTCGGGTAAATGCTCTGCGGAAGGGCATCAATGGACTGATATGGGTATGGTTACTGATTATGTGGAGAAGAATGTCCGGGCATGGATCAGGAGTTATCCTCATGTTCAGACTGATGCGCTTGTATATGCACCTACGGGTTTTATCTGGGACAATGCGATGAGAGCAGGGAAAAGTGTTCGTATCTACGGGGAAGCTTGTGATGTTGAATTCGATAAAAAATTGAACTGGACGTCCATCTATGAAGGTTTCCTAAAAGGGGATAAGTTCGATTTTAAAAACCTGACGACGATCAAGCCCGTTGAAAAAATTCTTAGTCAGAACTTTCCCAGCTCAGATAATCATGCGATTCCGGATGTGCTTAGGGCAAAAGCATTTATCGATGAGCTAAATACCTATGATAAAATGGAAGGTGACCAGTTACCGGAACTAATCGTGATGGCACTTTCGAATGATCATACTACTGGAACCCGTCCGGGACTTCCGACGCCCCGTGCCTTTGTTGCTGATAATGATCTTGCACTAGGTCAGATCATTGAAGCCATTTCAAAAAGCCGTTTCTGGAAAAACACGGCAATTTTCATTACCGAAGACGATTCACAGGATGGATGGGATCATGTTTCAGCCTACCGGACTGTCGGCGCAGTTGTAAGTCCTTATTCGAGACTAAAGCAAACTGTAAAGACGAATTATAACCAGGTATCCTTGTTACGAACCATCGAACAGATACTGGGAATCCCGCCTATGAACATCAGCGATGCAACGGCCATGCCGATGTTTAACTGTTTTTCTTCTACTCCCGATTTTACCCCCTTCAATTCAGTTCCCAATGAAATCCCCCTTAATGAAATGAATAAGAGTCTTGCTCAACTAAAAGGGTCTGCACTCTACTATGCCCGTAAAAGTATGGAGCCACAATTTGACCATATCGATCAGGGAGATGACGATCTGTTTAACCGGATCATCTGGTTTGCAATGAAAGGCAAGGAGATGTATCCGAGGAAATTCAGCGGAAAAGAGGAAAAGGAAGATTAACTAAATCTAAAAATAACATGAAGTCATCACTTGTAATTGCTTGTATTGCTTTTGTTTTCTTCGTTTCAGGATGTGCTGCAGAGGATGACCTCAAAATTTTTGATCTGAAATGTGAAAACCTGCAAAATCCTTTGGGAATTGATAAGAAGGTGCCTCGCTTCAGCTGGAAAACCTTGAGTGAAAAAAACGGGACTGAACAAAAGGCATTCCAGGTGATGGTTGCAAGCGATCCTTCACTGCTTGACAAGGATCAGGCTGATCTATGGGAATCCGGAAAGTCTGAATCTTCAGCCAGTATTCTGGTTCCTTACAAGGGGAAAGTGCTCGGTTCAGGATTAGCTGCATACTGGAAAGTTCGGATATGGGATGAAGCAGGGAATGTTTCGGCATGGAGTCCGGTTGCTAATTTCAGCATTGGGTTATTAAACAAGGATGACTGGCATGCATCCTACATCGGGTTCCCGACAGAAGCCGGTTACAACGAATGCCCGCAGTTGAAAAAATCATTCGATGTAAAGGATACGAATGGGAAATTGCTTTTGTATGTAAATTCGCTGGGTTACCACGAAGTATATCTGAATGGACAAAAAATGGGTGACGGGGTTCTTTCCCCTGCCGTTTCACAGTTCGACAAGCGTTCTTGGGCAATCACTTACGATATTTCGAAGCTCGTGAAGAAGGGACAAAATGACCTTGTCTTATGGCTGGCAAGTGGCTGGTATACCCAAGGTTTGCCTGGAGTCGTTAACAATGGTCCTTTGGTAAAAGCCCAGTTGGAAAAGTTATCTGAAAATAAGAGGGAGACTATTCTTACGACCGATGCATCCTGGGTTGGACGAAAGAGTAGTTATACGCGTCAGGGCACCTGGCAACCTCACCAGTTTGGCGGTGAAATCGAGGATGGCACGTTGGCAAAAAGCGATTTAACTTCAGAAGGAATGACGGATAAAAGCTGGAGCCCTGTTTCGGTAATTTCGGTTCCAGACTATGAAGTCAGTCCTCAAATGGTGGAGCTGAACCGGATTGCAGAAACGATAAAGCCTGTTGAAATACGATCACTGTCAAAAGATACATTCCTAATCGACATGGGGAAAACCCTTACCGGCTGGATCGAAATTAATTTTGCAAAACTGCAAAAGTCGCAGGAAATCGTACTGGAGTATTCCGATCACCTGGATGATAAAGGGAAATTCGCCGATCAAAAGCAAACCGACCGTTACATCGCTTCAGGCGAAGGGACGGAGGTCTTCAAAAACAAATTCAATTATCACGGATTCAGGTATATCCGGATTTCGAAACTGACAGAAGCCCCTTCTCCAGAATCAATTAAAGCTTACCTGGTTCATACTGGCTTTGAACTCGCTTCAGGGTTTCAGTGTTCCGATCCGGAAATGAATAAGATCCATGATATGATTTTTTATACGCTGCAATGCCTCAGTATAGGTGGCGATCTGGTCGATTGTCCGACGATCGAACGCCTGGGTTACGGCGGCGACGGGAATGCATCTACAGAAACGGCACAAACGATGTTCAACCTGAATCCTTTATACGCTAATTGGTTACAGGCATGGGCCGACTGTGTCCGCGATGACGGCGGGATGCCACACACAGCACCCAATCCTTATAAGGCAGGAGGTGGACCTTATTGGTGTGGCTTTATCATCACAGCTTCGTGGAAAACCTATCTGAACTTTGGTGACGTGGCAGTCCTTGAGAAATATTATCCGGTTATGCAAAAATGGCTGGGATATGTGGATAAATATACGGTTGATGGTTTACTGAAACCATGGCCCGATACCGACTACCGGGGATGGTTCCTGGGCGATTGGGCTACTCCAACTGGAATCGATCAAAAGGCTGAAGTTTCGATCGGTTTGGTCACCAATTGTTTTGTTTCAGTTTGTTACGATGACATGCAGAAAATAGCCACGGTCCTGGGAAAAACTACCGATGCCGGAATGTATTCACAGAAAAAAGAGTTGCTTCAGAAACAGATCCACAAAAGCTATTTCGATTCCTCCAAAAACACCTATGCCACAGCCACGCAGATCGATCTTGCTTACCCGATGTTGGCAGGAGTTGTTCCCGAAGAACTGACCGCAGCAGTTACCCAAAGTTTGATAAACGAAACTGAAAAGAACCGCGGCGGCCATTTGGCCACCGGACTTGTAGGGATTCCTGTTCTTACAGAGTGGGCAGTTAAAACTCAGTCTGCAGACCTGATGTATTCGATGCTGAAAAAGAGAGATTACCCTGGCTATTTGTATATGATCGAAAATGGGGCCACGACTACCTGGGAACATTGGAATGGGGACCGGAGCCGGATTCATAATTGCTACAACGGCATCGGTTCGTGGTTTTACCAGGCAATGGGAGGCATTCGTTCGGCCGATAATGTTCCGGCTTATCGCACGGTTTTCATTCAACCCCAGGTTCCGAAAGGAATTACATGGGCCAAGACATTTAAGGAAACGCCTTACGGGAAGCTTGTCGTCAACTGGGAATTAAAGGAAAACGTAATGGAACTGAATGTCGAAATCCCGGTTGGAATTGAAGCTGGTGTTGATATTCCTACAGGTGTGAAAAAATACCTTATAAACGGAAAAGAATTTGACATGACTGGAGAGAAGCTATCGATAGCTGCCTTTAAAAGTGGTAAATACAAGATCAGCTATGCACTTTAAATCAAGTCAACGATGAAAGTTAGCGCCGTGTGATTGTTCAGTGTATGGACATTCACACGGCTGTTTTTCAAATTTTACCAAGTCGTTTTAACTCCCAAAAACATCGTGCAGTTGCGTTGATATCCACCGATGCATTGTGCGCCTCTTCGAAGCCAGTCCTGAAAAGTTTGTAATGCAACTCCGAAAGTTTTGGCCATTTGTAGCCATATGGCCCTTGAATTGCGCAGAAATTTGTGGTGCTTTGCATTGTGCAAATCTTTCTTTTTGATGCCAGACTATCCTGCATCTTATTCCTTAAAAATTCAGCACCCACAATTTTTTCGTCGAAACTCATATTATGCGCAACAAGATAGTCTACCTGATCGATTAACGATTGAAAGGCCTGTAAAACAGTCAGAAGTGATGTTCCTTCGAGGTTTGCCCTTTCATTCGATATCCCGTGAATCCGTGATGCTTCAATCGGAATGGAAATTCCCACCCAATTGACATTCAGGTCCCGTAAATACAAGAAATATTCCTCCGGCAAATCGACGAACGCATTGACATTTGAACCCCAATTCCCTCCCAGGTGAATGGCCCGGAGATTCGTTCCACTCCCTTCCGGAATTTTCCAGGTTATGGGAGAAGGAACAGGTGAAGGGGTGCTGGTAGAAATAGGGGTAGAGGTGATTTCGGGTGTGACTGGCGGCAGTCTTGTGGAAGCGACAGTCATTGATGGAACCGGGGAAGATGCTTGCAGACTGGGCTGCCCGGTTTGCTGAACTTGTGCTGAACAGGCGGCCGCGAAAATCAATAGAATTAATATTGCTTTTAGACGAAAGATTGTTTGAGTCATATTATGTTTATGCATAAAAGAGCTTCCTCTCTTGATCTGAGATGCACAATACAGATTTTATAACCCCATTTCACTGGATTCCAAATCGAACGAATTATGCCAACATTTTCCTCTCAGAAGAATGCTGATTACGGCAGGACTCATTTAAATTTAGCATAATTTTGCAATTAAGCTTGTCTTACCCGGATTCCACGTGAAATAAATTTTGCCAATATTTTCACCCAAGAAGGGTGATGGTTGTGGCTGAACTCACTTAATTTTAGCATTGTTTCCTCCATTGCATGCCTTTTCAGCGGTCAATTTTATAAAAAAGGATGTTGGAAATGATTTTTCTTGGCCTGATTTAAATACAAATAACAGATTGGGACAAAAAATGTGTTTTTTTTCAGGAAAGGCTTTTTTCATAAATCTCTTGATAAGGATAATTTTTTGAGAGTTTCAACACGATAC
>Ga0118677_10003755_pt1 | contig 28404 bp, 15 predicted proteins | sample AliMusrvi5mmetaG_FD_86154 | JGI IMG/M metagenome (GOLD analysis project Ga0118677, IMG submission 86154) | reverse complement strand
TCATATATTTTTATATATATTAAAAAATATTTTTTATTTATGGTATTTACATATTCAGTTAACACACAAGGACCAAATAAATGGGTAGTAGTATATGGTGATGGTAACGTAATATATACAGGTGCAAAATCTTTTTCAGCACCCGAATCAACATTAATACAAGAAGCAATTTTAGCAACACAAGATAACTATCCTGGTGTTCAAAGTATGACAGCAGTAGCAGGTACATCAGCAATATCAACAGGTTCATCCTCCACCAATACAGTTTCTGTTGAATCAGATCCTATACCACCAGTGGTTCCATTAGTACCAGCCACAAGTGGCTCAACATTCATTGATGGTCCTGATACTAGTGTTACTGACGCAATGATAAAACAAAAAGAAGACTTAAAATCTAAAATAGTTGGTATTCAAAGTGTTGGATTACCAGGAATAAAAGATGTAACAAAAACGTTATGGGACAATTCAATTAAACCTAACTTATTAACTCCAAGACAAGTATGTAAAAAAATGGTAATGATGCAAGGTAAAACAATTGTGCCAATTGTATATGAAGAGCAAGCACAATATATTGTTTATGGTAAAAAATATTATAAAAATGGAAAATTATATGACAATGATGCAGCCGATCCAGCATGCGTATCACAAAAAACAGATGAAGATTATATACCACCAATGGACGAAAATCATCCAATGTGGCAAAAAATACTTCAAATGATAAAAGACTTAGAAGAAAACTTAATACAGATGGGAATAAAATTAGGTGAATTTACAGTTGCCTTACCAGCAGCAATTGCGACAATTGCGGTTTCATTAATAGCATTAGTATCTTCAGTTATTATTCTTCCATTTGGATCAGGCATACCAACCGCAATAACAGCAGTTCAAACAATGATTAAAGCAATAAAACAACTACAACAAAAAACAGCAGAAATATTACCACTTTTAGCAGTAATTGATACAGTATCTTTATTATTACCTAAAAGTGCTCAAGGAGTTATTGCACAAATCAATATAATTTTTGGACTATTCTTAATAATTATAACAGGATTAAGCGCAATATTAGGCTTATTGGGTGGTGCTTCAAGTGCAGTTAGTAAATCACAAACAAAAATGGCAAGTATTCCTTTGGCATCCGCACCTAGTGCCAATCCGTCAAGTGTAGCACAAGGACAAAGTGTTAAATTAAGCGCAAATGCTTCAGGAAGTGATTATAATTACACTTACCAATGGACAGATGCTAATGGAAATGTAATTGCTAAAGATCCAGCAATGGTCGATGATGATGGAACAAGAACAATAGTACCAAATATACCACTAATTGTCAATCCATTAGTCACAACACCAGCAACAACAACTTATACGTGTAAAGTAACAGACGGAGCAGGAACTATAAAAACATCTACAGTGACAGTTACAAGAATTTAATATTTTTTGAAATTTTCAAACTTTACGGTGAGTTTATTATCAACTACCTTTATAGGGAACTTTATAGGGGAATTTAATTTAATTGTCTTAGTCTCAAATGGATTCAATTCATTATTGGTTATTAAGTTGTTAACTATTGTTAAATTACCACTTTCTAATCTATTATTTATGAATTCTATACAATCTTGATCACTATTTCTAACTAAAAAATCAAAATAATCTTGTAAATTATTGATACTCATAAAATTAGATTTAATATCATCATAAAAATGAACTTTATTAAAACAATCTTTCTTAATTGGTACAAAATGATTATCCTCAATACCTAAACCAATTAAATGTGTTAATAAAATATTGTTCTTATCATAAACAACCTTATCTTGATACCCAATAGCTCGAATAGATTCAGATACAAAATAAATCTTATCTATTTCCAATCCATATTCTTTTAATTTGACCCTTAATTTATTAAGTAAGTTAGCATGTTTCTTTCTATCACTTCTAGCTGTTAATACACCTATTTCTATATTCTTACCAATCAAATGTTTAATATTATTAAGTAATAATTGAACTTCTTTTTTATTTAATATATCATCATCAAAAAATTCACTATAAGAGATACCGATATTACCTAATCTTATATTTTTCTTTTTTCAGCAGGTGTTTTGTATTGTGAAAACACCGGAAAGATTGCTGGTAACGTAAGGGATAAAAAGACTAATGAACCGTTACCCGGAGCTACAGTATCCATAAACGGCACAAATTTGGGGGCAACCGCTGACGGAAGCGGAGATTATTATATCCTCAACGTGCCTTCAGGTGTATATGACATTACTGCTACTTTTATGGGTTATGGGAAAATGATCCTTTCAGAAGTTAAAGTCAGAATGGATCTAACCACCCGGCTAGACATAAAACTGTCAGAAACTTCAGTTCAGCTGCATGAATTAACAATTGTTGCAGAAAAACCCAAGGTTGAGCTGGATAATACAGCCAGTAAAGAATCAATTTCAAAAGACCAGATTTCAAACAGTTGGGGAGGAAGTCTTACTGATGTCGTTTCTGATATTTCAGGAACCAACAAAAATGGTGGAATAAGGGGCGGTTTTGGAAATGACGTTTCATATAGAATGGATGGAATGGATTTAAGGGATGTAGGTTCTAATACAAATTTTGGTTCGGTCAACCTATCCACCATCCAGGAAGTTCAGGTGCTTACAGGCGGCTGGAATGCTGAATTCGGAGATGCAAACGGCTCTATTATTAATGTAGTTACAAAAAAATCAGACGACCCACTTCATATAATTTTCCAGGATAAAAGAAGACCCTCCGGTCAATACCACTGGGGTCGTAATTTCTATGGCGGAGCAAATGATCCATTTACGACTGTAATGACGACTGCAAACTTCTGGAATCCCGATAGTACATGGAAAACACCCTGGATGACTACTCCTAAAAAAGGTTATGATGGTGGTTCTGATTATTTCAGAAAAATGACTCCTCAGCAAAGAGCTGACTGGTGGAAAAGTTTTACCAATAACTCCGCTGCGTTTCCCCAGGAAGATTATACAAAACAAACAGAATGGGAAGATGAATTAACCATGTTTGGGAAAGTGGCAGATATCGGCTATATGTTCTCAGCCAGGTACAAAGAAGGTGTTACTGTATTTCCATCAGTATTAAAATATAATCCTGATTGGACAACTCAAGGTACTCTTGATTATAATATTAATAATTCATCAAAAGTAACATTTTCAGGTATTTTCACAAAATTTATAAATTCAGGCGATCCAAGAACATATTATCAGTCCTCAGAATCTACCTCAGGCGACGTTACTGGTCAGCAGCTCCCTTATATTTCAGATCCTTACAGTGTTTACCGTTACTGGATGTTTGGAACAAAGGGTGGGAGCGATCAATATACAATCCGCCCTCCGGAAAAAGCTCAGTTTCTGAATATGCAGGCAAAGTTTACACAAGTATTCAGCAATAGTACATTTCTTGAAGCATCTCTGCAGCATTCAGATATGAGATACAATCTTGATTTTGCTGATATCGCCAGATCAGCAGCATTCCCGGGATACGGAAATCCTGTACTGCCGACTACACAAGATACTGTCGCAGGCGGAATACCTGCATACGGAGAGACACCGCCAAAGAGTTTTTGGGATCCAACATATTGGGGTGTATTCGGTGATGTTTGGAGAAGTCATGCATATACACAAAGTTATGGCGCTAAAGCAGATTTAACAAGCCAGTATAATAAATATAATTTATTCAAAACTGGTGTAAATTTTTCATACCAGCGAATTGATAAAGTTACACATGAAGGGAGTTCAGGCCTGCCGCCAAGTACCAGCGCATTTGCACAAGTTGATGATATAATTCCCATTATTAATAAGCCATATGAAGGCGCTGCATATGCACAGGATAAAATTGAAATCGGCGGTATGGTTATTAATGCAGGACTTAGATTAGACTTTTTTAATGCTAATAAAAATGTAAGCTCAAATATATTTGATCCCTTAATGATGTCTGACAGTACCTTAGGGCATACAGGTCCTGTAGGTAGAGTTTCATATCGCCCGGATGGCACTGGTCTGGGATATGTAAAAACCCCGACTAGATATGCATTCTCTCCCCGCATAGGCATCTCTCATCCTATAACAGAAACAACTGTTCTCCATTTTATGTTTGGAAAGTTTAATCAGCGCCCGGCATGGGATAAATTAATTTCCAATCCGGTCGTATGGACAAATCACTTACCCGCAAATATAAATTCAAATTTGGATCTTCCGGATTCAACTTTAGTAACCTACCGTTATTATGGACAGAAAGTTGGTAACCCTGGATTAACCTATGAAAAAATGACACAGTACGAAGTAGGATTTGAACAGAATCTATTCAATTTATTTTCGTTAGATGTAACTATGTATTACAAAGATGCATATGATTTAACATCACTTGGAGTAAATCAGGGCCCCGGATCAAGTAGTCTTGAGGAATCAGGAGGGAACGTTGATGTCAGGCTATACGGGGACCCCTATTCGACTGACGGCCAGGTTGTAGGAACTAACATAAGAAACTTTACTACTACTGTTAACGGGGCTTGGGCAGATGTAAGAGGAATTGAAATAAAACTTGATTCAAGATTTGACTGGGTAAATTTCAGCTTTAATTATAATATGTCTTTTTTAACGAACGGTAGTTATCATGATAATAAAATGTTTGAGGAATTTCCATCAGGCGTTCAATTAGCGGATAATGTTTTTTCAGGAGCATCAAATACTGATAACGGCGGAACAGGAACTAATGACCAGAGATGGAATCCAAATAATTCTGCTGTTCTTAAAATCAATGCTGTTTCACCTCCTGATTTTGGACCTGAATTTTGGGGATTTTATTTGCTCGGAGACTGGTCAATTACAACTTCAACAAGGTGGTCGCAGGGTGAACAGTTTACCTGGTATCCTGCAAGTTATACAGGAGAACAGGTTCCCTTAAACCAAAGATGGCCAGACAGCTGGCTGACCAATATGAATGTCAGTAAAACTTTTCATTTGTCCGATAAAACAAAGTTGAAGTTTTTTATAACTGTATCTAATGTTTTCAATAATAAAAACTTACGCTTTCTTACCAGTGCCACTGATCGGGATGTCTATATGTCTCAGGGCAAGTTACCATTCCAGGCTACAACAATGGAACCGGAGGAATGGTCATGGTATACTGATCTGCCTAGAGAGATTTATTTTGGAACCAATATTGAACTTTAGTGGAAATTATCCTAAACGGAGAATATAAGAAGATGAAATTTAAGACAGATATAAATATTATTAAATGGATAGCAGTTTTATTAATAGGTATTACTGGAATAATAGAAGCTCAAAACCAGGCAGCTGTCTCAGCTTATACAATGACCAGGTCTAAAATGTGGATCCATGTAAGGCCAAACGGATCGCTTGACCGGGAATCCAGTCTTGGGACAAACAGTTTTGAACTTTCTTATCCGGGTTATTATAATTGTAATACGGAAGCTGGCGGAGGATGGGATAAAAATGCAATTTATGTGGGCGGACAAATAGCTGGACAGGATGTAGCCTGGATGATGCGTAACGGTAATTATACTGATGCAGATTTTTATACATTGGTTTCAGATGCACCTCCGGTTCAACCGTATAAAAACTACAACCTGATAAATCCCGGGTATCCTGAAGAATATGTTCAGGGAACTATATATTCTCCTCAATATGATGCCATGGGAAACCGCCATCTTTCACTTCAACTTGATGGACTGGTCATGGGCTGGGGCATTCCTAAGTATGATGATTTTATACTCGTAAAATGCCGTCTTACGAATACAGATACAGATACAATTAAAAACTTTTATTATGCAAGGTATTTATCACCAAACGGACCTTATTCACCATCAGGTGTTTCACCTGGTTGGGATAAAGAATATTTATACGCAAATGACAGTCTGGGATTTGTTTTTTATGATGATGACACTAAATCACCTGTCGCCGATGCCCCTAAATATTCGATATTCCCGGGCACTATTACCGGCAATGCAGGTGATCCTGGAAATATTGCTGTCCAGGGATCCAGAGATTATAAGCTCTATTCACCAAGTCTCTATGCTTTTACATTTATTCCGGCTTCAAACAATGCGCTTGGAAATAAGCATGTTTGGCGCAAAATAGTTTCATCTTCAAGCACAGCTCCATCTGATGAGCTTATGCCCGCATGGACATCAGAGATGAAAAATTATCAAACATTAGTTGATTTCCTAACAACTAATGAACAACCAAAGTTAAGTTGGAGAGCGGCTGACAGCATGAATACGGCCAACCCTGGCAGCGCCCTTGGAGCCGGAAGTAAATGGGAAAGAAACCCAAGATATATTTACGGAATTGGACCTTATAATTTAGCTCCGGGACAGAATATCATTTGGTATGAAGTACTTTTATGCGGTCAAATGGATCGGAATATTACCATCAAAGGTATAACTGGGGACTCCCTTGTAACAACAAAATTTGTTCAAAAGGGTTATGACAACTTAATGGCTAACTGGAATTCAGCGGAGTTTTTATTAAAAAACAATTTCAGAATAGGAACCAACGAGTGCCCGCCTCCAACGCCATGTGACGCTCCCAAAGTTGGAAATACAACTGAATTATTGGTGCAGGCAATATCATATACTGATGCTACCGGAAAACGCATTCCGGGAGTTAATTTAACTTTTAATGCTGTCCATTTAACTTCTACTGGATTAAAATATAAAGACCCTTTAAATGGTAAGCAGGATTTTGCGGCATATAAAGTTTACAGATCAGATAATTCAATTGAAGGACCCTGGGTGTTAATTGATTCAATACCTGTAGCAAGAGCTGACAGCGCAGTAGTGGCTGGACAGATTACGTGGTTTGAAAGAGCAGACCCGAATGTTCCTTACCGTTATTGTGTTACCAGCATTGATACTGCCCGTAATGAAAGTGCTATGGACGGATATTCATATTATCCTGTTGCAGCAGATCCTAATCCGTCAAATAATTTAAGTTCGGTTCTTGTTGTGCCAAACCCATTCCGTCAGGTCAGCGGATTTAATGACCAGAGTGAAAACAAAAGACTCGCGTTTCTAAATATACCTGCTAAATGCACAATCAGGATTTATACAGTTGCACTTGATCTTGTAAGAACTCTTGAGCACAATGAGGATAGCGGCCTGCAAACCTGGGGCACAGCAATAAATAAAGATTATATGCTTACAGATTTTGCCATGAACGTAATGCCCGGAATCTACATCTATCATATAGAGTCTCATGTACCCGGTCATGAAGGTGAAACGTCTGTAGGTAAATTTGCAATTATCAGATAGTAATAAAATGCTGAATCTTGATGGAGATTATAAATGACAAATAAGAAATACTTTTTACCGGCACTAATTCTATTACTATCGGTATTGCCATATATTTCAGGCTTGGCACAGATCCAATATAACCAGACAAACTGGGGAGTGGAACCGATGGATTACAGCCGGGTCGGCACTGCTGGATTCCAGTTCCTGAAACTGCCTACAAATGCAAGGAGTGCCGCAATGGGAGGCGTCTCTTCTGCCACAGCTTACGGTGATGCAAGTTCTACTTTTAACAATCCAGCATCAATAGCCGATGTTACCGATAATGATTTCTTTTTCGGAACTATGAAATGGGTTGCTGATATTAATTATTATACTACGTCATATGTTAAGAACCTCGGTAATTATGGTAATGTTGGATTCAGTCTTGCATATATGGATTATGGGACGATGGTTCGTACAGAAAACCTTCCTGATGACTATGGTAATGTACTGCCAGTAACTGAAGGTCTTGGTACATTTTCAGCATATGATTTGGCAGCAGGTATTACTTATGCTCAACAAATAACAAGTCAACTTCAAATCGGGGGTAATCTTCGTTTTATCCAGGAAAAAATTGACGATGCAAGAACAAGTACTTGGTCTTTGAATATCGGAACATTATACTGGACAGGTCTTGGTTCATTACGTATATCAATGTTAGGACAAAATTTCGGTCCTGATGCACAATTCACTTCTTATGCAGGCAGAATTGAGCAGACACCGGTAAACATAAGAATGCCTATGATGTTTATTCTTGGAGCTGCGTATGATATTATAAGTCCTGAAAAAGATGACAACCAAAGGTTAACAGTAGTTGGCGAATATGTTAAACCGAATGATGGCCCCGAAAAGGTGAATGTTGGAATGGAATATTTCGTATTCCATAATTTATATCTCAGAGGCGGTTATAGATTTAATTATGATGAAGAATCTTTCACATTCGGACTTGGAATAGAATATTCACTAGCAGATAATCTTAAAATTAAACTGGATTATGCTTATATGGATGTAGGCAGATTTAACCAGGTCAATTTATTAACAGCAGGAATCGGATTTTAATTTTACTTTTTTATAAAACATTAAGGAGTTAGATAATGAAAAATATTTTACGGTGGCTTAGCTTTCTTATTTTAATTGTACTTTTTTCTTCTTTGACAAGTACTTTGAAAGCACAGATCACATTAGAAGCCAAAGATAACGGGTATACAAAGGGAGGTGTAGCAGCAGATTCAAATTATTATTCTGACCCTTCTTATTTACTTCGTGTACGAGGCTCTGCTTCAGCTGATAACCAAAGACGTGCTTATATTAAATTTGACCTTAGTACAGTTACTCAGGCTTTCCAAAAAGCAGAATTAAGAATAACAATCAACCGGGTAGTTGCAATAACAGGCGGCCTGATCAATCGTGCTGACATATTTACTGTAGCTAATGACAACTGGAGTGAACAGACTTTAACATGGAACAATGCTCCTGTTAGAGGAAATTATTTGTTCACACAGGAATTTTCCAGTAAGACCACGGCTATGGCAGATACAGTTTATTCACTTGATATAACTAATTATGTGCAGAGCGAATACAACGGTGATAAAATTGTTACTATCTGTATGGTAGATACTTTAAATAATGGGACAGATATAAGATTCTGGTCAAACCGGAGTCTTCTTGCAACTGGTCCGGAATTAGTACTTACTACCGGTCCTGTAGGAACTGCAAGTGTAACATCACCAGCCGGCGGAGAAAACTGGCCTGTAGGTTCAACACAAAATATAACATGGACCAGCGCAAATATTACAAACATGAAAATTGATTACACAACAAATGAAGGCGGCAGTTGGACAAATATTATTGCTTCAACACCAGCCGCTGCCGGATCATATAGTTGGGCTGTTGGCAATATGAATTCATCTGCAAAATGTAAAATCAGATTAAGTGATGCTGATAATCAATTCACTTCTGTTGTTAGTACTGGTGATTTCTCTGTAATGAATAATGTGTCTGCTGCTATCGCAATAAGCGCTCCTACAACAGGCGACAATTTAATTGCAGGTTCAGCAAAACCAATTATATGGACAAGCAGTTATGTTTCAAATGTTAAGCTTGAATATTCTTTAGATAACGGCGGAACATGGACTCCTATAAATGCTTCTGTTTCGGCAACAGCTCTTACATATCCCTGGATCTTACCTTCTGCTAACTCCTCACAATGTATGGTAAGAATTAGTGATGTCGTTAATCCAAGCGTAAATGGAATAACACCTGTTTTTACAATTTTAGGATCTTCAGCTAATTCAGCTGTATTAGTCGGCAATGTTTATACTAAGGCAGGAGTTTCTGCTGACTCTAATTACTTTAGTGATGTTTTGTTAAGAGTTCGAGGATCTGCCACTGTAGATAACCAGCGTAAAGTTTATTTAAAATTTGATATGACCGGATTTACAGGTTCGTTGGATAAAGCAGAATTAAAAGTAACTGCTTACCAGGTACTTGCGAATACAAACGGTCCGAACAGAATGGATGTTTACACAGTTGCAGACGACAGTTGGATGGATACATCTTTAACCTGGAATAAAGCTCCGGTTCAAGGAACTTATTTACTTACTCAGGAATTTGCAACAAAAGCTACCACGCAATCAGACACAACTTATCCCCTTGATGTTACAGCATATGTAAAAAGTGAATTTCAGGGAGATAAAATGGTGTCATTCTGCCTTACTGATACTTCAAACAATAACACTGATATCAGATTGGGTTCTAACAGAGGATATGTTACTCCACCGCAATTAGTTTTATATACAGTTACCGGAGTAAAAGATAATGCAAATAACATACCTAAAGAATTTGCTGTAAGACAGAATTATCCAAATCCATTCAATCCCAGCACAAAGATTTCTTACTCTATTCCTAAAGCAGGCCAGGTAAAAATTATTGTTTATAACGTTCTAGGAAGTGTGGTCGCTGAATTGGCTAATGGAGTTCAAAGTGCGGGTATTCATGAACTCGTATGGAACGCTTCTTCATACGCTTCAGGTGTATATTTCTACAGAGTGCAGTACGGAGTACATGACAAAACCACTAAAATGATGTTAATAAAATAAAGTGAAAAAATTGTTTCATTCATATCGTCTCCTCAAAATGATAATAGTGATCAGCCTTCTGCTGGTCACTAATATATGTTCTCAATCAATCGGATATTATGTCAGTGATACTGACGGGAATGATCTAAATTTGGGAACAAGCCCATCTCAGGCATGGCAAACATTAACAAAAGTCAATCAGACAACTTTTCAACCTGGCGATACGATTTATTTTAAATCTGGTGACGGCTGGGTTGGTCAACTGATGCCTAAAGGCTCCGGAAGCCTGGGTTTACCCATTGTTATAAATATGTATGGGGGGAATATTAAACCCCTGATAGATGGTAATGGCGTAATTGGCCAGGGCACACTATATTTTGTTAACCAGGAGTATTGGGAAATTAATAATCTGGAAATTAAAAATGATGCTGTAACAGGCGCCGATCGACGCGGAGTAAATTTTGCAGCTTACAATGTCGGGCTGCTTCATCATATTTATCTTAGAAATCTTTATATACATAATATTAAAGGTTTAGTTGGACAGACAGATGTTGAAAAAAGAACTGCGGGTATTGGCATAGAAACCTTGACAGACGATGTTACTCCGACAAGATATGATGATGTTTTGATAGAAGGATGTCTGATTGATTCATGTGACAACACCGGGCTTTATACTGATAATCCTTCCGGTAGGTCAGACTATCCTCTCTCTGCTTCTTGGGTAAACAGAAAATTTACAAATTTAAAAATCAGAAATAATATTATTCATCATATTGCAAAAAACGCTATGATTATCAGGCTGGACGAAAATGGCGTGATTGAACATAATGTATGTTATGAAACCGCTTTAAAGGGCACCGGCAATACGATGTATACTTCATCTTGCAGTGGCACAACTTTTCAATATAATGAAGGTTATTTTAATCGCTCCACCGCCGATGATGGAAGCATGTATGACGCAGATTTACGAAGCCCTAATACGGTCTGGCAATATAGTTATAGCCATGATAATGCTCATGGGTTAATGTGGTTCTGGACGAATATTGCGGATACAGGAATTGTTTGCCGTTATAATATAAGCCAAAATGATAAAGGCAATCTTGTTTCGTTTAGGACAGATCTAACCAGCGCTAAAGTATATAATAATGATTTCTATATAGATAGTTCACTTTCTCCTACTATAATCAATGAAATGAGCGGGACCCCTCATTACACTTATAATAATAATGTTATATATAATAAAAGTACTACTGCAAAATATTATTTTCATAACGGTGTGAGAACAATTGACTATAACCAGATGTATGGACAGCATCCCATTAGTGAACCAAGCGACAAGCATAAACAGACAACCGATCCATTATTTGTTAACCCGGGACAAGGGACGCTCGGACTAAATACTCTGGGCGGATATCAGATCCAGTCTAATTCCCCTTGTATTAACAAAGGATTAACAATGGTTCCTAATGGCGGACGTGATTTCTGGGGATATTTGGTCCCAGACCCAAGCGGTTTAACTGACCGGGGTGCTTTTGAATATAACTCAATAATGGCTATAAATGATAATAATAAATATTCTGTTTCAGATTTTACTCTTAAACAAAATTATCCTAATCCCTTTAATCCAAATACCAGAATTTCATTTCAGCTTCCCAACAGCGGAATTGTGAAAGTAATAGTTTATGATATTATGGGCAGGGAAGTGTGCGTTTTAGCTGACGGTCAGGAATCTTCCGGTTTGAAAACCCTAAATTGGAATGGACGCTCAGGTTCAGGAAAAATTATGCCTTCAGGGGTTTATATATGCAGTATTTCCTTTTCGGGAAATGTTAAAAATATGAAAATGATATTATCCAAATAATGAAAGCAATATCATTCAGAATCATTTCGTTATTTTTTATGTCTGCGTTAGTATTTACGTACGGACAAAACCGTTATGAGTCAGAAATATTTTCAAGTTACCAACTTCAGAGCAATATTCAATTTGGCCGGTCTACTGCAGTAAGCGGTTCCGTTATGGATCTTATGCAGGATATTTACACAGGAACTGGTGACACTGTAAAAAACCGTCCTCTTATAATTTTCATTCATGGGGGAGGATTTAAAGACGGAGATAAAATAAGCAGTTTTGGCACCCTTCTTTGCGGAGGATTTGCAAAAAGAGGTTATGTCGTTGCTTCTATTAATTACCGGTTGGGAACTACTAATACACTTGAAACTGATTATGAGGCAATGCTCCGGGCCGTTCAGGATGGAAAAGCCGCTGTAAGATTTTTCAGGAGATATTCTGCATTATATGGTATTGACACATCGCAAATATTTGTAACAGGCAGTTCAGCTGGTTCAATTACAGCCTTGCATATGGCATATTTGCGTCAGAATGAAATCCCCTCGTATGTAAATTTAGCAGGCCTTGGGGGAACTCTTGAGGGAACTAGCGGAAATGCAGGGTTCTCCTCTGAAGTTCAGGGCGTTATAAGCAACTGGGGAGCTCTTGTGGATTATCATTATATGAAAGCTGGGGATGTTCCGGTGTTTTGTGTGCATGGACTAAGTGATGTTACAGTCCCCTGCGATTCTTCTTTTGCCGATGGTCCGTTTCAATATGGAAGCATAATAATCAATAATTATGCGAATACTTTAGGCGTAAAAACCGGAATCAGGCTCTTTGACAATACTGGACACACACTTGATAATAATACTTCTAAACAGGATAGCGCATATAATGATATGAGTGCATGGCTTTATACCTTACTTAAACAGACAACAGGTATAAAAAGCCAGGGGGGACTAATCAATCCCGATTCTCCAATATTAAAGCAAAATTATCCTAACCCTTTTAATCCTACTACAACTTTAGAATATCAGATTTCAAAGCCGGGATTTGTTCAGTTATATATTTACGATTCCTTAGGAAGAATAGTTGATCATGTTGTCAACCAATATCAGAATGCAGGTTCATTTAAACTTTCATTCAATGGATCATCTCTATCTTCGGGGATATACTATGCTCAATTATCTTCTTCTTCAAATAATGTAACTCAAAAAATGATTTTATTGAAATGAACCGGATCAATAAAATATGATCGGGGAAATTTATATCCGGATATTCAAGTTGTTCTAAACTTAAAACAAAAATTCAAATAATTTATTCATATAATGGAAATAATGACATGAAACTTTCTACAAGATTGGTTCTTTTATTTGTACTAGTCAGCAGTTTAACATGGGGACAAACAGCAGGAGACTGGCATTCAAATGCAACCGGAAACTGGAATGCATCTGCAACATGGCAAAGATTGAATAGTGATCTGGTTACTTGGGAAAGTTTTGGTGTCGGACAAAATACTGGATTAGGATATCCGAATGCTGCTGAACTTGGAACGGCAACAATTCAGAGCGGCCATACTGTCACCTGGAATGCAGCTTCAATTATCTGCGGTCCTGTAATTGTTGCCAGCGGAGGCATTTTAATCCATGGCTCAACAGCCGGTACATATGCAAGTTTGACTGTAAATGGATCCTTAATCCTGGGAACAACCGGTACATCCAATAAAGTAATGAATGTTATAGGCGATTTATTAGTCGGCAGTACAGGTTCAATTGCCTGTGCAGCTGGTACGGCCGCCGGGAATAAACATACAGTCAACATAGGAGGCAATTTAATAAACAACGGTTCAATTACTCCAACTGCTGTCTCTACAACATTTACTACTAAAAATTTATTTGTATTTAACAAACAGGGAATTGCAATTTTTTCAACAACAGGAACTCCAACATCAACCGCAATTGGAAATTTAACTGTATATAATGGTACAACACTCGATATTCAGATTCCTGTAACAATTGGCGGAACTACTGTTTCTGTAGTTGTAGACAGCGGTTTAATTACAAGCTCAGGTAATGGATCAATTATTTATAGTACACTTAATTCTGCAAATTCAATAACATATTGCGGTAAAAACAGTCAGCAAACCACTGGTCCGGAACTTAATGGTGTTTCAGTTCCTTCTGTTACAGTTAATAACAGTTATGGAATTATGTTGGGAAGTGATGTTACAGTTAGAAGTACACTAACTATGACATCTGGAAACATAGCTCTAAATGGCAAGAATCTTGTTTTAGGGACATCGACTGTTTCGCCAGGGACTTTAACTTATACCGCTGGAAATATTACTGGTATTGGAACCTTCAAGAGATGGCTTGGAACTACCATTGCCGGTACTGCAGGAACCTTCCCAATGGGTGTTGGATCAAACAGCAGAAGTATCATTATCGGGGGTACACCAACAACAGGCGGGTCAGTAAGAGTTTCTTATACAGATGCTGGCACTGTTTCGCAGCCATTTGGCCCTTCATTTTTAGAAAATTCCCAGACATTTGTTAATCGTTTAGATGCAGTATGGACTGTGTCAATTATAGATAGTTTAACAGGTTCAGGTTTAACTCTTTCAATTAATGGGAATGGTATTCAGGGTATTAACGCAATAACCGATTTAACAATTTCAGGTGCCACAGCAGCAGCGCCCGGAACTTATGCTGCGCCTTCTGGCACTACAACAGCTCCGGTTTTTAACAGACAAGGGTTAACAGACATAACTCTGCCTTCATCCTATTATGTCGCTTCTACAAGCAACTCTTCATTACCCGTTGAATTGTCATCTTTTTCTGCCAGCACAATTGGATCAACTGTGGAATTAAAATGGACCACTGCAACTGAAGTTAATAACCGGGGATTTGAAATCCTCCGTGCAGGTAAAGATAATATCTTTGGAAAGATTGGATTTATAAACGGAAACGGTAACAGCAATACCGAAAATAATTATTCAATAAAAGACAATCCCGGTTGTGGAATATTTAACTATCAAATTAAACAGATTGATTTCAATGGTAACTGCAAATATTCAAATATGGTAGAAGTAAATATTTCGATCCCAACTAAATTATTACTAGGACAAAATTATCCAAACCCATTTAACCCTTCTACGGTGATCAGATTCGATCTTCCGAAAGCAACTCATATTCTACTTAGTGTATATAATTCTCTTGGACAAAAAGTTGCAACCCTGGCTAATGACTATTTAAGGGAAGGATCTTATGTAAGAACATTTGATGGAACAGGTTTAGCTACAGGAATATATGTTTATAAATTATCAACTGATGAATCTGTCATTACTAAAAAAATGGTATTAATTAAATAAGAATTCTCAAGGGAAAAAATAGAATAATGGAAATATCACGATGAGAGTACATCCTTTTTCGTTTGCAATTTTATTCGGCCTGTTTACAAGTAGTTTGTTATGTCAGGTTGATAAAACAAGTATATACCACAACGGATGGATCGACTTTAATAAAAACGGGATAATGGATCCCTTTGAGAACCCTAAACTGGATATAGATACCAGAGTAAAAGATCTGGTCAGCAGGATGAATCTTGATGAAAAGACATGTCAGACTGCTACCCTTTATGGTTTTGGCCGTGTGTTAAAAGATGAACTCCCAACTGATAAATGGCCGAATGAAATATGGAAAGACGGTATTGCCAATATTGATGAACATCTGAACGGTCTAGACAGGAAAGAGACCCAGACAAAATACTCATGGCCTCCGTCTCAACATGCAAAAGCGATTATTGAAGTACAAAAATTCTTTATTGAGAAAACCCGGCTGGGTATCCCTGTTGATTTTACAAATGAGGGTATAAGAGGAGTTTGTCATCAGGGCGCAACATCCTTTCCCTCTGGACCTGGATTAGGAAGTACCTGGGACACTGAACTTATTTATAAAATCGGGACAATAACTGGCTTAGAAGCTAAAGTTTTGGGATATACAAATATATATTCTCCTATATTGGATTTATCTCGTGATCCCAGATGGGGACGGGTAGTTGAATGCTACGGAGAAGATCCGTTCTTGGTTTCAAGACTCGGGCTCCAGCAGGTAAAGGGAATTCAAGATCAGCGTATTGTTTCAACTGTGAAACACTTTGCTGTTTACAGTGTTCCAAAGGGCGGGAGGGACGGCGAAGCAAGAACTGATCCTCAGGTTACACCACGAGAAGTTGAGAACCTGTTTCTTATGCCATTCCGGACTGCATTTATTGAGGGGAAAGCTCTTGGCACAATGAGCTCATATAATGATTACGATGGTGTGCCTATAACCGGCAACTCAGATTTCCTTATTAAGAAACTTCGCCAGGAATGGGGATTTCGGGGTTATGTGGTTTCAGATAGCAAAGCGGTTGAATTCCTTTATACAAAACATCATGTCGCTTCTGATGCCAAAGATGCAGTAAGACTTGCAATTGAATCCGGTTTGAACGTCAGAACTGAATTTACTGCCCCGGATGATTATATACTTCCATTAAGGGAGTTAGTCCAAGAAGGAAAAGTATCAATGAAAACTCTTGACGAAAGAGTGTCGGATGTCCTTAGAGTTAAGTTCTGGCTTGGTTTATTCGATAATCCCTACACGGAAGATGTTGCAGCTGCAGATACAATTGTAGCCAACAAGGAACATCAGAAAGTTGCATATGAAACATCATTAAAATCAATTGTATTGTTGAAAAATGATAATCATGTTCTTCCATTAAAAAAGACCATTAAATCAATACTTGTAACCGGTCCGAATGCTGATGCAACTTCTTCATCTGTAAGCAGATATGGTCCTTGCAAAGTTGATGTAATTTCGGTTCTTGCTGGCATTAAGGAAAAAATTGGAAATTCTGTAGAGGTTAAGTATACAAAGGGATGTGAAATTACTGATAAAAACTGGCCCGAAAGTGAATTAATTCCCGCAGCTCCGGCAGGTGATGAGAAAGCTGAAATAGAAAAAGCTCAAATGCTGGCAAAAAATGTTGATGAGATAATTGTTGTTGCAGGTGAAGATGAAAAAATAGTTGGAGAATCAAAATCAAGGACCAGTCTGGATCTTCCGGGTTTTCAACTTGATCTTATAAAAGCAATGTATGAAACTGGAAAACCAGTAATAGTTATTCTTATAAATGGACGTCCTCTATCAATCAACTGGGTAAATAAATACATACCTGGTATAATAGAAGCATGGTTCCCCGGCAAATGGGGGGGAGCCGCAATTGCAGATGTTTTATTCGGAGATTATAACCCCGGCGGAAAGCTTCCAATTACATTCCCGAAATCAGTTGGTCAGATCCCATTGAACTTTCCATATAAACCCGCTTCTGATCTTGGCGATCCGACAGGTTCCAGAGGCGTTTTGTATCCATTTGGATACGGTATGAGTTATACAACTTTTAAATATTCAGGTTTAAAAATATCTCCTGATAATCAGCATCTTGAAGGAAATGTTGAAGTTAGTTTTGATGTCGAAAATTCGGGTTCGATGAAAGGAGACGAAGTCGCTCAATTGTATATTAATGAAGAAACCACGAGTGTAACCACATATACTGCTAACCTAAGAGGTTTTAGCCGGATTAGTCTTTTGCCCGGAGAGAAGAAAAACATTAAAATGATTTTGTGCCCTGACGATCTGACTCTAATTAATAGGAATTATCAGAGAGTAGTAGAGCCGGGGAAATTTAAAGTAATGGTTGGAAGCTCATCCGAAGACATAAGGTTAAATGGAAGTTTTATTATAACAGAATAGTATTATGGATAAACAGATGAATAAAATAGTAACAGTTAAAATTATATTTATGATTTTAATTTTATTCTGTATTAACATGGGGCAAACAGAAGCCCAGAACCTTCTGAAAGTAAAAGCAAAAGCTAAGCCTGATTCGGAATGGAAAGACTATGAAACAAGGACTACAGATAATATTGCCGGATTATTAAAAACCACAAAGCCTACCGAAGATGAATTCGGAGGCAGAATGGATAAAGCTGCCGAGGCCACCGGTTATTTTTATTCTAAAAAAATTAATGACCGCTGGTGGATAATTGATCCGGATGGAAATAAATATATTGCTAAGGGAGTTGTAACAGTTAAGCCTGGTACTTCGGAGAAGCAGATTGAATTAGTGAAGAAAAAATTTGGAACCGTGCAGAACTGGCTTGATGAAACATCAAACCTGCTTTCCAATTATGGTTTTAACGGCACCGGTAACTGGTCTGATGCTGATCTGCTTATTCAATCGAAGATACCATTAACTTATACCCGAAGTATTAACTTTATGTCGTCATATGGTAAAATACGGGGCGGTACATTCCAGCAGCCAGGACATACTGGATATCCGGATGATTTGATTTTCGTTTTTGATCCGAATTTTGAATCTTTTTGCGATAAAGAATCAGAAAAAGCTTCCCAATATAAAAACGAAAAAAGACTGCTGGGATATTTCTCTGATAATGAACTGCCTTTTCCTGACAATGCTTTGGATAGATATCTGAAACTGGATAAAAAGGATTATGGTTATCAGGCAGCGGAAAAATGGCTAATTGAGAACAAAGGCAATAGTGCAAATCAAAATGAATTAACAAATGATGATAGAGAAAAATTCCTGGAGTACATGTCCTCCAGATATTTTGAATTAGTTTCGAAGGCATTAAAAAAATATGATCCTAACCATATGTATCTTGGATGCAGGTTTTATGGGCATTCTTTAAAGGAAAAATCTTTGTTTGAAAGTGCCGGGAAATATTTGGATATAATTTCGGTAAACTATTATAATGTATGGACTCCCAAAGCCGAGACTATGGATAACTGGTCAAAATGGTCAGGCCGCCCTGTAATTATCACAGAATGGTATGCGAAAGGAGAAGATTCAGGAATGGCTAATGAAACCGGAGCAGGTTGGATAGTGCATACTCAAAAAGACCGCGGATTATTTTACCAAAATTTTGCTTTGGCTCTCTTGCAGTCAAAAGTATGTGTAGGCTGGCATTGGTTTAAGTATCAGGATAATGACCCCGATGATAATCGGGAAGCATCTAATCTTAATTCCAATAAAGGAATTATTAATAATAATTTTGAACCGTATACAGAGCTTATGGAAGAAATGAAAAAAGTTAATATACAGGTATACAGCATAATTGATTGTTTTGATAAACAATAATATTGAAAGTATGAATTATCCTAATATCCTTAATCAGCTCAAACGAACACAGCTGCTGAAAGTTATTTTTCTTTTGGTTCCTGTAATTTTAACCATGGGTTTTGAAGGATCTAATGATAGCACCGGGATGAAAATGCTTGGATATGTAAAATCCAAAAGCTCAAAAGAAATTAAATCTTCACCCTGGGGTATTCAAGCCGGATCCCTGGATGAAAATATTCTGGCAAAGGCATCAGAGATAGGAGTTAAATGGACACGCCTTGAAGCAAACTGGTCCTTGATAGAAAAAGAAAAAGGGAAATTTGATTATTCGGGCACCGATAAAGGATTTAATGCCGCACTTGATCAGGGGATAATTCCGTTTGTTACTCTTGATGGAACAAATACTTTATACGTAAAAACAAGAACTGATCTGGATCCAAAAATTATTGAAGTTTACGGAACACATCCATTGCCTCCAACTTCTAATCCGGAAGCAATGAATACCTGGCTGAATTTTGTCGGGAAAATGGTGGAAAGGTATAAAGATAAAATTAAATATTGGGAAATATGGAATGAACCAAACCATTTTGCTTATTGGGGAGATGAGCCAAACGCTGAAGATTATGGAAGGTTAGTCAATCTGACGGCAAAAATTATAAAGAAAACAGATCCTTCCGCCTTTGTTATTGCAGGAGCTCTTGCGGGGCTTGATCCTGCATTTACTGATGCCTTTTTAAAATACAAAAACAATCCTGAATTAGTTGACATTATCACTTTTCATAATTATGGCGCTATACCTGAAGAAAGAATCTATAAGGCACTTGAGACATGGGATGTTATAAATAAGATAAATCCCAATATAAAATTATGGCAGGGGGAATGCGGTTATCCTTCACACAGCAGTACCAGAGATTACAGAGGTATAAGTCCATGGGGACCGACAATTCACGCAAAGTGGTTATTACGGCAGTCTTTTACTGATACATATTTTTGCCGTACATCATTAAGCAACTATTTTAAATTGTTTGACAGTGGAAACAGAGCTGAAAAACCGGTAAGATCATATTTAACAAAAATTGACAGTGTACTGGGCTTTCCTGAAAGAGGAGGAAACCGGGTAAAAGTAGTCGGTGTGAATGAAAAATGCTTGCTTGAAAACCCAGATCTTAAACCGAAGCCAGGATTCCAGGCTTATCAGAATCTTTGTTCAGTTATGAACGGAAATTTTAGTCCGGTAGAAAACAGGCATGAAATATCAATCAAAGATGTCGGTGTTTTTTATGGTATTGGGTCTGCAGATGACGCATTTCCATCAATACCGCTTGTTGCAACATATAAGAGAGAGAATGGTAATAATATAACAGCATATTGGCTGCCTTGGCATCCCCAGGAAATTATAAAACCAGCAACCATTGATTTCAAAATATATAATCTTAAATTTAAAAACCCTGTTTTAATTGATCCGATTAATGGTGAGGTTTATAAATTAAAACAGGAATCAGGAAATCCAGGCGATCTGATACTAAAAAATATCCCTTTGACAGATTACCCGATGATAATAGCCGAACAGGAAGACATAGAAATTAATTGCAAATAGAACTAATCGAAAAATCAAAACTACAAAATCCCAAGGTTTATAAAATGAAAAGAATCCAGGTGATAGTTTATTTAATAATTCTTTTATCAGCAGTGGAGCTTTATTCCCAGACTGTTCGATACAGAGATGAAATATTTTCTGCATATACAATGACCAGTAATATTACATATGGTACGGGAAGCAAAAATGTCTTAGATCTGTATACAGGGACAGGGGATTCTTTAACTAATAGACCTTTGATTATTTTTATTCACGGCGGAGCATTCAAAAGCGGTGATAAAGACCCAAGCAGTGGAGCCGGGGGAGCTGGTTTTCTTAAATATTTTGGCTATGGGATGGCAAAAAGAGGTTACGTCGTTGCTTCTATTAATTATCGTCTTACAACATGGACTGATGATGCAACTCATTATAAAGCCATGCTGCTGGCAACTCAGGATGCAAAAGCCGCCATTAGATTTTTCAGAAAAAATGCTTCAACATATGGAATTGATACATCCTTGATCTTTGTTTCAGGTGAATCAGCAGGAGCACATACTGCGGTTCAGTTATCCTATCTTGATTCAACAGAAGTATTGGGATTTTATCAATGGGGAAGTATTGGCTGGTCAGCAGTAGGTGGCTCATTTGAAAATACATCGCTTGGCAATGCCGGATATTCGTCCCATGTTAAAGCATGTTTTTCCAACTGGGGTGCATTAGTTGATACAAATTATATGCAGGCGGGCGGCATTCCTGTCTTTTGTGTCCATGGAACTGCTGACACAGTAGTTCCATATATGTATGGAACTTCTGACAGTCCTTTCGATTATGGTAGTCAATTAATTTATAACCGCGCACAGGATCTGGGTATTCCTTCCGGCCTGGCTCTTTATCCCGGTTATGGTCATTCATTAGATAGCAGCCCAACTGCCCTAGCCGATGCATACACAAAGTCCGCAAACTGGGCATATGCTACACTTATGAGTGGAACTCCGGCTCCTTTATTATCTGCATCTCCCGCCTCATTAAGCGGTATGACCTATTTTTTTGGAAATGGACCTTCAACACAGTCGATAACTTATACTTTGAGCGCCAGCAATCTTGTTCCACCTTCAGGCAATGTAACGGTTACCGCAGCTGCGGATTATGAAATATCAAATACTAGTGCTGCAACCGGATTTACAAGTACGATATTATCTATTCCTTATACATCTGGGGGAACCTTTACCACTCCAACAATTTGGGTAAGGTTAAAAGCAGGGTTATCAGTAGGAACTTATAATACATCAGAGACTATCACTAATGTTGCAGGAACTGCTTCTGCCAATGTTAATTGTAGCGGTTCTGTTGCTGCAGCCGTTCCAACCGTGATTGCCACACCAGTTTCATTAAATGGAATGACCTATGTATTGGGTAACGGACCATCAGCTACTGTTCCATCATATACTTTGAGTGCGGCTTATCTTACTTCTGCAACCGGCAATATTACAGTAACTGCTGCAACTGATTATGAAATTTCAAACACCAGTTCGACAGCAGGTTTTTTTGATTCAAGCACCCCGGTAAATGTTGCTTATTCAAATTCCGGAGTAACTATTCCTAATCCGACTATTTGGGTCAGGCTAAAAGCAGGATTGCCAATTGGAAATTACAGTACATCTGAGACTATTACTAATGTTGCGGGAACTGTTTCAACTAATGTAGCTTGTATAGGATCTGTTTCCGGGCAAGTATCAGGTGATTACAAATCAATAACGTCGGGTAATTGGGATGCCACTGCTACTTGGAATACTTTTAACGGAACAAGTTGGGTAGCTGCAGTTGTAAAACCAGGCTCTACCAATAATGTTTATATTGAACCTGCTACATTAGTAACACTCACAGAGAATGAAGCTTGTAATGATCTTCATCTTGCATCTGCTGCATCTCCAAATTTCGGAAGAGTAGCAACGGTTTCTTTTACTCTGGGAGTTAATGGAAAGATAAGACTTTATACTGGGGCTATACCCGGGACAAATGTTTCAAGCCCAGTCAACCCTCCTTTTACGAAAACTGCTGGATCAACAGGAGTTGTGCAAATAGTTGGAAACAGCAGAATTGTTACTTATAATGGAGAATATGGTGCATCGACTTCTTCAGGAATTACAACCATGGGCTCAATTGAAATTGCGATGAATCCGGGTCAGACAGCTACGTTTCAAACAGCAGCAAAATTTGCTTCCTGGAAAATCACCAGCGGTACATTTGATTTTTCAGGTAGATTATCTATTGATCAGGGTTCTACAACACTTGGTGATGTTACAGTCTCAGCCGGTGCTACATTGATTTTAGAAAGCAGCGGAGTGGTAATGAGCAGAACGAGTACTACTTTGGGTGGAGCATTAAATCTGAATGGTACATTGATATTAAAAGGAGCTGCCCCTGCAATTGGAATGACGACAGTTAATTTAAATGGCACTGTAATTTATAATGCAAGTGGTTTACAGACATTATTAATTGCAGCAAATTCCGGAGCAAACCCGGGAACCTACACAAATTTAATACTAGGTGGTACTAGCGCTAAAACTTTGGGTTTAAATACAACTGTAAATGGGACACTTAGTATGCAGGGAACATCTACTTTGGCATTGAGTACATTTGCATTAACTTACGGTGGATCTTCAACATTAGAATATGCGGGAACATCGGGACAATCAACAGGTCCAGAATTTCAGGCAGTTCTAAATAATTTGACTATAAACAATGCTGCTGGAGTTACCATGGGTTCAACCTGTTTGGTCAATGGAATTTTGTCATTGGCAAATGGGCTTTTTACAACTACTTCTGCTTATCCGATTACCCTTGGCTCCTCTGCAACAGTGAGCGGCGGGAGTGCATCAAGTTTTGTTAACGGACCAATTTCAATTACAGCTGTTGCTGGTAAAACCTTAATGGCGCCAATCGGTAAAGGAAGCGCTTATCGCCCCCTCTGGTCGCATATTTATTCAATGTCCGGTTCAGGTGCAATAACTGCTGAACAATTCGAAACTCAACCAACTGGAACGGTTACTGCTAATGGCAATCCGATAATATCAGGAGTAAGATATTTCCATGTTACACAATCCGGCCTGTTAGGTAGTAATATGGATCTAACTCTTTCATGGGGATCAGATGACGGTGTTCTTGATTCAACCAATTTAACGGTAGTGGGCGGTACTAATGGTGGCACCTGGACATGGGCCAACAATTTGGGATCTGAAATTGGCTATGCAAATACAGTGACTACTGCTTCATTTGATCCGGGAATTAATCCGCTAGGCGATTGTGCACTTGGTAGTTATTCCGGTAACCCATTGCCGGTTAGTATTTCCGCATTCACAGCAGTTTCATTCAATGGAGTTATAAAACTCAGTTGGAAAACATCAGTTGAAACTAACAATTATGGATTTGATGTTGAAAGATCTTTGGACAAACTGTCATGGAGTAAGATGGGATTTGTATATGGCGCAGGTAATTCTAATACCATCCAAAATTATTCTTATACGGACAATACTATATCCGGAAGCGGAACTTATTATTACCGGTTAAAACAAGTTGATAATAGTGGTAGAATTAAATATTCAGAAATATCAGAAGCTGATGTTGTTATAGAAATTAAGGATTATGAACTCTTTCAAAATTATCCAAACCCATTTAATCCTTCAACGGTAATTTCTTATCAGGTCCCGGTCACTGGGTTAGTTACAATCAAAGTATATAATATCCTTGGATCTGAGATAGCAACCCTTGTGAATGAGATAAAACAGGAAGGGAGTTACCATATTAATTATACTGCTGGAAATATTGCCAGCGGTACTTATTTCTATCGCTTACAGGCAGGAGAATTTTCGAGTATTAAAAAATTAACCTTTATTAAGTAGATTACGGAAAATTATTATATTTAAATTTTGTTTAGTTAGGAAATGATTATTAAAAAAAGATTCAATTCGTTTATGTTTTTGCTCAGGACTTTTATTCTTATAAGCATCTTTGTGGTAACTAATTTTGGACAGTCATTGTCTTATTATATTGACTCTCAGGGGGGTAATGATTCTAATACCGGACACACCACCGGTAATGCCTGGAAAAGTCTGACTAAAGTTAACTCAATCACTTTTCAGGCGGGTGATCAGATATTACTTAAATCAGGCTCAAGCTGGACAGGTCAATATACGCTTAAGGGGACAGGAACTATGGCTAGTCCGATTGTTATGGACATTTATGGCGGTACTGTAAAACCAAAGATAGATGCGCAAGGAGCTGCAGGGGATGTTCTTTATCTTAATAGTGTTGAATATTGGGAGGTTAATAATATTGAGTTAACCAATGATGCTGCTGCAGCAGGAATTCGTCGTGGCCTGCATATGGACAATTCAAAAAATGGAATTGTTAATCATATATTCCTTAAAAATCTATGGATACATAACATTAAAGGAACTGTAGGTGCTGATGCTGCGGATGCCGATAAAAGGACTGCGGGAATTTGCATAGAAGGAACAACAGCAAATACAAGATTTGATTCTGTCCTTATCAGCGGATGCTCTATTGATTCTGTCGATGAAACGGGTCTAATAGTAAATAATACCGCAAGTCATAGTGATTACCCAATGTCTTCGACATGGAACTTGATAAGATTCACGAATCTGCATATTATTAATAATATTATTCATGATATCGCAAAGAATGCAATGATAATAAGGCTGGATGATCATGGAATAATTGAACATAATACCTGTTATAATACAGCAACAAGTACTACAGGGAATACCATGTTCACAGTTTCCTGCAACGGGACTACATTTCAGTATAACGAAGGCTATCAAAATATGTCAACAGCTAATGATGGCAGCATGTACGATGCGGACTTAAGAAGTATGAATGTAGTTTTTCAATATAGTTACAGCCATGATAATGCTCACGGTTTGCTTTGGTTTTACACAGTATCAACTGACTCAGGTATTATTTGCCGGTATAATATCAGCCAGAATGACCAGGGAAATCTTATATCTGCTCATAGTGATTTTTTGAGCGCTTATATTTATAATAATATTTTTTATATAGGAGCAAGTGTTTCTCCTACAATCATAGATGAATATACAGGGACTATGACTTATTATTTTTATAATAATATTATATACGACAATAGCACAACTGCATCATACAACTTTAAGGGAACTTATGGTACATTTAATCATAATGTTTGCTATGGCAATCATCCTTCGGACGAATTTAGTGACCCAAATAAAATTACAAGTGACCCATTATTATTAAATCCCGGAAGCGGAACATTTGGAATAAATTCACTCGGCGGATATTATATTTCATCTGGTTCACCATGTATAGGAAAAGGGGTTCGACTATACAACCAATGTACATCTGATTTTTGGGGAAACCCCATTGCTGCAAACGCGGTTATTGATATTGGAGCATATCAGTTAAGTACATTGCCTGTTGAAATTATTTCTTTCAACGCAACTTATCTTCAAAACGCTGTTGTGTTGAAATGGAGCACAGCAACGGAATCAAATAATTCAGGATTCGATATTGAAAGATCCCAGGATGGATTAGAGTGGAACCAACTAGGATTTATTCAGGGGTCGGGTACTTCTAATTCTACCAAAAATTATATGTTTACAGATAAAACGATTTCTACTAGCGGTAAATATCAATACCGTCTTAAACAAATTGATAATGACGGGTCTGTAAAATATTCCGGTTTAACTGAAGTTACTGCTGTTTTAGCAGGGAAATATGAGCTCTCTCAGAATTACCCTAATCCATTTAATCCTTCTACTTTAATCAAATATCAGATACCAGCGGCTGGATCAGTTTCTATAAAGATATTTAACTCCATCGGCGAAGAAATGGCTGTTCTAGTAAATGAAGTTAAACTGGCTGGGTCTTATGAAGTTAACTTTAAGTCGGGAACTCTTTCTAGTGGGATATATTACTGTCGTTTTCAGTCAGGGGATTTCGTTCAGGTCAAAAAAATTACCCTGATGAAATAAAATAATCGATAGAACAATTATTCAAATAAAATATTTCCAGTGTGACAATAATTAATAAACATTTTTCTATGGAGTAAAATGAAACATTTAGTTAAACCAAAATCTATCTTTTCTGGCATAATTGTCATAGTTGTCCTTTCATTTACAACAGTTCTACTGGCTAGCACCGGAGGTAAATCAGGCAGAACACTTAAAAGCAGTACAAGCGGCTGCAGCTGCCACAGTTCTTCATTAAGTGCTGCAGTGGCAGTAGTTATAAGTGGACCGGATACTTTAAATCCAACGATGCAGGGAACTTATACTGTAAGAATTACTGGCGGCCCAATGGTTTCAGGAGGTATTGATATTGCTTCATCAGTGGGAACACTTGCTATCGTAACATCTGACCTTAAAACTTCATCTGGTGAACTTGTTCATAGTAGTCCTAAATTGGCATCATCAGGGGCAGTTACATTCCAGTTTAAATTCACTCCTTCTAGTACACTAGGAGATGAAATAATATATGCAACCGGTATTAGTTGTAATAATACAGGAGGAAGCGGCGGTGATCAGTGGAATTTTGCAGTTAATAAAACTGTTCATGTAGTTTCTGTAAGCTCAGTTTCAGATATTTCTTTAAAACCAGGAAATTATCTGTTGAACCAAAATTATCCTAACCCATTTAACCCTAATACTATTATTTCATATTCTTTACCTAATGCATCGAATGTTAAAATCTCAGTCTATAACGCATTGGGTGAAACAGTTCAGATACTTGAGGATGGTTTTAAAGGGGCTGGGAATTATTCAGTATCATTCAACGCTTCAAATATGCCAAGCGGAATTTATTTCTATAGAATTGAAGCCGATAAATTCTTCCAGGTAAAAAAGATGATGCTTTTAAAATAATATCCTTTCAACTTGATTATTATTAAACCGGATAGGCCCCCTTATCCGGTTTTTTTATAATACTTCAATGTCATTAGGCAGAAAAGCGGAATTTATTTTAGGACCAGGTGAAAAAAATTGAACTCTGCTTACGGGTAGAACAACCTTATTCGTGATCATTTCGACTGCCCTTTTGGTCAATTCAGAAACAATTCCAACTTAATTACCATTCGTTACTATTATTTTTATCTAAAAGATTCCGTAAAAATCTAATATAAATGAGACAATTAAATTCTGGAGCAGCAATGGTTATGAAATATTACCTCTCTTTAATTATAGTTTTTCTTTTTACAGTCTCAATATATTCCCAATCGCAATCGGTTATGTACTCTCGGGGAGGCTTATTTTCAGGCGGATATCTTACTATGACCAATGTTGCTCTTCCTAATGGAAGCGGGAGTGATTACACCTGGATTTCTCCGGTGCAAACTGCAAGCAGTTCAGGAAATTAGTACCTAGAC
>Ga0118677_10003754_pt1 | contig 28406 bp, 22 predicted proteins | sample AliMusrvi5mmetaG_FD_86154 | JGI IMG/M metagenome (GOLD analysis project Ga0118677, IMG submission 86154) | reverse complement strand
GGCGTAGGGCGTGTTCTGCACGGCATCCGGGTAAAAGAAATCGTCGTTGTTGTCATTCCAGCGCGGCCCCGCCACCACGAAGATGCTCAGCGTGGTTGTGTCAAACCGCGTGCCGTCGGTTACGGAGATTTGAAAAGTATTGGTGCAGGCGTTGACCAGGGTCGGCGTGCCGGACAAGACCCCGCTCGGGGCGATGGTCAGCCAGGCTGGGCCAGAGAATTTGGTAAATGTCAACGGACCACCATCTCCACCGGTAGCGCTGCCGGCCAGCGTTTGGGCATAGACCACACCCTGCGTGGCATCTGGACGAATAACCGGTTTGACCGTGAAAACAGGTGGATTGCCCGGCGGCGGCGTGAAGGCGCCACCCCATTGAACACCATAGGTAACGGGCTGCCCACTGCCGGAAACATCCACAAACAGCCCGGTGGCGGATGCGCCGCCACGGACCACTCCGACTTGAAGCGTTTTGCTTGCTCCGGGCGGAATTTCGATGACGCCGAATACCAATTGCAGAACCACCGATTGCAGGGTCACGTTGCCTTGACTTGTTCGACTATCCACCCCGTAGGTTCTGATTGAGCCGCGAACCGTCAGCCTGTTCGTAGAAGCATTGTTGACGCTGTCGTTCGGATCATAATTGCCAATGGGCGACAAAGCCTGAAGCAGGACGTTGCCGCTATAGGGAGCCCGGCCCGACGGATCGTTGCGCAGACCGCGGGTGTCAATATTGTTGACGTCAATCGTGTTGGCCTTGACGGTAACGCCCCAGCCACCATCGCCCCCGCTGTCCTGGTCGCTGTTGTCAATAATGCCGCTAACGACCACCGCGCCACCGTTGACAATGGTCAACGTGTTACCGGAGCCTCCGTGGCTGACCGTCAGGTTGCCGTTGCTCCAGATGGAACCGGCACCGGTGACGAGCACCATGTTGTTGCTGGCACTGGCGTTGTAGCCGATGTAGCCGGTGGCATTAAATACCGTGCCGCTGTTGGCAATCGTCAGCGTGTTGCCGGAGCCGTTATAGCCGACGTAGAGGTCGCCGGTATTGTTCCAGATGGAGTTGCTGCCGGTGACGATGACGGTGTTGTTGATGCTATTGGTGCCGTAGCCGATGTGGCCGGTGCCGTTGAACACTTGGCCGCCATTGCTAATGGTCAGCGCGTTGCCGGAACCATCGCTGCCGATGAACAGGTCATACCTGTTGCTCCAAATCGAGCCGGTGTCGGTGACCGTGACCGTGTTGGCAATCGAAGTGACGCTACCACCGATCACGCCGTTGCCATCCAACACAAGCCCGCCCGCGGCGATGGTCAAGGCGTTGCTGGAATCGGCCGCGCCGACAAACAGGTCGCTGGTGCCGTTATCCCAAACCGAGCCAACCCCGCTCACGATGGCGGCATTGGTCAGCAGCGAATTGTAGCTGACGACCAGCGCGTATTCCTCGCCGCCTATTTGATCCACCAGATTGTCCGCGATGACTTCGAGCCGGTAGAGGTTGGTCGCGGAGAGACTATTCAGATAAATCTGTTGCACATTATCCACCGTGCTGATGGAACGGTAGATGTCCGTCCACGTGTTGGAACCGGTCTTCTGTTGGAGCACCAGAAAAATGGTGCTCAGCAGATTGGTGCCGTTGAGCAGGGTGCCGAGCGTGTACACGTCGTTGGGGTCAGTGTTCACATTGTAGTCCACGTGGCGGTCCCACACCACCGTGGCCGTGATCCCCAATTTGGGAAGGAACGGACTGGTGTTGATAAATCTGCCCTGACCCTCGGTGTAATAATTAATCTGTCCGTTTGTGGCGAGCATGCTCACGTCCCAGAAGCGGTTGCCCTGTTCATAATAGGTCTTGTAGGCTTCCTGGGCGTTGGCTTGGCCGGAGCCGACCGCATAGTTCAAGGGATGGATGGAGTTGGTGATGCCGTCAACACCGACGGCAATCTGCCCCGGTTGCCAGGTGAACTGCGCCATGCCGGTGGCGTCGCACCCGGCGATTTTGTCGGCACTGTTGATGATGAGCGCCTTGATCAGTTTGTGATCGGTGCTGAACGGCGTGCCTTTCAGGGTGGTGGTGCTGAGGTTGATGATGGTTTCGGTGTTATCCAGTGGATGATTCGGCGCGCCATAGAGGATGGCCGCCTCGCCGGTGACGAGCGGCGTGGCGTAGCCGGTGCTGCCCAGCGCTCCGGTAATCGTCATCAGCGTATTGGTACCAGCGGTGCCCAGCGTGAAGTTTTCAAGGATGGCCAGATCCGTGCCGGGGGCCACCACATCCACTCCACAGCGGCCATCGGCCAGCGGAAGTTTTGCACTATAACTCGCGACCCGGGGAATGGGCGCCCGGGTGGAATCGTTAAGATTCGTGCTGGCTGGGTTGCCGCTATCGAGCGCGCCGACGGTCAACACATTGTAGGCATCAGCCGGCGCACTGAGCAAGCCGCCGGAGTCGCCGGCCTGGACGACCATCAGGACATTACGATAGGCTCCGGTGGTGCCGTTGCTCTTGCTGTGATAGCCGGTGTATTCATCCATCAGGAGCGAAATATCGCTCATGCCGTTCAGGTCGCTGGCTTGGCTCACGGCAAAGCCCCAACTGCAATTGATCGCCTGCACGAAGCAGTTCTGCCCGATGGGCGAAGAGTCTCCAAGGTTGTTGTAGTACCAAACTTCTCCTCCGGTCAAGTAGGCCAACGAATCGTAGAGGGTGAGTAAAGTGACCTTGGTGCCATCGTTGTTGCCATTGAACAAGGCTCCGTAGTAGTTCGCGCGCGGAGCCATACCGAGGCTCTGGGGCGAGATATGGTCCGTTGCCATGTTCATCTGGTGATAGAGGATGTTGGTCTGATTGTTATATGAATACATGTTGTCGAGAATGTGCGCCACCAAGGTTCCGTGGGCATTATCATTTGTGGTGGGTGTATAAGCGGGATCATTTATTATCGGCGAGTGATAGGGCGCGTAATAGCCGGGGGGGTAATAAATATAACTGGAAAAATCCTTGACCTCCTTAAAAGTCTGCAGGCCCCAATTGGGGGAGTTGGAATAGATATTGATGGCGTTGTTGCCGGTGTTCATTTCCAGCAACCCGATGGTGGCGCCGTAACCCCACGTGTCGAAGCTGTTGGTCAGGCCGTTGCGGGCATAGGGCACGGCATAATCCATGGCGCGAGCGGGCGCCAGCAAAGCCAGCAGCCCAGCCAGCGCCAACCAAAGTGACCGCCGGAGCCAACTCCGGTTAGAAGTCACAAACATCCCGCGCATAATTTTGGCAGCCACCCAGCTAACTAATCGCAAATTGGCTAAGGCGTAAGCAAGGAGATAATCACGGCAGGCATCCGCCCCGGTGGCAGCCCCTTTTTACCTCAAACCCTGCACTTTTGGCCTAAAAATGCCCATTTCACAGGGGTTTTGAGGTCTTAAAAGGCCATTTTGACCCATTACAAAATCATTTTGTCGTCCTACAAAATGATTTCGGCGTACGAGAAAATGATTTCGGCGTACGAGAAAATGATTTCGGCGTACGAGAAAATGATTTCGGCGTACGCCTAAATGATTCCGGCGTACGAGAAAACGATTTCGGCGTACGCCTAAATGATTCCGGCGTTCTCTAAAATGATTTCGGCGTACGAGGAAATCGTTTCGTTGCCCTTCAAAATCGTTTTGAAGCCTGCCCCCGGGTGGTCGGCGGGCGGTGGGGAGTCAGCAGTGCACTGATTCGGCCCGTGATACCCCAGTGACGAACAGCAATGGGCGGGAATGGTGACGCGGCCTAGACGAAACTACTCGTGCCGCTTAATGATGAGCGTTGCGTTATGGCCGCCGAACCCGAGGCTGTTGTTGACGCAGGCGTTGACTTTCATCTCGCGTGCTTTGTTCGGCACGTAATCGAGATCACAGTCGGGATCGGGCGTTTCGTAGTTGATCGTCGGCGGGACAATGCCGTTCTGGATGGCGAGGATGCACACCGCGGTTTCCACGGCGCCGGCAGCTCCGAGCAGATGGCCGGTCATTGATTTGGTGGAACTGATTGCCAGCTTGCGGGCGTGCTCGCCAAAAACAGTTTTGATGGCCTGGGTTTCGCACTTGTCGCCGACCGGCGTCGAGGTGCCGTGGGCGTTGATGTATTCAATTTGGTCGGGATTAAGCTTGGCATGCCGGAGCGCCATGGCCATTGAACGGGCGGCGCCTTCGCCATCCGGGGCCGGCGCGCTCATGTGATAGGCGTCACCAGTCAAACCATAGCCAGCCACTTCGGCGTAAATCCGCGCGTGACGTTTGCGGGCGTGTTCAAGCGATTCGAGAATGACCACGCCGGCACCTTCGCCCATGACGAAACCGTCGCGACCGGCATCGAATGGCCGGCTGGCGTGCGTCGGGTCATCGTTGCGAGTGCTCATCGCGCGCATTGAACAGAAGCCGGCATAGCCGAGTCCGGTAATGGCGGCTTCGCTGCCGCCGGCAATCATCACGTCCGCATCGTCGTGCACGATGGCGCGAGCGGCTTCGCCGATGCTGTGGGTGGCGGTGGCGCACGCGGAGACGACGGACAGATTCGGGCCTTTGACGCCGAACAACATTGAGATGTAGCCGCTCGCCATATTGACGATGAGCATCGGGATCATGAACGGCGAGACGCGGCCGGGCCCTTTGGTGAGCAGGATGTTGGCTTGGGTTTCAATGGTTTCCATGCCGCCAATGCCGGAGCCGACGAGGACACCGACGCGGTTGAGGTCGTGCTTGGCGAGATCGATTTGGGAATCGGCCACGGCCATGCGGGCGGCGGCGACGGCGTATTGCGTGAAGCGGTCGGTGCGGCGCGTTTCTTTGGCCGGCATGAACTGATCGGCCTTGAAGTCTTTGACTTCGCCGCCGATTTTGCAGTCGAATTTGGTAGTATCAAACCGGGTGACCAAGCCGACGCCACTTTTGCCGGCAAGCAGATTCTGCCAGAAAGTCTGGAGATCGTTGCCCAGCGGCGTAACTACGCCAATGCCGGTAATAACGACGCGTCGTTCACTCATGGTTGCTCCTGAAACTGGTCAACAAAATGGGGCATAAAGCGATGGATTGCAACTCACTTCATGCCCCAAATTGGCTGGCCAAATGGCCGCAGGCCAGGATTACTTCTCGCCGCGTTCTTCGATGTACTTGATGACATCGCCAACGGCTTGGAGTTTTTCCGCATCCTCGTCCGGGATTTCGGCGCCAAATTCCTCTTCAAACGCCATGACCAACTCGACGGTGTCGAGCGAGTCCGCGCCCAAGTCTTCAATGAACTTGGCTTCGGGGGTGACTTGGTCCGGATTCACGCCGAGTTGTTCGACGATGATTTCCTTCACGCGATCTTGTACTGATTTTTCTGCCATGGTTTTTCCTCCGTAAAATTTTAATGCTTCCGACAACGCCCAGTTCTACATCACCAAGCCGCCGTCCACTGTAATTACCTGCCCAGTCACATACGCCGCCAAGTCGCTGGCCAGGAACAACACCGCGTTCGCAATGTCGTCCGGCTCGCCGAGCCGCCCCAACGCAATCTGAGCCTTCAACTTCTCCTGCACTGCCGGCCCCAAGACAGCCGTCATGTCCGTCACGATGAAGCCCGGCGCCACCGCGTTAACTGTAATGCTCCGCGAGGCCAACTCGCGCGCCACCGACTTCGTAAAGCCGAGTAGGCCAGCTTTCGAGGCGGCATAGTTAGATTGCCCAGCGTTACCAGTCAAGCCTGAAATCGAAGAAATATTGACGATGCGTCCGCTCCGCTGCTTGAGCATCGCCCGGCTAATCGCCTTTGTGAACAGAAATGCGCCCTTGAGATTCGTGTCCAGCACCGTGTCCCAATCGGCTTCCGAGATCCGCAGCAACAACTGATCGCGTGTCACGCCGGCATTATTGACCAGCACATCCACGCGCGAAAAATCCTTGAGCACTTGCTCGCACGTGGCTGTCACCTGCACGGCGTCGGCCACATCGACCGCGTAAGCTTTGCCCTGCCCGCCGGCCGCCACAATCGCTGCGACGGTCGCCTCGACGTTCGCCAGCGTCCGGCCGCAGCACGCCACACGCGCGCCTTCACTGGCCAGCCGCACCGCAATTGCCTTGCCGATCCCGCGCCCGGCGCCGGTCACCACGGCAACCTTGTTTTCCAACATTGGTTTCACGCGGCTCTTACTACCCGTTTCCCGGCCAGTCTGTCAACCCGTCTTTACCAAGACTTCGTTCGTGCTGCCGCGCCGGTAACCCCGCAAATCCAATGTCACGTAGGCGTAGCCAATCCGCTGCAACGCCTGCGTGACCCCGGCGCGCAAGCTCGCGTCGAGAAACCGGTTGATTTCATCCGGCCCAACTTCGATCCGCGCGACGTCCCGGTGATGACGGACCCGCACCTCAACAAAACCAGCATCGCGCAACACCGTTTCCGCCGCCTCGATCATCCCGAGCGCTGCCGGCGTGACTGGCTCGCCGTACGGAATCCGTGACGCCAGGCATGCCATCGCCGGCTTCTCCGCCGTCGGCAAACCAAGTTGACTGGAGAGCTGCCGGATTTCCACCTTGGTCAGCCCGGCTTCCTTCAACGGCGCGCGAACTTTGTATTCCAGCGCCGCCTGTGCGCCCGGCCGAAAATCACCGGTGTCGCTCGCGTTCTCGCCGTAGACAATCGTCTGCCAGCCTTCCGCGCGCGCGATGCCGGCCAATTCCTCGAACAATGCCGTCTTGCAGAAATAACAGCGGTTGGCCGGGTTGCTCCGGTAATTGTCGTTGGCCATTTCGCCGGTCTTGACCACGCGCACTTGAAAGCCAAATTGCCGGCCTAGTGCCAATGCCTCCGCCAATTCCCGACGTGGCAAACTTGGCGAATCAGCAATCACTGCCAGCGCGTTGCCGGCCAGCGTGTCGTGCGCAACTTTTGCGAGCAACACGCTGTCCACGCCGCCGGAATATGCCACGAGCGTGCGCCCACATGCGCGAAAGATTTCTTGAAGTTTGGCGAGTTTAGTTGTCACGTCAAAATGAAGAATATAGTCGGCCGAGCTCTGTCAGGTTGCCGTCTTTATCGAACAATGCCGACGCGCCCAGCAACCGGTTTGACTGTTCGGCCGGAAACCACGCATACCGCTCGACGTAGTCCAGTTTTTCCAATGCCGGGATCGCAGCGGCCATGAACTTGTACACCTCGGCTGGCGTGTAACAACCATGTGGAACTTGCCGGGCGTCCCAATCGGCCACGCCCAATTCGGTAATCCAGAGCGGCCGGTGGAACTTCTCATGAACCCGCGCCAAGCCGGCAAGAAAGTCTTGGACGTTATCGCCACCGTAAGAATGCACCGCGATGAAATCCACACGGTGATTTCGCTCCTCCGCTCCAGCCATAAATTCCTTCAGCCAGCGCTCCTCCGGATGCGCCACACCCGGACTGCCCAAGCGCAAGCCGGTCGCTAACAACTTCGGCCAAACTTCCAACGCTTTTCCGACTGATAGATTCGCCTCCTCCAACACGTCCGGTTCGTTGAAGCCCAACAAAACGTGATGCCGGCCCGCGCGATGCTCCTCGGTCAACCGCCGGTAAGCCGTGGCTGTCCGTGACCCCGGTCCCCAAAGCATCGGCACAAATTCAACTCCTGCCGGGATATTCTCCGGCGTCTCAAACCACCAAGAGTAAAACCACCGGCAATTGAGCGCCTTGAGCCTTTCATGCCAGCCATTGTGGTTGCCAATTATCAACCCGATTCCTTTTTTGAGGGAACCCGGCTTCGGATCATCGGCGCGAACTGGCTGACTCAAAACGATGATACCGGTAACCACCGCCAGAATGAGATTGTTCAGCTTGGCGTTCATTCAAATGTCAGTAATTTTCGGACCGCATCTTCATCCTTGCTCGGCGTGATAACGGCCACATTCAGCCGGTGCTCACGAAAAATGTCCGCGGCGGTTTCCTGAATCTGAGCCGTGGTGACCGCGGCGATCCGTCGCTCGATTTCGTCCGGCGTCTGGACGCAACCGTAGGCGAGCAGGTGTTCACCGCACCACATCATCTGATTGTTTGTGCTTTCCATGCCGAGCCGCATCTGGCCAATGGCGTAATCTTGCGCGCGGCGCAATTCGTCTGCGGACGGCGCCCGGCACGCGACCTTGCCGAGTTCCTTCAAAATCAACCGGAGCGCCTTGGGCAAGCGTTTCGTGTCCAACCCGGCCGAAATCAGAAACACGCCGGTATCCGCAAAAAAACTGGTGGCCGATTGTATCGAATATGCCAGCCCGTGATCTTCCCGAATCGTCTGAAACAACCGGGAACTCATATTCTCGCCGAGGATCACGCTCAATAATTTCAACGCATACCGGCGTGCGTCGTGCCGCGAGTAGCTGCGAATGCCGATGGCCAGATGCGTTTGTTCGACGTTCTTGGTGAGGAACCGCAACTGTGGTGCCCGTTGCATGGCAGTGACCGGCGTAATCCGCGCTGACCGGCCGGGCGTTCGTGCCGGGAATTGGTTGGCAACGCGGGCCACGCTGACGGCATGGTCGCAGTTGCCGGCGATGGCGACAACGGTATTGACCGGAACATAGTTGCGCGTTTTGAAATCGAGCAATGTCGCGCGATGCATCCGGTCGAGTGATTCGGGCGTGCCGGTAAGTGCGCGGCCAAGCGCGTGGCCCGGCCAAAGCGTTTCGGTGAGCAATTCCTGGACGTAATGATCAGGCTGGTCCCGGTACATCAACAATTCTTCCTTAATGACTTGGCGCTCTTTGGTGATGTCGGCGCCGGTCAGTTTAGGATGCCGGTACATATCTCCGAGCACGTCGAGCAACAAACTAAGGTGCTGCTGGCTGGCCTTGGCGTAGTAGCAGGTGTTTTCCTCGCCGGTAAAGGCATTCAAATAGCCACCGATGCCTTCAACCGTCTGGCTGATTTGCTTGGCGGACCGGCGCACTGTGCCTTTGAAGAGCAAATGCTCAATAAAATGAGAAATCCCGCAAAGTGGCCGAGCTTCATGCCGGCCACCAATACCAATCCAAACGCCGACCGAGACGCTCGCCATGTGCGGCATCGGTGCCGTGATCACTCGTAGTCCGCCGGGCAGTGTGGTGATATCGTACATATATTTAGGTGGTCGGTCGGGATGGATCGTGCGCACGGATGAATTCTACCGCCTCGGCCGGATCATCGCAAACCTTGAAAAGCTGCAAATCTTCATTGCCAATCAATTGCGTCGTGCGTAACCGCTCACTCATCCAATCAATCAACCCACTCCAGTGCTCCCGGCCCATCAGCACGACCGGGAAGCGCGAGATACGTTCGGTTTGAATCAGCGTAATGGACTCGAAAAGCTCGTCGAGCGTTCCAAAACCGCCGGGGAACATCACAAAACCGCTGGCATACTTCACGAAGCAAACCTTGCGAATAAAGAAATACCGGAAGAACAGCTTGCGGTTCTGGTATTGATTAGGCGTCTGTTCTTGTGGCAACTCGATGTTCAACCCGACTGATAAGCCACCGGCCTCGAAGGCACCTTTGTTGACGGCCTCCATGATGCCAGGGCCACCACCAGAAATCGTCGCGTAACCGGCTTTTACCAGCAATCGGCCAATTTCTTCGGCTTTGGCATACCACGGATCAGATGCCGGCATCCGGGCGCTGCCAAACACACTCACCGCCGGCCCAACCTTGCTCATTTCCTCAAAGCTTTCGACAAATTCGGCCATGATCCGAAACAACCGCCATGGCTCCTGTGTCGTGAAATCAATCACATTTTGGTTGGGAGGCAAGAAAGTCGAATTCATTATCGGTAAGTATTAACCCCGACAACGCTGAAAAGCAAAAAAAGATTCAGGAGTTGCACGCCAAGGAGGTGGGGGTGGGGAACCCCTCTGAAGAACGTACAGACTCCCGAATCTTTGTGCGGGCAAAATAAAGTTACTTTCATGGATTTGCAAGAACTTTTTTCTCACCCGATTCCGGCCAGAGAATTCAGCAAAATCAATTTTTGCTTATAACAATCCAAGTTGTCGATATATAATATTGATGTAACGTATATTGCTATTATGGATTTAACTAAATAACTTCAACCGCCAGCAACTGGTAGAATTACTTCCAGACAATCACCATCAAAAAGGTTCACATCTTCAAGTTGCGTTCGCAGAACAACTTCCCCGTTCAATTCCACAACAACTTGTGTCGGTTTCAAGCCCGATTGCTTCAACCAGTCGGCCAGCCGGCATGGCTGATCGATCTCGGTAGATATTCCATTAGCAATGATCTTAGCCATTCAATGCCATATCCCAATCTTTCCAAATCGGCTCATATCCCAACGTGTTGAGCTTTGCCGCAACTTGTGCCGGCGACCGATTGTCAGCAATTTCAAATTGGACGGTGGCATGTTCGCCTTGTGTGTCAATGCGGTGACCGCCTTTGGTCAAATGTAGGTCCTCATGGCCTTGGCCAGTGTAACCGCCAGGTTCAGTGTGACTTCCAGCGCTAATCATGGTCAAGCCTAGTGGCACCAAGCCATCCCGGAGCTTTGCCGTCTCACGCGTGCTGAGCGCTATCCCGATTTCTGGGAACGTCATCCTAATCGCACATACAAATTGAACTAATTCCCGGTCAGTCACTTGCGATAATGGCTGAAATGCGCCCGCTGCCGGTCGCAATCGCGGCACGCTCATCGTGATTTGTGCCTGCCAGCAATGCTTGAGCAAATACTGAATGTGCGCTGCCACACAAATCGCCTCATACCGCCAATCTGTCAGACCCAGCAATGCTCCGATTCCGAGCCGGCGAAAGCCGGCAAGATAGGCACGCTCTGGCGTTTCCAAACGCGAATTAAAATCTGTCTTCGGTCCGCTGGCGTGCATCGCGGCGTAGACTTCCCGGTTGTACGTTTCTTGGTAAATCGTCAAACCTTCCGCCCCAGCTTCGACTATCGGCCGGTATTCCTCAGTTTCCAGCGGTCCAACTTCCAACGCGATGCTCGGCCAGGTTGGCCGCAATTTCGCCACACAATCGCGCAAAAAGGTTTTCGAAACGAAATGCGGATGCTCACCGGCCACCAGCAAAATGTGGCGGAAGCCCTCGTTTTGCAGATACCGGGCCTCGGCCGCGGCTTGCTCGACTGTTAAAGTGACACGCAAAATCGGGTTATCGCGCGAGAATCCACAGTACCGGCAAACGTTGATGCACTCGTTGCTCAGATACAACGGCGCGTAAAGCCGCATCACTCGCCCGAAATGCCGGATGGTGAGCGCGTGGGCCTGCCGGGCCAGCTGTTCCAAATCTGCAGCCGGCGAAATCAACGCCGCGAAACTTTCCAGACTCCGGCCAGCAAATGCCGCTGCGGCTTCAGCAGCAGTGGCGGTTTGGGCGTACCGGTGCAGCGCGGTGACCGGCAAGGCGTTAAACGTCTCGACAAAGCTCATTGGTTCAGAAAACCTGTCAACGGACTGGTCGCGTCGGCTTCCCGGCGTTTGGGCGCGAGGCCGATTGCATAGGCGGTTCGCCCGGCAATCACAGCGTGTTTAAACGCCTCCGCCATTCGGACCGGATCGGCGGCAGCGGCAATGGCGGTGTTCACGAGCACGGCGTCCGCGCCCATTTCCAGCGCTTCGGCCGCTTGCGATGGCGCGCCGAGGCCGGCATCCACGACGACCGGTACGGTGGCTTGTTCGATGATAATGGCAATGCTGGCGCGCGTCTCAATACCGCGGGCGCTGCCGATGGGCGAGCCGAGCGGCATGACCGTCGCGCAGCCGGCATCGGCCAAGCGTTTGGCCAGAACCGGGTCGGCATTGATGTATGGCAATACCGTGAAACCTTCATTGACGAGTGTTGTGGCGGCTAGCATGGTTTCGATTGGATCCGGCAAGAGATACCGGGGATCGGGATGAATTTCCAATTTCAACCAGGTGGAGCCGGTGGCTTCCCGGCCGAGCCGCGCGAGCCGGCAGGCCTCGTCCGCCGTACGGGCGCCGCTGGTATTCGGCAGCAACTGATATTTTTTTGGGTCGAGAAATGTCAGGATGTTGGCGAATTTATCCTGACCGCCGGTCAAGTCGGCGCGGCGCAGCGCGACCGTCACCATTTCGGCGCCGCTGGCCGCCAGAGCCGCCGCCATCAGTTCGCCGGACGCGAACTTACCTGTGCCCATGATCAGGCGCGAGCCAAAAGTACGCCCGGCAATTTGGAGCGGACGGTCGGGATTGGTCAATGCGACCACTGGCCGTCTTTCATCAGCACGCCCTTGTTGCCAGTGAGACCGATATCCGTGTCGCGCTTCCTCCAGTCGGCGATGTGCTCTTCCCATTGCCGGCGCTTGACGACGCGGATTTGTACGCGCAATTCATCGAGATCATTGATCCGACGCTCCAGCGAATTACGCTCCGATTCAAGTGCGGTCTCTTTCATGAGCAACGCCGCCAGCTCAGCTTCCGTGCCGGCATGGCGCTTTTGCAAATCCGTTAATTGCGACCGGACATTGACGAGTTGATTGGAAACTGTGGTCAATTTACCGGTGACCTGCGTGCGCTCATCTTCCACAACTTTGACTTTGGCTTTTTCGTCGGTCAGTTCTTTTTCGACCGTCTCGATGCGCGACTGCAGTTCATTGGCGCGCGCTTCAATTTTCGCTTTGTCGTTACCGAGCGTCGTCAGCGACGTTTCCAACTCTGCCTGATGCGCCGCCATTTGGTTTTTGGTTGCCGTCAGCTCCGCCATCGCAGTTTCGACCAGCACAACTTGGTTGCTGGCACCGACTAATTCTTCCTGCGTGTTCGCCAACACCTTCGCCTGCGCAATCCGCGCTTGGTCGCTCTGGAAATACAACACGCCAAACACCGCCAACGCCACCGCCAATACAATCACGACGATTTTCATCGAACCGCCTCCTTGAAGTTAATGAAGTTAATAAACATTTTCATACCCAAAATCATGCGTTGATACTACCGCGAATCCTTAAAAGTGTCAAAGGGTGTGCCGGCAATCATTCCGGTCAACCGCTTGCCAACCGTAAACACATTCTCCAGAAAAATCGATTCTGCAACAATACCGGAGTGGCGCATCACCACCTCCAAACTGACACACTGCCGGTAACTTAACTGCGCGATGAGGCATGCCAAGCGCGGCCAGTCCACCGTGCCGGTAAATGGCAATTTGTGCTGATCGGCTGGAGCACATCAAGTGATCGCGAGCGGTATCACCCAACAACCCGGAAATCAAGCTGCCGCTTGAATAAATCTACGCGTGCGACTTGCACTCGCAGTTTGTCGCCGATTTGGATGATTCGCTTCGTCCGTTTGCCAACCAATCGCTCCCGCTGTTCATCGTAGTTGTAAAAATCGTCTTCGAGCGATGAGATATGCACCAGACCGCGTGCCAGACTTTCAGTCAATTCCACAAAAATTCCAAAATTACGCACGGTTGAGACCACCGCATCCAACGTGTCGAGTCTGCCATCGAGGAGTTGCCGGTGGAAATACTCCAGCCGCTTCAACTCCACCGATTCCTGTTCGGCCTCGCCAGCAGTCCGTTCAGTAATCGAAACGTGCGTCGCCAGCTTCGTCAACTCGCCGAGTCCGTACTTACGCGTGCCTAGCAACGTTCGGTGCACCACGAGATCCGCATACCGGCGGATTGGGGAAGTGAAATGTGTGTAATATTTCTTCGCCAAGCCGAAATGCCCAATCGATTGCGTCGCGTACCGGGCTTGCTTGAGCGACCGGAGCAGCGCCAGATGAATCGCGTATTCCTCCACCTTGCCAGTGACGGCGGTGAGAAGTTTTTGCAACTCCTGCCGGTGCGCCACGTCACCAACTTTATAACCAAATGTTTGGGCGTATTCACGGAAATCGCGGAGCTTGGCCAAATCCGGATCTTCATGAATCCGGTAAATCCCCGGCACCTGCGAGTTGCAGATCTGCCGAGCCACCGCCTCATTGGCAACCAGCATAAACTCCTCGATTAACTGGTGCGAAATGTCGTTAACGCTTTTCTCAATGCGAATCGGTCGGCCTTGTTTGTCGAGCCTGACTTTGATTTCAGGAAAGTCGAGGTTGAGCGAGCCTTTGGCAAAGCGCTGGGCGCGGAGCTTGGCCGCCAGCCGCCACATCTTTTTCAACTCCCGGGTCAGTTCATCGGTATCTTTCGACTCCAACCGCGCAAAAGCTTCTTTGTATGTCAGCCGGTGTTTGGAGTGAATCACGCTCCGTCCAAAAGTTACCTGCCGCAGCTCCAACTTTGGCCCAAATTCGATGAAGCATGACACGGTGAGCCGGTCTTGCCGGGGTCGTAGACTGCACAGGTTGTTCGACAATTTCTCCGGCAACATCGGCAGCACGCGATCCACAAGATAAACACTGTTGCCGCGTCCGCTCGCTTCGCGGTCAATCGCACTGCCGGGCGTAACGTAAAAACTCGCATCAGCAATGTGAACACCCAGCCGCCATCCGCCGCCTGGCAATTCGTCAACATTGACGGCATCGTCGAAATCTTTGGCGTCGTCGGGATCAATCGTGACGATAAATTCGTGGCGTAAATCGCGGCGCTGCCGGATTTCGTCTGCCGGGATCGCTTCCGAAAGCGTAGCGGCTTCTGCTTCGACTTGTTCAGTAAATTGCGTCGGTAGCCGGTGCTTGCGAATGATCGCGAGAATATCCACGCCCGGCGCGTTGGCCTTGCCGAGGACTTCAGTGATCACACCTTCAGGATTAACATGCCGGGAGGTCCACTCGGAAAGCTTGACGACGACTTTGTCGCCGACCTGTGCATTAAGTGTCGGCTTGGTGTAGACGTCATGGACAAAGCGCGGATCGTCGACAACCACGTAGTAAAACAGTTTCGTTTTTTGCAGTGTACCAACGACACTGTCGTGGGCGCGCTCCAAAATACGAATGACGCGGCCAGTCGGTTTGTCAGAGGCTTTGGCTTGCCGGCGTTCACGATACAGACGGACAAGGACTTTATCGCCATGCATGGCCACGCCGGTGTCCTGTTCAGCAACGTACACGTCCCCGGTTGCCGGCAACTCCGGAATGACAAACGCAAATCCCTTTTCGCTGATCGTAATCGTCCCGGCGACAAGATCGGCTTCCGCCGGCAAAACAAACCGGTCCTGCCTGACGCGGACGATTTCACTTTTGGCAAGCATGTCGTCCAACACCCGCCGATAGTCGCGGCGTTGCCCTTCGTCTAGGCGGAGTTTGTTAGCAATTTCGGCGCGGCGGAGCGGGTGATAACCCGGTGCAGCGAGGAGTGTTTGGATTTTTTGGCGAGTGTCCATCGATACAAGAGCATATTATCATGCCGGCGGCATGATTGCAGTAACGATTAAAAGCGTCCGCAATGACTCGCCGGCCAGCGTCATTCGTCTTCGTGGCTGGTGGGCAACGGCGACTTCACTGAGCCGATGAGCTTTTGCATCGCCGCTTCCTCGCCGGCCGCCAACACATCATCGAAGTATTGCACCATCTGCGCCTCGGTGGCGTAATCCACCGTGTTGCGCTCGATGTCAGCAAGCCGCTGCCGCAAACGTTCCCGGCGAGTGCCGATCGCTTCGAGGCGCGCCCGGACCTCACCATTCCGGTCTGCGTCCGGCACCAGCGCGAGCATGGTGCGCTCCAGCGTTTGGCCAATCAACTCGCCAAGCAAAAATTGCCGCTGTTGCTGGAGCGATTCGCCGGAACTGCGCAACAATCGTTTCGTCGCTTCGTCAAATGGCGGCTTGCAAATATTTTGCACAATGAACAGCGCGTCGGAATCCGGTTTGAAACCCAACCGGCGCGCAGAGTAGGCGGAATACCCGGCCAGCTCCAACACCCGGATCCGCGCCCGGCACGCCTCCGCGGTGTAATCCCGGAAATTCGTCGTCCAGACCGGCGGCATCTGTTCCAAGTGCAGACCCATTTTGCGTTGCGCCAGAAGCCACAACTCCGCCAGCCACGGCACCGTGTTATCGCCGTCTTGCGCCTGGCAAAACCGCGCCCACTTGAGCGCAACATCATAATCGCCTTGCCGGGCCGCCGCGCACGCATACCGCACCGCAACCGACACCCGATTGCTCATCGCCGCCACCGCCGTTTCAAACAGCGCGCGCCGCGCCGGCCACTCCGTCAGCAATTCCGCCGCGCCCCACGCCAACTGCGCATCGTTCGTATTCCGCCGCACCACGCCGGCAATCAACTCCGGATCCAGCCGCGTGATTTTCAACAACTCCGCCGTCTGCAACTGGCCGGTCAGCCGCCGCGTCTGATCCATTCTCCGGAAATCAGCGTACGTCGGCAACGGCTCGGCGAACACCGGCCAGCTTACTGCCAACAACGCCACGAGAAAAAGTTTGGCTGTCATTGCCGGTACTGTATGGTCACACCGGCATGGCTGTCAAAGTCAACTTGACGAAAAAAACCGTCGCGCTCGGCGTCGGCGACCTCGTGGCGGAACCGGCGACCAATACCGGCCGCGTCGCCGGGCTCCGGCAAGCGACGCGGTTCGCGCTTGGCCGGGAAGCCCACGTCGAACGCCAGCGCGCCCAGGCCGCCCGGCACGAAGCGTACCGGCAGGAAATCTTCGTCCGCCACACGACGACCGTGGACGAGTTTGCCGTCAAAATCCAGGGCCGGATTGACGGCGTGATCGCGCCAGCGGCCGGCGGCGCGTGGCTGGTCGAGGAAGTGAAATCGGTGGTGTTGCCGGCCATGGCGTTTGCGACGTTGACGCCGCACCCGCAGCATCTCGAACAACTCCGGTTGTACTGCTACTTCGTCACGCTCGAAGGCCGGCCCGTTGCCGGTCAACTCGTGTACGTCAACGTCGTGGACGGCCTCAGCAAAGATTTCGCGGTGACCGGGCCGTTCGCTGATTGCCAGCAACTAATTGCCGACCGGGTGCGGGCCGTGATCGCGGTGGCGCGCGACCGTGACCGGGGCCGGCACGAACGCCGGCAACGGGCCGGCAGTCTGGCGTTCCCGTTCGCGCAGCCGCGCCGGTACCAGGATGAAATGATCGCCGCGGTCGCGACGGCGCTCGACAAAGGCCGGCATCTGCTGGTCTCCGCGCCGTCCGGCATCGGCAAGACGGCCGGCGCGCTGTTCCCGGCCATGAAAGACGCACTGGCGCATGACCGGCGCGTGTTCTTCGTCACCGCCAAAAACACGCAGCACCAGCAAGCCGCCGAGACGCTGCGCCGGTTGGACGGGCCGATGGCGACGGTGTTCCGGTCGCGAGAGAACATGTGCATCAATTCCGTCTACGCCTGCCGGGAAGAGTTCTGCCCGCACTTGCAGATGTTTCAATTGAAATTGCAGCAGACCAAAGTCATCGACCGATTGCTTGAGCAAGGCGTGCTGCTACCGGATCGCTTGATGGAAGCCGGTCAAGGCGTGGCGCTCTGTCCGTTTGAGTTGGCGTTGCTGGCGGCGGAACGGACGGCCGCCATCGTTTGCGATTACAACTACGTCTTCGACCCGCAAGTTTACTTCCGGCGTTTTTTTCAGGACGCGGATTATTCTGACGCGGTGCTCATCATCGACGAGGCGCACAACCTCGTCCAGCGCGCGCTGGAGTACTACTCGCCGGTCTTGCGCCGCCGACAAATTCAGGCGCTGGCCAAACAACTGGCGCACGTCGAGCCGGGACTGGCGCGCGAACTCCGGCGTTTTCTGGATACGATTGACGATTTCTTCCGGTCGTACGACCGGCAGTTGCCGGATGAATACTCGCAACTCGACGAGGAACCGGCCAACACCGCCGAGCAGTTTCTGATCGAATCGCCCAAACCTTTTTTTGACGATCTGAAACCGACGCTGAACCGGCTCAGCATCCGCTATCTGCTGGACAAGATCGAAAGCGGCCGGGCAATTCCTGATGATCCGGTCGAGGAGTTTTTTGGCGAGCTCGGAAAATTTTACAGCGTGCTCGGCCTTGCCGGCGAGGAATTCGCCTACGTCTTCGACACGACCGGCGGCTCGGCGCTGAAGATCGTCTGTCAGGACGCGTCGCGGCTGCTGGCCGAGCGGCTGGCTGGTTTTCACAGCGTCATCGCGATGTCGGCCACGCTCGCACCGGCGGAATTTTACCGGCAGATGCTGGGCTTCGAAGCCGAGCGCACGGACACATTGACATTGCCGTCGCCGTTCCCGGCGGAAAACCGGCGGATTCTGGTCGTGCCGACGGTTTCGACGGCCTTCCGGCATCGCGGCGCAAATTACGACCGGGTGGCCGAGATCATCACGACGGTGGCCGGCGCGCATGCCGGCAATTACATGGCGTTGTTTCCGAGCTATGAATTTTTGCGCGCAACGGCCCGGCATCTCACCCTGCCGGCACTGGTCCAGGAACCCGGCATGACCGCGGCGCAGCGGCAAACGGTGCTCGACGCGTTGCAGACGAACGTGCCGCCGAAGCTGGTGCTGGCGGTGCAGGGCGGCGTGTTTGCTGAGGGCGTGGATTATCCCGGCGAAACATTGTCGGGCGTGATCGTGGTCAGCCCGGCGTTGCCGCAGATGAGTTTCGAGCGCGAGCTGATGCGCCGGTATTACCAGGAGAAATACGGAAAAGGGTTTGAGTTCGCGTATCTCTATCCCGGTATGAACCGCGTCATCCAATCCGTCGGCCGATTGATCCGGTCGGAAACGGATTGCGGCGTGGCGGTGCTGATCTGCCAGCGGTTTATTCAGAACCAATACACCGCGCTCTTCCCGGCGGACTGGGGAACGGATTTGACGTGCCGGAACTTGGAACCGGAATTGGCGAAGTTCTGGGCTGGCCGCAAGCGTTAGCGCGCCGCGTCTTTTAGCGCGCGGAACATTGCCTGCAAATTCGCCAGCGGCGTGGTGGCTTGGACGTTGTGGACCGAATCGAATACGAAGCCGCCGCCCGCGCCGAAAACTTCAACCCGCTCACGGACTTGCCGGTAGACTTCGTCGGGCGTGCCGGATGACAATGCGCCTTGCGTGTCCACGCCGCCGCCCCAAAACGTCACGTGCCGGCCAAACTCGCGTTTCAATGTTGCCGGGTCCATGCCGCTGGCGGAGCATTGGACGGGATTCAAAATGTCGAAGCCGGCCTCGATGAAATCCGGCACGAGGTCAATTATGGCGCCGCACGAATGGATGAAAGTTTTCCATTGGCTCTGTTCGTGGATGAGGCGATTGATTTGCCGGTGATAGGGCTGAAACAATTCCCGGTAAGTGTCCCGCGAAACAAACAAGCCGCGTTGCGTTCCAAAATCTGTGCCGGTTAAAAATACCGCCTGCACCCGGTCGCCGAGAATTTTGATGAGCGCCGCCAAATTCTGCAGGCCGATTTCACATTGCTTCTCGAAAATTTTGTGGACGTAATCTTGTCGGACCGCGGTGGAGATGTACCATTCTTCCACGTCGCGGATGCCTTTCGGATGTTTCAGCCACGGGGCCGGCACCAACGCAATATCGCCAAACGCCGTGCCCGGCATCGTGAGAATCACCGCGCCATCCGTCTTGCCGGTCAGTTCAGCGATGCTGCGCTCGTACCAGCGCAGCATGTCATCGCTGAGTAATCCGAACTCCTCCAGATTGTCAGCCGGATTCAAATGGTCGTCGTCGACTGGCGGTTGCCGGATGATCGAATCAAAAAAATGACCACCCTTCGGCATCCGCCCGCTCGGCGGCGCAGCCAAATCGCCGGCCGGATAAATCAGCAGGTCGCCGGCAGCGTCGCGCGTGGTGTTAAAATCAGCCGGCACGGCGACCTCCGTCCCGTCAAATAACGTGAACGGTTTCCAGTTCCGATTCTCAAAGCCAAACAATGTCGTGCGCGGATTCAACCCGACCACGTCAATGCCGAGCGCGTGCCGGAGCGATTCGTCAACTTCGCCGAGCATCTGGTACGGCTCGACGACTTTGACCCGGTAATTTGGTTCGCCGAGCACGGCTTGGCGCAACCGGCTGAGCGCGGCGACGTGCATCCCGGTCACTGCTGTGCCACCAAAATCCACGGGCACGCGGTCGGGTTGCTGGTGGTTGAGCGCAAGCTGTAATCGTTCGCGACTGGTCATGATGGTCTCCTGCCGGCGATTGTGGCGGAGCGCATTGCCATTGCAAGACAAAACCTCGCTGGTGTATGTCTTACTGAGCGATGAACATTTTACCGGTATCGCGGCGGCCGTGGCTGCCGTACGTGGCGCCGATGGCGGTCTACATGACGTTTCTGCTCTGGCAGTCCAACGCCAATCTCATCTGGCTTTATCCGGTCAAAACTCTTGCCGTAGCCGCCACGCTCTGGCTGTTCCGGAAACATTACACCGAGTTGCGGCCCGGCTTCTCGTGGCTGGCCGTCGGCATCGGCTTGGCGGCGATTGCTATCTGGATTGCCGGCGATCCGTTTTATCCGAAAGTGGACGAGCTGATGTTCCGGTCCGAAAACTGGCTCAGCCAATTGATGCATTCACCGCCGCCAAAAACCGCCGCCTTGCCGGTGTTTGATCCGACGTTGATTCAACCGGTCCTGAGCCGGTGGCTGTTCATTACCGGCCGGGTAGCCGGCGCGGTGCTGGTGGTGCCGGTGATGGAAGAATTGTTCTGGCGCGCGTTTTTGATCCGGTGGCTCGACAATGAGGATTTTCACGCGGTGCCGGTCGGCATGTTTTCGTGGCGGGCGTTTGCGATCACGGTGGCGCTCTTCGGTGCCGAGCACAACCAATGGCTGGCCGGCCTGATTTGCGGCGCGCTTTATAATTGGCTATTGCGCCGGACGCGCAGCGTCACCGCCTGCGTCATCGCGCACGCGGTCAGCAATGCCGCGCTCGCCGCGTGGGTGCTGGCGCGCGGTGATTGGAAGTTCTGGTGAACTGATGACGACGCGCCGTAAATTGATTTTTCTCGCCATCAGCATCGGCTTGCTGACATTCGTACTGTATTTACCAGTCAGGCATCTGCGACTCACGTACTGGGATGATCTCGGCTATCTCAAAATTGCGGAGGCTAACCGGCTGACGTGGGCTGGGATCAAGTACGCATTCACTAGCACGCATATTTATTACCAACCGCTGACGTGGTTATCGCATGGCGTGGATTGCGTCATCTGGGGAAAGCGCTACGGAGGACATCATCTCCAGAACATTTTCTGGCACGCGCTCAGTGCGTTGCTCGTTGTAGTGCTGGCGTGGCAACTGTCTGGTGCGTGGAATCAACGCGAACGATTGTTGTTTGCCGCTTGGGTGGCACTGGTGTTTGCAGTGCATCCACTACAAGTCGAACCGGTCGCATGGTTGGCCGGTCGGAAAACGGTGTTGGCCGGTTTTTTTTCCTTGTTGTGTGTCATCACTTATCTGCATTGGGCCGGGCGACCAGCACACCGACATTGGTGGTGGATAACGATAGCAACGTATGTGGCAGCGTTATTGAGTAAGCCGATGGCCGTGCCACTACCGGTGGTGTTGCTGGCGCTCGATTTCTTTCCCCTCCGCCGGCAGGCGACGGCAAGCTGGCGTCAGTTACTGCGGGAGAAATGGCCGCTATTTGCACTAGCCGGCATAGTGACGGTTTTGACTTTTATTGGACAGGCTGATGCCGGCGCGTTGCGAACAATTCCGTTGACGCTACCGGAGCGCGGGCTAGTCGTCGCGCGCAGTTTGATTTTTTACGCATGGAAGACAGTCTGGCCGGCATGGCTGTCGCCATTCTATGCGCTCGGCGGTGAGATTTCATTACACAACCCCGAATTTCAATTTTCGCTGGCGGTGTGCTTAATCGTCGCCGGTATTGCGTTTCTTACCAAGCAACGCTGGCCCGTCGTGTTGGCTGCTAGCCTTACGTATGTCGCGCTGGTTTTGCCGGTGTCTGGATTGTTTCAAGCTGGTGGACAAGCGGTGGCTGATCGCTTTGCATATCTGCCACTGTTGGCCGTGACGTTGTTAGCCGGTGCCGGATTCGTTATTTGTTGGCGCCGCTGGCCGGTGGTAGTTGGTTTGGTGTTGGCGTTACATCTTGGCTGGCTAATAGTGCGCACCTATGAACAGATTCCGGTCTGGACAGACAATGTAACAATGTGGCAGGCGGTTGTCCGTCAGGATCCAGGTTCCCGCATTGAGTACCGGTTCATCGCTGAAGGTTTAACCGACCAGCGCCGGTACGATGAAGCGCTCCGGTATGCTGAGATCGCATTCGCGCTTCCCAACGACGAGCCCGATGCCCAGCAAAAGCTCGGGAATACATATCGGGCGATTGCAGCGGGGTTCATTGAGCAACACAGGTTTACTGAATGCCTGCAGGCAGCACAACGAGCGATTGAATTGTTACCGAATGATGCCGTGGCACATGCGGCAGCCGGGTTGGCGGCACTGAAAACCGCTCAGTATGATGACGCGGCACGAGAATTGGAAACCGCGCTGCGGTTAAAGGCAGACTTACCGGCGGCACGTTTTAACTTGGCGTGTGCCTACGCCCGGCTAGGCCGGTCAGCCGAAGCCGATCAGGAACTCCGTCAAACGCTGGCTGCCAAACCAACTTTGGCAGTGCAAGCGGCGCGCGAACCGGCCTTGGCAAATTTGAAATTGGACTCCCCATGAAAATACCGGACCGCCTGATTGAATTTTTGAACCAGAGCCAAGTGCACTACGAAATCGTGCATCATCCAGTTGCGTTCACAGCGCAAGAACTGGCGGCCATCGAAGGCGTCAAGGGCCTCGAGCACGCTAAAGTCGTGATGGTAAAGGCCGATACACGAATCGTCATGCTGGTTTTACCGGCGAGTTATCGAGTGGATTGGAAACGTGTGCAGGCGATGACCGGCGCAGTACCGGCACTCGCGGCGGAAGCAGATTTTAAGGCGCTGTTCCCGGATTGCGAAGTTGGCACGATGCCGCCGTTCGGCCATCTCTATGGGGTGGAGATGTTGCTGGATGTCGGCTTTGAACAAAACACACGCATCGCCTTTGAAGCCGGCACGCACAGCGATGCGATCAAAATGAGCTTTGCCGATTTTGCGAGGCTAGCACAAGCCCGAGTGGCCGACTTCGCTGAGAAGTTGCATTGAACTAATGCTTCTGTTATGCAGCCGGTTAGCCAAAAAGAATCACCATGAAAATTTTATTCGTCGCGTCCGAATGCGCGCCATTCGCCAAAGTCGGTGGACTCGGCGACGTCGTGGCCGGTTTGGCCAAAGCGCTCCAGCAACTCGGTCACGAAGTACGAGTGATGCTACCGCTGTATTCATTTATTGACAGGCACAAATTCGGATTGCATGTTGTTGGCTCGCATTGTGTCCACATGGGCGCCGGCGCAGAAAATTGGATCGGGTTGTATGAGGCGCAATTGGACGGCAGTTTGCCGGTCTGGTTCATCGAATACGAAAATTATTTCGGCAGAATGGGACTTTACGACGGACCGACCGGGCATTACACTGACAACGCCTACCGGTTCGCTCTGCTCTCCAAAGCCGCGCTCCAAATCTGTAAAGACCGGAATTGGATCCCGCAAATCATGCACGTCCATGACTGGCCGAGCGCGCTGGTGCCAATTTTTCTTAAAACGTGGGATCGCGTGCTCTCGCCACTATCCGATACCGCGAGTGTGCTGACCATTCATAATATCGGTTATCAAGGTGTTTATCCGGCCGATGCTTTTCCATACATCGGCATTACCGGTGACCATTTTCATCCTGGCGCACTGGAAGACCACGGCAACCTCAATCTACTCAAAGCCGGTATCAACTACGCCGATGCACTCACGACTGTTTCTCCGACTCACGCGCAAGAAATCCTCACGCCCGATGGCGGCATGGGGTTGGCACCATTCCTAAACGCTCGCCGCCCCGACCTCTTCGGCATCTTAAACGGCGCGGACTATGACCACTGGGATCCGGCTAACGACGCATTCCTACCGGCGCGCTACACCGCCGGTAACCTCGCCGGTAAAGCCGCCTGCAAAGCTGCACTGCAAAGCGAACTCGGTCTCGCTGAACGCCCTGACATGCCGGTTTTTGGCATTGTTTCCCGGTTCGCTACTCAAAAAGGTTTTACACTTATCCGCGATGCCTTGCCTACGGCGCTCAACCAAATGCAGTTGCAAGTCGTCGTCCTCGGCAACGGCGATCCCGACACCGAAAACTTTTTCCGCTGGCTCCAAGCCACTTATCCAGGTCGCGTCGGCATCTTCCTCGGCTTCAACAATGAACTCAGCCATCGTATCCAAGCTGGCAGTGATTTTTTCCTGATGCCGTCACTCTACGAACCATGTGGTCTCAGCCAGATTTACGCGCTCCGGTACGGCACGTTGCCGGTCGTCCGCGCCACCGGTGGCCTCGACGACACCATCGTCAACTATGACGAAGCCACCGGCGCCGGCACGGGTTTCAAATTTATCCAACCGACCAGTCAGGCGCTGTATAACACCATCGGCTGGGCGGTCAGCACATGGTTTGACCGGCCTCAGCACATCGCCCAACTCCAGCAACAAGCGATGGCGCAAGATTTTTCCTGGGCCAAATCCGCCGCGCAGTACCTGCAAGTCTACCAGCACGCCCAACGCGTCAAACACAACACACCGACCGGCTAGCATCACACTTTACAATTCTTGCGCTTGCCAGCAGCTTCGCGCTTCGGTTATCATTGGCAGGTTATGGCTACAACAGTTTTAGTCGGCGCCCAATGGGGCGATGAAGGCAAAGGTAAAATAATTGACGTCCTGACCGAGCAGGCGGACGTTGTCGTCCGGTATCAGGGCGGCAACAATGCCGGGCACACCGTCGAGGTCGGCAACGAGAAATATGTGCTGCATCTCGTCCCGTCCGGCATCCTCTATCCCGGCAAGCTCAACGTCATCGGCAACGGCGTCGTCGTCGATCCGCTGGCCCTGCTTGAAGAAATTGACCACCTCCAGTCACGCGGCATCGCCATCAACGGCAACCTGCTCGTCAGCGACCGCGCCAACCTCGTGCTCCCGTACCACCGGCTGCTCGACGCCATCCGCGAAGAACAAAAAGGCAAAGGCAAAATCGGCACCACCAAACGCGGCATCGGCCCGGCCTACTCCGACAAAGTCGGCCGTACCGGCATTCGTGTCGTTGATTTATTGACGCCGGCCAGCTTCTCCGAAAAACTGCGCCGCAAAGTTCGCGAGACCAACGAAATCGCCCGCGCGTTCGGCGCGAAACCGTTGAGTTTCGCCAAAATCAACGCCGACTACCTCGCTGTCGCCAAGAAATTGCGCCGGTATATCGCCGACACCGTCACGTTGCTCAACCGGTATGAACGCGATGGCCGGCAAATTCTTCTCGAAGGCGCACAAGGGACGCTGCTCGACATCGACTTCGGCACCTACCCATTTGTCACCAGTTCCAATACCACTGCCGGCGGCGCGTGCGCCGGGTCCGGCATCCCGCCCCACCGGATTGGTCGGGTCGTCGGTGTGATGAAAGCCTACACCACGCGCGTCGGCGAAGGTCCGTTCCCCACCGAATTGCTCGACGCCAGCGGCGCAATGCTCCGCGAGACCGGTAAAGAGTTCGGCGCCACGACCGGCCGGCCGCGCCGGTGCGGCTGGTTCGATGCCATTGCAACCCGGTTTTCTGTGATGTTAAATGGCATTGACGAACTCGCCGTCACCAAAATGGATGTGCTCGACACATTGCCGAAAATTAAAGTCTGCGTCGCATATAAATTGGACGGCAAGCTGATTGAAACCGTGCCAGCAGATGTGGACGCCCTGTTGCGCTGCAAGCCGGTCTACCAAGAGTTCGACGGCTGGCAGACTTCGACCAAGCTCGTTCGCGACTTCGACGACTTGCCTAAAAAGGCGCGGCTCTATCTGAACAAGCTCGCGCAACTCAGCGGCACCAAGCTCGGCATCATTAGCGTCGGCCCCCGCCGGGCCGAAACAATTTTCCTGTGACCCAACCGGCTAAAAATATTCCCCGACACATTGCCATCATCATGGATGGTAATGGCCGGTGGGCCAAGCAACGCGGGTTCCCGCGCGCCGAAGGCCATCGCATCGGCATGGAAAGCGTCCGCGCCATGGTGCGCGCCTGCAGTGAACTTGGCGTGGAATACCTGACGTTGTATGCGTTTTCGTCGGAAAACTGGAAGCGGCCGCGCACCGAAGTAGCGGCGCTGATGTACCTGTTGGAATTTTATCTCAAGCAGGAGATTGCGGAGTTGAACGCCAACAACGTCCGACTCGCCGTGATTGGTCGGACCCACGACCTGCCGGCCAGCGCGCAAAAACAGTTGGCCAAAAGCATCGAGACACTCAGCAAGAATACCGGGCTGACGTTGGTGCTGGCGTTGAGCTACGGTGGCCGGGCGGAAATCGTGGATGCCGTGCGCACTATCGCCCGAGAAGTGAAAGCCGGTCATCTTGAAATTGCCGACATTGATGAAGCGGCCATTGCGCGGAATCTCTATACCCGCAATATCCCGGACCCAGACTTGCTGGTTCGCACCAGCGGTGAAATGCGAATCAGCAATTTTCTTCTCTGGCAAATTTCCTATGCCGAAATGTACGTGACCGATATCCTTTGGCCGGATTTCCGCAAGCCCGAATTGCTGAAGGCACTGGAAGATTATGGTCAGCGCAGCCGGCGCTTTGGCCTCGTCAATCCGCCCAAGGAAAAATGAGCGAACCGGTTCCGCTAGTTACCAGTGTCAATCCACGGTCCGGCTTTGGCTGGCGGCTGGCCAGTTCGCTGGTGCTGTGGGGTGTGATGCTGGCCGTCATCTTTTTGGCGAAACGGCCAATCTGGTTGTACCTTTTCATCAATCTGTTTGTCACCCGCGCCCTTTGGGAGTTTTACCGGGTTTGCGAGGCGAAAGGTTTGCGCACCTACAAGGTCTGGGGTGTGATCGGCACGGTGGTGCTGATTTCCGGGAGTTGGTTTTTCTACCAGCAAACCAACCGGCTGGAGTTGTCGTACGACTTCGACATTCTGATCATGTTGGTCTTCGCGCTTGGCGTGTTCATTCGACAATTTCCGCAAAAACTGAATCCCGCCGGCATTGAGACGATGGCGGTTACGTTGTTCGGCTTGATCTACGTCGCGTGGCTTGGCAATTTCATCACGCGCATCAATTTCATCGACCCCAACCACAACGGCCGGTATTTCGTCATGTTTCTTGTGGTGGTTACCAAGTTTACCGACATGGGTGCTTACATCATCGGTTCGACACTCGGCCGGCACAAGATGATCCCGCGCATCAGTCCAAAGAAAACTTGGGAAGGCACGATTGGTGGCGTTGCTTTTGCAGTCGGTGGCGCCGTGATGTGTTTGTATTGGCCGCAGCCGCTTAGCGCCGGTATCGTCGCTTCCGGCATGAATCTCACTCACACCCTAACACTCGGTCTTCTGCTCGGCACGGCGGCGGTGATTGGCGATCTGGCCGAATCGCTGATCAAACGCGAAGCAGGCGTGAAAGATTCCAGCAGTATCCTGCCGGGGCACGGCGGCGCGCTCGACATGCTCGACAGTTTTTTATTCACCGCGCCGTTGCTCTACGTTTACATGCGCTTGGTGCTCGCGTAACGCGGCCATGCTCTTTAATTCCTTCCAATTTCTGCTGTTCTTCCCAACGGTTACGATTCTTTATTTCCTGTTGCCACACCGATTCCGCTGGCAATTGCTTTTGTTGGCTAGTTGTCTTTTCTACATGGCATTCATCCCGTGGTACATCGTGATTCTGATTATCACGATCTTGATTGATTACTTTGCCGGCCTTTGGCTGGAAATACCGGGTATTTCAGCGAGAAAAAAAAGGGTGGTGCTCGCGATCAGCATCGTGTCCACCTGTTTAGTTTTATTCGTCTTCAAGTATTTCAATTTCTTCAACACCAATTTCGCGGCCATCGCCCAACTCCTCCACTGGAATTATTCGATTGGCGCGCTGAAGATCATCCTGCCCATCGGCCTGTCGTTTCACACGTTCCAGAGCTTGAGCTACGTTGTGGAGGTGTACCGGGGCAACCAGAACGCCGAACGCCACTTCGGGATTTATGCGCTCTATGTGATGTTCTACCCGCAATTGGTGGCCGGCCCGATTGAACGCCCACAAAACCTCTTGCACCAGTTTTACGCTAAACACATCTTTGAATATCAGCGGGTGACGGATGGCTTGAAGCTAATGGCCTGGGGCTTGTTTAAGAAAGTCGTGATTGCCGACCGACTCGCCATTGCAGTCAACCAAGTGTACGGCAGCCCACGCGACTACACCGGCTGGCCGTTGATCGTGGCGACGGTCTTTTTCGCATTCCAGATCTATTGCGACTTCTCCGGTTACTCCGACATCGCCATTGGCGCGGCCCAAGTCATGGGCTTCCGGTTAATGGACAACTTCAACCGGCCTTATTTCTCGAAGTCCATTGCCGAGTTTTGGAAACGCTGGCACATCTCGCTTTCCACATGGTTCCGCGATTACCTGTACATTCTGCTGGGCGGTAGCCGGACCAACACATGG
>Ga0118677_10003749_pt1 | contig 28428 bp, 27 predicted proteins | sample AliMusrvi5mmetaG_FD_86154 | JGI IMG/M metagenome (GOLD analysis project Ga0118677, IMG submission 86154) | reverse complement strand
ATTGAAAATGATCCCGATCATTTTATCCATGTATTACGCTCACGGTGAAATCAGACGGTAAAATTCGGAAGAGATGGCCGGATTAATGGGCAGTGACATTTGATTGGTGTGCGTTGAATTGGGCACCGGCATCCAGATCGAGCCTTGAAGGATCGACTGCTGGCTGACGAGGCCGGGAAGGGTCATGTCCATGGCAGCATCGATGCCGATGGGGGGCGGACGCTGTCCTTGGAGGGCGTCGACGAAATCGAGTACCTCGAAGAAATCGCCGCCGCCATGGCCGACTTTCTGGGCGATTTCCTGTCCCTTTTTCCAGGCATCAGGGACGAATTCATCCCCGAGTTCGTCCAGATTCATCCAGCGATCCGGGGTGGGATTTTTCGCGCGGAGCCAGATCCGGTTGGCTTCGCCTTCGGCCCGGGCGGACTCATAGGCTCCATCGGTGCCCTGAATCTGGTAATTGGTCATGGAATGGGGCCGATCAGAGAGCATATCGACCCGGATTTTGACCAGTCCTCCCCGGGCCATTTTGCAGAGCATGACACAGGATTCTTCGTTTTCATAAAAATCGCCGCGGGGATCTTTGTAATGATGACCGCTGCCGCGACAACAGACCTCGACGACGCGATCGCCGGACATCCACTGAAGAATGGGTCCGAGGCTGTGGGTGCCATAGGTGATGCCATTGATGCCGGTTTGCCAAGTGCGGCGCCAGCGGGTGATTTCGTTCAGGCCCTTGAGTTCGTGGATATATTCTCCCTCGGCATAATAGGGAGTCCCGAGCAGGCCCCGGGTGGCGATTTCACGAACGATGGCGTTGGCTCGCATGTAGGTGTAGTTTTCGGCCATCATGTAAACGCCTTTGCTCTTGCGGCAGGCCCGGACCAAATCCTGGCATTCGTCGAGCGAAATTCCGGCCGGAACCTCGCTAAGCACGCCCAGATTGCATTTAAGGGCGGCGATGGCTTGGGGCACATGGAAATGCATGGGGGTGCCGATAATGACGGCATCGATCTTGGATTTAGCCAGCATCTCGTCGAAATCGGTGTATTGTTCGGATGCCCCGAGCCGTTCAGCCGCGGCGGCGAGACCTTTTTCGTTGGTATCGCAAACAGCCAGAACCCGGACATCTTCAAGAACGTCGCAGGCCGCTTTAAAACTTCCGCCCCGCCCACCGGCACCAACCACGCCCAAATTTATTTTTTTCCGTTTTGCCGCCATAGCCGGACTCCTTGAATTATTGATTCGTTAGTGCCGCGGGGACGAAGCCTGTGTCCGCTTGACCCCAATGCTCATCTTCTGGACGCCAAGTTGCCTGGCCGTATCCATGACCAATACGACCTTGTCAAACGGCACATCCTTATCGGCGGTGATCAGCAAAGCCTGCCGACCCCCTGAAGGGCCCGCGGTCACTCCATTGATCCGTTCCTTCAAGTTATCGGGAGGAACCATTTGCCCCTCCAGGTAGATGCGCCCGCCCTTGTCGATCTGGATTTCAATGGTCTTGTCGGACGACTGTATGCCGGTGGCCGCTCCCGGCGGGTTGAGTTTGATCTGGGACGCCACCAGGATCGGGGTCATGACCATAAAAATGATCAGCAGGACCAACGCCACGTCAATCAACGGCACCATGTTGATTTCGGCCATGACCTGGTATCGGTCGCCGCCGGAGTTGACTTTCATCGGTTCGGACCTCCCGACGATTCAATCAACCGAAATATCGCCACATCGATCTCGCCGGACATCCGTCGAATCCGGCTGACGCAGTAATTATATCCGACCACCGCGGGGATGGCCACGGAGAGTCCCACTGCGGTGGTGATCAAGGCTTCGGCAATACCGGCCGCAACCACTTCCACCCCGCCGCCGGCATGGGTTGCCATGTCGATAAAGGCCTTGATGATTCCGCTGACCGTGCCGAACAGACCGATAAACGGCGCGATACTTCCCGTGGTGCCGAGGATCGGAATATTTTTTTCCAACTCCAGGATTTGCGCCTGCAAGGCATTCTGTGCCGTGCGCTCTCTGGCTTCGCGGTTCCCCTTTTCACGCAAAACGGCCTGAACCACCATGGATATCGGATGGGGAAATTGTTCGCAATATGTCAGGGCGGCAGGGGTTCCCTGAGTTTCGATGATATTCAGGATTTTTCCGACAAATCGTTCGGCATTCAAATGGGCATTTTTGAAGGTAAAAAACCGGTCCACTATTACGGTGATCGACAGGATCGAGGCGAGGAGCAGGATGCTCAAGATCGGCCACCCCTGAATAATCATCTCTCGGAAGGTAAATTCACTCATAACACTCAATCCTTGTTTAATTTTAGAGCTGAATTATCGCGCAAAAATTGACTGTTCTTACGTTCTTTGGTAAAAAGATGCAACCACAATCTTTGATTCGGAGAATAACCGCATGAATGTCTGGTCCGAGATTCTCGATATTCTGGCTAAAAACAAACAAATGTTCGAACTGATCATCGCGCCCAATGCGCCGCCGCTGAGCCGGCACCAGGGCGTCTGCTCGGTCGTGAGCAGCAAGGTCTTTTCGGCTGCTGACGTCGAGGAAACACTGGGCGGCGTGGTCATGCGCAGTGCCGGCAAGAAGCTCAATCACCTTCCCCAGGCCGGAATTTTGTGTGTGGGGGTTCGGGATGTCGGACGACTTCGTGTCTGCTACTTCACCCAACGAGGCAGCCGGGTGTTGCGAATCGTGCGCATTCCCTTCGAAGTACCTGATATCGCTTCAGTTTGCGCAGATCCGGCGCAGGCGCTTGAGATTGCGGAGGCGATCGGTACCCGCCAGTACCGGGCGGTGCTGGTATATGGCACCAGCCAGAGTGTCAACAGTCAGATCTGTTATGCGCTGCTAAATGAGATCAACAACCGTTACCGGCAGGTGATTTATGTCGTCGAGCCGACCTTGTCGTATCTTCTGGCCCACCACAATTCCCTGGTGATCCAGGCGGAACTTTCGACGGATGTAGCGACTTGGGAAGAGGCCGTTGAACAAACCTTCATGCTGGAGCCATCTGTGGTCCATCTGGGAGATGTTAAAATCACCGATAGCATTCCGAGCCTGCGGCAATTATTCCTGTCCGACGTGTCCACCCTGATGAGTACTCTGGCCGAGGAACCGACGCCCCTGCTCGATCAGTTACCGCCCCCTCCACTTCCCACCAGTGAAACGCGGCGCTATTCCGCCATTTTGGTGAAAGCGCGTCCGGAGCCTGACGGGAAGATCAAGCTGGAAACGAAACCCTGGTCCCGTACGGAACGGATGTGAGGATGTCCAGCGCCTCTTGTTGGGTAATCTTCGTTTCTTCATTCCATGCGCGATCCGACCTCACAATCCCATAGTCCCTGGCAGGCGGCGCTAACGATTGGCGTGGCCGCCCTTTGCCTGCTCTTCGGCTATGAATTGGTTCGGAGTGTTGCCCAATCCCTCTACATAAACGCCTATGGCGCGTCCAAGTTGCCGATCGTCATGGCATTGGGCCCCGTGGGAACCTTGCTGTGGTTATATGGATACGGGTTGCTTTTATCCTGGTGGGGGGCGCGCAAGGCGATTTTATCCACCTGTTTCCTTTCCGCCCTAGCGCTGCTCGGCTGTTGGTGGGCGATCCGTCATGGGAGCCGAGTTGCCACGGGTGTCCTATACGTGGTTCGGGAAGCCTATATCGTTTTATTGGTCGAACAAGTGTGGTCTTTTATCAATAGCACCCTGCGGCGCGGAGAAGGGCGAAGTTGGAATGGACCGATTTGCGGGATCGCCTCCCTTGGCGCCATCTTGGGCGGATGGTGTGTTCATCAATGGGCAGTTCGCGTGGGGAGCCAGGATTTATTGGTATTTGCGGCCCTGACCCTCATTCCGACCGCCTTATTCACGATCTGGGCTTATCGGTGGGGTGGGGAACCCCAGCCCGAACCGGCCGAAATCGGCGGGCGGCAAGGCCAATTGGGGGTGCATTTATTACGGCAGCAACCGGTCTTATTTTATCTGGCGCTACTGGTGGGGGTAACTCAAATTGTCGCAACCCTGGTCGATTTGCAACTCAGTTTCTTCGTGGAGCGGGCGTTTCCGCTGAAGGATCAACGGACCAGTTGGTTGGGCGGGTTTTATGCGCTTCTGAATATCGGTGCGGCGGTGATGCAGTTTGTGATTACGCCCCTCTTGCTCCGCAAGGTGAAGGTTCGAACCGTTCACTTGGGAATTCCGATCACCCATCTGGTCGCCGTGCTCTTGGTGGTGTTCCTGCCGGGGTTGGGAACCGCTGCCCTGGCCTACGGTCTCTTCAAGGCGTTGGACTATTCCTTGTTCCGGGCGGCCAAGGAATTGGTTTATGTGCCATTGACATATGATGCCCGGTATCGGGCGAAAGAGTTGATCGATGCCTTTGGTTATCGTGCGGCGAAAGGTGGGGTCGGCGGGATACTGGCCCTGGTGGGTCGGCTGGGATATGTGGTGGGGCCTTCGGTGTTGCCTCTTTTGATTCTAGCGGGATTGGTCGGGTGGATTCCCGTGGCGTGGCGATTAACCGATCACCCGCTATCGACGCCCCCTCATTAATCCGCTGCTCTATTTTTTAAAACAACCGGAAGGGCTGAGACCTCACTCTTTCTTCAGAACTGTCCCGCGACGTGCCCGGATCTTGACTTTCAACCCTAATCCCGACATCATTCATTCCCCAGTTTGACGTTTGATCGACGGAATATCCGCCAAAGGAGAGTCGGCATGAAATTGACCCCACGACAAGAGCGTTTGCTCAAGCTCACCTTCATCGACTACACCCAAATGGAGGACTTCGTCAAGGCGCCGCTCATTCTGAATAAAGCCGAGGGATTGTATTACTGGGATGCGGATGGCCGTCGTTATTTCGACGCCATCGGCGGGGTTTTTGTGGCATTGCTGGGGCACCGTCATCCGCGCGTCATGGAGGCGATGCGCCGGCAAATGGATCAGATGACCTTCACCCCGCCACTCCACGCGATTTCTGATATCGCCCTCGATTTTGTCGAAAAACTCGGTTCCATCACCCCCGGCACGCTCGATTACGTCAAGCCCTTCAGCGGAGGGTCGGAATCCACGGAATCGGCGCTCAAATTCACGCGGCAATATCATCGGCAGACCGGCAACCCCGGAAAATATAAATTCATCAGTTTCTACACGGCGTACCATGGCGCCACGTTCGGGGCCATGTCCGCCAGCGGAACCGGCAAGCGCAAGACCAAATTCGAACCCCAGATGCCGGGATTTATCAAGGCGTTTCCCCCCCACTGGTACCGGGATATGTTCCCCACTCCCGTAGAGGCCTGCCGGCACGCGGCCCGGATGGTCGAGGACCTGATCATCAACGAAGACCCGGAAACGGTGGCGGGCCTGTTGGTTGAACCGATTTCCAATACGGGCGGCATCGCCACTCCCCCCGCCGAGTATTTCACACTGCTCCGCCAAATCTGTGACCGGCACAACGTCACCCTCATATTTGACGAGGTCATCACGGGCTATGCCCGTACGGGGCAAATGTTTGCGGCCCAGACGTTCGGCACAACCCCCGACATCATTTGTGCCGGAAAAGGACTGTCGAGCGGCGCCCTGCCGTTGGGCGCTATGATGGCCCGGGCGGAGATGGGTAGGGCCTTTCTCGGTGCGACGAATTCTGAATCGCAGTTTGCCCATGGTCACACCTTTGCCGGAAATCCGCTCGGAGCGGCCGTCGGTCTGGCGGTCATCGAGGAGATCCTGGAGAACAAACTGTGCGAAAAGGCCCGCACCCTGGGCACGTATCTGGCGCACAAACTGGAAGGCTTGAAGAAATTCGGAGTGGTTCGAGAAGTGCGCGGCAAGGGAATGTTGCTCGGAGTGGAATTGGTCAAGGATCTGACCTCCAACGAACCGTTCGACGCCCTGGGGATGGCCCTCAAGAAAACCTCCCTGGCCAACGGGCTGATCATGCGCATCAATCCCAATTGGTTCGCCGTGGCTCCCGCGGTGATTGCGGAACCGGCGGACATCGACGAACTCTACGAGCTGATCGAAAAAAGCCTGCGCGAGGCGCTTGCCGCGGTGCGGCCATGATCGCCTTGGTCAAATACGGACAACAACCGGGCATGGTGGAATTGCGCGAAGTTCCCGAACCGGTGGCGGGACCCGGTACCGTGTTGCTCGAAGTGCGCGCGGCGGCCATTTGCGGGTGGGATATCGAGATGTGGCAGCATCACATGGCCAATCCCGTCACAGTGCCGGTCATCCAGGGTCACGAATTCTGCGGGACGGTGGCAGAGGTCGGTCCGGGCGTTGAAGGTTGGACCCGGGGTGAGCGCGTGGCCTGTGAGACTTCGGCCCAGGTGTGCGGAACCTGTTTTTGGTGCCGCCAGGGCGAATACCAGATCTGTCCCTCCCGAAAGGGCTACGGGTATGGCGTGGACGGTGCTTTTACCCGTTACGTTGTCGCCAGGCCCGCCATTCTCCATCGTATCCCGGAAAATGTGTCCTTCGAGGAAGCTTCGCTGACCGAGCCATTTTGCGTGGCCCACCATGCGCTCGCCGATCGTATCTCGATCCAGCCGGGCGATAGCGCCGTGATCATTGGACCGGGTCCGATCGGTCTTATCTGTCTGCAGATGGCGCGACTGTTGGGCGCCACCCAAACCGCGCTCGTCGGCCTCAGTTCCGATGCCGCGCGTTTGGATCTCGCAACAAAAATGGGGTGGGCGGATAAAATCATTCACGCCGATCAGGAGGATGCCGGGGCTGCCGTAACGGCCTGGACGGGCGGACGGGGAGCTGACATCGTTGCCGATTGCGCGGGCAATGCGCCCGCACTGGCAACCGCGCTTGCCAGCGTGCGGCGGGGCGGCCAAATCGTCAAAATCGGCTGGGGTCCCAAACCGATCAACCAGAGTCTCGACGATCTGCTGCGTAAATCGGCCACTCTCGCTGGAACCTTTGGCCATCGCCACGCGAATTGGAAGACGGTTCTGGGCCTGTTTTCCGAGCGCCAGTTGAATCCCGGGGCGCTCATTACGTCGGTCATGCCGTTGAGCCAGTGGCTGGAAGCTTTCACACTGATTCAAAAGTGCCAGGCGGTCAAAATTGTTCTCACACCGGAAAGACTCTGATCTATGAACGTTCCGCTGGATCGCATACAAGTTAGTCGACTCATCGAGGATCTGTGGCAGTTGGTGAATATCCCGAGTCCCTCCGGCCGGGAACGCCAGGTGGCGTTCGCCTATGCCGACCTGCTGGCCCGCGCCGGCGCCCGGGTGGAAGTGGATGAGAGCAACCCCGATAGCCCGTCTGTAATCGGCCGTCTGCGGGGCAACCGGCCCGGGAAGACCCTTCAATTGGCGGGCCATCTGGATCACATCGACGTGCCGCATGCCCCGCCTGCCCGCACGGCGACCACCATTGCCGCGCGGGGGGTGGGGGATATGAAGGGCGGTTTGGCCGGGATTCTGGAAATCGTGCGGGTGTTGGTGGAAACCGGCTGTGATTTTCCGGGCAACGTGCTGGTGACCGCTTATGGCTTGCACGAGGCGCCGATCGGCGATTCCTCGACCCTGATCGGATTGATCAAGCGCGGCGTCAAAGGCGATGCCGCCATTGTCGCGGAACAAATACACGATACCGAAGGCAAAATTGTGCTGGAGGGGAAGGGGCAGGCGATCTGGAATGTCAGGGTTCAGCGGGAGGGAGAGGCCTGTCATGAACTCAATTATCCTTTGACCGCTCCCGATCTCTTCTCGGCCGCTCTGGCGATTGGCGGGGCCATCCGGGATGAGCGTCATCGCCTGGCCGCCATCCCGCCCCGGCCAGGATTGTTATCCGCCGAATCGCTATTTATCGGCCAGATGCATTACGGGGACTTTTACAACCGTATGCCGGTGAGCTGTACCTGGCAAGGCACGCGCCGTTGGAATCCCGATAAAACCTTTGCCGATGTCCAGCAAGGCTTATGCGATGTGGTTGCGAAAACGCCCCTTCCCAAGGGGATATCAGCCTCCGTCTCCTGGCGCTTGACCGGTGAATCGTTCGCGCTCGACCCGTCCGAATTGATTGTCACCGCCCAGCGCCAGGCCATTGAAACCCTGGTTGGCGGTCCGGTGAAATCCGTGGGCATCGCCGCGGTTGCCGACACCAGCCGGTTGATCCCGATGGGCGGAGTGCCCACGGTATTGTCCGGGTTCGACAATGAATTTGCCCATGCGGATCATGAAATGGTACGGCTGGACCGCTTGCCCGGCGCGGCGCGCATGCTGTTGTTAATCGCATGGAATTATTTACATCAGGCGGCCGGGGAATAAGTAGACGAAAGCAGGACATCATGGCGAAACAGTCAATACGTGGAGTGGATATTCAAGGACACATCAAGCCCGGTTACAAGCCGCTGATTGTCAGCGGGGGTGACTGGATGGCCGCGCTGATGAATGGATCGCCGACCTCGTGGGCGGTCCCCGAGATCATCGAGCAACATCCGGATACGGATGAACTGTTCGTGCTGGTGTCCGGTCGTGCCTATATGATTGTCGCCGGGAACGGAAAGAAACCGGGCAAAATCCGCCAGTATCCGATGCAACGCAATGTCCTGTACAACGTCAAGGCGCGGACCTGGCACATCAACCCGATGACCCCGGACGCCACGTTTATTATCGTTGAAAAGACTGGCACCAATATTAATGGTTCGCGCGTGGTCCGGTTGTCCCCGGTTCAACGTCGCGCCATCCGGATCGGAGGTTGACCATGCAGGCACTCGTATGGCAGGGGGGGCAACAATTTTCTGTGCAATCCGTTCCCGAACCCAAGGTGGAACCCGGCCGGGTCGTGGTGAAAGTGACGGCGGCGGCGGTGTGCGGTTCTGATTTTCATCTGGCGGACTTTAAAGAACAGGCTCCCCTGGTGCCCGGCCATGAGGTTTGCGGCATCATCGAAGCGTGTGGCGCGGGCGTCCACGGGATGGCCCCGGGCGACCGGGTTGCGCTCAATCCCGTGCAATATTGCAGCGCCTGCTGGTGCTGCACGCACGGGTTGCCGCATCTGTGCAGTGCCTATCGGCATCTCGGGGCAGGTGGCGTGTCCGGGGGGTGGGCGGAGTATGTGGCGATCGACGCGGTCAACGCGCATCGGGTGCCGGACGAGGTCGATGATATTTCAGCCTGTCTGATTGAGCCGCTGGCCGTCTGTTACGAGAGTTTTACGCGCGCCGCATTGCCGCCGGACGATACGGTCCTGATCATCGGGGATGGCACCTTCGGATTTCTGCACGCCCAGATTGCGGCCGCCCGCGGAGTCCGGAAGATCATTGTCGCGGGCCATTACGCCTCCCGTCTGAAACGCATTGCGGCGCAGGTCGACATCCTTCCCTGCAATACGCACGAGCAGGATCTGGCTGAACTGGTGCGCGCGACCACCGGAGGGCGCGGCGTGGATGTTGCCATTGAAGCATCCGGCTCCGGTGCCGCGCCGAACCTGGGGCTGAAAGCGCTTCGTCCGCGCGGGACGCTGGTTATTTTTAGTTATGTATGGAAACCGGAGCCGCTGGTCATGGGGCTGATCCACATGAACGAATTGAATGTTTTGGGGTCATGCCGCTCGCTCGGTGCCTTTGGTCCGTGTCTGGAACTGTTGAAGACACGGAAAGTTAACACGCGCGTCCTGGCGGATGTGGTCGTGCCTTTCGCTGATTGGCCGGTGGCTATGAAACGGTTGGCTCAGGACAAGGCGCAGGTTTTCAAAGCCGTCTTTGTGCAGCGTTGAGTCTGTGTCGGGATCCTATGAACCCTCACCTTCAATCCAATATCGCATCCGTTCAGTGGGCACAGGAGAGCTGTGACCTGCGGGATGACCCCGTCAGCGGCGCGCGGATCATCCAATTGACCAGCGCGGTCGCGATCAGCAATAATATTTACGGTGAGCAACCGTATTGTTCCCCCGACGGCAAGCGGATCGTCCTCGCCCGCTGTCAGGATTTCTGCTGGGATGAGACTGGGTCGTTGCTGATTCACGAACTGGACACCTTGCGGATCACCCGGGTCAATTGCACCGTCCAGCGGGTTCGGGGGATTTTCAACAGCGCCTGGAGCGGGTTTGTTTATTTTTGGACCCCGGCCCGCAAACTGATGCGTTTATCTTTAATGACCCTGGAACAAAAGGAAGTCTATGCCGATGAGGATGGCGATGGTTCCCCGGCAGGCCTGCCCGTGGATTACTTGCAGCGGTTTGGCAATGCCCCGTTACCCAGCGCCTCGGTTTCGCCGGACCAGCGGTACATCATCAGCGTGGTTCCCCGGTTGAAGGGCCGCGGAGCGCCGGTGTTTCAGATCGTTCGGCTGGATTTAAAAAAACAAATTCGCGAGGTGATTTTTGAGCACCCTGAGATTTCCAACCCGCATTTGCAATTCAATCCCGTGACCGGGCGACACATCCTGGTTCAGAATAACCAGGGCCTTCGGTTGCGTCGAGATGGATCACTGGAGCGGCGCCGGACCGTCGAGTGTAAACTGTTTGTGATCGATCAGGACGGTAAGAATTGTCGCGCCGTGCCCGCCGGTCCACCTGTCACCGCCGGCGGAACGGGGCACGAATGTTTTGCGGGTGCCACTGGCCGCGTGTTGTTTTCGGCGGGATGGGAGGCGCGCAGTTCCAGCGATTGGCGGCAGGATTCCCGACATCCGCAGGGGAATCTTTTCACCGGCATGCCGGGCGCAAAACAACCGGTTTGTTTCCCCGCGCCCGAACACCTGTTCAACCACGTCTGCGCCGCCCAGGATGGAAAGCATTTTGTGGCCGATTCGATTCCCAACGGACGCTGGTTCAAAAATGGCGTCATCCAGCGCGCCGCGCTGGTGATCGGCAATTTGGATAGCGGCAAGTACCGGGTTTTGGTTGAGGACAGTGGCGCTTCCGGCGGGGGTAATCAGTGTACCCATACGCATCCCTACCTGACGACCGACAACCGGTATGTGATCTACAATGCCGATCCCGACGGGGTTCCGCAGGTATTCGCCGCGCGCCTGCCTGAAGGATTCCTGGCAAGTTTGGCGTAGGGTTCCGTAACGGGTGTGAAGGGGCCTCGTTCAGAGCGTGGCGATGAAGCGCAGGCCTCCGCAAACCTCCTCTTCCGTACATTTCTGTTCCAGCAACTTCGGGACGGTGAGCGCATTGATCGCTTGATGGAAGTCTCGGGGCAGGTCGCCGGTGCCGGGCACCAAATGCATATCCCGTTTGCCGGCCTCGGTCCCAATCATGGAATCCGACCAGTGAACGCGCCAGATGGCGTCCTTATCGTCCAGAAATTCCCAGATGGCGACGGTCCGGTCGGCGGGATTGTTCAACACCTGTACCGCCGTGGCGGCATGACTGGTATCCAGCGTGAGTTTGACATTTTCCCGCGCCGTATCGCGGTAGATCCGGTGCCACTCCTCCCGCGAGGTGCCCCAGTGTTTACGGGTGGTGGCGCCCCACGCGAGCATGGTGTTTTCAAGACACAGGGTGCGTCCTTGGCTGGCCGTGTGACTGGCCAGTTCCTGCAGGGCGGCAATCAACCGGTCATACGATCCCACCACCACACCGTCATCTGATTCGATCCCGCAGATGTGCATGACCAGGCGGTCCACCGGGTATGGGGCTGCGCCGTCGATGGCCGTCTTAAGTGTCTGGATCGAGCGTTCCCGATGAGCGTCATCCAGGGCCGCCAGGTTACAGCCACTGTAGGGGAGATGCACCCCACGAACAAAAGGGATATACGCCGGCCAGGTCGGCAATAGGTCATAGCGGCCGAGGTGGGCTTCAACGCCCAAGCCGTGTTCAGTCAGGAACGGGATGCTGTGGATGGGACGCACCAGGAGGTCGTTCACGGAGCCTCCGCCACAAAGATGGGATTGCTCATGAAGACCGGCTCGTAGGTGCCTTCGCTGTATTTGCGTTTCTTCGAACGGCCATGACCGCGTAGCCGGTAATAACTCGCGGGCGGCACGGTAATGAACTGGGTGAATGATTCGGCGACCGGCGAGATCATCTCCAACACCTTCCCATCCCCGATGATCTCAAAGTAGTCAACTTCCTCCTGGCATTGGAAGGAGACAAATAAGCGGCCATCATAGCGAACTTCAAGACCCCGAATCAGGTTGTCCACTGTGCAAAAGTAGTTGCCGGACCGGTAGGCATCGAAGATGCCCTGATAGGACTTTTCTTTTACCCACAGATGGTCCTGGACGAATTCGCCGGGGTAATAATCGGTGTGTCCCTTCGTGAAATGCTGGTGAAAATCGGAACCGAAACGGACCCATATTCGATGGCCGCGCGTGAGCAATTGATCCCATTCGTTGCCCACTTCCCAGGTTTGCGTCGCTCGCTGTTCTCCCCGGTCATAGCAGGCCATGATCTTGAAAATAGGAGAGGTCGCCAGGGCGGACAAGTCTTCAAAGGGCATGGACGGCCGGTTGGGGTGATTAAGAATCATAAAGGCATTCTCGCCCCAGGTCGCTTCCAGGTAGTGCAATGCCTCCATTGCCTTCTCCCGCCCGACATTACCCGCTTTGCGATCGAATCGGCGCACCAGTTCCCGCTGTAACTCGAAATCATTATGGTCGGGTGTGGTCACCACCATGGCATGGCGCCCGACCGGGCACTCCCATTCCCCCGTGTGGAAAATAAAGAGATCGGGATGGGCTTTGCGCGCCGCCAGTACAGAAGCATACTGTTCGACGCCCCAGTTGTCGGATAGAAGAGCATGCCCACTGATCGCCAGGTAATCGCAGAAGGGACGGGCTTTTTCGATGGTCTCTTCCACCGGAAGAGTACCATCGGAATCGTGAATGGAATGGACATGTAGATCGCCGGTGAGCCAGTAATTCATAAAATCAGTTCTCCTCTAAAGGGTGAAAAATCACTCCGTTCCGTAAAACTTCAGGATGGCGCCGGTCTCATGGGCCGGTGCGAATTGCGCCCGGATCGTGCGAGGACGGTCCATGATCAGTTCCAGGGGATTATGATGCCGGTCCTGTTCTGGCACATCGCCGAACCATTCCGCGAACACCCGCGGCGGTTTGGGAACGGCGGTTACCGTCACCGGGGAACCGGATCTAAACCAGCCTCCATCTGAAACCGTGCCATGCCCGTCTACCGTAGTCGACAGGCGAAACTCAGTCGTCCAGAGCCAGGCTAGTGAGGAGGCAGTGACGATCTGTGCCGTTACGGTATTCGAATTCCCCGCGACCGGTATGTTACCCGATCCGACCCAGCCCGTGCAGACCTGTCGCGTGTCGCTTCCTGAATAGACTGCGCTGTCGACGGAGTTGGTGATCCAGGTTGCGGCGGACACACTCTGAGTCCCGTAACCGTAGGGGAGAGGCGTTCCCTTGGGTTGGGGCGAGCCGGAGGTAATGAGTTGGACGAAGACCTGATTCACGACGAGCGTGGCGTTGGCGCTCCACATCAACCCGTTCGAATCCGTTACCAATGCGCGGTAGGTGCCGGCATCGCCCATGGCGGCCGGAGCGAGCGATAGGACGGCATTTGTGCCGGTCGGAATCGCCAGGCCGTCCTTGTACCATTGGAAGATCGCCCGTGGTGTGCCGGTTGCCGTCACCGAGAAGGCCGCGGCTTGACCGGCATTGACTCCGCAGTTGGTCGGTTGCGCGGCGATGCTGGGCGGACCGTAGGTGTAGGGTCCGCTGGAATTCCAGCGCACTCGGGCGGGGATGTCTCGCTCCGTCCCAATGGGCGGAACCGTTCCGTCGCTGTTGGGACCGTAAGTGGGAATAAAGCCCGGAATGTTCCACCAACCGGGTTTGGGCGGCAGGGAGGTGACGTTGGTTCCGAGATAATAGGAATAGTCCTGGAGATTGGTGGTGCCCGCGGGTCTCATGGTGCCGTTGATATTGTTACCCCATTCGAAAATTCCGACGCCGGTACCGTACCGGGTGCTTCGGGTTTCGTTCCCGACACACGTTTCATTTGTACAACTATAGGCGTCAATCACGTTGATGCCCATCACCCCGCTGGTGTCTCTGGCACGATTCCGGAAATAGGTATTATAGGGACCATTCATACCATGGCCCGAGGAGGCATCCAGATTCATGTATATGCCGCAATTACCTTCGAACAGATTGGCGTAGGTATAGTTACCATGACAGGACAAATCCATGGTGGCGGCAAAGCCGGACCATGAGTCTTCCGAATAATTATACCCCAACACATTGCCATTGGATCCCGCCTGCATCACCAGGGAATGACGCAGACGTTTAAAGATATTGTTCTCCACCAGGAATTCACTGCACCGGTACTGCAACACGACCCCATATCCCGATCCGCTCCCGTCGAATTCATAAGCATGGTGCATGTAGTTACCGGTGATGTCGATGTTGGCGCTATAGTCACCGGAACAGGCCGAACCGAAAATATTGGTGAATTCACACCCCCTTACCCAGCAGTTGATGGCAAAACGAAAGTAGATCGACGGCACATTATTGCGCATGTTGTTGTCGCCCGCGATCACCCGCGAAAAGCGTAGATTCTCAATCCCGACATTCATTTTGGCCTTATTGAATTTCCGAATCTGCGGTTTGATCGGCACCCCGTATAGGGAGAGGTCGGGCTGATACTGCAGGCGGAGAGGAGTGACAAAGGTCACCGTGCCCGCCGGTGGCACGGTTACGGTGACGTTTGTAACCTGAAGGATCTGCCCAATCATGTCCGGCCAGGCCGACATTTTCCAGGCGCCATTGGTCCCTTCATGGGTTTCCACCCAGTCGCCTGCGGTGAAGGAACTGACATTGGTGAGGGTCACGGTCCAGGACATCAGGTCGTAGCCCGACTGGATATCAATCCAGGGTGAGGTGGGGTCGCTCCCGAAAACGGATATAAGGGAGGTTTGGGTCACAAGCAGATTGGTAGCAAGGATCGTGGTGTTGAAGCTTCGTTCCCCGCGTAAAACGATATTGGATGACAGGAACAGCGTGTTATTGGGCACGGCATAGGTACCCGCCGGGAAGTAGATGACCTCGCCGGCGGGACCCAGGGCGGTCATGGCCGCACTGATGGCCGGAGCATCGTTATTGGTCCCATTCCCCTGCGCACCGTAATTCCTAACATTGACGATTCTTGCCGGTTCGGGGATTTCACCGATAAAGCCAGCGTGACGCCATCCGCTGGAAAAATCCCGGCTGGCGGGGATGACTTGTGCGGGGACCGACAGCGCCGGTAGGAAAGTGGTCGCCGTCACCAATAGACCCATCAGGCCAAATCTCAAATGTCCAAGATGGATCAACGGGGGTTCCTCCGGACGATGAAAATCCATTCGAATTAACCGTAGAATGACCGAACAGAGCCCTGAAAACAAGTCCGATATGGCAGGAGCGCGCCTTGACGCCTTTTGAAAAATTTTGACTCCGCTTGGGATTTGGGTATCCTAGAGCGCATGAAAGTTCTGGTTATTGGCGGCGGCGGACGCGAACACGCATTGATCTGGAAACTGGCGCAGGATTCGGCCCGGCCGACCCTTTATTGTGCACCCGGCAACACCGGGACCGCATCTCTGGCGGTCAATCTGCCGATCGCGGCGGAGGATTTGGACGGACTCCTGGCCTGGGCCAAGCGTGAACGGCCGGATCTCACCGTGGTGGGGCCTGAAGTGCCTCTTTGCGCGGGGTTGGTCGACCGTCTGATGAATGAAGGCCTGCGGGTATTTGGCCCCTGCCAGGCGGGGGCTGCACTTGAGGGGAGCAAAGTTTTTTCCAAAGAGATCATGCAGGCCGCGGGCGTACCCACCGCCCGTTCTGCGGTCTATACCACGGCTGAAGCGGCCCTGAAAGGGATCCGATCCATGGGAACCCCGCTGGTGATCAAGGCCGAAGGGCTGGCGGCGGGAAAAGGGGTATCCGTTTGCATGAGTTTGGGCGAGGCCGAACAAGCGGTTCGGGACTGCCTGGTCGATGGTGTTTTTGGCGCCGCAGGCAAGCGCCTGCTGGTGGAAGAATACCTGGACGGCGAAGAAGCGTCGGTATTGGCTTTTGTCGATGGGAAACAAGCCGTGCTGATGGCCTCGGCCCAGGATCACAAACGGATTTTTGACTGCGATCAGGGTCCGAATACCGGGGGCATGGGCGCCTATTCACCGGCGCCGGTCATAACCCCCGAGCTTTTGGAAGAAATCCGGCATGAGGTATTTGATCGAACCCTGGCCGAATTGCGTCGTCGGAAAATCGATTATCACGGTGTGCTTTATGCGGGGATCATGGTGACGGCCAACGGGCCAAAGGTACTCGAGTTCAACTGCCGCTTCGGCGATCCTGAGACCCAGGTGATCCTGCCCCGGCTGAAGGGGGATTTGATTCCCATCATGAATGCCTGTATCGACGGCACCTTGCGGTCGGAAATGGTACGCTGGAGTCCCGATCCGTGTGTTTGCGTGGTGTTGGCGGCCGCGGGATATCCGGGGACCATCCGGAAAGGCGATGCCATCAGCGGGTTGGAGGCAGCGAATGCCCTGTCCAACGTGGTGGCGTTTCATGCCGGAACCCGGGGGGACGGAAGACGAGTGAACACGGCCGGCGGTCGGGTTTTGGGCGTAACCGCCTGGGGGACGAATCTACCCCAGACCATCCAACGAGTTTACGAAGCGGTGGGATTGATTAAGTTTGAAGGCATGCAATACCGGCGGGACATTGCGGCCAGGGCGTTGAAAAGAATCGGTTAAGAACCCGACGGACTTTGCGTTCGGCAAAATTCCACGGGTCTCGACCAAGGAGCAATAATGGCCAAGCAAAAAAACAATCAAGTGACCGTGGGTGTTTTGATGGGGAGTGATTCGGACTGGCCGCTCCTGGAGGATACCGCCAAGACGCTGAAGGAATTTGGTGTGGCGTTTGAGGTTCGCGTGCTTTCAGCGCATCGGACCCCGGATAGAGCCGCTGAATATGCCCAAACGGCAGGTGAACGGGGTTTGAAGATTTTGATCGCCGCCGCCGGAGGTGCCGCGCATTTAGCCGGCATCATCGCCGCACACTCCGTTTTGCCGGTGATCGGGATCCCGGTCAAAGGGGGAGCGTTGGATGGATTGGACGCCCTGTTATCGACGGTGCAGATGCCGGCCGGGATACCGGTGGCGACGGTGGCCTTGGGCCGTTCGGGCGCGGTGAATGCCGCGTTACTGGCCGTGCAGATCCTGGCCTTGAACGATGCGACTTTGGCGGATCGATATGCGGCACACAAGCTGGAGTTGTGTGACAAGGTGTCGAAAGGTAACGAGCGGGTACAGGCCGAACTAGCCAAACTGTATAAGTGAATTTCACAACCTCAATCCGATGGTTTCGAATAGTCGGATGGGTAGGGCTCCTGGCCTTGCCGCTGATGGCTTCCGCCATTCCCCCCGAAGAAGCGCTGGATCTTTTACGGAGGGAAGGGGTGGACTTTGCGGCGCCCGCCTTGCAAGAATCGACCGTGGAGGCCTTATTTCAGGCCGTCGACAGCCAGGCGCGGGTTCTCACTGCGGAAGAGGCCCGGTGGACTGAACGACAACGGCAGGGACTGGTGGATGGACAGTCCTCCATGTCCACCAATGCGGTCGAATCCGGAAAAACGGTTTCGCGCCAGCCGGCGTTTCGTCCGGTGGAATATTGGCCCCGGCAGATCGCCTACCTGAAAGTGACCTCATTTTATCCCGGGTCCGCCCCGGCCTTCGAGGGGGCCGTGGAGGAATTGAATACGGCGGCAGTTTACGGAGTGATCCTGGATCTGCGCGGAGTCGGCGGGGGGGATTTGGAGTCGGTGGCGGGAGTTGCGGGTTGGTTTGTTAAAACGAATGAATTAGCCGAAGTGCAGAATCGCGCGGGGAAGGAACTTCGACGATTGACCAACTCGGTGCATTCCACCTTCCAGCATCCTTTGATGATTTTGACCGATGGGCAGACGTGCGAAGCGGCTGAGTTACTGGCGGCCTTGTGCCGGGGGCAAACCCGGGTCATGCTCGTGGGGGTGCCGACCCGGGGTGAGGCGTATTTGCGCGAATTAATTCCGCTATCCGATGGCCGGTTCCTGGATTTTGCCCGTTACCGAGTGAAGCCTTTGGCCGGCGAGGATTATCATGAGCGGGGCGTGAAGCCGGATATCGATGTGGCCTTCGCGCGATTGGCCGGCGAGGCGCCGAAGCCGGAAGTTTCCCCTAAAGATGCCCGGGGACGTTCGGATTCGACCGAGGCGGCGACAGACGAACGTCTCAATGGACGGATCGGAAATGACCTGATTCTGCGTCGGGCGGTGGACCTCTTGTTGGGGCTGAAAGCACTGGGAGCGGGGGGCCATGCAAACGCCGGCGCGAATCGCAATTGATGCCAACCATCCGGATCCGGGTGCCGTCCGCGAGGCCGCCCGGGTATTGGGGGCGGGCGGGTTGATCATTTTGCCGACCGACACGGTTTATGGATTGGCGGCGGCAGATCGGCCCGAGACTCTGGAGGCGATTTACCGGGCCAAAGAGCGCGATCCTCGTAAGCCGATTCCCCTGCTGGCCGCAGACGTCGATGCCGTGGCCCGGTATGGCGCGCGGATCACGGCCCGTGCCCGGCTCGTGGCGGAACGCTACTGGCCCGGTGCCCTGACCCTGATTTTTCCGGTGAGCGACCGATGGGAAGGGTTTCGGGTTCCGGATCATGCGGTGGCCCGTGCGGTGGCGGCGGCGGCGGGCGGCGTCCTGCGGGTGACCAGCGCCAACTTGAGCGGGGCGCCGGCGGCGATGACGGCCGACCAGGCCCAGGAGGCATTGGGTGACCGGGTTGATTTGATCCTCGACGCGGGGCCGTGTCGCTGGATGCAGGCGAGCACGGTGGTGAAGGCGGACGGGGATCAATGGGTTCTGTTACGTGAGGGAGTGATACCGTGGTCGGAAATTCAGACCATCCAATAATTCCCAATAGGTTACTATTTGTCTGCACCGGGAATACCTGCCGCAGCCCGATGGCCGAATACCTCTGCCGCAAATGGTTGGGCGAGGGAAGCGGCTGGCAGGTGGCTTCAGCGGGGATTGCCGCCTATCCGGGGATGCCCGCGAGCTCTTTGGCGATCAATGTATTGGCCCGGAACGGAATTGATTTGAGCAGACACCGGAGCCGCTGTTTAACACGCGAAGAGGTTGACCATGCCCGGCTGATTGTGGTAATGACCGAGATGCATCGGGACGTCATCGCCCAACGGTTTCCGTCGTCTGTGGGCCGGGTGCAGATTCTGACGGCTTTTGGTCCGCAAGCAGGGGCGCTCCACGGTATCGAGGATCCGATGGGGGGATCCCTGCGCGACTATCAGCGGACGTATGACGAAATTAACGCCTTGTTGCCGGATTTGGTGCTTTACCTTCACCAGCAATTCGATGCCGCGCGGCGGGAAAAACGAGGAACATCATGAAAATTGCGATTGGCGCTGATCACGGCGGATTCGATCTCAAAACCCGGATTATCCAGAGTTTGATTCAGCGGGGGATTGAGGTCAAGGATACCGGCTGTTTCGACAAGCAATCGGTCGATTATCCGGACTATGCCCACGAGGTTGCGCAGCAAGTGGCGACGGGGACGGTGGATCAGGGCATTTTGGTTTGCACGACAGGGATCGGCATGAGCATCGCGGCCAACAAATATCCCCAGGTTCGCGCGGCCTTGTGTGTGACTCCCGGGATGGCCCGGATGGCGCGGCTGCATAACAACGCCAATATCCTGGTGATGGGCGCAGCCGAAACCGATGCGGCCGGAGCGCAGGCGATGATGGATGCCTGGTTCGGCGCGACCTTCGAGGGAACCGAACGGCATGCGCGGCGGGTCGCCAAGATCCGCCTGATCGGTGACGAGGCCCTCGATGAAACCGCCATTGGCGCGGTGGATCCGGAATTGTCCGAGGCCCTGGCCCGGGAAGAAGAGCGGGAGCGGACGACGATCAATCTGATCGCCTCGGAAAATTACGCCAGCCGGGCGGTGCGGGTGGCGCAAGGTTCGTTGATGACGAACAAGTATGCCGAGGGATATCCGGGCAAACGCTGGTACAACGGCTGTGAATTCGTGGATGTGGCCGAACGCCTGGCGATCGAACGGGCATGCAAATTATTCGGCGCCGAACATGCCAATGTCCAGCCCCATTGCGGCAGTGCCGCCAACATGACGGTTTATTTTGCGATGCTCCAGCCGGGCGACACGATTCTGGCGATGAGCCTGGCGCATGGCGGTCACCTGACCCATGGGAGCAAGGTGAATTTTTCCGGGCGATTGTTTAATGTCGTTCCCTACGGGGTCAACCGGGAGAGCGAACGAATCGATTATGACGACATGGCCCGGCTGGCGGAACTCCACCGCCCAAAATTGATCGTGGCCGGGGCCAGCGCCTATCCGCGGATTATCGATTTCCCCCGCTTGCGACAGATCGCCGATGCGGTGGGCGCCCTGTTGATGGTGGACATGGCTCATATTGCCGGATTGGTGGCCGGCGGAGTTCATCCGAGTCCGGTTCCGTACAGCGATTTTGTGACCAGCACGACGCATAAAACCCTGCGCGGCCCGCGCAGCGGAATGATTCTTTGCCGCGCAAAATACGCCGCGGATATCGATCGTCAGGTCTTTCCGGGCCTGCAGGGCGGGCCGTTGATGCACACAATCGCGGCCAAAGCCGTGTGTTTCCTGGAAGCGCTGCAACCGACGTTCCGGGCCTACCAGGAACAAACCGTTAAAAACGCCCAATGCCTGGCGAAAATTCTGGCCGATGCGGGTGTGCGGATCGTGTCCGGCGGAACGGACAATCATCTGTTCCTGGCGGATCTGACGTCCATCCAACTGACCGGGCGCGAGGGATCTGAAGCCCTGGAAAAAGCCGGGATCATCGTCAATAAGAATTCGATTCCCTTCGACACCAAACCGCCGATGGTCACCTCGGGTATTCGTATCGGTACGCCGTCGGTTTCCAGCCGGAGCATGCGCGAAGATGAAATGCGCCAGATCGGCGCCTGGATTCTGGCGGCGTTGAAGGCGAAGCAAGAACCCGACCGGCTGGAGGCCATCCGTGCCCAGGTGGTCGAGTTCTGCGCGCGTTATCCCTTACCGTGAGAGTTCCCGGATTTCGACCATGCGTTTTTCGTGGCGTGATTTCTCAGCCGCAAAGACGATCGTGTGGGTTCTCAGCGATTCCTGCGCGTTAGCCAGGATTCCGCTATCGTTCCGCGAGTGCAGGGCGTTCAACCATTCCCGGATAACCCGGTTATCGCCCCCGCCATGTCCGCCCGTTTCCGGGCCGATCTCCAGCGTGGTGGTATTCAGGTCGGCGAAGGTCCGCAGGATGATCTGATTTTCAGTGACTTCCAATTCGCCCAGATCGCCGTGGATCCGGACCTTACGTCCACCCCCTTGGGTGAACGCGGTCATGGTGAAAGTGGCGGTGATATCATTGACGAATTCCATGAGTACGACCTGGTGATCGACGACATCATTGTCCACCCGGTAGACACAGCGGCCATAGGGGCCGGTGCGAATGGCTTCGAGATGAGCATCGACGCTATGGTCATAGCTGATCGCCGCGGCGGGCCAGACCTCGCGGTTGGCATAGACATATTGCCGCAGAGCTGAGTAGGGGCATTGGGCTTCAACGGCACAACCGTCGGTGCAACGGGGGGTGCTGCCTTTGGGGGCGTTGGCCCGGGTGAAGTGCGAAAGATGGCCAAACGAGCTGACCCGGAGGCACGGCACGCCGGTCAGGTAGGCGATGTAATCAATATCGTGACAGCTTTTGGCGAGCAGCATGAAGGTGGACCGGCCTTCGTTACCCCAGTTGCCGCGGACAAAACTATGCGCCTGGTGCCAGAACGCAACCTGTTCTAATTGGTCGATCGTCTGAATGCGCCCGATCACGCCTTCGTCGATCAGTTCCTTGACCCTGCGGAAACATTTGTTGTAACGGAGGGAATGGCAGACGCCCACGATCCGGCCGGACCGGCGTTGGGCTTTTTCGATGGCCTGGCAGTCGGCGAGGGAGGTGGCCATGGGTTTTTCGAGCAGGAGATCGTATTTCTTTTTCAGGCAGGCGACCGCGGGGCCGACATGATCGCGATCCATGGTGCTGATCACGACAGCATCGCACATACGCGGTTGGGCACAGAATTCCTGCCAGTTTTTGAATACCCGTTCGGGTGGAAGTTGATGGCGTTCGGCAAAGCCGGTGCGGTAGGTGTCGCGAGGTTCGGCGACGGCCACGACCTGGCCCAGATGGTTGTATTGGCGAATCAGTTCGCCGAATCCGAAACCGCGACCGCCGGCTCCAATGATGGCGACAGTTTTGGGTGAGGTGCGTGAAGAGGTCATGGTGAATTCCTTTTGAGTCGGGCTGAGCCGCCATAGGCAAATCGGAGAACGGCGCGGTTGTGCTACTACTACCAACGTCGGGCAACGTCGGGGGGATGGTTTTTCGACGTCGGCCCCTGTCCCTCAGGGGCCTTCCGTCTATCGAATTACTTGTACTGAGCCGGCAGTGCGCGGCCGGTTTTGGCGCTTCGGTTGGCCAGATCGAGGATATGGATGGGGCGCCGCGCCCATTCCGGAGTGATGATCAGATTTTCACCTTTCGTCAGATGATCGGCGATGTTCTGATAGAGTTTCCATCCTTCGCCGTCAGGATTGGGACCCTTGGTGGAAACCGTTTTGTTGCCGTCATGGGTAATGACTTCCCAGACGTTCGGGTCCATCACGTAGGTGCCCTTGGTTCCGGTGATTTCGAGCCAGCCGCTCTTGGGGTGCGAATCGGCGGCCGAGATCATCAGCGAGGCCCATCCGCCATTGCTAAAGCGGACCACGGCATACCCTTCATCCTCATTGGTATCTTTTTTCCATTTGGTTTTGGAGGCCCAGATACCGGATTTCGCATAACCCGAAACTTCGACGATATCGGACTGCATAAGCTGCAGGGTGTATTCCAACAGGTGGACGCCCCAATCATAGAGGATGCCGCCGGAGATCGTCTTGCTGGAGCGCCACCAATCGCCCGGCTGACCCCACCCGCCCATATGCGCTTCGATGCGGAAGACGTCGCCGATGATTTTTTTACGGCAGATCAGGTCGACGGCTTGGAGAATCCAGCCGTCCCAATGCCGGTTATGATAGGTGGAGAGGACGACTTTTTTCCGTTTGGCGGCGGCGATCATGGCATCGCATTCGGCGGTGGTGATGGCCAGCGGCTTTTCACAAACCACATGCCGCCCGGCATTAAGACACTGCAGGGCCAGCTTGGCGTGGGTGTTGTGGGGGGTGATGATCGCCAGGAGATCGACGTCCGACTGCTTCAGCATCTGGGCGACGGAAGCGTAAGTTTCGATGCCGGGAAAATCCTGGGTGGCCACCGCGAGGCGGGCGGTATCGATTTCCGCCACAGCCGTGGGGGTCATGCCCGCCTTTTTCATTTCGTTAAGATGGCCGCGGCCCATGTTAAAGGCCCCGCCGTATCCGATTACACCGACTTTGATGTCCGCAGGTTTTTTATATTTCATGAAATATTTTCCAATCGAGGGTTAACGAGCCGCCCAGAGCATGCCGCGACGCATGATTTCCGTGACCTCCGGAACCGCGAAATCCTTGGCCACATGGCCCAGCGCCGAGTAGAATACGCGACCCTGGCCCCATTTCCGCTTCCACACCTGCGGCATGACGGTGCCGGCGATCCAAGGCGCATCGTAACCGGTGGTGAAAGTGGTGGTGGCAAGCACTTCATTGCCCGGATCCGTATGCAGGTAATACTGCTCGGATTTCATGGCGAAATCCTTCAGCCCCTTGGTGATGGGGTCGGTTTTGTTCGTGATGTTCACCGTGTAGTCCACGATGCCGCCGGGGTGGGCGATCCATTGCCCGCCGGTCATGAATTGGTAGGAGGTGTTCTGGCGGTAGGCATCGCACATGCCGCCATGCCAGCCGGCGATTCCCACTCCGTCCTTGACGGCTCCCAAAAGGCCCGCTTCCTGCTCGCCGGTGATCGACCCCATGGTCCAGCAGGGCACGATCAGGCTCAAGGATTTCATCTTGTCGGCGTCGAGATAGGAGTCGAGCGTGGTCGCGATTTCGACCTCAAACCCCTCTTTTTTCAAAATCGGCGCGAGCAATTCGACACATTGACGGGGCTCATGCCCGTCCCAACCGCCCCAAACCATCAGTGCTTTTTTCATGAATCAGATACTCCTCTTTAGGTTTAACCGCTTTTCAATGAATTCAGGGGTCAGGCGTCGACGGCGCCCGGCCGCAATCCCATGGGGAAAATGGCCGGTTGTTTGCAGGTGCTTTTGAGTTCGATATACTTACCGGCGGTGCAGGCGTCCTCGAAGGACAGCATGACATCGAGCACGTGGTAGGCGAGTTCTCCGCTCGCGCGATGGGGGCGGCCCGACTGGATGGCGGCGGCCATGTCGGCAACGCCCAGACCACGGCTGTTGTCCGCATAGCCGAAGGCCAGGGGCATTTCCACCCAATCCGGCTGGCCGGGGCGGAACAATTTGATGGGCCCCCCGAATCCGTTCGGGTCGGGGACGGATAACGTTCCCGCCGTGCCATAGATTTCGATCCGGGGCAGGCTGGCCGCCCAGACATCGAAACTGGTGATGATGGTGCCGATGGCGCCGTTGGCGAATTCGAAGGTGCCGGCGATATGGGTCGGGGTATCGACCTTGATCACGGTGCCGTACTTGGGCTGGCTCGTAATCAGCCGATTCGGGAAGGTGACGCGGGTGGCGCCGCTGACGCGCTTGACTGGGCCCATGAGATTGACCAGCGCGGTGAGATAGTAGGGGCCCATATCGAGCATGGGGCCGCCGCCGACCTTGTAGTAGAATTCAGGATCGGGATGCCAGCCTTCGTGTCCATGACAGGTCATGAACGCCGTGGCGGCGATGGGTTCGCCGATCCAGCCATCTTCGATGAGTTTGCGGCAGGTCTGGATTCCGGCGCCCAGGAACGTGTCGGGGGCCGAACCGACGCGGAGTTTTTTGCGTTTGGCGGCTTCGAGAATTTTCAAACCGTCGGCGCGATTCGTGGCCAGCGGCTTTTCGCCATAGACATGCTTGCCGGCCTTGAGCGCGGCCTGGGCGACTTCGGCATGCGCCTTGGGGATGGTGAGGTTGAGAATGATATCGATCGCCGGGTCTTTGAGGATTTCATCCACCGAGCAGGCCTTGGGAATATCGAATTCCTTGGCCTTGGCCTGGGCGCGCTCGATCAGCAGATCGGCACAGGCGGTGATCTTCGTTGTGTCCAACTTCTGGCAGGTTTTAAAATAAATCCCGCTGATGTTCCCGCACCCGATAATACCGACGTTCAGTTTTTTCATACTGGATCGCACCACCCGGTTGAGACCGGCCGACCGACATCCTTTGGGATGGGCCTATGAAGCCGGTCAAACGGAATCGCTTATACGCTTAATTCAGCACTATTCAAGGGAATTTCATTCCTGGATCAGGGACTCTGCGCAGGGAAAATACCGTGGGTGACGCAATGACTGAATTGAATGACTGACCAACTGGTAAATGACCGATATAGAAAGGGTAGGGCGACGTCTTTGACGAAGCCGTCTCATTGATCCGGGTATAATTCCGCTAAAAATGTGGCAGGTGGCTGATGGATCGGCGCGATGGAACGCCCCTCCCACATTAAATGAAGTTTTTCACAAGCCGGACCAGTGCCACTCAATTGTCTAATATTCCAGCCTTCCAGTATTCCAGTTTTCCCTTCTCGTCCCACCCATTGTTTCACTTTCAGTTTTCTGGCGCGTTATTTTGTTGACTCCGGGAGCGGACTACGTGACAATTGCCCTGTTTTACGCGTTGTCTATCCACTAGCACCATCAAATGAACACTGGTTTCCATTTCGCCTATAAGAAGGCGGTACAGGCGCTGAATTGCTTTGCGATTCATCACGGGGGCGAAATCGATAAGGTCCATGCCTTAAAACTCGTTTATTTTGCGGATCGGTACCATTTACGGAAATATGGACGCCCGATCACTAATGACCAGTATTGGGCGATGCGGTTGGGTCCCGTTCCATCGGGGGTTAAGGATTTGTTTGAACTCGACTCCGCCAGCCCCGAGGAACGGCACTATGCGGAAAAGTTTTTTAAACGGGGCACCCGGCAGCATTCAATTCAATCGGTAGCGCCAGTTGACGGGCAAGTTCTTTCCCGCAGTGATTCTGATGCCCTGCAGTTTGTTTGTCGAACATTCGCGGCACAGTTTGGCATTGTCGAAAAGACGCATCTTTATCCAGAATGGCAACGTCATGAGGCCTCCATCAACGGCGGCAGTACCCGGGTTCCCATGGACTATCTCGATTTTCTGGACGATCCGCCCCCAGAAGTTAATCCCTGTCATGCACTCACTCCAGAGGAACGACTGGGCCGCCAGGCCCTGTTAAAAGAGATGTCCGATGCCGTTGCCCTGTGGAGATAGGTGATGGCGCCCCAGTGGACCGAAGCATTACTGCGCCTGACGCTTCGCGGAGGCTCGGTTTACTATCTACAACACGCCGCCCTTTCGTCCCCTGAGCCTCATTATTTTGTAGTCCTCAACCTTGATCCTCACGGCGACAGCTTTCTCGTTCTCGCCGTGGCGTCATCTAAGATCGAAAGTGTGCGGCAGCGAAGCCGGAACTTGCCGCCTGAAACGCTGGTCGAGATATCGCCGAACGAGAATTCCGGCTTACCGCTGCAATCCATTGTGGACTGTAATTACTGGTTTCGCGTGACGAAGGCCGAACTGCTACAAAAGCTCCAAACTCGGGTCGCCTTGGAAAAGACTCCGCTATCGCCGGAGATCCTCGCCCAATTGCGCCGAGGAGTGCTGGCCAGTCCCTTAATCGAACCCGAAATCATGGATCTTCTCAGATGATTGTGAACCCGAAATGATACTGGCTCGAAATAGCCGGGTTGAAACGGGATGTTGATTTACTTCGTTTTCTTCCCTCCTAATCTATACGTCGCTATAAACCGGAGTATCGGACGCGTGATGCACGATCCCGTTTCGGGAGCGCTCGTCGCGCGGCCTTCTTTCCTGCCTTGATCCTCCGCGACCTCGGCACCTCGGCGTGGAAATAATTCCAGAGAGCCTTGAGGGATCCGATCCAGCCAGTTTTCCGCCGGTCGTTCTCAAACCGTTTTTTCGTCTACATGCTTTTTTTTAGTGTCGTCCCGGATATTGTTGGACATCCGATAACACGATGGCGAACACAAGAAACAAAAAATATAGTTGTATCCCATCCCATAGGTGGATTAACGTTGCAAAAGTGTCTAATGCGGCTGGGCGAAAATTTGGGGGTGAGTGAAAGAAAATCAAGGGTGAGGCGTCTAATATAGCTACGGGAAACTTGCAGGCGATTGGACCATGGAAAATCCTTCTCATAACGAACCAATCTTGTTAGGAAGCACTTTTTCGTTGGGTAAGATAAGGCGCAAGGTGATCATCGAACCCATATCCTTGGAGATGGCGCGGGAAATTTTGGCATCCCGGCAGTTTGTGTCGTTCTGGGGACACGAGAACACAATGGCCGTGGCAACGCGGGTGCTTGGAGTGGATGTAACCCCCCTTGGCGGGCGAACGGCCCGACCACAGATGGCATTGTTTCGCATATTCACAAATATCTGGAGACGGTTAAACTCTGGTGGTGCTGTGGTGCGCCCACAGTTGGCATTGACTCCAGAAGGGTTCCCGACATTGGGCGGGATGATCTTTCGGGAGTGTATTGTTTTATCTCCTATTATTGATCGGCGGCCGAGCATAGGAGAGGAAGTGTCGGAGGCTGAAATCAAAGGATGGGATCCGCTGCGAATTGTTTGGCCAGAAGATGAAATTAAGGTAGGTCGAACATGATACATCCGTCCACGGTTGTTGTTCGACCGCGCCGGTCATGCGCCGGCATCCAGACTGATGTCCTCCGTGCGGAGTTCGATCCGTCACATTCTCCCCGAAGTGGAAAACTGGGTCATTAAATGCCGATATATTGAGGTGGACTATTTTTTGCGGGAAATTGAAATACTGGAGCAGAACCGGCAACTGAAAGGGAACACCGATGCAACAGCCTGATTTCTGGAAACTGAAACTAATGGCCTTTCTTCACGATCCTCCTGATAAATGTTTCAATATCGGTAAACATGAGGAGTTTGCCGTTGCCTATCAGAAGTCCGCCGGTTTCACCGATGATGAGGAACGGGAAAAGCTTTTCGAGGCTATCAAACCCGCAGATCATTTTGCCTCGGCTTCAGACCGCTTTGGCTTTCCAAAAGGAAAATGTGCCACAGAATGGACCGGTCGGCCGGGGTCAACTTTTATCCACCCGCTTTCTTCGCGACCTTACGTGTTTAATGATGAATTGCGGGATCGGGCTGGAAATATTGCCGACATTCTCCAGCAGGCGGTCAAGGGGATCGAGACCGAGGACTGGCGGAAGA
>Ga0118677_10003746_pt1 | contig 28430 bp, 19 predicted proteins | sample AliMusrvi5mmetaG_FD_86154 | JGI IMG/M metagenome (GOLD analysis project Ga0118677, IMG submission 86154) | reverse complement strand
CACGCGCAATACAAATACTATCGGGGAAGATGACAGAGATGTTGCCGATCGGTTGGTCGCGTTGTTTGGCGATGCGTCGTCGGAAGCGTTCCTGGGCAGGATCGCTGCGTTCCGTCTCGAAAAGTTCGTTGGCCCGTTCCTCAAGCCTGGCCCTTTGGGCAGCACATTCGGTGGCGTCGAGTCGGGGCTGGCGCTCTTTGAGTTCCATGGCCGCTTTGAAAAATGCGCCCGCTTTTTCCACCCATGGCTCGGCTGCCGCCGCTTGTGGATTTTCGTCGCGGCGGGCGGTCTTTAAGGCGCGCAGATGGTGGGCGTAGCATTTATGCTGGCGGGCGGTGGCGGTGTCATAAACGGCCAGGCAGTCGCTCACCAGCAAGCCGGGCCAGTCGGGCGGGATGATGCTTTGCAAGGTGGCCCGGTCGCGGTGGGCCACCACCCGGTAGAGCGTCGCTGCCTTTTGTTTCTGACTGTCGGGCGTGGTGAATACCCACAGACTGCACGGCCCGTTTTGCCACCAACTAGTTTCGTCGGTATGAACCACGGGAGCTGTAAGGATCTGCGTGCGCAGTTTTTCTTCCTCTCCTGCGAGCTTTGCGGCGGCGCGTTGGAAAGCTTGGGCGAGTCCGCCGGGGCTTACGTGGAGTCCGCCCATGAGGCTGAGCGCACGGCAGGTTTTGCGTAGCGTGAGCCCCAAGCCGTGCTTGAGTTCCGCGGCAATGGCCACGGCGCGCTCTCCGAGTTGCACGCCCGCGCAGCCAGTCGCCGTGCTCATCTGCCGGGGATGGCTGCTCATGACGAGCTTGCCGCAATGCGCGCAGTAGCCCTGATAGGTGGTCAGTCGCGTGACATGCGGCCGCACCGGCGGCAGTTCCTCTATGTATTGCTCCAGCGGGGTGAGTTTTTCCAATGCTCCGGCGCAATGTGGACAGCAAGGCAGAGGCACCTCGATTTGTTCATCGACGACTTCCGGCGCACGTCGATAGCTCCCGGGGTGCCCCGGCGCGCGCCCCGGCTTTTTCGGGTTGGCTTTGCGCTGCTCGTCGCGACGCCGAAACGGCGCGCTCGGAGGCCGGTTCTGCTCCTCCAATTCCTCCACTCGCTCCTGCAACCGCCGCACTTGCTCCCGCAATTCGGCGATCTGCTCCTGCATCACCATTACCAGGTTTACCACTGCTTCCGGCGCTTCCCTCACCAGTATGGTTACCTGTTCGCGACTTAATGGAATGCTCGGGTTCAATCCCCCTTTTTTCTACCTTATCCCTCTTCCGTACAAGTCTTTTCTTCACTCCTTGCGGCGGGGATGGGTTATTGAGTATTTTGGGATTCTGAAAAGTCAAACTCGAACTGCTCGGCTACGCTCCCAATATTCCTTTGATGAAGCCTTTACCTCCCCTCTTTTTTCATTCCTCCTGTTTAGACTTGCATCCCTTCTGCGGACGACTATTTATTCTATTTTATTATTGGCCTGTTCACTTGCAAAGAGAAAAATAGAATCGTTTACTGAATGTAGAGATATGGTCTTTAATGCCCTGTTTTACCCTTTTAAGGGAAGCGGTTGGATTATGGTGATAATTGGTGCTGTTTTGGCAACACTGCTCAAAATCAAATCCGCATCCCCCTTCCTTGGCGGAGCCGTCTCATTGTACGGCTCCGGCTATTTCATTTCGTTTTACTTCGATATAATCGCATCCACCGTTACTGGAGGCCAAGAATGCCCTGATTGGCCCAGTTCCTCCAATTTCTGGTTCGGGCTGTTCCCCCCTTTGTTTAAGTTTACCGGCGCCCTTGTTCTGTCCTTTCTTCCGCTGCTGATTTGTCTGTGCATCTTGGATAAAACATTCGCGCACTATCAGTCTGCTTTTTGGGGTTCAATCACTTTTGGCTGCCTCTATTTTCCGATGTCGATTCTGGGAATTGTGGAGATTGGCAATATGGAGGGAGCTCTGCCGCATGTGGTTCTCCCTGCGGTGTGCCGGTGCTTGCCTGGCTACCTTCTGGCTGTGGCGATCTTGGCCTTCATAGTGATCTTCTCGGTCAAGATAGAGGAAATGGCGGATGAGGTGCATATTTGGGGACGATTGCTGAGTTCCGCCCTTTCTTTTTACTTTTTGATGGTGCAAGCTCGGTTCATTGGGCTGCTATACGTAAAAAACGAGGAACGAATAGGATGGTCCTAGTTTCCCGGGGCAAAAGTCGCTAGCGTTATAATTTGCCGCGAACCTCTTTGTAATCATGGTTTATTCAACCAACAATAGTTCGAAAAATCACTGCTTCTGGACACTAGAGCCAAGGGGTAGAAATCGACATCATCGCGCACCTAGCAGACTGTCGGACTTGAGTTTCAGCGGGGATTAAAGCTCGGTCGCGTTGACGAGGCAGCTTCAGCGGTTCTTCGTTCGAGATTGGGCGGGGCGTTGGAAGCGGTATGGAAGGTTGGATTTTGCTGTGGGGCCAATGGGGAGGGCTGTTGCGGCCCCGAGTTTCAGGCTACCGCTAGCCGCGCGCCTATGCCGAAGAGCCGCTTGAGGTTGTAGGCAAGTGCTACCAGCGTCCATTCCAACGCAACTTTTCCCATGCCCCGCATCGAAAACCGCCGAAATCCCATCGCCTCTTTGATGATTCCAAAGACTGGTTCCACCGTCTGCTGGCGAAGTTTGTATCGCGCTCGCCCGGCCTTGGTTGCCACTCGGTGAATCATTCGTTCGGCAAATGGTGCGTCCGCGCTCGGTGCGTCGGGGGCGCTCTTTTTCTCCAAGTCGGCAACGCTGCGCCCGTGCCCCTCGGGTTTCATGGCCGCAAGCACCTCCGTGCCGGTGGGCTTGCCCGCTGCATCCGCTTCGATCCGTCCCACCGCTTATTCGCTTACAAAGCCGCTGTCGGTGAGCACGCACCCCATCGGGCCCGCCGCCGCGGCCATTGCTTGGAAGGTCGGCGCGAGTTGTTCTTTGTCGTTGGGGCGCGTCGCTTACCCGCTCGGCGACGATCAGTCGGCTTTCGACTTCCACCGCTGCCTGCGTGTTGTAGGACTGCTCGAAATGCTCGTCGTTGCCTGCTTTCATGATCCGGCTTTCCGGGTCGGTGAAGTTGTATCGATCTTTGGGGCCGGGGGTGCTCGCCCGCCCGCTCGCAGCCCACCGCCGCGTGCTTGCTGGCGGTGGCCAGAATTTTGGTGCCGTCGATGGCCACGGTGATGCCGCCCACTTTGAGCACGTCGCAGCGGGCCGCCATTTCCAGCACCGCCGCGAAGCTGTGGCTCACCAACTCGCTGTTGCGTCGACGGAAGCTGCAAAGGGTGTCGTGGTCGGGATGGGTGTCGGCGCAGAGCAGCCGCGCTGCCACGTTTTCATAGGTCGGGCGTTCGATTTGCCGACCCGAAAACACGCCTGTCGCGTAGCTATAAAGCAGCAACCCAAGGAGTGTTGCGGGCGGATATTGATGGCTGCCGGTTCCGCGCTCGTTGACCCGCACGCTCCCCAAGTCCAGCGTGCCCACCGCGTCCATGATGAAATGAACCAGGTGATTGCGCGGTACCCACTCGCGCAGGTCCGGTGGCAATAAGAGCGGCGTGTCGTGGTCAATATTTACGAACCGGGCTGACATGCCCCTTGGTATCATACTTCGCCGGGCTATGGGAGGTCCGACAGGCTGCTAGGGGGCGTCGATAGTCATTTTTCCGAAGCGGGTATTGAGGAATTTGGGCTTGAATCAGTTGGCGTAGCCTGCGCTCGGGAGTGCGCTTGTAGGTGCTGGCACCGAGGGCGTTGAAGCGTTCGATACCCATGGCGTGGTGGAGGAGTAGGCGAACGGATTCCCAAAAGCAGTAAACGCCTTCCTGCGAAATAGAGTTCACGATTTGGCTCAATAGCGTAGGGGCTTGGTTCGGGTGGGTATTTGGTGTTGTTGGTAAACCTGACAGACCGATTTGGCGCCCCCCTGTCACGCTACTGTTGCGACTTTGCTACTCAAAATCAGTAAAAACGGAATTTACAGAAAGGCTGGTACACCGGCAAGAATCGCACATCGAGAACGTTCCGCATGGAGAAGCCGGGGAATCCCAAATTTCCCGAATGGTTTCTTAATAATACGCAAGTGTCGGCTTGCCAATATGACTCGCTCGGTTTAGATACATCGCCCTGGATTGGCTAAAAAACGAATGTATTTGCCTCGAATGAAGGGAATCCAAACATGTGCCTCACGACGCGGCTGGCGCACTGTCTCTGGTCTGCCGGGATGCCGGGTAGGTCTACCTGCCTCCATGGTGCAGTGGATGGTCCTCGTGGCTATGCTCCTTCTCCCAAAATGGCAGATTTTTGCGGAGGACGAGCCCGTGCCAGAAGCAGATGCACTTGTCAAATATGCGGAATCCCTGGGGAAAACCGGAGACGCGGTCACAGTAGGCCCGGAGGGGCTAACGATCCAAGGAAATAGTTTAAAAGGCAGCGCTGTCATTCGGCCTTCCCTCGCGATGGCTCGCGCTGCGGAGATTTACGCTGAAGCAGCGGGTGTAAATAACAGTAATAGGCTTTTATCGAAAGCGTTGGACATCTGGAAATCGCTCAATGATTCGCGGTCTCCAGTCGGATTCTTGCGAAATTATTCCCAAATGAAAAAAGCTGAGAATCCCGTTTTTTCGACCTATTGCTCGGTACGGCTGGCAATTTGTTACTATGATCAGGGAGACAAAGCGGCTGCAAAAACACTACTGGCACCGTACCTAAATGAGAGCTCGTCCATCGAAGCGACCGCATTTGCGAAAGCTACGTATGCCAGCTATCTGCTTGCCGATGGAGATATTGATACAGCCCAGGGGATTGCCCAGGAGGTTATCGATAAGGTCCCCCGGTCTGACTTTTCCTATCAGGTGAACGACGCTTACAACGCCGCATTAAGTGTGTTGGCTTCAGTTCCTTACCTCTCAAAGGCCGGAAGTGTTACCACGACATCGAACGAAGCCAAACTCCTGAAGGACATCGAGGGCAACCCCCGGCGATACTGGCAACTCGCAAGCATCGTTAACGCAGCGGGGGACAAGCAAAAGGCGATCTATTACTGGGACGAATATCGGAAGCGGTTTCCAACGGAAGACGCGTCGCGCGTCGCTGCCATGAACTCCGCCAAAGCCTATGAGGATCTCAAACAGCCCGATAAGGCGATTGAATGTTATAAAGGGGTGAGCGTCCAGTATCCTGATTATAGGGAAGGCTGGCAGGCGGGCCTTAAAGCCGCGACTCTGCTGAACCAAGCCAAGCGGACGAAAGACGCCCTGGATTTCCTCGATCAGGCTTGGCGCACCATGCGGACTGCTCAAGGCAAGGCTTGGATATTAGCCACACAGGCCCAGATTCTTGTACAAAACCAGATGCTCGACGAGGCTGCCGAAAAATACATCGGGCTTTTGGTCAAATACGGCGACCAAGACGCGGCCAAGGATTCGATGACCAACCTTCAAAAGATCATTCCGCAAGTAAAGAAGTGGAAATACTTTACTCAGGCGATCCAGAACTGGTTGGGGGGACGTTATGGCCAGACCGGACAGGTTGGAAATGCTAAGATCAATTTGAGCGATGCGTCCCAACTGCGTCGGCTAGCGCTCGCCTTTTACGTCGAGAATAACGACGTGAGTGGCGGGACCGCGTGGCTCAAAGCCCTCGGCATGCAAACCGACGAGAAGGAGCGGAACTGGTATGTTCGTGATGAAGCATGGTTAGATGCTCAAGCAGCCAAACATTCGATTTCCAAGGGAGGGAAGCTGCCCCGGCAGGATTTCTCGAACATGGTCAAGCTGGGTTTGACTGCGTGGAAAATTGCCCCTGATACGGAGGAAGGGCTTGCAGGACTGAAGGCCGCACACGCCCTTGAATCCAATCCATCTGCCGACAAGGCCAGTGTGCGCCTCTTTATCAGGGAACTAGAAAACCTGCGGGGTGGAGATTCCGACGCGCTTATTGTCGATATGTTGGTACCGCTCTACGAAATCGTAGGCGATCAGAAAAATCTTCAGGCCGTCCGGGGGTCGGCCTCGCAGCAGTGATTCCATGTGAATGCAGATGCGATAGAAAGCCGTCACATAGTTGTTACCTATTTGCCACTCAATAGGAGCAGAAGATATTCGGGAGACAATATTTGGTGTGTGTCCGACAATAGAGGATTGGAAAGGCTGTCTGATTTTGGGGGAGAATGATTGCCATTGGTCGAGGTTCCGGTTTTAGGCACCAACGCCACAGACGCTAAAAAGGAAAAGGAGTTTATATGAAACTACGTTCATTTTTTTTGGGAGCATTAACGGTTGCGCTGATGTTCTCGACCCCGCACTGGTCAATCATGCCCAGGGTTCATGCCGAAAGCCCTGGTTGCGGCTGCGATGACGATGACGACGATGATGATGACGACACCTCGAACGATCCCGCATTCATCATGTCGAACAAGACTGCGAATATCGCGGCGATACAACAGCAGGCGATTTTGCAGGCGAATCAGCAGTCGGTCAAGAAACCTGCGGAGCTGGTCGCCGCCGAGCAGGCTCATTATCAGGCTTATATCGACGCTGTGAAGAAGACTCCCGTCAACGCCTTCCATGAAGCGGTCGCCATTTGGAAGAGGAACGATTCGGCGGATTTACAGCGGCTGGTGATTGTCAATGCATTGAGTCTGGTCAAATCGCCCGAGGAGATCGGCGTTTTGCAATTCATGTTAAAAGCGTTAGACGCACCGGAAACTCAACGAAAGGAATGCGCCCGGCTCGGACGCGGGAACAGCCTGGAGAAATCCATCGCAGCTAAGCAACTGGCATTGCTGGAGAGCAATCCCAAGCTGCGGCGAATTCAGGTTAACAACTAATTCGGACTTTTCAGAACGATACGGGGGATGTTATGTACGTGAAACGCAAGATTCAAAAAGAGCAACTGGTTGACCACGCCACAGAAGCGGCGCAGGCAATTGCAGGCGCATTGCCAGTAGTGCCTCGCCGGTGGTCGCACAGTCGAGTTTCGATCCTGGGGGTAAAGGCGTTGCTGGTGTTGATGGCGGTGTTAATCGGGATGCCGAGCCCAGCGGTTTGGGCATGTGCATGTACTGAAGTGGTGGGTGGCAGCGGAGCAGTAAATTCAAGCCTGAGTGTTGACAATAAAACAGGGATATTCACGCTGGTGCAGTCAGATATCAAGCTACCGGGGATAGTGCCTGTTGAGTTAACACGAACTTACCAAAATAGCCTAAGCGAGCATGGGCCGTTTGGTTGTGGCTGGTCGGCCAATATGATCAGTTACATGCAAACGACCAGCGGGAGCTGGACGGGTGGGGATATCAAGATTAACTTTAACGGCCAAGTAGAGACATTTTCCGCCTCCACGGGTTTTGCCAACGACAAATTCACTATGTCGCTCAGCTTTAGTGGCCCGAGTGAAGTGACAGTGTTCCAGAAAGCAGGGAAGGTGAAGTGGGTGTTTGACTTTTCGCAAGGTACGCTGAAGCAGTATATCGACCGGAATGGGAACACGGCGAACTACACATGGAAAGTATCGACAAAAAATTCATTTGACCTAAGCGGGAATCAAATTTCTACAACAGTGCGTTGCCCTCTTACGGTAACGTATCCTGGTGGTCGACAGTTGGTATTTACCTATGGCACAACATCTGCCGACGACACTCTCTGCCAACAGGTAACAGGGCCAAATGGGGCTGTGGTTTATTACACCTACACCGATGGGCTGCTGACAGGAGTAAGCATGGGGGGGGATCAAGTATTACATTACTCATACCAAAAAATATTTTACAACGGAAAGATGTACGTGTGGCTCACAAATATCACGTATGCGAATGCGGCAGAGGTGAATGTCGGATATGCTTGCCTTTCGAGTGACCTGACCAAAGCGAGCGTAGCGTACGTTACAGGCCCACTGGGATATAACCATACGTATGGCTACGCCACGTCTAATAACCAGACATGGGAGACCAAAACGGATTCGCTGAACCACACAGAAACATATTATTCTGCTCCGACCTCATCTGACGGTAAGTTTGCAAATATGCTGCATACCGATGCACTTGGAAATACGACGTATACGATGGTGGGCAACCAAAATCAGATACTTACGGTCCAAAACGCAAAGGGCCAGCAAATGTGGAATACATACGACATCAATAATCCAGACTATATGGCGCAGAGAAATCTGCTGGCGCAAACGAATTCGCTGGGTAAAACGTGGAATTTCACATGGAATGGCAATTATAATAATACGAAGGCGGTAGATCCGCTTGGGAATGAAGTCAATTACACCTATGACGGGAACGGCAATTTGCTGACGTCCCGGAATGGGCTGAACCAAACGGTTGTGACGAACACCTATAACACACAAGGGCAAGTTGCAACGGTTATGGATGGCCGGAATAACGTGACAGGTTTTACGTATGACTCGACAGGGTTTCTGACAACAATAACCGATGCCGCCGGGAAAGCATGGAATAGGACGTATGACGCTGCCGGAAACATGCTGACGGCCAGCGATCCTTTGGGAAATACCGCTTCGTGGAGTTATAATAATTTTAATAAGTTAATTGCGGCGACGGATACGCTGGGGAACGTGACAAGCTTTACATACGATGAAATGGCAAATCCTTCAAGTGTGACGGACGCCAATAACAATGTAACGAGCTATTCGTGGGATCAATTCCAGCGTAAAACGTCGTTAACGAATGCGCTGAATAATACGATATGGTATGCGTATGATGCGGAAGCGAATATGACAACGCTTACCGATCCATTGAATCACGTCTCAAGTTACACGTATGATGCGGTAAATAAAAAGAAAACATTCAAATTTCCTGACGGCAGCAAAGAGAGTTATGACTACGATGTAAATGGGAACATGGTGGCAAAGACGGATTGTTCGGGGCAACAGATTACTTATACATACGACAATGCGGATCGGATGATTACGAAATCGTATGGCGATGGTACTGTTTTTACGTATAGTTACGACGATGCAAATCGGGCAACGGGAGTTACCCAAGTGAAAAGCGGAGTTCTGAAATCAAGCATTTCATACACAAACAACGCGGCGAATCAAGCGATATCAGTCACTTCCGATAATCGGACGATAGGTTACGGATACGACAACAGTCAGAACATTAGCCAGATTACATATCCTTCGGGAACAGTCGTCAAACATGGCTATGACGCACGCAATCGGCTGAACTCTATTACTGGGGCTGGTGGCAATCAAATCGTAGGCTATACTAGAGACGATGCAGGACGGTTAACAAAACAGACATTGCCTAATGGGTTAGAAACGGTCTACACATATAATGCTGGTAACCGCCTAACACAAATGATATTGCGCCAGAGTGCGAATCCATCTAATGTAATTAAGTCCTTTGTTTATGGGTACGATTCCGTGGGAAACAAGCTCTGGGTACAATACAAAGACGGTTCCGGGGATGTGTACAAATACGATGCGACATATCAAATTGTTGGTGTTAAATACGGAGTAAACAACCCTCAAGCCGGTTATGACGCAGCTACCAATGCTGTGCGCACGGTGACTTACGTTTATGATGCTGCAGGCAACCGTAACAGTGTCACCGATAATGGAAATTCAAGCACGTATACGGTCAATAATCTAAACCAGTATACAGCGGTAAGTGGCACTAACTATACCTACTCGACAAGAGGCGATTTGATAGGCGATGGAACGTGGACATATCAATACAATTACGAGGGGCATTTGATCAATGCGAGCCGGGCGGGCATGAGTGTAGCTTACAAATACGATACCCAAGGGCGGAGAATTGAGAAGGATATAAACGGGATTTCCGTCGCAAAATACGTTTATAACGGACAAAACTTGATTGAAGAACTAGACGGAACGGGAAACACGGTTAGCGCGACTTATGTTTATGCCGGAGGAGTCGATCATCCTGTTGAGGTAATAAAAGGAGGGAATACATATTATTTTCAACAAGACGCACTTGGTAATGTGGTTTCTTTGACAGATAGTGTTGGTTCTGTTGTCGAGCAATACAGTTATGATGTGTTTGGCCAGCCGAGCATCAAAGATGGGAATGGGAATATCAAGACCACTCCAATGACACCGTTCCTTTTTACAGGGCGAGAATACGACGGGGAGACAGGTCTGTATCACTATCGTGCGCGGGCGTATTCACCTGCACTGGGGAGATTTACCAGCCGCGATCCGCTAGGGGAAGAGGGTGGGTTGAATTTGTATACGTACGTTGAAAATGGCGTAACAAACCGAATCGATCCCACCGGTAAGATATACATCGGCGCAGGAATGTTCGATTCAGGCGTTCAGATATTTCATTGGAACGACGTGGGACCTCAAGCGTATGCGCAGGAGACCCAGGATCAACTTTCAATAGTACAAGGTGGTGTCGATACATGTATTGCAATAATTGAGCTTCTGGCCGGTGCCGCTTTAATAAGTCCTGACGATATCATTGACGGGATATTTACCAAAGTACAGGAGGATATTAGAGACGGGAAAAGTATCTTTAAAGATCACGGGAATAATGGCGGTGGTAATCAAAACGATCCGAATAATCCAAACGATCCGAACGATCCGAACAATCCTAATAACTCAAATAACCCTAATGACCCTAATAGCACTGGCGGTGACAGTGGCGGTACACCTCCAGATTGTCCGTGTGGTACTCATCTTCGTACGCGCACGAATGGGTATGCTAACTATAGCATAGGGGCAATTCATCAAGGAGGCTCGCAGACGGGGCATAGCGGAATGAAATACGAATGTATTCCAGATGACGACTAATCATTGAAGTTATCACCGTTGGAGGTGGCATCTAGCTGCCACCTCCAGACAGTCACAGAGATTGCTTCGCAAGTTGTTTTTGTAAATATCATTCCCAAATTTTGTATTTCTCCAAAATTTAGAAATACCTTATCTAATTCGTCCTCAAATACATAAGCCCAATGAAGGAAGGTAATTATTTATCTAAAACTGTGACCGTTCAAATACTCGCTGGGGTATTTGCGATGCTTATAATCGTCTCTGGCGCTGGTGCGCAGTCGGTCGATGTTGCACTTTGCCATGTCGCCAATCCTGGGAATGCGCCCGATCCATCCACCGGATTCGGCAAGGTGGATTACGAATATAGCATTGGCAAATTTGACGTTACGGAAGATCAATATGTTGCCTTTTTGAACGCCGTCGCAAAGGCCGACAAATATCGGCTTTACTCCCCCATGATGGCGAAGGCCGGGAATGGTGGCCCGAGCGACGAAGACTACCACACTGGGGCTGGAATTATACGTTCGGGGACTTCGGGTAACTACAGTTATTCTGTCATTGGAAATTCAGGGAATGCCCCTGTCACCTTTGTGACGTGGTTTAATGCAGCGCGTTTTTGTAATTGGCTCCACAATGGGCAGCCGACAGACCCGAAGGACGCCGAGTCCTCTACGGAGACGGGAGCCTACACTCTTAACGGAGACAAAACCCGTGGGAACGAAACCAAAGACCCAGGTGCCAAATGGTGGATTCCGTCGGAGAACGAATGGTATAAGGCAGCCTATTATGATCCGGAATTGAACGGTGGGAAAGGCGGATACTGGCGGTACGCAACGCAGAGCAATACTACCCCCGGGAACGTGATTGGCAGCGGGTCGAACCAAGTCAATGGAATCGTAAATGGATCATTTTCCGTGAAAATCAGACGTTACAGCCACGATTCGCTTCTAACGCCAGTGGGCGTGTTTACGAACTCGGCTAGCTATTATGGGGCATACGACCAAGCTGGAAATGTTGCGCAGTGGAACGACGCACTTATTTCAGGGAAGCGAGGTATAAGGGGTGCTCCGTGTAGTGCCTTCACATTCGAGATGTCTTCGGCGACGCATAGCTATGCCCCGCCGTCAACCGTGGGCATGTATATGGGGTTTCGTGTTGCAACTTTTCGGCAGGCGGTCTCTAGTAAGTAAAAATGAGTGATGTCCCTGCATTGGTGTAGACTGGGACAGATGGGAGATCCCTATAACTCCTCCTCCGAACAATATTCTCCGCTTCACGCCAAGTTATAGGGTTCAAATTACGCATGAAACTATTTCGTCTTTCCGTGTTGCTTGGTCTGGCTTTACTGACTCTTGTCCTCTTCTGGAAACCATCACGCCCCCAATTGCTTGTCCAGCACGTCTCATCTCAGCAAGTTTCTGGAGCTGCAGCTATTTATTGTCGGGCTTTCGTGGCCATGCCAAAATTGAGCGATGCGGAAACGAAGTTGCTAGAAACCAGTCCTGAGCAGCCGCTGGATGTCTCGCAGGCTACCAAGCTATTGGCAAAGCTTGCTCCAAGCATGGAACTGGTAGTGCAGGGAGCGAAGGAGCCTCGCTGCAATTGGGGATTGGACCTTTCTCAAGGGGCTGAACTTGCACTGCCTCACCTTGGAAAGTCGATAATTTTAACGGAAGCGTTTCGACTACGAGCGCGATTGCACTTGGACGCAGGAAATGCGGATTCAGCAACCAACGATCTTCTCACAACATTGAGATTCGGACGCCACTTGGGTGAGCCTCCTTTGATCAGTCTTACTCTTGCACGGCTCGATTCTGATTTTAAGGCCATCAGCCTCGCATCGAGTTATTTGTCGAAATTTGAACCGGTTTCTCTTCAAAAGCTGAGCATTGGAATCGATGCTTTGCCTCCCTGTCACTCGATAAAGGAGGCGACGGCGATAGAAAAAGAAACATTCCCTGAATCTCTGCGCCGTTTGGTCGCCAAAGAAAAAGAGAAGTCCAGTTGGCGAGTATATTTTGATAATATCAAAGGAGGCGTCATAGATAGCAATCCAGTATGGTCGGCGTTGAAGAAGCGCATGCGTCAATCGCCAGCGACCTTTCTTGAGTGGGTTGCAGGCTTGGAGCGCGGATATGAGGAACTTGAAAACCTGATGGGCCTGCCTTATTCGGTCGGGAAGCCCCGAATCGATGCGTTCCTCAAAAAGACGAAAGATGGGGCAACTTTGAATCCCTTGGCTGCGGTAACATTTCCTGACGTTGCACGGTCCCGAGAAATTGAAGCTCAAGAGGAAATGATCTGGGCGATTTTTCGTATGGCTCTTTATACTCAAGCTCATAATCCGACTGCATTGCAGGGTCAGCTTAGGGTATGCCGAGATACGTCTGGGTGTGGATTGGTTGAATGCCGAAACGTGAGTGGTGGGGTTGAGGTCGCCTATAAAATAACGGGAGGCATACTAAAGCCCGTTACTCTCAAGGTTGGGCTTGAGAAGAAGTGACGAGACATCGGGGGCCGCTTTCACTCTTTATTAAGACGGCCCCCTTATAAATCACCCACATCCATTGCTAATTATGAGTAAGATAGACAACTGCGCAGCTCGGTATCGGCAACCGGTGTGCTGGCTAAGCGATGTCGGGTTCTTTGCAGCGAAAATAACGAGAAAAGCAAAGAAATCGTGACGAACGCAATCAGCTAGCGTCACAATCATTCCACCAGGGAAATTGTCGCAAGATCAGCCTTGTTTCGGGAAAACGTAATTCGATTCAATGAGAATATTTCATTTTTACAAATCATCGGGAAAATGCCTTGTCGGATTTTGGCTTCTGGCAGCGACAGCGGTTTGTATCGGACTTTTGGTGAATCAGCTTTGGACTAAGCCCCTGCCCCTGCATTACGCAACAAAGGCACAGCGTATGGAAAGCGCCGTTGCTCAAATCGCCGGAAGTGGCTCCATTCCGTCGGTGGGCACGAGTAGATCGGGGGATGATCCGGGGATATTAGCAGGCGTGGACCAAACGCGGTATCAGGTGTATCTTGAGGCAGTGAAGAAGCATCCCGGCGATGCTTTTAATAGCACTGTTGCTGGCTGGAAAGCGAACGATTCTTTGGACTTGCTGCGGTCGATGATTCTACTTGCAAAGAAGAAAACGACATCGACCGAAGAGAGCGAAACATTGGAACTGATGTTAAAGGCTCTGGACGATCCTGGGGCGCAGTGGCGGGAATGCGAACGCTTGTCGCGAGGGAACAGCCTGGAAAAGCTGATCGCAACCCGGCGGACTGCCATTTTAGAGGAAAATCCTAGGGTTAATGCCGCCAGGGTTGCTGACCCCGTTCAGGCTTTCTTTCCGCTCGCCGACCATCCGCAGCCGATCCGGTGGCAGGAATTCCGGGCGTTGGCGGAAGGGAAGAAGGCTATTGTTTTGGATGCTCGTCCAGAGAAGATTTACGGATTGGGGCATGTACCGGGATCTCTTAATCTTTCTCGCGAGCAATTCGCGCGTGATTACGCGAAAGAGAAACCGGTCTTGGAGGCGGACAAGGATCGAGCCGTGGCGGTTTACTGCAACGGATTGGACTGTGATGACAGCAAGATGGTGGCGGGGGCGTTCGTTAAGCTGGGCTACCGCCGCGTCTTGATTTTCAAGGGAGGCTGGACTGAGTGGACGTTCCAGCATTTGCCACAGGAGGCGAAACGATGAGTTCCTTCTTTTCCAACCGTTGGGTTCAGCTTGCTGTGCGGCTGATTTTGGGAGCGTCTTTTCTGTATGCCGGTATAAGCAAAATACAGGCCCCTCTGGCTTTCGCTGATAACATCGCGGACTTTAAGCTCCTGATCAATTCACTGGTCACCCCGTTGGCGATCAGCCTGCCGGTTCTCGAAATGTTCGTCGGCGTGATGCTAATCACTGGGTTTGAGGCGGGTGTTGCTGCTTTTTCAGGTATGATCCTAACATCCGTCTTCGCCTTGGCGTTGGTCTCCGCACTGATTCGGGGCTTGAAGATTGATTGTGGGTGCTTCGGCAGCGGTTCGGCCTCTACGTTTAGGATGTGGTTTGCTTTGGTCCGGGACCTACTTTTTGGAGTCATGGCCTGGGCGGTGCTTATGTGGAATTTCAGGGCATCGGATAAAGTGCCCGAAGAGGTCAAATCCCAGCGGCAACCAGGGCTTTAAATGGGGGCTACTTTTTCTTGAGATAGTCGCATTTTATATTACAATCGCTACCCGATGTCGCACCCGAACGAACAAGCAAGGACCAGTTCTCCATTTGAGGGACAATCTGCCGTCATCGCAGCCGAGGCGGGCTTAAAACGCGGGAAATCGACGTTATGGATTGCCGTTGCCTTAGGTGTTCTCCTGGCGGTTGCGGCTGGAAGTTACTTCGCACTTAATGCAATCAACGATCCGCTTCGGACTCTGCCTGTGTTTCCGACCGAGAAATATTTTTCCAACCCCGATTCCATCGCGGGGAGCGCGTTCAAGGCGGACTTGCGGGTGGATGCGGACCTAGGCTGGCGAATGGGTACCGGGCGTCTGATGACGTTTTCGGTCATGAACGAGGGTAACCGCCTAGCTGTCCTGATTCCGGCTAAAATAGAGGGCGCGGCGTTCGATAAAAACCAGGCATATCGTGTGGAGCTAGTCGTCGAGGAAGGAGGACTTATCCGTGCAAAATCGTTCAAAAAACTATAGCCTTTTTAAGGCAGGCATTATCGGCATAGCCGTTGCCGGGCAAATGGCCTTTGCGCAGAATGCTCCGGCTCCCACGCCTCCGGCACAACCTCAACCGCAGCCGCAATCCTCAGTGGCTTCGGCTCAGCCCCAGCAGCAAACTCAAACCCAGACGGAAGGCGCGGCGGCCAGTGCCTACTCGGATGCCCAAAAGCAGGGGGCCAATCCGACGGCTCTCGACTATCTTTTCAACAAGAAACCGCAGGATGGCACGGCGGCAAAGACGGCTAGCGATCTAAGTAACAAAATAGAGGACAAGATCAAGGCCCTGGATTCGATGAACCAGCCCGGGTTCGAGGACCCTGTGACCAGGCAGAGGTTCGAGAAATACCTGAATAGCCCCGAATCCGATCTCGCACAGATCCAGGCTTATAATCAGACCTACAAGGCGGTCATCGACGCCTTGCGCCAGAATAATCCCATTCTTGCGTGGCAGCTTCTCTACAAGCTCAATGAATATCCGTGGGATGGGGGAGTTAGTGCGGAGTTGGGCAACCGAATCGAGTCGATCTGGGATGCTGGCAAGGTGCAGAACAGGATCAGTTCCAATAACAACGCTCTGCGGGATGCGATCCGTAACGCGAACTGGAATGCCGACAGCCTTTCCCAGGATGAGCAAGGGCATGTGGGAGCAACCTCCACGGCCCATCCTAAAACTGTTCCCAAGCAGACCCCGAAGCCGGACACCAATTCCACCGATCCTGCGTCGCTTGCCGCCAATATTCAGTTTCCCAACATCCCCGGAAAACTTCAGGCGACAGAGTATTATTTGAAGTCGTTGGAGGCGAAAATAAAAATCAAACAGAACGAGCTTAAAGGGGACAAGATCGCCGCCCAGACCAAATCGGATTTTGCGGATACGGTTTCGACACTCTTTGCTAGCAAGCGTTATCGGCACGTGATCATGGCGGCCAATTTCTACCGGCAGCTCTTCGGTGACGGCGATTATCCCGTGACCATGGGCAACCAGGTCAACAAGTCGGTCGAGAACATGAACTCGATTGAAGAAGGGGTGAGCGTCTTTGATTACCAGATCCGCAACCGAGAAACCGCCGCTGCATCCAGGACCTTACAGAGCGCGTTTTTGATCGGAGATCTCGATCCTGCGTTGCGGGGCGTTCCTCGTGATTCAAAGCGGGAAGTCGCCAAGTATTCGTTCCAAGTGCAGCGAATGCAGAACCTGATCGAGGCGAGGGACTTTGGATCGCTGGAGCCGCTTGTCGCGGAGATGACAAAGGAAGTTGCGGATTTTGAACCGGCTAAGCCGCTTTCGCTGGTCAACGCGGTGAAACTCGAAAGCAAAATGCGGATGGGCAAGGCAAAGCTCGCTGCTCAGAAGGGGGACCAGGCCCAAGCCATGGAAGAATTTAAGGCTGCGGCGGAGGCATGGCCGGCAAATCCCGACCTGGAATCTGCCGCGTCGGTTTTTTTCGAGTCGCAGGATGTCAAGAATCAAGGGGCTGTCGAGTTTGACCACTTGGTTTCCGAGCAGAATTACCGGGGGATTTTTGACAAGCAGCTTCCCCTTTTAGCGGCGATCAAGGGCGATTCCAAGCGAGAGGATCAGTTGAAGGACGCGCTCTTAAAGGTCAAGGAGAGTGAGACGGCGCTGGAAAAAGCGAACGTGCTCCAGCGGAGTGGCGATCCCTTCGGCGCTTGGGAGGCGCTGGAGATGGCCGCCAAAAACTGGCCCGAGGACAGCAAGCTCAATCAGCGGCTGGCCGATCTCGCCATGAGATCAGCGGAATTTGTGAGCGCGCTCAACAAAGCGCAGGACGCCGAGACGCGCGGGCAGTTTGGCTACAGCCTGAACTGGTACGTGAACGCCCAGAAATTCTACCCGGCGAGCCAGCTTGCCAACGACGGAATGAAGCGCGTTAGCGAAACGATTTTGAAAAAGGATTCCTGAATCTGAGTCGCCCATGAATGCGGACGCAGAATTGCAGGACGTTATTTTTGCGAGGAACGTCAGTCTCAGGGTTCCCGCGGGTTGCGGTGTTGTTTCGCTCCTTTCGGAAATCAACCTTTCCGTAAAAAGAGGGCAATTCGTCGCGATCATCGGACCATCGGGATGCGGCAAAAGCACCCTGCTTAACGTGTTGGCTGGAATCGTAATGCCGAGCGAAGGCCAGCTTTTTCTTGCTGGATACGAAGTAGCCCGGCTTAAGGCGCAATTCCCGCTGGCCATCGGTTACCTCCCGCAGTTCGCGGCGTTCCACGAGGATCTGACCATTCGGGAAATTCTGAACTTTGCCGTGGCGCTCCGGCTTCCCCGGCTGGTTAACCGGCAGAAACGCAGGAGCTGGCTCGACTACATCATTGAACTCGCGCGAATCGAACCCTTCCTGGATCAGTCTTACCGGACACTTTCGGGCGGACAAATGCGGCGTGTGGCCCTTGCGGAGGAACTGATTGGCGATCCGCCGTTCCTCTTCCTGGACGAACTGACCAGCGGGCTCGACCCTCATTCCGAACGAGAAATGATGGTTTGGCTCGATGAACTGGCAGCCAAAACTGGGAAGACTGTCGTGTTGGTTACACACTCCCTCAACAATATCCACCACTGCGATGACGTTCTTTTCATGTCGCATGGGCGCCTGCGTTTCCATGGTGATTATACGTCTCTCCTCTGCCAATATGCGGCAGCCGATATCGAGACGCTATATGCCAAGACGGAGGAGGACTTTCCGTCCGAACCTGCTGTTGCTGAATTGCCCGACTCGCCTCCGGCTCCCCAGCCGTTGCAAACAGCGCGTCCGCCGGGAGGGCTCATGCAAATACCGACCCTTCTGAAACGCCAGTGGTTATTGCTGGTGCGTGACCGCGGTCAGTTATTTCTCCAACTGACCCTCGTCCTGACTTTCCCGATACTCGTGGCCATCTTCGCATACAGGGGACTTCCCCGAGTCCGGAATCTATCGCTCGGCATCGAGACCAATGTCGTACGGACTCTGATGGAGCAACTTCTCTACTTAAAGGAGTCCTTTCACGCCGCGTCTTTGATTTCGGGGCTGGCGATGTTCCAGGTCATCCTATTGACTCTTATGGGGGCCAATAACGGTTCCCGAGAGATTGCGAAAGAACGTGGAATCTTGGACAAGGAGATGCGCGTTGGGCTTTCAGCGTGGGCTTATACTGTGGTTAAATTCATCCAAGTCTCATTCTTTAGCGCCGTCCAGGCATGGTGGATGACATGGTTCGTAAAAAGCATCTGCGGGTTCCCGGGCGGCTTCGCGGTCCAGAGCGGGATGTTCTTCGCCTCGACACTGGCAATGAGCGCGATTTGCTTGGCCATCTCGGCGTACAGCCGTTCGGCGGAACGGGCTTCCCTGCTTGCGATCTACTTGGTCGGGCTTCAGTTGCCTCTATCAGGTGCCGTGCTAGCTTTGCCGGAAGTGGTTAGTTGGATTACCCGCCCGCTCATATCGGCTTATTGGGGGTGGAGCGGCTACTTGAAATCGTTCGAGACGTTCCGGCAATACGATATTGTTAAGCAGGCAACAGATACTTACCTGGCTTCCATTCCGCTAGTCTTTCTGGTGCTGATTCTCCACATCAGCTTCGGATTTATCGCAACCTGCTTTTTCGTCTCAAGGAAAGCGAAACGCTCTTAAGCCCAATCAGGTCACCTATTTAATGTGCCAGTAAACTGTTTTGCCCTCTCGGCATAGACTGTCCCGCCGTAGGAGACAATCGTCTGTTGAAAGTAATGCTGAGCTTCCATCCTTTTCCCAGAGGAGAGGCAAAGGGTGCCTAGGAAAAAACAAGCCTCGGGGGCTTCTTCGGCTGTCGGAGCCTTGAAAACAAACGACTTCAACGATTCGATTGCTCGGGCGTTCTTCCGGAGTTTGGCGTAGCTTAGTCCTTGCCAGTATAAAATCTCGGCTGGAGTATCACTGCTTTTCTCCGAAAGAGTGGACGCAGCGGAGAGCGACGCATTGAAGTCGCCCACATAATAATAAATCTGCGTGAGCGCCATACAGAGGCGCGGATACATTGGCGTTCCGGGACGGACTTCCTTGAGCGTTTGCAGCAGGTTCAGCGCCTCCTTTCCGCATCCTGACTTCGCCATCCATGCGGCCATTTCCATGCATACCTCTGGGTCGGGCCATGAAACGAGGTCCAGATGTTTGGCGATGCCTTGAAGAAGAGGGTCACGATTCACCGCAGGAAAGCCAGACACGATCTTGAGTATCTGGTAAACGACATTACCAAACCGGTTCCGATCCAGCTTCGCGTGGTCAAGTCCGCTGCCGAAAAACGTATCCATGTTCCCATCGAGTATGCTTTCGGCATTGCAGGCACATAGCAACGAGGCCATATCGGAATAGGCAGGAGCTGGAACGGCGTTGGATGCTTCCGAGAGCTTTTTGAAAAGGCTGGTGGAAATCTCATGGTTGTTATCCGCAAAGAGAACCCGATCAACCAGGGCTTCGTATGATTTCTCGGTATTCACCGATTCGTCGGACAGAAGCTTGAAAAGGGTTTTCTTGCTCCAGAGCTCGGTGAGCTTTTGTGAAATAACCGCCACCGACTGCGCCTCGTTTTGAGCGTTCAACTGCGGGATCGTGGAAAGCACTGTCCTAGCAAAGAGGAACCGATATTCCTGCTGGAATTGACAGCGGAACCCGGCGGTGCTTTCGGGCAACGGTCTTTCGTCGATTGTCTGGCAAATCTCCGTCAATCCCTCGTGGAAAAACTTCAGATCCTTGGAGCCCAGCGATTGAACCCAGATCTGGGCCAGGGCCATGTTTACCCGGCGCAGGTAGAGATCGCCTCCATTCGGAGCAGTCTTCAGTGCATCGAGGCACGCTGCCCACTGACGGGCGGCCTGTTCATTGTCTTTCTTCAGAAAGGCCAGTGCGCCGCGCTCAAAAAGACAGTGGGCCTTCAGCAAAGACTCAGAATCAGATTCAATAACGCTCGATTGATAGGAATCGGGTTTCAAATTGATGATTTTTCTTTCCAGGCATTCTGCGCCGAACTGAGCTTGGTAGGACTGCAGCGCCTCGCGCCAATGCCCCTGGTTGAACAGCGTATCCGCATCGTCGCCGTGAGCGTGGAATGGGAGCCATACGAGGGCCGTCAAAATAAAGATAAAGAACCGCAGTAACTTCTGTTTCATATCTAAAATTATTTACCAGTAGAACTTCCCTTGCGCGGCTCCGCCACCCGTTGTTTTGTAATCATGAGCCGGAGTAATCAAGATAGTGAACCGTGTCCATTCCTCCGCCGCATCAATTCGGATTTCCTGCCCTGGGAGAAACCGATAGGACGAATCAGAGCCGGTGGCAAACTGGATTTTGCGTTTACCCGGAGCCCGGAGGTAAATAAACCCTCCGCTCTGGGAAATCCATCCGTCCAGGCGGATGATGTTTCTCCCTTGTCTGTTGATCTCCCCTATTACATCCGCCGCTGATGCGCGGGACATCACCATTTCCCCTTCCTTTGGGCGGGAAATCATACGGAGGGTGGCCGGTTCAAAAGGATCGGTAGGCGTTTGCATATAAACCCACGCATTTTTATCCAGATCGCGAGGCGCGAATCGCCCGGGAATCGTGGCGGGCGTTCCGTTGAAAGAAAAGATCAATTTATCCAGGGTCTTGCCAACCGGAACCGGTTTTGAAGTCGGGTCGGTCCAATTTTCTTCCCAGAGGACATTCTGAGTGTCATCGCTGGCAAACGCCATCGGACGCTCCCAATGGAGCGGCGACGGTTGTTGTTTGCTTCTCCCGGTTGTGAGGACCAAGACGTTATTGACGCAGTTAGGGAAAAAACTCATCCATGGTGGAATCGGATTTTTCCAAAAGGCGATCCATTGGTTGTCCGGGTTGTAGCTTGCGGGTTTTAGGAGGCCGACACCATCTGTTTGGCTCCAACTAAATTGCGAGGTGATATGGATTTTTAGGTCGGGGAGATTGAGGATCGGCTTGCCCGTCATGTCTAATCCCTCAATTTTCGCGGAAAGCGTTTCCTTATCGAAGCCAAGCGGGATGGAGTTGCCAAAAGATGTGGCTCCAATCGTGAGCGCCTCCGAACTCGAATTCCAGTTAACCTTCGCCATCCGATAGGAGACCGATCCGATACGCAGGGACAAACTGCTCGGGTTAAGCGACGCACCGAAGCCTTGAAGCTTGACTTGGAAAGTTCCGTCGGGCTGGTTCCACGACACGTCCTGCGTAGCGGCGACGTTCAGTAACCGGTCGGCTGCAGCCTCGTTTTTCCCGAGGGTCGAATAGACGATGAGTGGATAGCTAATGACTGGTGATGCGTTACCTGCCAGATCGACCGCCCGAATATGGAAGAACCATTTTCCGTCATCGAGAAGTTTGAACACGCATTTCCCGTCCGGCTGGATTGGTGTCGTCATCGATTCCGAGAGGGATTTAAGCGGCGCCTTGGCCTCTGGACCGGGCGAATCCACTTGTTGGTCAACCCACCAGTCAAGACGGCCAAGAGGAGAATCATCCTCGATGTGCCATTCCATTTCGACAAGTCTGTCGGTATAGCTGCGCCCGATCCACAGGTCTTTCACGAGAATCGTGTCGCGGCTGGCATCTGGGAATCCCGGTTCAACCCGAAGATAGCCGGTCTTGATCCAGGACCCGAACGAAACGGAATCAATCTGTTTGAACTTGCCTTCCGTCAGGCTCCGTTGCCAGTCATGCCAATTTCCATCTGCGATTAAAGGATCAGTGAAGGCATAAGGTTCAAAATATGCACCCTCGCATGCAAAGTGAAACGACTGAATCCCTTTGTCGCCGCGAAGGATCAATTGCCAAGGTGCTTGGTGATACAGCTTATAGGTAAACCCGATGAATGGCCAGGAGGCTATCTGAAAGGCTGGAGCATTCCAATTCGCAATTCTTGCCGATGGACGGTCGCCTTCGACCCCGGCAAGCTTCCACGCATTATTTGCTATGGTGACATTGCATTGGGAGTGAAGTTGCGAGCTTGCCAAGGCGCTTTCTCCTTGCGGATTTGCGAAGAGCATGCAGGGGTGGGTTACGCTGGAGAGTGATATCTTGGGCGGCTCGGTATCCTTCATTCTCATGTTCAGCATGGCGCTGCCTACGGAGATGTTCAGCTTGTCTCCCTCCGCCAGATGCGAGGGGAAATACGAAGCCACGGTTGATTGCTGGGTATCCTGGGAACCTTGCGGTAAAATGCAGCCGATGAAGTTTCCCATTCCTGCTACGGTTTCCGCCAGTTCTACGGTAAACCGTTTTGAAAAGTCGCTGGTTTGTACCTGGGCGACAATGCTTCGTCTGGCTTTCACGTTGGCATCGCTTAGCGAAGTGTCTTGGCAGAGAATGACGAGCTTGTTTTTTACCGAAACGGTGGAGTCACCCAGGATTCGAAGGGACGGGGATAGAGATGTCACGACTTCGCCGCTCTTCTGCAAGAGATCGACGCTGCGCGCAAATGCCTTGCCTTCGAGCGGCGTGAGTTCGATCCGGTAAGGGTTGGAGCCCGGGTTAAGCCGAAAGGGAAGTCGGAAATTTCCGCTGGTGTCACTTTCGCATTTCGCGGTACGCCCGTCCCGTGAAATGACGCTGACCGCAGTGGACGGGTTGGTTTTTCCAACCCAGTATCCAGAGAGAGCGGAAATCTCCTGCCACGAAATACTCGTGGCTGATACCGGCCTCACCCGCGTCATCAAGGCCACGTAGGAAAAATAATCGGGGAGGCTATGGACCTCCGCTTTCGCGGTATTCCCATACCACTCCGTCTTCAGCGGGCTCCAGAGACGAGTCACGGGGTCCCACTGATATAAAGTCCCGCTTTCCGCCGGGGCTGGGTGTGCGTTGATGAGCGAGAACTCTTGTGGATCGAAATCGATTTGAAGGCTTGATGAGGGATCGGTTTTGAGCCCAGCCGGATAGATGCGATAAATGGCGCTTTGGAGTTGGAAATCGCTGGGAACCGAGGTGTAAATTTCCGCTGCGGACTTATCTGTTTCCTCAACGCCGGTCACCGTTTTGCATTTCGCAAAATCCGTCGAGGGCATTTGCTTCACAACGGCGACGACTCGCGCCTGCTCGCCACCAAAGGCGAAAGACGGCACGGAGAGTCTGCATTTGAGATCAGAGCTGATGCCCGTGCCGCCATAAAGCCGGATAATCGCCTCGCCGACATAATAGGCCCGGCGCGTTTCCGATTTCTCGCCCGCGTCAGTTTCGGCGACTAGCCGGAGCGTGTAGATGCCGTTCAGATTTTTCCCCCAATTTGCGTAGTTGTAGGAGGCGAGGCCGACAGCCCAGTTCGTGAGATTCCCCGCCGGTTCTTTATTGAGATTCCACACGACTTTGCCGTTGCCATACGGATCGTAACTTTCCGGCTGTTCGGATTGTTTAATGCGCGTCCACAGGGAGGGCGAGCGGCCCGCTCCGAATTCCAGATACCATTGTTTGAATTTCCCTTGATCTCCCGGAATATAGGCCGTTCCGAACACGGGCACGTTTGCCCGGATCAACGATCCGTCAGCCGGATATGAAATGTTGACCAGAGGCTTTTGATCCGCCCTGGCAGGAACGACGCCGGAAAAGGCAATCAGCATCCAGCAAAAGCAGAAGCGCCACCGTGAAAATCTGGATCGGGTCGCGTTCACATCATCTCTCCGATTTCTGCGGCAAAACGGGGTTGAAAAGTCGTTGGTATGCGATTAGCGCGCAAAGGGCGTGTTGGACGTAATCAATGCGGATTTTGGAAGCGATTGGATTGATTGTTCCGTCCGCCGCTGTTCCGCTGACTGATCCTGGGATTCCTCCGGCGTACGGGCCGGAATGAATCTGGGATTGCAACAGAAAAGCGATTCCCTGGTGAACCGCCTTTTCGACCCGGGAGCGCAATCCGCTCTCATCTTTGGGAAGGAACTCAAGAGCTGCAAGCAAGCCCTCCAATCGGGTTGACGTTGGCGTGGTTCGGCCCGTTGGGTCGAATCCCCCGTTGAGCCTGGTCTCCGATGCATTGGTGATTTGTTCGCTTAAAATTGATTCGCAGATTTGTCCGGCATGATGCACCAGCGGTTCCCGGCTAATTGGAATCCCTGTTTCATCCGATATGGCGAAAAGTTTTGCCGTGGCAATCAAAGCCCAGCAGTCGGGTGGAACCTGCTTAACCGATAATCGGCTTTTTGCCAGGTAAAGAAGGGCCTTTTCGGCTGCGGCGAGCCATTCCTTGGAAGAGTCCAGTTGGTAGAGCGAAAGAAATCCCAAAGCCGTCTCCCCGGGATAATACAGGGATTCCCAGGCATCGCTCTTCCCTCCTTCGGTTACGGCGTATTTTGAATAAAAGCTTCCGTCGTCTTTTTGGAGAAAGAGCAAAAACCGGCCCATTGCCTGCAAATCTTCCAGCGGCGCGGATCCGGGAGCGATTTGCTTTTGTTGAGAGAGCGCCACAAGGCCAAGACCTGTTGCCCCCAAGGTTGTCTGGGGGATCTCTTGCGTTCCCACTTTCTCCGACCATACCGCGAGGACCCGCGTCTTTTCCGTGGAGCTTGAATCTGGGGCAATGTAATTCGTGCGCAGGAAATTACCTGCCCGAACCAAAGCATCGGTGGTGGTTTGATCCGGTATAAAGTCATGAGCCCGGGCGAGCGCATACATCGCCCCCGCGTGCCGTATGATGTTGTATTTCTGTGACTGGCTGCCGGATTGCAGGTTAACTGTGTATACGAATTGGCCGTTTGATTTACACACCGTTTGTAAGTAACACGTGCAAAGCGAGATGGCTTCCTTGACTGCCGATCCCGACACCAACGGAGCGGTGTTTCCAGAGATAACCTCATCTTTGACCTTGCCCTCTGCAATGGCGAAGCTCCCTGTGAAGCCAATCAGCGCAACGATTGCCAATAATACCAATCTGCCTGCATGCGCTGTTCGGGTGTGCTTGTATTTTGGGCGCTCAGAAGCAGAGCTTTCCATACGTGGATAGGATTCTAATTTTGCGGCGGTCATGCCAAAGTGCCATCAGTAGGGGAGAGTATGCTGTCCTATGCTCTGATTTTCAAGATTATCGTGCCCCGCGAACTCAACTCGGGTTGGCATGTGTCTAAAGTGTGAAAAATCGGTTTTGTAGCATTTAAAACTTGACCTATCCGCCATTTTTCAGAGAGATGGAGGCTCCGAATTGGAGGGTAAAATGAAAATCACGTTCCCAAAATTCTTTGCGGCGGTTTTGTTATCACTTGTGGCCACCGCCTTCTCCCAGGAAGCCCAGTGGATAACCGACTATGCCAAGGCCATCGAGACAGCCAAAAGCGAAAACAAGGCGATTCTTCTCGATTTCACCGGTTCGGACTGGTGCGGGTGGTGCATGAAAATGAAGCAGGAGACGCTGGACACTGCCCAGTTCAAACACTACGCCCAGAAAAACCTTGTGCTCGTAGAGTTGGATTTTCCAAAGCAAAAAGCCCAATCAGAGCAGGAAAAAGAAAAGAATCACCAGCTCAAAAACCAATTCCAAGTCCACGGTTATCCCTCTTTTGTTTTGCTGGACAAAGATGGTAAGGAACTGGGACGCCTGACAGGTTATCTCCAGGGTGGCCCTGCTGCATTCATCGCTAAGCTGAACACTTATTATACGCCAGTGTCCAAGGGTTCAAACAACAGCGACGACGACTTTCACTCGTTTTTCAAGAAACCCGCTCAGAGCCCTACTCCTTAATGGATCGAGTAATTTGCGGGATGCGCTTTAATCTCTCCCGGGTCAGTTTCCCGCCGCTTGCGGCGTGAGTTTGAGCGGTGAGGCACAAAAATACTTCGTCCGCTTGCGGCGGGGATGGTTTATTACTCTCATAGTGAGGCGTCTGATTGCTGTGAAATAATCCGGCGCCCCTAACGATCTTCGGACAATGTCCTTCTTTCCATCTAGCCGCCAAAGGGCTTTCGGCACCCTTCTGTTAAGATAATATCGGAGTAACCCGGATTGGTTCGGCATCGGAATCTGGCGGCAATGTGTAACATTGCGGCGTTTTCGATGCCTGATTATCCGAGACTTGCTTTAGTTCCAAACTTTTACGCGGAAATAAAGTGGTTCTCAAAGTCGAAGGCTGACCATTCGAGCTTGTCGATTTCGTTCCGGCGCAGCCCGGCGCACAAGCCCAAGAGAAACACTTTGTACTGCTCCCTCTGATCTTCGGAGCCCTTCGCCAGATCCTTGTTGGCCTGTTTGATCAGCTTGGATGCATCGATGCTGCTGTGATAGCGCATCGTTTGCCGGGGCTCAAAGGTCACGCCATCAAAGGGGAGCGGATTGGGCAATTCGACGGTAAGGAATCGCATGGCCTTCTTTGAGAAAAGACTTTTGGCCTGCCGCAGCAGGGAGTTCACGCTGATTTTTGCGCGGCGCTGCTTGATGGGGTCGTCACCGGCCTGCTTCAGAAAATCCAGTTTCCACATTTGAATTTTCTCCGGGGTAAGGTCTGCCAATTTGATGGCGTCGACTTTTCCAATCCACTTCTGTCTCCCACCGGTATGCGGGTTGAATTTCTCGCGACCGCCATCAATTCCAAAAATGTCCGCAACGATCTTCCTGAGGGCCTTGGAGTAATCGGCAAGCGTCTTGGGCCGCAAGCCTGCGATGCATTGCACATCCCGGAGCAGGTTGCCGACTGTGGCGACCGCTTTTACAGGTGCGGCCGCTGCGGGCTTGAATCGTTGGAGGGCTTCCTCCCATCCGCTGCCGTTGAGGGCGAAGAATATCTCCTTGGCCCTTGCTGCCGCCGCCGCCTTGTTTGGGGTACCAAGCGAAAATGTCTCCCGGCGTCCGCCGTGCTGGATGCGCACGGAAAAGTCTGGCGAGGCAATTCGGCTGCCGTCCCGGGTGAATGCTTCATGGAAGACTTTGTCTTCCCAATACCGGAGATCCGTCTTGGCGTAACGCTTGGGAGTGGCGCGGCGAGGTTTGGTTTGCTCCGCCACTTCTCCGCCACTTTTTTGATTCTGAAGTGGCTGGTCTTGTCCGATCTTGTCCATGTCAAAAATGCTGAAACTCTCTGTAGAGTAGGAGATTGTGATGGACATGTAAAGACACGTCGTGACAAATGAAAACAGGCAACAAACCAATTCGTAATTCAGCAGGTCACGAGTTCGAATCTCGTCATTGGCTCCACTCCCGCAAGGACTTACGTAAGTTTGCGAAAAGGGGTGGATGCCGAGTTCTGTAATAGTTCGGTAATTTTTAGGTCTACGTGTGTCCCTTCGGCCCCCCATTTGTCCCCTCCTCTGCGGATCCGTGGGGTCTCCACCAAAGATTGGGGAGCCCAATAAAGCCCAAGAGTTGGTGCGCACCCCAATCGAGACCGGTCGGTGGCAAACCAAGATTGGCACCACGGTCTGTATTAACGTTGGGCAACGGGTCCATCCCACCCCTGGCCGACTCATCTATTGCGTGCTTGATTTCGACTTCCCGTCAGCCATGCCTTCACTGCCAAGCAAGGTTTGTATCCGGCGGTTTACCTGATGACCCTCGGACATCGGCAGTCCGTTGACTTCGATTTTTTCCGGTGGCGGATCTGGACAAGGAAGCCATCCGCACCCGCCGACATTTATGCCGGAATCGGAACCGCTGCAAAACGAGCGAACCACCTTGACCGTCCTGTTGGACAACGAGGTTAAAGTGTCCTTTCTCGTCGAGCTTCCGTTTGGCAGGTATAGAGAGCCCGAGCGATGGCGTTCTATGCGTGGCGTCAATGGATGATTTAATCTCTTTGGGGTTAATTCCCCGCCGCTTGCGGCGGTTCCTGTTTAGCCAAGGGGATGGAGTCGAAGAAAAGGGGCGAGGAAGGCGGTAAAATCGGAAGAGCGTTGAGTGCAGGTGGCGGCGAAGGAGGCGAGGGCCTGCCATGCGGCGCAACCGCGCGCGGTTTTATTGCCGCAGGAGAGCTTGCGAGCAATAACAGCGGGGCGCAGTTGACGCTCGGC
>Ga0118677_10003745_pt1 | contig 28431 bp, 25 predicted proteins | sample AliMusrvi5mmetaG_FD_86154 | JGI IMG/M metagenome (GOLD analysis project Ga0118677, IMG submission 86154) | reverse complement strand
TCGTAGAAGCCATTCACCGATTTGGTTTTAACCATGTGCTGCACTTTCTGCCCGCGTGGATTCATAAGGGTGAAAATAACGGGAGTTTCGGGGGATAATTTGTTGAGTTTATCCTCCAGAATAAATGTCAGAAAAATGGAATCGCCGGGTCGCCAAACGCCTCTTTCGCCATAAAGAAATCCTTTGATTCCTTTGTGAACCGATTCGCCACCCACATCAAACATGCTCAAAGATAAGGAGGAACCTCCAGTGAGTTTCAGATAGGAACGTTGTCCGGATTTTTTGGCAACAATCAGATAAGGGACTTTTTTCAACTGAATAACCACTTTGCCGTCGGTGTTGCTGGTGGCGCGGTTGAGTTCCTGATTCTGATAATCCAATATGGTAATATCCACGCCCGACATAGGTTTGGCAGAAACCAAATCGGTGGTAAAAATGTTTAGTTCGCCGGTTGTTCCCACTTTTGCAATCAGACCAATGTCGGTTGCCAGCACATTGCGGCTGACGGTTTTGTTGGAATAATATGAATTTTCGCAAGGGTCGTCGCGTTTGCTCCAGTCGTAATATTCATAATCGTAATCGTATTCATCGTAATAGTAGCCGTAATCATTGTAATAATACCAGTTTTCTGGCTCACCTTCGTCGCTTTCGTCCCATGAGGAGGTCAATTTTTCTTCTGCGCCGGCGTCGTCGTTTTTGTCGCAAGTGTAAGTGGAATACGCTTTGCGTATGCCAATGTAAACTTTATAAATGGCGCCCGGTTCGGTTTTTATCAGGTCCGCCAAATCCAAATAATAGCGTTTCCAAAAGCCGGTAAACAGCAAATCGGATTTCACAGTTTGTAATGAAATGGTCTTTTTGAACACAACTTTTCCAACACGGGTTAACTCCCGGTCGCCTTCCAAATCGTTCACCTGCAGAAATTGGGCAACGTTGTTTTCGTAGATTTTCAGAATCTTTACATCCACAGCATTCAGGTTTACGGCTTCAAATGGAAACAACAATCCGTTGGTGCTTGGAAGAATGGTTCCGCTGCCAACCAGACGGAGATTGGGTTTAATATCTTCAAAACTGATGGTCTCTTCATACTTTTTTCCGAGTTCTTTATTATTGATGTTTTTAATGTTTTTAACCCCTGTTTTATATCCGATACCGGCTAATAATTATTTATTCTTTAAGTTTAACTTTTTATCAGCATTAGTTAATGCTCCTCGGGATGTTATTATTTTTGGTGTTGTTCCACAGCCCATACATTTTGCGATTGCGTCAATTTTATCTTTCTTGATATTTTTAATTTCTTGGCGTATTTTTCATTTGGTAGAAACTAAAATTCCAGAGAGGATTTAAGTGAGCGATATTGCCATAAGATGTGAAAGCGCAGGTAAGAAATTCTGTAAAAGTCTAAAGAACTCCATGTTGTATGGAGCTCTAGATATTCTTCGCAGCGCCTTGGGGACTATTCCTGATTCCAGTATTTTACGTCAAGATGAATTTTGGGCTATTGAAGATATTAATTTTGAATTAAAACGGGGTGAAAGTTTTGGTATTATCGGGCCTAATGGGTCTGGTAAGACAACACTTTTGAAGCTTCTTAATGGAATTTTTATGCCGGACAAGGGAAAGATTACTATAGATGGTAGGATGGGAGCGTTGATTCAGGTTGGGGCTGGTTTCCATCCTATGCTTAGTGGTCGTGAGAATATCTATATCAATGGAGCTATTCTTGGTTTGAGTAAGAATGAAATTGATAAAAACTTTGACTCTATTGTAGATTTTGCAGATATTGGTGATTTTTTAGATTCTCCTGTCAAATTTTATTCTAGCGGTATGTATGTAAGGTTGGGTTTTGCGATAGCGATACATTGTAGGCCAGATATTTTATTAATAGATGAAATATTGGCGGTAGGTGATCTTAAATTTCAAACTAAATGTTTAAAATTTATAACTGCCAACATTTTAAAGAATGGATGTACAGTAGTTTTTGTTTCACATAACAGATATGCCATTGAAGATGTCTGCGAAAGAGCGCTTTACATTAAAAAAGGCAAGATGATTAAAATGGGGAGGACTACAGAGGTTATTGGTCAATATTTAGCTGATATTAAGACTGAAGAAATAGCTTCGGGAGTGAAACTATCCAGTAGTTTTAATTTAGAAGGTATTATTAAGATCGACTTTTTGGATAAAGAAGGTGTTTTGAAAAATCAGTTCAAATCAGGAGAACAAGTTAGGATTAGGTTTTATTATTCTTTTAAACAAAGAATTAATAATCCCAGTGTGGCTATTACCTTTAATCATAATGATCCCAGATATAGCCTGGTATCAAGCTCGGATTACATATTTAACCTACATTCGGGGTATGATGATTTTAACGTCCCTGAATTAGAAGGGCATGGATATTTTGAAGTGTTTATAGATTGTCTATATATTCCTGTTGGTCTTTATACCTGTTGTGCTTATTTATACAGTGAGAATCGTATGAATCTTTTGTGCAAATATGAAAATGCCACTACTGTGGAAGTTTTATGGACGCAAGATAATCCTAAAAGATCTTTAATTGAACTTCCCCACCGATGGTCAAGAACAACAGAAATATCGATATGAAATTTATACCACTTAAACCTTCTTTAGCTCAGCAATGGGATTATGTGGCCCAAAATTCGGATGATGCTTGGTTGTTTCATTTGTATGACTGGCTTCCTTTGACAGAACAGCATTGGAATCTGGAGTCTAAAAGTTTTTTATTGGAATATGAGGGGAAAGTTATAGGAATTTTCCCTTTACAGCTTAATAGAAAGTCAAAAAGTTTAAAATCTACCTACATGGGCTTAGGGGGAGCAGCTTTGCTTAATGGTTTACAGGAAGGGGTAAGAAAAAAAGCTCTTAAAGCGATGTATGAACAGGTATATTTAATTGCTTCTGAGTGTCAATCGCCCTTTATAGAGATTCTTCTTAATCCATTAAGTGAATCAGCATTAAATGATCGATGGCAGATCAATCCTTTGGTTTCTTACTTCTATGAGGACACTTCCAGCCATACATGGATGTTGGATTTAAGCATTTCGGAAGATGAAATCCTTAATAATTATTCAGATGATACTCGAAGAATGATAAGGAAAGCTTCTTTAAAGAATTACAAGATTGAGCAATTAACAAAAATCTCTGAGATTGATAATATTTATGAAATTCATTGTGAGAACAGAGAAAGGACTAAAGTCCCTGTTCATCCTAAGGATTTCTTTTTTGATTTTTATAGTCATATTTGTGCAAAAAATTTAGCAGTAATTTGGAAAGCGGTAGATTCTAATGGTCGTCTGGTTGCTTTTGAAGTGACAGGGTTATTTAAAAAAGGGGCTTTGTATTGGATGGGATCCTCTAATAATGACTGCCTCGAAGATGGAGTTAATTATCTCCTTCAGCATCATGCTATCATGTGGGCCAAACAGCAGGGGCTACAGTGGTTTGAGAATGGGGAGGCTTTCCCTAATATTCAGGAAGGTAAGATGCATGGTTTGACAGTGTTTAAAGGAAAATTTGGAGGTCATCTACATAGGCTTTTTAAAGGAAAAATTACGATGAATCATCCAGGGCGCATAAAGCATATGGTAAGGATATCGAGTAATTTTTATAATGCATTCATAAGGCGTAGGTAGAAATTATGAATAAGCTTCTTAATTCTAAAGATATTGAAGACTTTAATTATAAACAATTTGAGAATGAAATTCCTAGTTATGGTCTGGAGAAAAACTCTTCTCAGGAGGAGTATTTTCAAAAATTAGTCAGAATCAAGTTAGAGTGTCTTCGTAAATATGCCGTGGGGAAAAAGGTTTTGGATGTTGGATGCGGAAAGGGAGATTATCTTTTTGAACTTAAAGATATCATTACCTCTGGTTGTGGGATTGATTTTACCGATAAGGCCATCGAAGCGGCTAATGCAAAGAAAGAACTTCTTACGTCCCTAAATTTAGAATTTGTAAAGGCCAATGCGAAAGAGTTGCCTTTTGAAGCTAAGACGTTTGATTTGGTTTTTTCGTTTTCAGCATTGGTAGCTATCCCTAAAGTTGAAAAAGTTATTCTGGAAATTGAACGAGTTTTAAGGACTCAAGGAATAGCGATTTTAGAGATGGGCAATTCTCAAAGTTTAAATACGATTGTTTCTAGAGCTCATATAGAAACAACAATCCCTTGTCATATTAGAGTTTCAGAAATGAAAAAGATACTTAGTCAAACAGGATTTACAATTTTGGATTGGGAATCTTTTCAAATTCTCCCTTTTTGGGGTATGAATCCACAATGGTTAAGACCTTTACTTAATAGAAGATGGAAGGCGCTTTTTCAGAAGGAAATTAAGGGTAAAATGTTGGATGAGTGGGTGTCGAATAACTTTTTGTTCAAACCTTTTGCTTATAGGCATTTAATTATTTGTCGTAAAGGTTAAAGAACATCAGCAATATTATATTTTTATTGGAGCGTATTAATGAGACGTTTGGCAGTTATTCCAAGTGACCCGATTGAGGAATATTTAAAAAAGGGCTTTTCTCAAGAGAGATTGAGAAATTATTACAATCCCTCTTTATTTTTTAATGAGGTTTATTTGTTGTCTCCTTTGGAGAAAAATCGATCGGATCTTCTCGGGATGAAGGTAGTGTATACTCCTGCCAAGGAACTTAAGAAGAGACTTAAAGATTTAAAGATTGATATTCTGAGAGTTTATGGAGGTAATTGGGCATGCAAGCTTGCTTGTGAAAACAAGGTTAAAGGTGTTCCAGTTGTCGTGTCTGTGCATGATAGAAGACAGGAGCGTATTTATGACGCTGTTAAGAATGCTGACGTTGTATTATGCGTGTCTCAGGTTGTTAAAGAACTCGTTGCCAAGAAATTCAAACATCCAGAGCGTACGTGGATTCTGCCGAATCGTGTGAATTTTGAAATCATGCGGCCCATCCCTAAAATAGAACAAAGTAAAATAGATCATCAATTCCCTTTTAAATACAAAATACTCTTTGTTGGGCGGTTAGATGAAGTCAAAAACTTGGGAACTTTAATCAAGTCCCTAAAATTCTTGGGTGGAGATTATGGCTTAATTGTCATTGGCAGAGGGGATAAAGCCATTTATCAGAAGATTGCAATAAAAGAAGGGGTGGATAAACAGTGCTTTTTTATTGAGAGTGTTATAAATGAAGATCTTTCACAATACTATTCGTGGTGTGATTGCCTATGTGCACCAAGCCGTCATGAAGGATTTCCTAATGTGCATATCGAAGCTCTAGCCTGTGAGACGATTATCGTAACTTCGGATATTGCTCCTATGAATGAATTTATAACTGACTCAGAAAATGGAATTCTTATCTGTGATTATGAAAATCCATCTAGCTTGGCTCTTAACATTAAAAAAGCGTGCACGGATCAATCGTTGCGAACCTATATCAAAGCAAATGCCAGAAGAAGTGTTGAGCAATTTGAGAGCACTAAGATTGATCGGTTAGAAGTTGATTATTATAAAAGGATATTATCAATGAAGGAAGAACAGCTTTTTGACATGTCTTGTCATAAAGAAGAATATATATCAAGTTATTATAAAACTATCGAGTGGATTAAGAAAAACACTCTAGATGAACAGGGTATTGTTGTTAGTTCTAAACAACGCTGGCCTTATCTAGAAGTAATAGGTTATTTAATTCCTACCCTCATGAACGCAGGGGAATATAATCTTGCCTATCAATATGCTGATTTTTTATCTTATATGCAAAGACCAAATGGTTCTTTTGCTGGTCCTGACGGTGTGGAATATATCTTTGATTCTGGTCAGGCGTTGCGCGGTTTGATAAGTGCTTCAACTAAATGGGATAAATTTAAACCTTTTGCTCAAAAATGCGCGGATTATATTGTTGCCTCCATGCATAATGATGGACGATTACCAGCACATTATGATGGAGCCATTCCTGAGGCGGTTCATGTTTTTGTTTTGCCTGCCCTACAGGAAGCTTCAGAGGTCTTAGATAATCCAAAATACAAGCAGGCCTCGCAACTGGCCCTTCATTATTATAAAAATTCCCCTAATGTATTAAACAATAATTGTTTGACACATTTTCTTGCATATATCATTGATGGATTTATTGATATGGGGGAGATGGACTTTGTTCGATCAACTGTCAGAGAAATATTTAAGAATCAAAGATCAAATGGTAGTATTGCGGCCTATCCTCATGTGCGATGGGTTTGTTCTGTCGGCTTGGCACAATTAGGGATTATTGCACATAAACTTCAGATGAAAGAAGAATCTCAAAAGGCGCTTTCTTGTCTTATTAAATACCAGAATAAATCAGGAGGTTTCTGCGGTAGTTATGGGTTGGGGGCTCGATATTTTCCAAAAGAAGAAATAAGCTGGGCTAGTAAGTTCTTTCTCGATTTGGTTTATTTCAATGAAGGGATCCATTCTAAAGCAAATAATGAAATCAAGAGATTAAATAATGCACAGTGGCACAACGCGATGGTTGATGAGACTGTTGAACAAATATCTGATCGAATTAAGAAAAATAATTTTGCTGTTTGGTGTAAACCATTACTAGAAAAAACATACGCAGGTGATTCTGTTTTAGAATTAGGCAGTGGAACAGGGGAATTATCTGTAATTTTAAGTATGTATGGTAGGGATGTGTATCTGTTAGATTATTCTTCAAAAAGTATTGAATATAGCAAAGCACTATTTAATAAGATAGGTCTCAAGGCTCAATACTTTGTGGCGGATATTCTTAAGGACTTTCCATTGGGAGAAAATTCAGTGGATTGGGTCTTTAGTAGTGGTGTTCTTGAGCATTTTACAGATGAACAGATTGTAGAGATTATGAGGAAGTCGGTGATGGTTTCACGTAAAGGCGTCATGAGTCTCGTCCCAAATAGTCATTGTCTTTTTTATCAAAGCGGGAAATATTCCCAAGAGAGACAAGGAAAATGGCCTTATGGGAAAGAAATACCTAAACTATCAATGAAGTCTTACTTTGAAATGGCATCGCTTAAGAACATTCAAGAATATTCGATTGGTACTTATCATGCCCTTAAGTTTTTTGGAAAGCGGGATAAAGATATTAGATCCTATTTGGACACTCTCAACACAAATCAATTAAGGGATCTAAATCAAGGTTACCTTTTGTTTACCTGCGGAGAAAAAAATGTTTAAAGTCTTGGTAGTTTTTGGAACTCGTCCCGAAGCCATTAAAATGTCTGCGGTAATTAAAGAGCTTCAAAGGCATAAAGATAAAATTAAGACCTGTGTTTGTGTTACTGCGCAACATCGTCAGATGTTAGACCCCTTCTTAAAGAATTTCAAAATAAGGGCTGATTATGATTTAAATATTATGCGAAAAAATCAGACTTTAGAGTATATCACAAGTGCAGTATTAACTCGGGTGGGTAAGATTATAGTCAAAGAACGTCCGGATTATGTTTTAGTTCAAGGAGATACAACGACGAGTATGGCGGCTAGTTTGGCTGCTTTCTATCATAAGGTTAAGATTGGGCACATTGAAGCAGGGTTAAGGACCTATGATAAGAGCAGACCATTTCCTGAAGAGATTAATCGTCAATGGATTGATGATATCAGTGATCTATTTTTTGTTCATACCAAGCAAGCTAAAGATAATTTATTAAAAGAAGGGAAGTCTACACAAAAGATTGCAATTACAGGAAATACGGTGGTTGATGCTGTTTTAGATGTGGCTTTGATGCAATCGAAGTTTGATGATCCTGCTCTTTTAAGAATTATTTCAAAATACAGAAAACTTATTCTTGTGACTGCTCATCGTCGTGAGAATTTAGGAAAGCCTTTAGAGCAAATCTGTTTGGCTCTTAAAGAAATAGCTATAAAGTATCCTCAAGAAATTGGAATTGTATATCCAGTTCATCTTAATCCAGCTGTTGGGCAAAAGGTCAAAGAGGTTTTGCGGGAATTAAAGAATGTACATCTTATGCCTCCGTTAGATTATTTCTCGTTTATTCATTTAATGAAAAATTCTTATTTGATTCTTAGTGATTCCGGGGGAATTCAAGAAGAGGCTCCCAGTTTAAATAAACCGGTTCTTGTGTTAAGGGACAAGACAGAAAGACCGGAGGCGCTTAAGGTTGGGGCAACTCAATTAGTTGGAACAAATACCAAACGTATAGTTGATGCAGTTAGTTTGTTGATAGAGAGTCCAAAAGCATATAACAAAATGTCAAAAGTCCGTAATCCTTATGGCGATGGAAAAGCAAGCCAAAGAATCGTTTCTCGCCTTCTTAAAGAACATAGACCATGCCCGTAAATTTGCCGAAGGTTAGTATTGTTTTACCTACGTTTAACGGATCTTCTTTTATTCATCAATCAATAGAAAGCTGTCTTAGTCAAAACCACCGGAATCTAGAGCTCATTATTATTAATGATGGTTCGACGGATGATACGGTGGATATCATTAATTCATTTAATGATGATCGCTTGCAACTTATTCACTTACAAAAGAACCAGGGGCATATTGCAGCATTAAATAAGGGATTCTTTCTTTGTAAAGGGGATTATCTGACTTGGACATCGGATGATAATTATTATGATCCTTGTGCCATTGAACGAATGGTTTTAGAGCTAAATGCTCATAATGATGTTGATTTTGTTTATGCCCGATACAATGTGATCGATCAACTCGGAGTTATTCAACGTCAAGGGAGGGTTGAATTGCCAGCAGCTTTAGATAGAGATAATTATGTGGGGGGGTGTTTTTTGTATCGTCGTAAAGTTTATGAAATAATTGGTAATTTTAATCCGGATTCCTTTTTGGCAGAAGATTATGAATATTGGTTGCGAGTCCGAGAGAAGTTTAGAATGAAAAGAATAGATGAAGTGCTTTATTTTTATCGTCTACATGAGAAAAGTTTGACGGGAAGATTTAAAGAAGAGAAGGTCCAAGAGCAGGTAGAGAGAATCAGGGATTGTTATATTAAAGTGTGGAAGAAGCATTACTTTCATGCAAGAAAATTCTATAACCAACAAAAGATTTCTGAGGCTAGAAAGGAAGTTCTTCTTTCACTAAAAAGTAATCCATTATACTTATTTTCCTGGGTATTATTAGCGCTTACTTTATTAAGCCAACGTGGTGTGGAAAAAATTCGACGAATTAAAGAATCATTAAGAGGCTAAACTAATGTGCGGGATTGCTGGATATTGTTTAAATTCACCAACTGTTCCCTTTATTAATCAGATTGATAGCTTATTACAATCGATCCGTAAACGTGGGCCTGATGACGAGGGGATATGTTTTATCTCTAGAGAAAGAAATACACATCAGTTTTATAAAAGTGATAATACCTCTGCGGCTTTGAGTGGAATGAATCATTTTAAATGTGGTAACGCTTTAGACCATGATGTCGCATTTCTTCATACCCGTTATGCCATTTTAGATCTAAGCGAAAAAGGGCATCAGCCCTTTATAAGCCAAGATGGTTCTATTATCGCGATTTTTAATGGTGAAATTTATAATTATGTTGAATTAAAAGAAGAATTATCTGCAATGGGGGTAGTATTTCATACCCAATGTGATACGGAAGTCCTTGTGGAAGGATATGCTCGATGGAAAGACGCTTTATGGTCAAAATTGAACGGGTTTTGGGCTGTAGTTTTGTATGATCGCAGTAATCAATCCCTTGTATTATCACGGGATCGTATAGGTGTTGCCCCACTATATTATCGAGAAACATCCCAAGGCCTATTCTTTTCAAGTTATATCGATTCTCTTATTGATATTAGTGGAGAAAGAGCTACTTGTAATGGAGATGCCATTCTTGGTTTCTTACAAACAGGTTTTAAGGATGTAGATAACTCGACTTTTTATTCACAAATTAAAACAGTCCCTCCAGCTGGGATTGTTCATCTATCACGTTCGCAGAGTTTGTTATCACAAGGGATAGGAAAGCAATATTGGACTTTACCGAATTCAATATTAAGTGAAAAGGAAATTTCTTTTGACGATGCTGTTAAGAAATTTCGTAATCTTTTCTTCAATGCGGTAGATATTCGTTTAAGATCCGATGTTAAATTGGCTTTTGAATTAAGCGGAGGTCTTGATAGTTCTTCAGTTGTTGCCGCTGCTTCTTGTCTTTCAAAAGACCGAATCACCACCTATACGGCCAAAATACAAGGGGCAGATGAAGAGCCTTATGCTCGGTCTATACTGCAGAAATATGATGTTGATTATAGGGTCATAAGTAAGATGGAAAATCGTTTTGTTTCAGACTATTCTTCTTTTTCACAATTAATGGAAGAGCCTTATGATAATCCAAACGCATATACGCACTATCAAATGCTAAAGAATATGAATGCCGATGGGATAAAGGTCGTTATCACGGGAGCCGGAGGAGACGAGGTTTTCGCTGGCTATGAAAATAGTTTTTGGCCCAAAGCATTTCATGAATGGCGTCGGCAAGGGATAGTTTCTCTATTGAGGGCAGACTGGTATGAGTCTTGTCGTCGATTCAAAACTCTAGAAAAATCTTATGGAACCTTGAAACACTATTTTTTTGATTTTTGGAAGAAGATTATGGAAGCTAATAGCCCCATTGAGACGATGGAAAATGAGTCAAAAGTCAGCATGGCTTTGAAATATCGTCGTCAGTACGATGGTTTATCGTTTCATGAGCAAAGAAATTTCCATTTTACAAAGGCGTTGCTTCCGTATTACATGCGTAGCAGTGATCATTTCACGATGGGGATTCCAATCGAACACAGGTTTCCTTTATTAGATTATAGAATCATAGAATTTGGAATTCAGCTGCCCATTAGCTATTTATTTCGTAACGGCTGGACAAAATATATTTTAAGAAAAGCGATGGAACCGTATTTGCCTTCGAAAATCATCTGGCGCAGACAAAAAATGGGTTTCCGTTTTCCTTTTCGTCAGTATTTGACAACCCACTATCAGATTTTCAAACCTATATTGAATCAGTCATTTCCAGATTATAATTTTGACAAATTGCTTGTTAACGATCCTGTGCTTTTATGGAGGGTCCTTTCAACGGCTATATGGATGGAACAGAACAAGAAAGGCTGTCATGTATGACCTTAATATTTGTCGTTGACACCTTTCCTTCCATTTCTGAAACTTTTATTCTTAATCAAATTACGGGAATGATTGATTTGGGGCATGAAGTATTTATTTTTTCAGCAGCTCGATCAGAGGAGCCTAATTCTCATGAAGATGTGCGTACATATGATCTTTTAAAGAAAACTTATTATCACAATGAAAAGCCTAATAATAAATTTAAGCGTGTTTTATGGGCTATATTCATGATATTTGCTTATGGGCATCGTAACCCAAAAGCAATCTTTAATTCTCTGAATTTTTTTAAATATGGGAAAGAGGCTCTTTCTTTGACGTATCTGTATAAGGTAATGTTGTTTTTAGGAGTAAACAAGGCAGATATTATTTTCTGTCATTATGGTCCTAATGGAAACTTTGCAGCTTTGATGAAAGAGTTTAAAGTTGCAGGAAAGCTTGTGACCATGTTCCATGGGTATGATATCCGTAGAGGTATAGAAGTTAAAGACGTGTATCGACCTTTTTTTCATAGGGCAGATGCCATTCTTAGTATTTGTGATTATAATTATCGACATCTGGTTGAATTTGGCGCACCTGCGAGTAAGATTTATCGTCATCCTGTTGGTATCAATACTAAACGATATGACTCTATTGCACCCAAATATTTGATACCTGGTACCCCTATCAAGATTTTAACTGTCGCTAGACTAGTGCCTGAAAAAGGAATTTCTTATGGCTTAGAAGCCATACACAAATTAGTGTTTGAAAAAGGGATAACTAATATCGAATATTATATTTTAGGTGACGGGCCTTTAAGAGAAACATTGGAAGCTTACGCTGAAAAGCTTCAGATTAAGGGTAAGGTTTATTTCTTAGGATACCAGATTCAGGAAGGGGTTGACCAAATGCTAGATCAATCCCAACTATTTCTTTTACCAAGTACGGCAGAGGCTTTACCTGTGGTGTTAATGGAGGCGCAGGCCGCTGGGCTTCCAGTGGTTGCAACCAATGTGGGGAGCGTGTCAGAGCTAGTGCTTGATGGTAAAAGCGGCTTTCTTGTTCCAGTTGGTAATTCTTCAGCTATGGCAGATAAATTAGAATTTCTTATTGCTCATCACGATCAATGGGAAGAAATGGGACAGGTTGGTCGTCAACATATTCAAAAGCATTATGATATCAAGAAATTAAATCAGAATTTGGATCAATTATTTTCAAAGATAATTAAATCATGAGTGAATATCTACCTATTGTAAGTGTTATCATCTCTACCTATAACCGTCGAGCAAGACTTGAAAGGGCTGTTCGAAGTGTGTTGGGTCAAGGTTTCGCTCAGTTTGAGATCATTATCGTTGATAATGCCTCAGAGGATGACACTCAAGAATATGTAAAGAGCATAAATGACCCGCGTGTCCGTTATATTAAGGATGAAATCAATAAAGGAGGTCCAGCAGCACGAAATACTGGTATCAGAAATTCAAGAGCAGGCTTTATCGCTTTATTGGATGATGATGATGAGTTTTTGCCGGATAAGTTAGATAAGCAGGTTAAGAAATTCTTACAAACCTCTGTTCAGGTGGGGTTGCTTTATACCGGTTCAGAAATCTTTAATGAGCAAAAACAAAGTATAACTAAGATTAATCGCCCTATTTACCGCGGGGATGTTTATAGAAGATTATTGTTGTCTAATATATTTCCTTTAAACAGTACCCTTATTAAGAAAGAATGTTTTGATAAGGTGGGTTTTTTTGACGAAACTTTAAGTAGCTGCCAGGACTGGGATATGTGGATGAGAATCGCAAGAGAATATGAATTTGATTATATTCCTGAAGTTCTTGCCAGAGTTAATGAACATGAGGATCAAATCTCAACCAATTATTCGTTTTTAATTCCTGGCCGGATACGGATGGTTAATAAACATCGAGATGAATTTGAGAAATATCCGGAAATATTTGTCATTCATTTAAAGAGGATTGGTAAACTACATTGTCTCAATGGCACCTGGCTTAAAGCAACAGGATGGTTTAAAGAAGCAATATCTATAAATCTTTTAGAAATATTTAAAATTGCGGCCTGGTTTATATTTGAATTTCCTTGGGTGGGGTTGTTTTCTCAAAACAAGAATATTAGAAAATTTAAATGAAAATCTTACTTGTTGGCTATCATAACCCACATTTTCTTAATACTACAGTTCTTCGAGAGAAAGCTATCGGCTATCTTGGCTTTGAGGTGCTTTCTTTTGATGATGCTAGTTACTTTCTTCCAGGGAGACTACGATCGAAATTCCCATTTTTGGAGAGATGGGACTTAGTCCGCCTAAATCAATCCCTGATTAGTCTAGCGCATGCACGAAAACCAGATTGTTGTTTGATTGTAGGAGGACAAAATATCTTACCTCAAACAGTCTCAAGAATAAAAGAAATGGGCATTCCGACGATCCTTTGGACATCAGATGTACCTCTCGATTTTAAAATTGTTCTTGATTCAGCTAGTAGTTATGATCATTTGTTTTGTGCGGGAAGTGAAGCGTTGGATATTTTTTATTCAAAAGGTTTAAAGAATGTGAGTTGGCTCCCCTTTGCTTGTGACACTAATTTTCATAAATGTATTTCTTTAAGTGAAAATGAAAGAACAAAGTTTGCCAAAGATGTTGTTTTTGTTGGTTCTTTTTATCCAAATCGTGCCAAGATTCTTGAGACCATTGTTGATTATGATCTGGGGGTATGGGGGACTTATTGGAGTAAATTAACTGCAACATCTCCTTTGAAATCTAAAGCCGTTGATATAAAGATGAACTTTGATCAATGGGTCAAGATTTTCAATGCCTCTAAAATTAATATTGTCATCCATTATCAGGATGGGAAGTTGCCCTGTCATCAAGCTAGCCCTAAGTTGTTTGAAGCGATGGCCTGTGGATGTTTTGTTTTATGTGATCGACAAAAAGATGCAGAGATTTTATTTAAAGACAAACAGCATTTGGTGTTCTTTGACGATGAGAGAGATTTGCGAGAGAAGATTTCATATTATTTGAATCATGACCAAGAAAGAATGCGTATTGCCCAAGAGGGATATCAAGAGGTTTCAACTAAACATACGTACCAAGATCGTATTAAACAAATTCTAGAAATTTTGCATAAAGGATAATCTATGTCTTATGACTATCGTAAGAAATTATTCGATGAATATTTAGAAACAAGTTATAAGCAGGGCAATATTTTATCGCTTAAGCAATTCCAGATGGCCTGCGACGCTTTCGCAATAGATTATCAAGAGATTATGCCCAAAGATTTGGATTCAGTCATTCTTGATTTTGGCTGTGGAGTAGGGCATTTCTTATATTTTCTAAAGCAAAAAGGTTACAGGAATTTTTATGGCGTAGATATTAGTGCTCAACAGGTAGATTATTGTCGAAAGAATATTACAGATAAGGTGCAAGAGATTAATGGTATTGACTTCTTAAAGAGTAATAACAACCGATATGATTTAATCACCGCGCATGATGTTCTTGAACATATCTCTAAAGATCATGTCTTGGAATTCTTGACGGTAAGTTTTCTAGGATTAAAGAGTAACGGTACTTTGATCTTACGGGTTCCCAATATGAGTAATCCATTCGGTTTAGATGCTCGATATAATGACCTTACACATGAAAATGGATTTACCTCTAAGAGTCTAAAGCAGGCTTTGGAAATTGCTGGATTTAACGATGTTCGTATTTTGGGACCGCGGAGAATTCCAATTCGGTCTTTCCGTAATTTTATTCGTCAGATATTGGTGAATATGCTCCATGCATCCTTGAGGTTTTGTTTTTACATTCAGGATTATACAGTCCCTGATAATTTAGATAAGAATCTGGTTGTGATTGCCAAGAAAACATGATCGAAATGGATAGAAATATTTTATGTTTTAAGCGTAAGGACGTTTGGTTTGCTGATGAGCCCTTTGATGTCAAAGGTTTTCACCAAGTCACTTTTCACTATTGCAGTAAATTTGTTTCTCTTTCAGGATTTCAAATGTCCCAATCAAGTACCCTTGGTATAGATTTAACCCAAGATTTAAAAATGATTTGGGAGAATCTTAACGCTACAACTCAATATGAAATAACAAAGGCGCAGAAACTTGGATTTATAGTCACTAGGAATCAAGGGTATCAAGAATTTATGGAGTTAAATCGGCGTTTTCGTAAAAATAAGGGTCTGCATAGTTTTGAGGTTTCGATTGACGAGATGAAAAGATGTGGAGTTTTATTTGAATTTTTTGATGGGAAAATAATGCAGGGGGGGCAGTTCTATTTGCAAGACAATACAACCATGCGCTTGTCTTTATCGGTATCACGGCGTTTAGAAATTGAAAAAGATCTAAATAAGTTTATGGGGTATGGTAACAGACTTTTAGTTTGGGAAGCGATCTGTTATGCCAAAGAAACAGGGAAGACTTTCTTTGACTTGGGAGGGTATTCTCTTATTGAAGACGACCCACAAATCAAAGGCATTAATCAATTTAAAAAAGGATTTTCAAACAACATTTGTAAAAGGTATAGATATGTTAAGACATATTCAAAGGTTTATCAATTGGCTAGATATATTGTCGATTCCTTTAGAGCTATTGTGAGTTCCATTTTTGGGAAGGCTTAGCAAAACACCATGAATCGTAAATATAAAGTCGTCCATTTAGTTGAAACTCTTGATGCTATAGGGGGAATGGAGCGGATTGTCGCGCAGATAGCTACGCATTTAAATAAAAATGAGTTTGAAGTTGAAATTTGGTGTGTGCATTTAGGCGGCAGATATGCTCAAGAGTTGGTCAAGCAAGGTCTTACGTTACGAGTTTTTAATATTTCTAATTATTATAATCCTTTAAACATCCTCAGATTGGCCTTAGAACTTAAGCGATCCGAAGTTGACATTGTTCATACGCATATGTATTTCGCTTCGACCATTGGCCGTTGTGCAGCTTGGATTGCCGGTGTTAAGGTTTTGATTAATCATATGCATAGTTCCTATTGGCATTATTCCTCCAGAAATTTATTTATCGAACGTCTTTTAAGCAAGATAACCCATAAGATTATTTGTGTTTCTAAACACACGATGGATTTTGTCGTTACCCATGAGAAAATAGATCCCTTAAAAGTAGATATTGTCTATAACGGAATCTCAGTTGTCCCAACATTATCTAAGCTTGAAGCTCGAGAAAGGTTTAATGTGGCGCCAACAGAAGTGATTATTATAACGGTGGCTAATTTGTTAGAAAATAAAGGACATAAGGTGCTGTTGAAGGCTTTAAGCTTGCTTGAAACTAAGAACATAAATATAAAATGCTGGATTGTCGGCCAGGGACCGATGGAAGAGGAGTTAAAAGAATATGCGCAGCAATTAAATTTAGGTTCTAAGATTGTCTTTTGGGGGGGGCGTCATGATGTTCCTATGTTGTTATCAGCCAGTGATATTTTTGTTTTAGCTTCTATTCACATAGAAGGTCTGCCTATATCTATTTTAGAAGCGTTAGCGTATCAGGTCCCTGTGATTGCCACCAAGGTTGGAGGCTTACCAGAAATTATTGAGGATAAGGTTAGCGGACGTATGGTGCCTCCCAATGATCCAAGTGCATTAGCCTCTTCTATCAAGGAGTTAATCAATAATCAAGGGGAACGTCTTGAGTATGCGCAAGAGGGAGCAAAAAGGTTTATACAACAGTTTGAGTCCAAACATATGATTGAACGTATTGAGAAATTGTATCAAGAAGGCTTAAAAGCGTAGCCTAAAGCAATTCAAGAATTGTCTTTAGATTTGAACCAAAAGCGAGACGAAATGAAAGACATGGGGCATACAAATAGTGTGGTTTATCAATCCAAGAGCATTGTTGCGTCCTATGCATGTAAAGAGAATTTGCAGCCCGCAGAACAAAGTATTTTAAGGGAAATAAAGGATAGTTTAAAACCTATGACTATGTTGGATATTGGTGTGGGAGCAGGACGCACAACTATTCATTTTGCTCCTTTGGTCAAAGAGTATATGGGTATTGATTATTCACACAACATGATCGAAGTTTGCAAGAGTCGTTTTGCCAATCTATCTTTTCAGACAGTCGACGTGAGGCAGATGGAAATATTTAAGGACAACACATTTGATTTTATATTGTTTAGTTATAATGGAATTGATTGCATCAGCCATGAGGATCGGACAAAAGCTTTAATGGAAATCAAGCGGGTTGCAAAACAGGGAAGCCTTTTTTGTTTTTCAACCCATCATCTAGGTTATATCAAGAATTTTATGAAAGTTTCATGGAATGAAGATATTGTCCGTGTCATTCAACGTTATTACCAAGCTAAGGAAATCTTAAAAAGTCATAGACCCTATGGGATTATTCGAGATGGGGGAGGAGACTTTCAATTGCACTTGTATTATATTAAACCCAGTGAACAAGTTAAAACATTACAGCAAATGGGTTTTAGGGATGTGCGTATTTTTTCAAAAGTAACAGGTAAGGAAACGACTGATTTTTCAAAGCTTGATGATTGCTCGCAAGAAGGCTGGCTGTACTATTTGTGTCGGATTGAAAAATAAAAGACACATATAGACATCGAGGGTTTTTATAAAAGATGAATATTTATGCTGTTGTAAGTATTGACACAGAATGTGATCAGGGCCTGCATTGGCGGACTATATCGCCGATGACATTTACCTCGGTTACAGAATTGATTCCAAATATACTGCAAAAGATCTTTTTAAAATACGGAGTTGTTCCTACTTATTTATTAAGTCCGGAAGTATTAGAAGATCAATCGTGCGTGGAGATTTTAAAATCATTGTCCCATGTTGAATTAGCTAGCCATTTGCATGGTGACTTTATTGAGCCGCAAAGAAAGCCTGCGGGGTCTTCGATGACAGATTTCCAGGCCATGTATCCACCAGAAATGGAAGCTGCCAAAATGGCCAATTTAACCCGCCTTTTTGAGGAAAAAATAGGATTTAAACCGACGTCGTTTCGTGCTGGGAGATGGGGAATCAGCCCTAAAACTTTTAAGATATTAGAGGATTTAGGTTATTTGGTTGATTCTAGTGTGACGCCGTATTTTATATGGAATTTTAAGAACTATGTGCTTAATTATAAAACTGCCCTGGACACGCCTTATTTCCCGTCGGTGGACAACTTTTTAATCCCTGGAAATATGAGATTGCTCCAAGTTCCTGTGACGATATTTTCATATTATGGGCAACGATTGAATAAATTAGCTCCCTCAATTCCAAGTTTTGCAAAGGAAATACTAATGAAGGTTCCATTATGGAGACCTATGTGGCTAAGGCCAACGTATTGTGATTTTAATCAGATGAAGTATGTGATTGATGCGTATATCGCTGCGCATTCACAGGAAAAGAATATTGTATTAAATATGATGTTTCACAGCGTAGAAATCCTTCCTCGAGAGAATCCTTATAATTTAAATCAAGAGAAAATTTCACATTTTTTGAATAATATGGAAAGAATTTTTGATTATCTAAGGACTTTAGATACTAAATTTTGTGGGTTATCAGATATTTATCCAATTTTTGCTAAAAGGAATTAATGCGTTACGGGATTATTGCAGATATTCATAGTAACCTAGAAGCTTTGGAAGCGGTCATTGCCAAAATCTATCAATTAAAGGTTGATCTTATATTATGTGCTGGAGATATCGTTGGTTACGGGGCAAATCCAAGAGAATGTTTGGATATACTGCGTGAACTTAAAGTTGTGTCTGTCGCTGGAAACCATGATTGGGCTGTCTGCGGGAAGTTGGATTTTTCGTATTTTACTGCGGAAGGGCAGGCCGCTGTTCAATGGACGCGTAAGCAATTGGCGTTTGAAGATATAGCATATTTGAATAATCTAGATCTGTGTTTGAAGAATAAGGATTGTTTGTTGGTGCATAGTTCTCTTGAAAATCCTGGGCAATTCATTTATTTGAATAATGTAGAAAAAGCAAAGGAAGCTTATTCGCATATGGATTCTTCTATTTGTTTAATTGGCCATACCCATGTCCCTAGGATATTTATTCAAAGAGATGGTGGTGTTTTAGATAGTGATATTTTGGATATTGACATTAACCCTCAGTATCAATATATCGTTAATGTCGGTAGTGTTGGTCAGCCACGCGACGGTAATACCATGGCAAGTTTCTGTGTTTTTGATAAGAGTTTGGGAACAATTGAAAATCATAGAGTTTTGTATGATATAAGAAAAGCTCAACAAAAAATTCTGGATGCCAAGCTGCCGGAAAGCCTGGCCGTACGCTTAATACAAGGACGATGATGCGATTAAGAGAGAGATTTTTGTGGATTGTTGTTGTGTATGGTGCCCTTTGCCGTTTGAGAGAGTATTTGGCATATCGTTCCCTTTGGGTGGATGAGGCTAAATTTGCTGTTAAAGTGATGGATTATTCCTATCTTCAAATGTTAAATCCTCTTAAGGTAATTTCAGATCCTTTTTCAGTTAAGTTTTCAACGGCTGGTCCTCTGGGGTTCTTCTATCTAACTAAGTTTTTAACTCAAATGCTTGGGAATAATGAATTTATTTTACGTTTCTTTCCATGTATCAGTTCTATCATCGCCGTTTTTGTGATGATGAAGTTGGTAAAAAAGAATTGTGAGCCTTTAACTGTTGTCATTAGTGTTGCTCTTATTTCTATAGATAGTGTTCTAATTGGTCGATCAGCGGACTTTCATCCCTACGCAAGCGATGTGTTGGTGAGTCTTATTTTATTTTTACTGGTTGATAGAATTCGAAGAACACAATTGACCATAAGGGGAGTCTTTTTTTATGTAATCTTCGGTATGCTTGCCATAAGTTTTTCTCTGCCTTCAATCTTTGTGTTGATAGGACTGGGAGTGGCATATGTTATTAATCTTTGTATCGAAAAAAGAAGAAAAGAAATCGTACTCGCCATTTCAATGATTTCCTTGTGGATTTTGAGTTTTGCTTTTTACTATTTTGGTTATATAAAGATATTTTCTGATACCGAGAGTTTTCCGGAAGGAGGTTATATTAGACGAATCGCAGATATTTTGCCGATTTTCTATAATCTCTTTAAAAATGATCCCATGAATTATCAATATTGGTATGTACCGGCTTCATTGTTGATTTTAGGCTGCGTTTTCACATTCTTAAGAAATAGGATTCTCTTTATGTACCTAGCTTTTCCTGTTCTTGTAACTCTATTAGCCTCTGTGTTTGGAAAATATCCTTTCCACGGGCGACTTATTTTATTTCTTACGCCGGTATTTATTGTTTTTATAGCCCAAGGAACATCTAAGGTGATGCAATTCTTTTGGGCTAAAGCCCCTTGGGTGGTTGTAGTTATTTTAATTTCTTTATTTCTTGATCCTTTACTTTATTCGGCCAAACGCCTCATTAAACCTATTTACCGTGAAGAAATAAGGCCTGTTATCGCGAAAGCTAAAATGTTAAGAAAAGCAGGGGAACCATTGTATGTGTATGCTTATGCGGGGCCGGCTTTCCATTATTATGCTAAACGATTTCATATTGATGAAAAAGAAACTAGTATAGGCCTTTATCATCATCAGATACCTGAACAAGGACAGACGGATATAGATTCTTTACTCGCTAAAGACAAGATTTGGGTTATTTATTGTCATGTGAACAATGACGTGGGAAGACAATTCTTAGAATATCTGGATCAAGTAGGGAATAAAGAAGCAAGTTATCTTAAACCTGGGGCTGGGTTGCTTCTTTATAATTTTAAGCTAAAGGATAATCATGCGATTAGGTATTGATGCGCGAGAGATTCAAGAAGGTGTTTACACTGGGATCGGTCGGTCTTTGATTAATTTCTTAGAATATTTTGAAAAACTTGAGAATGAAGATGTTTGTGTGTTGTTTTCTTCGAAGAAAATCCCAATTGTTTTCAATGCGAAAATCAAAAATGTTGTGTTAAATGAACATATTACCTTTGTTTGGGACCAATGGCAGTTGCCTCATGCCGTAAAGAAGGAGGGGATTGATATTTTATATTCTCCCTACTATAAGGTTCCTTTAATGAAACCATGTAAAATGGTCAGTGCCATATTTGATTTAATGTATCTGTCTTTTGATGCTTATTGCAAAAGGATGTCTCCTTTTAAAAAAGCATATTATGCGAGTTTTGGCAAGGCGTATACCAGTAGTGTTGATAAGATATTGACCTGTTCTGAGTATTCTAAGAGGGATATCCAACGTATTTATGGCTTAGGCCAAGAGAAAATTAAAATCATTCCTTTGAGTGTTAACCATATTTATAAGCCACAGCCTGGAATGTCACCGATTAATGGCCGATATCTTCTTTATGTGGGTAATTTTAAGTTTCACAAAAATGTTCAAAGCATTATTGAAGCTTTTGCCTTGATTTGTGCAGAGTTCCCTGATTTGAAATTGGTTTTAGCTGGCCCTAGGGAACATACCTATGAAGAATTGTTTATGCTCGTTCACAAGAAATGTTTGGAGCAGAGAGTAATTTTCTTTGGAAAAGTCACAGAAGATGACAAGCCTCATTTATTGTATAGCGCGGCTGAGCTTTTCGTTATGCCTAGTTTATATGAAGGCTTTGGCCTGCCACCCTTAGAGGCCATGGCCTGTGGTGTTCCTGTTGTGGTATCTAATACAACCTCCATGCCTGAAGTGGTCAAGGACGCGGGGTTTCTAGTTGATCCCAAGGAGGTCACGGCTATTGCCGATGCTATTAAGAAAGTTTTAAACGATGATCAATTAAAGAAGGAAATGATTGCCAAGGGTTTAAGATATGCAAAAGAATATGAATCAACCAAGGTTTCAGCGCAACTGTACGATTTCTTTAAGGAAGTGAGTACGCACTAATATGATGTTCGTCTCAAAAACATTCTTGATGGTCTGGATCATGCGATTAATATTTATGTTGATAGCAATAGCAACAAGATTCAACCAGTATTTTCTTTTGTCCTTATTTCTTTTGGTGCTGATGATTTTTCATACATGTAATGGGACTTGGTGTGGTGACTTTTGGATGCATTGCGATGTTGTGCGTGAACTGGCGACGCATCCATTGTGTTCCCGACATCCGGAGTTTTTGCTCAACGCGCCACATGCTTTTTATTCTCCCTATAGTTTGGCCTTAGCTTGGATTGTACGCATATTTAATTCAAACCCTATCAGAGTCCTTTCTATAGCAGGGATTTTTAATTTTGTCCTTTTTGTCGTTGGTTTGGAAAGATTTGTTTCGTTATTACTTGGCAAGGGCAGAGGAGCATTGTACACGCTTTTCTTTATGTTGTTTTTGTGGGGCTTCAATCCTTGGTTTTATAGTGGGTTCTTTCATTTTAAAGTCATAGCGTATGTATTGCCGTATCCATCTACATTGGCCATGGCTTTAACGTTTTTTGCTCTGTCGATGAGTATTTTATATCTGAGGAAAAGAAGTAAATGGATGCTTTGTTTTCTGCTTCTCTTTAGTGTTGTTATCTTGCTTTCACACCCATTGAGCGCGATTGTATTATTTGTCGGGATATTGGCTCTTGTTATCAGCCATAAAAATCAGCAAGGGGTTCCAGCGACTATTGATCGTTTTTTACTTTTGTTGATTATCCCGTTATCTTTTTTGATAGCGCTTTTATGGCCGTATTATTCTTTATTAAAACTTATTTTATCGCAGGGAGCTTTCCTGGATGTTGAGAATAGGTGCATGTACCAGGGGGTCTTAAGAATAATATTCCCGTCACTGATAGGGCTTGTGATACTCATTCTTAGGATGAAATCCAATTGGAAGGATCCGTTGGTTTTGATCTTTTTAGGATTGCTTATCGTCTATATCTATGGGGGCATGAGCGGTCATTTTTCCTATGGAAGGGTGATATCATCCATTGTTTTAATTCTTCAGATTTCGATAGCGGATTGGATGTGTAAGAATGAAAACTTCAAAACGTTGACCTTAAAAAGTAAATGTGTCTTTATCTTAGTCGTAGGTCTATCTTTATTTGGTCTTGTAAACAACTGCAATGCGAAATGCCGGCATTATTTGCCAGGACTTAATAATAGTTATGACCGTTATCAATTTCTAACTCAATATACCAAACAGTATGATGTCATACTTTCAGATCCCGAAACAAGTTTTTTAATCCCCACTTTTGGTGGGAAGGTGGTTGCTAACGGCCATCTTTTGCCCTTTGTTCAAGATGGCCAAAAACGTGAAGATGATTTAGACTCATTTTTTAATAGAAAAACTTCTCAAATCCTTCGCTTTGGGATTATCAACAGATACCATGTTGATTTTATTTTAATAAACAAAGAAGAATCTATCAGTGAGGGTTTATCTTCTTCTGATTTGTCCTCTTTGGGCAGGCAAGTGTATTTAGATAAAGACTTTATCTTGATTAAAATTAACCACAAAATAGGCTCTCATGATTGAATCTAAATCAAACCCACAACGAATTTTAGAGTTGGATGTATTGCGTGGACTCGCCGCGTTAGCTGTAGTGTGTGTTCATTTTACAACAACTTATACGATGGAGTATTTTCCTCCATATCCCACACTTTTTGATTTTTCTGCAGGATGTTATGGTGTTCATTTGTTTTTTATGATTTCTGGGTTTGTTATTTTTATGACCTTAGAAAAAACTAAAAGGCCTTTTGATTTTGTTGTTTCCCGTTTTTCGAGATTATATCCTTCTTATTGGGTCGCCGTCATTCTGACCTTTACATTGGTCAAAATATTTCAATTACCGTTGGTGTTAGGCCAGGTTTCAATCAAGGAAGCTCTTGTTAATTTAACGATGTTTCATGAATGGTTTAACATGCACAATGTTGATAGGGTTTACTGGACGCTGACTGTGGAGCTGTCTTTTTATATTCTTATGCTTATTGTTTTCTTAAGAAAAGGGCTTAAGTATATCGAGATTCTAGGGCTAGGATGGCTGGTTATAATGATTATTTCGAGTCGATTATTTTGGTATGGACATATTCATATGCCCATGTTTATCAGACATACCTTGTTGTTGAACTACGGACATTTGTTCTTTGCGGGAATTTTATTTTATCATCTAAAAACGAACGGAAATTCTTGGCATAGGCATGTGGCCTTATTGCTGTGCCTAGCAACTGGTTATTTAGTAAGGAAGAATTTCGCGGATATTTATCTGGATGCAGGATTTTTTGTGGTTTTTTATCTTTTTATTTATGGTTATTTATCCTGGATTGTTATAAGGCCGTTGGTGTTTTTAGGCGGCATTTCTTATAGCTTGTATCTGATTCATGAGTATATAGGTTTTATCATGATTAGATATTTATATTCCATCAAGTTAAACGCTTGGTTTTGTTTCCTTTTACCAACAATTCTTTGTGTCTTGTTGGCGACAATTATCACCTACTGTGTTGAGAAACCAGCGATTAAGTTTATAAGGCAAGGTTATAGTAAATTTAGAACCAGGCGTCTTAAGGAAAGTAGACTTAATGAAGAGATGGTTACTGTTTAGCTCCAGGAAGAACCTCGATCGGTGTCATTGCGAAAGAGCCCGTAGGGCGACTGAAGCAATCTTTTATCGCCTAAAAAGATTGCTTCGCCCTCTGCGGGGGCTCGCAATGACACAGTATGTATACTTCCAAAAGCTGAACTATTACCTTAATTGAAACAGTATGGATAAAATACCATCAAAGATCAGAGTTTTATATGTGCACAATATTACCCAAATCAGTGGAGGGGAGCGAAGTCTTCTTAACCTATGGGAACATTTAGATCGTCAGCAATTTGAACCGTTTTTAATGGTCCCTCAAGAAGGGGAGCTTGGCCGCGCGGCGTTTACCCTTGGGGTTGAGCGTACCTATTTAGAGATCCAGCAGCTTTCTTTAAAGAATATTTTTAAGGTTTTGAAAACAGCATTTAGACTTTGGAAGTTTTTACGGTTAAAACAGATCCGGATTATTCATTCCTATTCTCCTCGTAACAATATCCTAAGCGCATTAGTTGGAAAATTATCCGGGGTATCAGTCATTTGGCATGAACGTAACCTCATTTATAAAGAAGAGCCAGATAGAAGCAGGCAGTTTTTCTTTTTGCCAGAACGGATTATCTGTAATTCAAAGGCTGTTGCTCAAAGATTTGAGAATCAAAAGCATTTCTTAAAGAAGGTCAGGGTTGTGCATAACGGCGTTAATCTCGAGAGATTTAAGTTTTTAAAGGATGATTTTGGACTTAGAAGTAGTTTAGGGCTTGATGGTGTGAAGGTGGTGGGTATGGTTTCCAATTTAAACAAAAGGAAAGGGCTTGAGTTTTTGATTCAGAGAGTTCCTTTGGTTGTGGAAAAGATACCTAACGTAAAATTCCTGATTGTCGGAGGAGAATTTCCTGATGAGGGTGGAGGACGGTTAAAAGAACTTCAAAACTTAGTTGAAAGTTTAGGTATACAAAAACATGTTATTTTTACAAATTTTCAGGACAATGTTTGCTCCTATTTGAACATCCTTGATTTGTTTGTGCATGTGACCACTAAAGAGGCGTGCAGCCGTGCTATCCTTGAAGCGATGGCCTGCTCTAGGGCCGTGATTGCGATGAACGATGGAGGTAATCCGGAATTAGTGGATGATCAGAAAACGGGGATTTTAATTGATCCAAATGACTCTGAAACGTTTGCTGTAAAAATCATTGAACTTCTTTTGAATGACCAGAAACGTACGATGATGGGCCGGCAGGGAAGGCTTAGGGTAGAAGAATTCTTTGACGTTAGAAGAAATGCGAGAGAAACCCAACGGATTTATTTAGAAGTGACCAACTAAATGCAGACTATTTCTAATTTCTTTTCTAAACATTTTTATTCCATTCTAATAGCAACTGTAGTTGTTTATATTTTTTCCGGCTTTGCGTATTGCAAGTTGATATCAGCGGATGCGAGTAATTACCTTAATATAGCTGAAAACATTGTCACTCATAAGGGTTTTGTCGTCAGTTATAATTCCGCCTTGGTGTTTAATACTCTTTATTACCCGATTTGGCCGTATTATCAATTTTTGTATCCTCTTTTTTGTTCTCTTTTTATTAACCATGGGGGGATCGTTCAAATTGTAAAGATCAATGTTCTTTTGTTTGCTATGAATGCGGCCATTATTTTTTCAATCGTCCAGAATTTAATTCCCACCCGACTGAGTGTCCTATTTGTTTTTGCTTTAATATTTAGCATCAATTGTTACCTGCCAGCCATATACCCTTGGACGGAGCATTTGCATTTCTTTTGTTTTATTCTAAGCTTTATTGTTTTTTTAAGGTATTACCAACACCCATGGCCTCTTTTTTGGATAGGACTTTTCAATGGAGTTCTCATGTTACTTCGGGAATCCCATATTTTTAATGTTCTGGGATATTTACTTTTTATTCTTATAGGAACATATCCAATAAGGAAGAAATTTAGCTTGATGCTTGCCTTTTTGTCAGGATTTGTCCTTTTGTATGGGGCTTTTCAATGGTGGTGTTGGAATTCTTATCATGATTTTTATCCTCAGGACGCCAAGGGGTCGATGCTTTTTTTAATGTCTAATTATTCAAAAGGAATTGTCTATGATGTTCATAAGGTGGGTGTTCAGCTTGATCTAGGCCCTTTTTTAACGTTAGAACATTTATCCAATGTGGGTAGGCATATTTTAAGTTTTATTCATCAAATGCCATTATTTGTTGTCCCATCCCTATTTTATTTCCTTTTACCGCAGAAGAAAAAGTGTGCGGGAGGCCTAATGGCTCTTTGTTTCTGTCAAAGCATTGTGGCTATTGTAGGTTTTTCTTCTGCCTATTATATGCTCGATTCCTTGGAGGCCAGAAGATACGTGATGATTCCTTATATTTTAATGAGTATCGTTGGTTGGTACTGCCTTATTAAGGGATTGTCGATTTTAGAATCTAAACCCAAGAAGATTATATTGCTTTGTTTGTTGGTTATTTTGGTTTTTCCTGCTGTCAAGAAAGTCATTAATAAAAAGAATGATCTTTTAAAATATCCTCGATGGGAGGCGGTGGCTTATGAGAAGGACTTGTTTGAAAGCTTTAAGTGGATTGATAAGAACCTTCCTAAAGAAGTCTTAATTGCCTCGAATGAAAGACAAGAGTGTTTCTTTTTGCATCGTCCCTTTGTTGTTACGCCCGAGATGGGTTCTTTTAATTGTGAGAATTTTTCAAGATATAATAAAATTTATGCTCCAGATTACTACCTTTTGACTCCGAGCATTTCAAATGAATGCTTTGAACCTTTGAGACATGCCAAGCTGTTTTCAAATCAGAATTTTAGGATTTTAAGAATAGAGAAAGTTCTTAATCCGAAGGATCAGCTGATTTAATGTGGGATCTTGTAAAGGGTCTCATTTTTTCTTGAAATTAAGCGCCGATATGGTATATTTACATTGTACATATGAATGATATTAAATTCGATTGGGATAAGAGTAAGGCTTTATTAAATAAAAGGAAACATGGTGTTTCTTTTGAAGAAGCTGTCACTATTTTTTACGATGAGGACGCTTTAGAATCCCATGATCCTGATCATTCTGAGGATGAAGATAGGTTCATCATACTAGGCTTAAGTTCTAAAGTACGGACATTAGTTGTTAGTCACTGTGTTAGAGAATTAGGTTCAGTTATCAGGATAATTTCTGCTAGAAAAGCAACTAAACTTGAAGCCCACAAATATTGGGAGGAAAAACCATGAGAACAGAATACGATTTTTCTAAAATGAAGTTTCGACGTAACCCATATGCCGCACGTTTGAAGAAACCTGTGACTATTCGATTAGGTACGGATATTATTGGTTATTTTAAGTCAATGGCTAAAGATATGGGCGTTCCATATCAGAATTTAATCAATCTCTATCTTAGGGATTGTGTGCAAGCTCAACGCAAAATCGAATGGAGTGCTCGATAAAAGGTTTTTTAACGATGCTAAATGTTAGGGGAAGGGGACACCCTTCAACAGTCCCCTTCAATTGAAACATACCAAGCTGTTTTCAAATCAGAATTTTAGGATTTTAAGAATAGAGAAAGTTCTTAATCCTAAGGATCAGCTGATTAAGTTCTAAGCTGAAGGCTTTAAGTTCCAAGCTCAAGGCTTTAAGTTCTAAGTTCAAAGCTTTAAATTCAGCCTTTCAAGTCTTTAAGTGAAGCACTAAAGAAACTCTAAAGCATTATTGGTAAGTAGTTCATAACAAATAACTTCGAAAGCTATAAGACGATGAGAATTGCCTGCTGAGGCTTAAATAGATCTAATACTAAAGCATCTGTTGGCCTTACTAAAGAAACTCAAGAAGCCAAAAGTATAAATTCTGAATCAAAAGTATAAGTTCTGAAGCCAAGTGTATAAATTCTGAAGTCAAAAGTATAAGTTCTGAAGCCAAGAGTATAAATTCTGAAG